>Ga0307991_1000588_pt1 | contig 26269 bp, 8 predicted proteins | sample EllFjometagen131_FD_203146 | JGI IMG/M metagenome (GOLD analysis project Ga0307991, IMG submission 203146) | Marine microbial communities from Ellis Fjord, Antarctic Ocean - #131 | ecosystem: Environmental > Aquatic > Marine > Unclassified | place: Southern Ocean | collected 2014-10-08 | reverse complement strand
ACAAACCTGCAATCTGATCCAAACTTTTTCTCCAGCCCTCAAGCGCTTCTAACATCTTAGGATCTTTTAAGGCTCCTTCTGCTCTTTTTCTATATTTCTTCATCTTTCCTTTTTTATAAAAACTTAAACTCTCAACTACATTTTCTTTTCCTTGAGATTGTTGGATCTGCTCATTATTCAAATACTCTAAAAGTTTTTCCTTAATCATTCTTTCTAATTTATATCTTTTAATTTCCAAAACTTTCTTTGTCTTCCACATAGAATCAATTTCTCCGTTGCCATCAATAAAAAATACATTCTTTATTTGATATGTTTTTCCTCTCTGGTTACCTTTGCTACTTTCGGGATATATAACATTGATAGATCTTGCAAATTCCTCTACCCATTTTTCTAAACCTCTTTCTTTGATTCCTCTTAAATCTACAAGAATAGCACTTGGAATAGAGGAATTTCTTTCTCTTCTTTTCACATAAACTTTAGTCATTCTAGCAGAAACCTTATGATCTATTGCTCCAGCATCTACCCACTCATCTGCTCCTGCAGGACGAGAACTAAGATAATCCGCCGAACTCCCTTCCTTTAAAACAGTTAAATCACTTGTTGTGTCAGAATAAAAAACCTTATCAGGCCGTATAACAACTGTTTCATCTAAAGATTTATCAATCAGCTCTCTTATGGCCTCTAATTTTATTCTATTTTTGCCATTACCTTTGACAACCTTTTTTTTGCCCTCCTTAACTTTTCCATATTTATCGAGAATATCTTTTATGTTTTGATAAAATTCAGATAATTTAACACCGGGTGATACACTTAAAATGTATTCTTTCAATTCTGTGTTCATATTCTTCCAATCCCTAACCCTTCTTTTCCTCCTTTTTAGAAAGATTAATGGTCCAAACACTGGAAGGAGAGCTGAAACAGCGCGCTCCCAAAGTTTATCCTGGGGAACATCTAAAGCCACTAATAACATAATATCTAACACAGCCTCTTCTTCTGGACTCAAGCTTTCTCTTAGCTGCTTAAGCTCTTTTTGTTTCTTCTTAGAAAGACTTTTACCCATCCGAAGAATCCGATTAAAAATTTCTCCTACACCCGGCTCATCCCCCTGACCCGCAGCGTCAAGCAATTCATTCTTAGCAAGAATTTCAAGAATCATTTTCTTTGGATTCTTTTTCTTCTTAATTAATATTCCACTTCTTTTCACCGTAGAATGAGCACCAGAACTTAATAAGCTGAGGAAAATAGATATCACATACCAAAATCCCCAGTTATCTACCAATTGCTCTAAAGCAAGCTTAATTGAATTAATATCCGTCCTCGGCTCTACTTTGACCCCTAAATTATTTAAATCTTGATTCCTTTCTTTCCATTTCTCGATTTTCTCACGCTCTGAAAGAGCAGAAACCTTCCACCTCCAATTAAGTTTATGAAAATATTGGGCAAACTGAAAAAATTCATCCTCCTTTAATTCTTCAGGAATTTCGAAATCAAAAGGAAAACTATTTTGATGATTTTCTACTGAAGCACGAGAAATAAGATAAAACAAATCACCATTTCCATGAGAAGCCGAGGTTAAAACTTGCGGAATATCAAAATAATAGTGCATATATGCTAACATGTCGAATAAATCTATATTTCCAGATATATCAACATAATGGCGATTCAAAATACGCTTAAATTTAGCAGCAGCATCAGAATCATATCTATATTTAAGATTAACAGCGATAATCGCCATATCTAGCTGTTCGCCTAGCTCCTTAGTGAATCGGACTGTAGAATCATTCACTTGCTCACCCCAACCATTCGGCAGCAACAGATCCTCAGTGAAAGAATCCCAATCAAAACCCTCTTCCTCAATATCTTTTTTTGTAACAGTGCCAAAACCTTCCTTTACTGCCTCTGCAAATTTCTCTTCAAAATTATCTTTAAATCCAGAAATAGAATCCTCAAAATGTCCTCGCTTATAAATTTCTGAAAGATAATAAATCTGCTCATTCTTAGACCTTGATAAAATAAACGACATAACACTTCCAAGATTTTCTGATAAATAAGTGGAAATAGTATCTCTTGCTTTTTCTTCTAGAATTTGATTGCCGCTCTTATCTACAAAGCGGATAATTTTTGTGCTATCCTCAGTCTTATTATAATTTTCTAATTCTCGATAGAACACCTTAACCTCTTTAGGATTCTTTTCACACTTCAATACATAAGAGAAGTTTTTGTCGTTGCGGTACAGTGCCCAATTCTTTAAATTTTCTACCTGAATACCCTTGATTTCATATCCATCAGGAACGGGCACATTAAAAGCTCCTTTTAAAACAGGAGTAAGCAGAATATAATCAACAGAATCACCTGGAGCTGGCTGATAACCTTCGAGATTTACTTTTCTCCAAGTACCTGAAGAATAGTCTACATCCCACCCCATATCTTTTAAAATTCTCAAATCAGGAAAGAACTTCTCCACCAATAGAGAATTCTTAAATTTCCCAAAAGGAGTTATATATTTTTCTCGAAAATCGTTATTTTTATTCGCCTGATTGGAAAGTTTGGACGATGAAGGAATTGTATCTTCGCCCCAATCAGGATTATTTTGCTGACCTCTAGAGCTCCCCTCTCCCCCTGCTGGCTGATTTCCATCGGCCGAATCCTGGCTGCCATCTGCCTCACCCTGTTTTTCAACCAGTCCTTCCTCTGGAGAACCTTCATTAGGTCTACCCTCTTTCGTCTGAGCATTAGTTTCTTTTTCAACTGACTGATCTTGATTTTTACCTGAATTATCACTCTGGCCATTTTCGCTCTGGCCATTTTCGCCTTGACCACCTTCATCCTGACCATATTCACCTGGACCATCTTTTTTCTGTGAAGATTTCGGCTCTTTCTTCTCTGATTTACTCTGATTTTCTTTTAAATAATTCTTAAGAGTGTCTTGTGGTAAATCAGGGGTCGGGGCCAATGTTGTGTCAGGCAACATGATTCCAAAATCTTCATTGGACATCTCTATTCCATGAAAAATGCTTAGCGCCATTACAACAACAAAGCTCAAAGCAACAACAGCTCGGCCTACAATGACTCTCCTTCTCGTGGTAGTCTTTTCTGAATCTTTAATTCTTTTTTCTGCCCTTAAAAGTCCATCAGCCAAATATTCATTAACAGCATCATCAATATTTTCTTGCATACCTTCCAAAGAATCAGGCGTATACTTTCTAATTAAATCTTTTAAAATAGCGATATTTTCTTCACCTTTAATTCCCAGCTCCTGCTTAAGACTAGAAGCAACATCAGACTTCTCTGAAAGAAGTGATAAATAAATGCTTATTTTAAACTTATCCTTCATTTTTCCATCTATACGGCTTTCCGATTGAGAGAGTATCTCCTTGCGACAAACATTTCTCATTTGCAAACTTACATCTCGAATGACTTTTAAAAATTTATCTTTACCATTAGTAATACTTTCTATCTGATTTTCTAGCTTTCTTTTTTGTGACATCGCCCCATTAAAAGCATTAGACTTTGTTTCTTTATTTTTAATAGCCTCTAAAGCAAAATCAATGGCACTCTTTTTCTTAGTCCTCAAAGTTTGATACTCTTTTTCTCTTAAATCTTGTGTAACCTCTTTGAGAGACTTGAGACTAAGCAAATGATGAATATTCCTTAGAGCCATCCTCTCATCAAAAGATAAAGATTTGGCCTTAACCCTAATCTCTTCGGCGCTCATGGCTGAAAATTTGCTTATTCTTCTTTCAAGACGATCCCATGCGGCCTGCACAAGCTTGGCATTCCTTTTCTTTCCAGACTTCATTTGCTCACCGCTAACAATATCTCTGGGCCATAAAAGTGAAGAATAAACCAACAAAAAGTCTCTTTGGATATTGAACATAGAGATCACATCTTCCTCGTACTTCTTTAAGATGAGACCCAAGTTAGTCTTTTTAATATCTTTATTTAAATAGGATTGAATGCTTTTATTTAAACTTTCAAATTGATCCTCTAAATCTAAGCGCGCCTGATAAACCTTTTCAAAACTCAAATCATCATTTTCTTTAAATAAATTATCTAAAACATCCTGATACGCGTTTTCGTGCTCTTCAATTGACTTCAAACAAGATGATGCTAAGCTTAGCGCAGCTCTCTCTTGGCTATCAAAAGAAGGACTTTCTGGCATTTCGCTTATAGACAGAGGAGTGTATCCGTCAAGAACAGATTTAACAAATCCTCTAATATAAGCTCTACTTTTAAGAGGGACAACAAGGGATTCTTCGATAATATTAGTTATTTGAAAAATTGGAAGACGCTTGTTGAAACTATTTCCTAGCTTTGCATTTGAAAGAAACTTTAAATATGAAGCTAATCGAGATAAATTCCTTTCTTCTGTAATTTCTTTAAACAATTTTCTTTTTTCTTCTAAATCGTAACTTAAAGTATCCCAAACATCTCTTGAAGAATTAATATTCAATATTTCATTCTGTTTTAGTCGTGAAATCGCTCTATTCACTTCTAGACTAAACTTCTTTTTTGTTTTTCTATTTTCTTGAACATATAAACTAAATAAGTGCAAATTCAACAAATCTACATTTTCCTGATGGAGCTGCACAGTTTCTTCTTTGTACAAATTTAAAGAATTATTACTTTGCCCCTTATCTATCTGCTCAAAAATAATGTTAAAAGTTTTGCTTAAACTCTCAAGAAGAACTTGAATATCACTTGAATCCATTTCATCGATATCCCGCAAAACAGAAAATTGCTGTGCATACCTATTTTCCAATTCTTCCAAACCAAGAATTAATTGTACGTTGCCGACATCCTCAAAACCCTGAACATTGACAGAATTAGTAGGCGTAGCCAGAAGTTCTCTGGTATCAAATATTTCTTCTGCAACATCGCTCTCTCGGTCTTCCGCTAAACGAGTCTTTGTATCCAGGCCGTTAAATAAAGAGAAATCTGTTGTTGCCATATAAGTTGTGTCCGCGTTCTCTTCAAATTCTTTCATCATCTCATAAGGATCCGCTGTCATAACGATTGAGCTACTAACACTCTTTCCAAAAACTACCCCGCCAGAGAAATACTTTCGAGGAATATGTTTGCGGGCATAATCGTCATACTCAATCTTGACATAGTCACAAACGCCTTTTTTAAACGATTTAAGATATTGATTGTAAATATCTTTCGAAACATCTTTAGTATCCACACCTTTGATCTTCTCTTGATTAGAATAGACCTGATTAATAATAGATTCCTTTAAGTTATTCTTAAACCAATAGGCTAGGATTAAAGAATTATAGATTTGTCTTAATTGGGCGAAATTCTTGCCAGTGTTGACTTCTTTTTCAAGGGCTGGGATAACAATTTCACGAACAATATCGGAGGCGAGTGTATGACCAACTTTAGATTCTACATCCCTCGCTCCTCGGGACTCTGCGCTCTTTTCGAGTGCAAGGTAATCCTCCTCCAGCATAACCTTCAGTTTTGAGTCAACAACAAAGGCCCTGTCTTCTTTAACATAGACTTCAGCATGTTTAGGCATAATCCAGACTTTATTAAAGGTATCTACTGGAATATTGGTAGTGCCATATTCTTCATAGGCTTTTTTGTAGATCTTTTGCCAGAACTGCTTACCTAGCTCATCTTCTGGATAGATTAGAGATGCAGTGATTTGTTTTAAGAGATAGTCTTGGGCCAACATGTCAGTGCCCATATCTGTAAGAGCTAAAGAATCAGGAATGATTCTATCTTCTTCATGGGGAGATAAGTTAACCCATAGGTTGTCTTCAGGAATAGTTAAAACTGCTAGGAAGTATTTTATGAGACGTTCAGATTCGTTCTTTAATGCAATGCCTTTAAGCCCAGTATCACCAGAATCGACTATAAAGTCGAATTTAAGAGAATTGTTAGGATAGACTCTTATTCCACGAAGAATGGTAGGTGTGAATACTGGGCTTAAAGACACCATAGTGCCAGCCGCAGGAAGCCCTAACAGTCCTTGGGCCATGGCTTGAGAAGGGACAACGGTTGTTGCAAAGAAACAAACCGTTATAATAATAGATATTGTTTTCCTAGAAATTCTCGATGTTTTTCCCCGTGGCAAGAGAAACATTATCGTACCTTTCTGTTATTTAGATATCAAATTCTTTTTCAAACATGAAATCCTGTTTTTGTTCAATTAAAGGTTGATGGAATGCCAATGAAGCATTATCATTTTCAATGTCTTCTTCTCCTGCAACAAATGCAGGAAAATTCATCACAGGCATGATTTGAATAAACACAGGAACAAGTCCCGGAACATTATTGAGATCTATGCCTTGCCATTCTAAAGGCAGCTCAAAATCCATATCTATGCCCTCTGTTTTAAGATCAAGATATTGAGCATTAAGATCAATACCACCGACATCGCTTTTGTTGAGGCTTCCTTGCTCTGCCGCCGCCACATCTGAAGTTACGCTTGAGGAAGCTAAGTTCGAATCAGAGGGCACAGCCTTTCCAGATATAGAATAGCTTTTGGCACTACCCGGATTTCCTAACAAAACAAATAATTGATCATCATGCTGTCTTAATCCTGCTAATACAATCTGTCTTACGCGTTCTTTCTCAAGGTCAGTCTTGGCTATAAATTCGATAAACTTTCCATCTTTTCCTTTAAAACCAAAAACCTCTCCTCGACTGATAGAATCAGCAATAAATGGATCAATAGAAATATTATTATTTCCTCCATCGGGGATATCCGCTAAGGCCTGATAAATTGATTCTAAACCCCCTTTTTTTAGTATTCTTTGAATAATCTTTTCAGAATTCTCTCCTAACAATTCTGGCTCTCTTTCCAGATAGGGCAGATCGTCTAATCGTCTTGTGGCCTCATCAATAAATTTTTGCACATTTGGATTACCCATAAAGGCAACCGCGAGCTTATATTTCATATTGGCATAAGTTACCTGCGAATGATAAGGATTGTCTATCTCGGCAAAGGATTCGCGAATAGAGTTGATCTGGTTGGTTGATTTTTCGATGTACAGAGAAGCTTTAAACTCTTCAAATCCAGAAGAAAAATTCTTAAGATCTTTTATAATATTTTCAATGTCTGGGATATGATTTCTTAGTATATCTTTGTTTACATCTAAAATATCAACAGCTTTTTGAATCTTTGTTTTTGTCTCTTTTACGGAAATTGCATTCACAGAATTTACTGCACTCTTAAGCTCATCGAGCGATGGTTTTATGTCGTTGAGAATTCTCTCGATATTTGTCAAGTTTGCAATAAAAGATTGAATGGCTTTCTTTGTTTTCTTATAATCTTTGCTACAAGTTTTTGTAACAGATGCTAAAGAAACATTACTGTTTATTGAATCGAGAACATTTCCGTACAAGACAGGAGTCTGAATAATTGATGCATTAAACTTCGCAATCTCTTGATACGATTCTTCCAATATCGTTTTTTGCTCTTCAGAAATCGGAACACTATCATTCATAACAGTTTCAAACGCTTGTGTGATCCGATTAAGAAAATCAGTATCTGTATCTTTCTGCATAGAAGAAAAAGAAGCCTCAATATATTGCTGAAATCTTGAGATTTCGTCTTTTGCTAGGTCAAGATGATTTTCTTTTATGGAGTTCAAAATACTGCGATATGAAACATCGAAATTCTCTTCCAAAGTCTTAAGTAAGACTTTGATGTTCGCAATATTGTTCTCCGGAACAGCAAACAGCTCTGACTTAACTTTTTCATGAATCGCTTTTTTCAATAAAGAATCGATTTTTCTTATTGTATCCGTTAAAGCAACAATAAACTTACTGTCATTGCTTGTTTCATTCTCGGCATAGAATCCAGCTAAATCTGATAATTTCTCTTTAACTTTTTCAAGACTAGCTATTGCCTCAGCGTCCTTGTTTCCCTCAAGCAAGGGAGCAATACGTTTCAATTCTTTTTCGTTAAGGTTAACAAAGTCAATCACTTTGTTTGTAAGAGCAATCTCTTTCTGTGCAGAGTTCCTTGCACTAATTGACGCATCAAGAGTCATGACCACGTTAATAAGGTCTGTAAAATTCTTTTCAAGTTCACTAAAGAAACTAACAATGCTGGCTGAATCTTGTGTTTGCAAATTCTTGCTTTGAGCAAATAAAGAATCAAGAATAGAAACAGACATCTTTAAATTTTCCTCGACTTTTTTTGAATCAGGATTTCTTTTTTCTTGCTTAGCGACACGCAATTCATCTGAAGCTCTGATATAAAAAGATTTTGATTCCGACAGTTTCATTTTTGCATGAAATGAAAAATTGTCCTTTATATTGCTCTTGAAATGATACTCATCCCAATAATTTGAAAATTGCGGAAGAGTATTGATAATTGTGTCTAAATCGGAGATAATTTTATCTAAAGGCTTGATAACCGCGTCTTTATTTGTAATCGATTGACTCTTTGAAATAGCCGCGCGGTAAAACTCTAAGCCTTTTTTAATTTCACCAAAATCAGAAATAGTAAAATCAGGAACTTCTGTTGAACTATTGGCAATAATCGAGCGAAATTCTTGTTGAGCCGCATTTAATTTAGCCTTAAAATTATTCTTAAAATCTGATAGTGCTTTATTAGAAGATTGAGATTGCTCATATTCATCGCAAAAAATCAATTGTTCTCTCGCAGCATTCTGAAACTTCCTGATAGAGTCAATAATTTCATCAAGGTTGTCAATGCCTGAGCAGTTATTTAAGATAGAAATCATTGCCTCTCCTTTCTTGATAAGATTTCTAAAGTCATCTCGACCGATAATAAGGTCATTATTTTTAACAGTCTTCTGGGCCGTTTTAAATGATCGCTGTAATTCCTTTTCAAAATTTTGTAATTTTTCTGAAATTTCATCAAGCATCTGATTAGCGCTCTTCTTGGCAGGATCTTTAACCGAAAGATCTTCTATCTCTTTCTCGGTAGGCTTTTCCTGCATTTCTTTGTTTTTCAAATAAAAATCTTTCCTCGCCTCGCGAAGTTTTTTAACGGTTTGAATATTGTCTTGCAAAGTTTTTTCTAAGGCCTGGAGCCTCTGATCACGTATTTTTTGCACATTTGGGAGAGCAGGAAGAATAGAATCGGCATCATATTTCATCCGATGAAAAGGATTACGAAAACCTCTTTCAGGATCAATAGGAATAGCAGTTAAGTTGCGATATCTCTCTGTAGTAAAATAAGAGCTATCCCTTCTGATGGTTGGCGAATATCCTTCTTTCTTTACGAGTTCGAGCAGACGAGAACCCATAGTCACCATGTCCTTTTCCATTTCGTCAAGATATTCTCCTACTTCTATGCTGCGTCTATTAAGGAAATAAGGCTTATCAAGCCCGTTCTTTACCCAGGCAGTGTCTTCTATAATATCAAAAACATCTATTTTTTGGCGCTGTATTTTATTCATCCCAGAAGGAATAACTGTTCCCAAACCAAAATAACCATGGCGGTAAAGTATTTCATCGATATTAAAATTCTCTTTTTTTACAGAAAACAGCTTAGAAGGAATCGAGTTAAATTGCGTATTTACAAAATTCCAAAACCAGGTTTCTTCTTGCTCTGAAACAGCCATTGAAAATTGAGAATTGAGTCGTTTAAGCTCACTAAAATATTGACCAATTATTGTACGATTAGCCGTATTGCGCCCACGGACCTGCTCAAGAAGATTGTTGACTAACGTATCCGCGCTGACCCCACCCTGCTTCTCTTCTTGACTCGTTTTTTGTGCAAAATCACTTTTAGATAAACCAGCAGCACGCCATTTGTAACCCATAAGATTTTCTATGTATAATTCATACTCGTTGTTCAATTCAGAATTAGTTTCCGGAACATCATTAAAAGTTTCAACAACATCTGTCCTTCGAAGTAATCTTTTGACAACATTCGCATAAGCATTTGGCTCTAATGTACGCTTTAAAAATGCCAATCTGCTTTCAAGCCAATCAGCGGGTTCTTGTTTCTCCGAAGAATTTTCTTTAACGCGTTCTTTAAAATTCCAAGCAGCATCCTGGACGCCTTGATAACGTTTACGCAAACCAGTTACAATGTTGTCATAATTTAAAATTTTCTCTTGCAATAGATCTAATTCTGTATTGCGCAAAACAACATTTTCATTAAAATCAGAAGAAATATGATAAACCAAATCTGTTTCAAAAAGATGAGAACGCATGGCTTTGAGATTCTTGAACGACATCTCAAAATTATATTCAACCGGCTTTGAAAAGCTCATCTTGCCACTTTTAATCTGTTGGTTTACTTTTTCGAGACGCGAAACTAAAATATTAAAATTCATCATCGCACGTCTAACATCTTGATCTCTGTTTAAAATAAGGATTAAATTCCGATAACCATCTCCTGCATTCTGTGTCGAATCCTGCAGCACCTTCATTTCTTCATCAAGCGTTTCTAAATCTTCTATTTTCTTGTAAAGAGCATCGATGGCTTGCAAATCAAGAAATAATAATGATTTAAAGGCCTCGGATAATTTTACCTTCTGGTTTTTAGATGATTCATCAATCAAAGATTGAATCATGTCTTTTGCTGCGATAAGTTCTTTTTGTGATTCAGAAAATTGTCCATTATAACGAAATTCTTTCTCCTTTTTGAAATGTTCACGAATTTTTGATATTTTTGGGCTAAATGAGACAGAATAGAATTGATCAAATTCTTCTAATTTTGAAGATAAATTATTTCTGATATTTTCAACAGAAGAAAAAATATTTTTAAACGTATCGATATCCTCAACATCTTTATATTGATCCTCCTCTAAAATTATATTTGCCCTTTCTATAAGCTTCCTAACATTACCAAGCTCTTGCAAAGCGGCTTTCCAAGCGCCATAAGAAATATACTTATCTGCAGAGCTTTTATTTGCTTTGATCCCACCTCGTTTATAACGACCTCCATATATCACAGGCCCTAGCTTCCTAAGCAAAACAGTTCTAGGCGCATATACAAACGCGTTGCGCTCATCCTCTATATCTTTAAGAATCTTAGCTAATTGAATGCTTTTTTGATCTGACACCTTTATTAATGAGTCAAAAATTTCCGTAGATCTTGTTTCTTTAGCAAATCTTTTAAGCTCTACTATTTGTTGATCTATTAATTTAAAAGAATCATCAGCCCTCGTGCGTTTTCCAGTTTTGAGATTTTTAATACCATTATTAAGACTAAACTCGCAGCCTTTTATAAAATTTACTTTAGCATTCTGAATTCTTTTATTAACGTCTGAGAGATCTGTTCCTTCCTCACCTTTGATAACCTGTTGCATTTTTCTAAAATCACTCAAAGTTTTTTCTTGAGATTCAATAATCTTCTGAATAACGTCTGGGCGATCACTTTGTTCTTTTAGTTGCTTTGTTCGTTCTATCAAATTAATAAAATTCTTTTCGGCAGTAGAAAAAAGCTTAAAAACCTGAGAATAATTGACCGACTTGCCTTCACTCGCTTTATCAAGCTCTGCAAAAGCTAATTTGTTAAAATCTACAATTTTCGCTTTGTCACTTTCCAACAAAAAATTATATGCGTCCACAACTTCCTGTTCTTCGTCTTTTTTTATTCGATAATCCTGAAAAACTTCAAGCAATTCACTAAAATATGTTTGACGATCTTTATAAAACGTCATCATAGCATTAGGGATGCTGGCATATTTAGCCGCTGACAAACTAGCAACGATAGAATCAGAATAATTCTTGGCCTCTTGAATAGCAGCCTCAGCCACCGAATAGTCTTCCTTTATATATATTTCCTTGTTTTGATTAATCTTCTGATTAGCCAAACTATCTGCAGCTTTTACAACCGCAGAACGAGTCGCAATCATTTCGTTCAAATGTGCAATTTCTATCTGAACATTTCGATAATGCTTATATTTATTTTCCAACAATGGAATGCTGATGGCAGCATTATCCACCAGGTCAAGAAGTTCATCTGCAACCTTAAGAATATCCTTAGTTCCATCCATATCGATAAATTGAACTAGATCTGCTCTAAGGCTGGCTATCGAATCTTGAGCATCGACAATGTTCTGCTTAGCATTCTTAAAATGTTTTACATAATTTGCAGTATCTTTTTCAATCGCCAGTTCAATATCTTCAGCAGCAAGCTTATACGAGTATTTGCAACGATTAAATCGCTTCTTAACAGAAGAATCAAAATCAGAAAGTTGTGTATCATGGTTAGTCTTTTGATTTTGAAGGGATCTGGCTTCTTCGTATTTTCTTTGCAAAATATCCCTAATTTCTTCGAGAGAATCTAGTGTTGAATTTGGAATAGTTAGGCCAAATTTTTCCGCAGAGTCTAAAGCGGCAGAAGTCAACGCTCGAATCTCCTTAGCCGCGGAAATACTGTCGGAAGCGCCTTGATACTCTCTTTGCTGAGCAGAAGAAAATGCTACAGAATACTTTGATCTTATTTCTTCTATGTCTTTGAGTAGCTGGGCATTTAATAAATTAACTTTTTTCTGTCCTTCATCATAAAATTTTAAAGCTTTTTTATAGTTATGAATTTTTTGAATTATATTCTCAGCAGCGGTTGAGAGTTTCGATAAAGAATCTTGTGTCGTCTTTTCATTTGCAATTCTTTTTTTATTGCGCTGAACAAGAGTTGTGAGCGAATCAAGTTTCGATAGGATTCTTTTCAAACTTTCTTCATATATTTCTGGTTGAGAATTCTTCAATGAATCTGAATATTGCTTCTGCAAAGAATCTAAAGAAAAAACTTCCTGAGACCATTTTTCTTTTATACGTTCAAATTCTTGGTTTTGCTGCACGCGTGTCTTAGAGTCACCTTGATATTTGCCTAATGCATCTATTTTCTTCTGGACATCGCTTTGAACTGTTTCAAAACGTTGGCGTTGCTGATCGGCACCCTCTAAATCAATGGGATTATCTTTAAGGAACTTGATTACATCATCTAGCTTTTGCTTTGCATTTTCGTAATGTTGCAGAGCCTCCACAACATTGCCAGCACCTAGAGTGTCAAAAGCCACCTTCAGTTCCTCTAAAATAAGAAATTCTTCATTTTTTAGCGATACTTCGGTAAGTGCTAATAAAGCATTGCTTAGCCAATCTTTTGATGCTTGCGAATCGCTGGCATCAGCATTTTTCAAACGTTCAAGTAAATCAAAGATGCTATTTTTTGCCTCAACAAGATTTTGTTTCGACAATTCATGTTGCTTATTCTTCATGTTCTTTACAGCTTCTGTATAGTGCGTACGAATAAACTCTGTATCTTCCGGTAACAAATTTTCGTTCTCAGGGGCTTTTTGAAAAAAAGCATTTTCCGAAACCGAATCAACAATATGAAAATAAATTTCTTTTTGCTCACCAAAGTCTGGAATCAATGGTTTTTGAGATTCAAAATCTCCCTCAGGAAAATCCTTGATCTCATCAATATTTAGCTCTGGAAGAACTAAATCTGGAATTAGCATGGGAAGTAATAACTCCTTTTCATTGCCTATATTAGGATTCTCAGGCGAAGACAAATTAGATAACAACGGGATGTCAGGCAAATCTTCCTTAAGAATATCCTTTTGAGGGATAAATTGAGAAGTAATTGAAGGCAAAGTTTTTAGTTGATCCACATTCTTCTTCTTTTGCGAAAAATCACCTAATGGTCCAGAAAGATCATTCAACAAAGAACTCTTTGGCAAAAAAGATAGCTCTGAAAAAGCTCCTTTTGCGGAAATAAATCCTTCTCCCCTTTCAGTAGAAACATCAATCGGTGAAGGCATCTTTTGAGAAAGATCATATTTTTCAAATTTCATCGTAACAGTACCTACTTCTAACTCCCCTGTTTCAGAAAATGAATCCCGAAGCTCTAACAGTCTCTCAATATTTTCTTCTGATGGTCCAGGTATGTCCACCTGAGGTATTTGATCGAGTAGCTCAAAGGTATATAAAAGACTGTCTATATTAAATGCGTTATTAAAATTATCTAACGCAACAACTAATATAGCCTTAACATCCTTATCATAAGATTTGGCTAAGTCATCGATATGAAGATCTAAAAAGTTTGTGTCTTTCTCTACTATAAAATTTGTGTTTCTAAGTAATGAAAATTTCTTAAAAGTTAGATTGTCTACCCCTTCTTGTTTGGTAATCTGCGCTTTAAACCATTCTTCGTCTGTCCCTAGTGAAGTCGGAAGAAGCTTCATCTTAGGATTTTCTATACCTGGCAAATTAAACACACCCTTAGAAGTATGCACGCGGATAAAAATATCCGCTATTTTATTGCCCGATTTTGATCCAAAAATATACTTATCGTTTATTTTTTCTGTAATTTCTGAAACCTTCTCTTTTACAATTACGCCTTCTTTTGGTTTTTCCTCAACTGAATACCAATGAAGCCCAAATTTCTTAATAAGCGGGTCGATATTAATCTCTTTTGTAGAATCAGAAACATTAATGCGCGGTATGCTTAAGGTGTCGATTAATATTAATTTCTCAGTCGCACCTAGCTTAAGCGGTATCATCTTAGGCAAAGGAATTGATCCAAAGTTTGGAGTTACCTTAACAGGAAATTCTGGCGGCTGATCTGACGAGCTCAATTTTTTAGGATATTCAAACTTAAAACGACCCATAATTTGATCAATTTCACTCTGAGTTATTTCTGGCAACGCAGGCACCGGTTTGCCAAAAGGACTCGGTTTCACCTCGTTGGGCTTGGTTGATGTTTTTTCAATCGGATTTTGTGAGGATCGATCCACTATCTGCGCTTGAAGACTATCGGCCGAAGACAGCGCAAATATAGCCATAAAAACAAAGCCAACAACCGAATTAACAACTGTTTTACGAAATCTTCTTGAAGAGCGGCTAACCTTAAATCTAGATAAGATTGCACTCGCAGCAAATCCACCTGAAAAATATTTTCTTGGTACATTCTTTTGAGTATTAGGATCATACTCAACTTTAACGATATCGCAAACCCCTTTTTCAAAGGCTTCTAGGTATTGGTCGTAGATCTTATTAACAGTCTTTGGATCAGGAGTTTCAACCCCCTTAACCTTGCTTTGATCCGCATAGATTTTATTAATAATGGAACCTTTGAGATTCTGCTTATACCAGGTAGCTAAGATCATGGAATGATACATTTGTCGAAGTTGAGAGAAAAGCTTGCCCTCATTGACTTCCTTTTCTAATAAGGGAATTAGAACTTCACGGACAATGTCTTGAGCAATAGCATCTTGTAAATGACCATCGACATTCTGCATCTGCTGTTTCTTACTATTCACTAACGACTTTTCGCTATTCACTTGTCTAGCCAAGAAGTCTTCCTCCACCATCACCTTCATATAGCTCTCAGCTACAAAGGCCCTATTGCCTTCTTGGTAAACTGTGGCTTTATCAGGGACAATCCACACCTTATTAAAAGTATTAACTGGAATGTTCGTTGTTCCATATTCTTGATAAGCTTTTTTGTAAACTTTTTCCCAAAACACTTTGCCTGTCTCATCATCTGGATGAATTAAAGAAGCAGTTAGCTGCTTTAATATATAATCCTGAGCTAAAAGATCACGGCCCATATCCGTTTGAGATAAAGCCTCAGGAACGATTCGGTCTTTCTCATAAGGAGAAAGATTGACCCATAGATCTTCCTCTGGAATCGTGACTGTTGATAAAAAATATTTCGCGATGGTTTCAGATTGGGTTTTGATTTCATCTTGAGAAAGGTGTCTTGTTCCTGTGTCTAGAAGAAAGTTAAATTCAAAAGGATTTTTAGGGTTAATTTGAATACCACGAAGCATTAAAGGAGTAAAACTGGGTGTGGATGCTAGCAGTGTTCCTGGAATCGGAAGACCTGCAACGCTTTGAGCGAGTACAGCGCTTGGAAAAAGTGTCATCCATAAAAAACATACAAAAACAACAAATGAAACAAACTTTTTAATATTATACAGTGTTTTTCCCCGTGGTAAGAGAAACATGAGTGTACCTTTCTTATGATAAAGATTTGTTAGTGCATCTACTTGTGCACTCCCATTCGATTTAAAAAAATTGTGCTACCTACCCCGACAGAGAGCTAATTCTTTGGAAGGGCCAAATTTCTATAAATATGCCTGCTTGTGAATTATATAAAGTATAGCATGATAAATCACCAAAACAACAGAAAACCAGGTATTCTAAGAAAGCGCTTTCTCAGACGAGAGAAACGGAAAATAATGAAAAATAAAAAATAATTAATTCCAAGGAAGATAAGAAATTTAAGATTTAAAGGATATTATGAAGTAAATGTTTCGATGAGTTGCTCGATAGACTTAATTTCAGCCTCAACAAGGTCAAGGTCGTGGTTTAAAATAATAATATGGTGTTTGGAAGCTTTTTTAATATTCTTCTTTATGGATTCAAGATCGCGCTTGATACGCTTAAGAAAAATAACCCGCGCGCGCAGACGCCTCTTAGCAATTTTTTGATCCACATAAGGCAAGAAATATAACGAGAGATCGACATTAAAATACGGTCGCTCAATGGAAAGAAAATTCTCAGTCAAAAGATGATCAAAGATCTTTTTACCTTTTGAGGTAATCTTATAAACAAACTTCTCAGGAAATTTTCCTTCGCGGTCAACATCTTTTTCAACGAGGCCAAGCTTTTCCATCTTTCTTAAAGGATAATAAATAGATTTGACCTTTAAGCCTAAAAAAGGGAACAATTCTTCTTCTAGCTGACGTTTAATTTCATAGCCATGCTTTGGGCCCTCCATTAAGAGTCCTAAAAAAAGCAATTCATGCTCAATCATATTACTGCTCTTCTTCTAAGAATTTATCGTCTAATTGTGAAAAGATAAGCTCTGTTGCGATTCGCTGAGCCGAAGAACTTAGCGAAACAACTTCGAGTTTTGTTTGAACATCTGTTATCGGCGTTAAGAAAATACCAACTTCTGTGGTATTTGTCACTCCCTCAAATCCCATTAAAACAATAAGCTTACGCCTTCTCTCTTTGATAAAAATGTCGAGCTCAAATTCGCTAGCAATATTAAGAATATCGTCAAAACAACTATCCAGCGCACACGGATAATCTTTAACCATTGCCGTAGAACGATACTCTTCCAAAGCTTTGGTTGAAGACCCCCAAATTGATTTTGGAATCTCCATCAACCGGGCACATCCAATGAAACTAAAACAAAGAATAACAAACAAAATTTTATTTTTCATAATCGCTATTATAGCAAAATCCTTTCTGGTTGCAACTCCCTACCTATCTGTTCATTTCTTTAAGAAGTGGAAACAAATATTCTTCTTCAATCTTTAATCTTCCTATTATTTGTGCCGAGAAATCCGAAAAATCTCTCGGAAAAGACGCTGCACTTGTATCAAAAACTTCTCCAGAATGTTTATCAAAAAAGATTAAATATTTTACCTTAATATCTTTTAAATCATGAAGAATAAAGTCAACCATCTTTGTCGACTGCCTATCTCCTTTATGAAATGCGTAAAGTTCATCAAACATACGCTTATCTTGACGGCTAAGAAAAACTAAAAGCTGTTCTTTTAAGCTAATAATTCTTGATCGAGCTTCCCTATATGATCGAAGAAACGGCTGTGTTTGATCAATGGCAACAACAATGCCTTGATGTCCAACCTTTAATATCTGCAAATAATTAAAAGTCATAAAGAATAAAATTTAAGTTTTTATATTGCGAAAAGTTTCTTCTAACTGTGTTTGATAATCCGCACAAATCTTTTCCAAGCCCTGCGCACGAGCTTTTGTCTTAATCAATTCAGACTGAGCAAACTTATTTTGATCCTGAAGCTGCGCATTGCGATTCTTTAGCTCATCAAGCTGCACAGAATCTTGCGGATTAACAGTGCTCATCCTTTGTTCCAGCAAAACTTTTTCCTTCTCTAAACCAGAAATCTTTTCTTTGATTTGCTTGGCATAATCTTCATTCTCTTGCCTTAAGCGGAATGATTCATCTTGATCGAGAGAATCAGAACCTGTATCTAAAAGAAAGTTGAATTCAAAAGGATTTTTAGGATTAATTTGAATACCACGAAGCATCAAAGGCGTAAAGCTTGATGTTATGTTCAAGATGGCCCCTGGAACAGGCAGGCCGACAACGCTTTGAGCGAGAGCAATGCTAGGAAAAAGCGTCATCCATAAAAAGCATATGACAACAAAGACTGAGACACCTTTTTTAACACTGTACAACATTTTTCCCCGTGGCAAGAAAAACATAAATGCACCTTTCTGTTGTTTAAATATTAAATTCTTTTTTTACTATAAAATCCTTCTTTTGTTCAATTAAAGGTTGATGAAATGCTAATGCAGCATTGTTATTTTCAATGTCTTCTTCTCCTGCAACAAAAGCAGGAAAGTTGATAACAGGTGTAATTTGAATAAATACAGGAATAAGGCCAGGAACATTACTAAGATCCACTCCTTGCCATTCTAAAGGCAGTTCAAAATCCATATCTATGCCTTGAGTTTTAAGATCCAAATATTGAGCATTAAGATCAATTCCACCAACATTTGATGAGGCGGTTGTACGCGTCTTCCCGCTCTCATACGCATTCGAATTAATAGAAATAAGCTCAAGCGTGTTTTTCTCAGGATTATCTACCCAGACCGATAAATCCTGATGAATATTTGAGGCATTCAAAATAACTTCTCGTGCAAGATGTTGCTGTTCAAGGGTTTTAGTTTCAAGCGATGTAAAACCGCTATTGCCTTCAATGCCAAAAACCTCACCCTGAGCAATAGATTCTAGAATCTCAAAATCAGGTGATTGCTCAAATTGATTCATTGATTGTGCATCATTGTTAGAAGGTTTTGATGAAAAATTCTCAATACCTAATCTTCGTAAAATATTCTCTATAACAACAACAGCTTTCTGAGCATCATAATCTAACTTCTCTAATAATAAGCTATTTTCAGATATAACAGCAATGGCATCATTAAAAGCCTTTGCTGCTCGACTTTTTTGAGAATCAGTATCAATATCAGATTCTAAAGCAGCAGTGACTTCTTCTAAAGCAGCATTAACTTCATTGACCTTCATTTGCATATCGGCAAGAGTCTCCCCTTGTATTCGAAAATTCTCAATGGCTTCTAAATCGCCACTAATAACATCAGATATTTTATCTAGCGCCTCAAACACTGCCTCAATATTATCAACATCTTTTTCTGCTAATAACTTTCTAACAACTTGATCCAGACGTATCTGCGCTTGATTTAAATGATTCTTAGATGCTACAACATTCTTATTTAAAATATCAAATGCTTGATCATACTGATCTTGAATAAAAGCAAAATCTTCTTTCATGAGCTCTTTGATATTAATTTCATTAAATAACGGCTTTGTAATATGAATCTCTCCATTTTCATCAACAACATAATCCTTAGGAGTTACTTTCTTAAGCCACCCACGAGGAGTCCTCTCTGGTCGATCAGGATAGTCACGGTTCCATACACCAACAGCTCTAACCTTTGTCCTTCCATCTTCTCCTCTTTCATGACCTGAGTGATAATCAAAATAAATCGTATTTTTGATAGCTGTTGGCTTGCCAACAACGCGAGCAATATCGTCTAGCTCGATAGTACTCGTAATTGTTGCTGCAGAAAAATCAAGATCACTTTTAGGTATATCTATTTTATGTTCAGGAATCTTATCAATTGAAAAAGGAGTAATAGTCAAATCATCAAAAACTGTACCTACAATCGACTTGCTTACTCCTGGAGTTTTATCAACAGTCGGATAAATACCCACATATTGATACGATTGATTCGCAGGTATACAGAAATATCCCTCAAAATGTCGCGACTTTCCATCTGCTTCAATATTTTCTTCACTATAAATTATATACGCGCCTCCCTCTTTCGTTAGATATTTAGGAACAACTTCTTGCACACGACCATTTGGTTGATGTGAAACTTTATTAAAAAGACAAATATTAATATTATTACGCTCAGAATATGTTCTATGCGCTGGCTTAACAATATAATCAAAGCTAATATGATAAACGCCTTGATTGGCTTTTATTTTACTATAAACACCTTCACCCTTTTTCCCCTTTCCTCCAACGTAATACGAAATCATCAACATTTTCCCACGTTTAAAGTCTGGCGTTCCAAAAGCAGAAGGCCAAGAAACATTAAAGTTTCCATCAACAACAAGATTCTCATTATTTTTATCTTGCCCAAAGAATTGAAGTGGTAAAAATGATAAAAATCCAGCTGCCATAGATGTAGCCATAGCTATTTTAAAACCTTTTAAAGCTACCGTTAGCGAACTACTTGAAACCTTTGCATTCTTATTATCTTTTGCATCAGATTTTCCATCCCAATAATACGTTCTGTCTTTTTGCCTCTCGATTTCCATTTCACAAGCTTTAATATTCTGATAACTTGCACCAATGATGCCATCAATCTCCTGAAGGACAGGAGCCGGATCAACTAAAATTCTTGAAAGCCCTCTATCGGAAATATCAGTTTTTAATTTTAGAGCAATCTTCTGATAATTCTCTATTTCTTCTTTGGCCTGTTCAAATTTCTGTTGCTCAAACAACTCGGCGCTTCTTTGCATAGAGTTTTGAATATTTCTGGTTTGTTCTGAAAAATACCAAACTCCAAATTGATTCTTTTCTATCGGCGGCATACTTGCCTGATCTCGATTTCCTTTGAGATAATCACCAATGGCTAAATCTAAAGATTTTGATTCCGACAATAAAATATAATACTTTTTTACCGATTCATCAGAGTCTGTGATAACTTCTCTGACAGCCGAATTCTTGAAATTAACAGTAAAAAGAGTTTCGGCTTGAAGATGAATTTCAGAAAAAAGTTTTTGTGCGGATTCATAATCTCCTGAATTATACACGTCAATCGCGTTAGAATATAACTCCTGAATTTCATTTTCATATTTCTTAATCAAATCTGTTAATTGATTAACATCATGAGCAAACCATGGAGCTATCCGAGTATAAATATCACTTAAATTTCCAGGATATTCATACTGCTTTTCAATTAAGAAATCAAATGTTTTTCCAGGGCGAAGAACATATTCGAATTCTCCATCGCCTAGCTCAATTTTTTGATAATATTCATCAAAATCAAAAGGCTTGCTAACAATGCTTTGCTCAACACCTGTCGACATATCCCATATAATTGCCTTCCCGTCAGAAAAAACGATATTAATTTCATGATCAAAATCACCCTGCTTTTGATCAGAAGCTCGAAATGTTTGATTAGGAATACCTAAATAATTACCTAAGAAAAACCCTAATCGAGCAAAGCCTGTGCATACAGCGGCTTTACTTTGTGCAACATATGTTAAGTCTCGACCTTTCCTGGGCTGAAAATCTTCACCTTTTTGTGTCAAATCAGAATCGTCGTTGCCTAAAGACAAAACGCCCAATTCATTCTTAATATAATGAGATAAAACTTCGACCTTCTCTTGAGCGTTACGACCATCTAGGCTATAAGGCCAACGCGCAACAAAGGCGTCCAATGAATCTATTGCAGGAGCCTTCCAAAGATAGTCTTTAGCAAGTTCCTGTATCGAGGTATTAACAGATGGGGTTTCCGTTCCTGGCAAGTCTAAAAGATCATGAACATTTTTTTGAACCTGTTTATTAGATTCTTGGGCGCAGCTCTGAACCAAAAAAGATAAGGCAAAAACAGAAATCATCACAGCAATTTTAGCTGTCTTTTTTAAAGCTTTTAAAGCGGATGACGCTATGGAAGAAGATGCAGCTGTTCTTGTGGAATTCGGATTCATAGCAATAAGCTCACCTTTTTTAGATTCTGGATTCTTGACCCAGACCGATAAATCCTGATGAGTATTTGAGGCATTCGTGATAACTTCTCGCGCAAGATGTTTCTGTTCAGGCGTATTGGTTTCAAAAGCTGTAAAACCATTTTTATCTTCAATGCCAAAAACATCACCCTCGGCAATAGATTTTAGAATCTCAGAGTTGGTTGATTGCTCAAATTGATTCAATGATTGCGCATCACTCTTAGAAGATGTTGATGTAAAATTATTAATATCAAATCCTTTTGCAATTTTATTCAAAAAATCAATAGCATGTTTTGTATCATAGCCATAGTCTTTAAGAATATCTTGATTTTGTGTTAAGGAGTTAAGTAGGCCATTTAAAGATTTTTCTGCCTCCCTTTTTCTTGCTTCACTACTAGTACCTTCTTTTAAAATAATATTAAAATTATTAATTTTTTCATGAACACTAACAATAATTTGTCCGTGTTTTTCAAAATTCTCAACAGCTTCCAAATCACCGCGGATAACATCCACTGTCTTATCTAATGACTCAAACACTAGCTCGCGATTATCCATAGATGTTTCTGCTGATAACTTTTTAATAAGCTGCTCGAGACGTACTCGAGCTTGATTCAGGTGATTTTTAGCCGTTAAGACATCGCTGTCCATAACATTAAATGCTTGATCGTAGCGATCTTGAATAAAAGCGAAATCTTCTTTCATGAGCTCTCTAATCTCAATCTCTTTAAATAACGGCTTCGTAATCTGAATTTCTCCATTTTCATCAACAACATAATCCTTAGGAGTCACTTTCTTAAGCCACCCGCGAGGATTACGTTCTGGTCGATCAGGATAATCACGATTCCATCGGCCAACAGCTCTGACTTTTGTTCTTCCGTTTTCTCCTCTTTCGTAGCCTGAGTGATAATCAAAATAAATCGTATTCTTAATATTTGTTGGTTGACCAACAACGCGAACAATGTCATCTAACTCGATAGTACTCGTAATTGTTGCTGCAGAAAAATCGAGATTGCTTTTAGGTATGTTTATTCCTTGAATGCTAATGTTAGGCAAAGGCAAAAAAGTCTTCTTTATACGATTAAGACACTTACCGCTGGTTTCTGAAACTAAAAGATTTCCTTGATTATCAAAAGCAATTCCATAAGGACGGCTAAATTCCATTGGAAAAATTTTCCACTCGCCTGTGTTTTTAAGTCGTACCCAAATACGATCAGCTTCTTCTTCAGCAATCCAAACATTACCTTCATTGTCAATTGCAACATCTCTAGGACTGTTTAAGTTTCGCTTAACAACATCCAGCTTTCCTGTTTTATCTCTCATAAAAACACAGCCTTTCTTAAAATCAGTAATCCATAGATTACCATCCTGATCAAAGGCAATATCATTAACCATCTCAAAACCTTCTTCGACAATCTCTTTTTTTCCTGTTTCTTTATTCATCATCCAAATATATTCAGAACCCCACTCCGAAACCCAAACATTGCCCTTATCATCAAATTCAATGTCGCTAGGATGATTAAATGTTCCCTTGAAAATCCACTCCCCTGTTTTTCTATCAAGCATCACAATCTTGCCATCATAAAATTCCGCAATCCAAATGTTGTCTTCCTCATCAATTCTAAGGCCAGCGGGCGATTCGAATTTTCGATCAACAATCTTTGGTTTTCCTGTCTTTTTATCAATCACAATGACCTGATCACCTTCATAGTCAACAAGCCAAATATTGCCATCACTATCAACAGCAACATCTTCAAGGTGTTCTGGATCCGCAAGACCTTGTCCGCTACCTCGACCATATATTATTTCAGCCTCAGTCTCATAAAAAAAGTAGTCATTCATCTTAAAAATATCATCATCCAGATTTACTGAAGTTTCAGAGGCTGGACTGGCTTGAGATTGAGCCAATAAATGTGTAGGGCTCATAAGCATAAACACCGCCGAAAAAACCATACCAACAATATTTCTAACCACAACACTCCTAAATCTTGGAGAACTTTTAACCTTAATATTGGATGAAATCGCCTTGGCATCAAAGCCGCCTGAGAAATACTTTCTAAAGAACACCTTATCGGTAACCGGATCCTTTTCTTTCTTTATTAAATCACAAACCCCTTTATCAAAGGCTTCTAAATACTGATCATAGATTTTATTCACAATCTCTGGGTCAGGGGTTTCAACACCTTTCACTTTGCTTTGATCAGAATAAATTTTATTAATAATAGAACTTTTTAGATTTTGCTTATACCAGGTGGCTAAAATCATAGAATGGTACATTTGTCGAAGCTTAGAGAATAGTTTGCCTTCGTTGACTTCCTTTTCTAATAAGGGGATCAAGACTTCTCGAACAACTTGGGAAGCTAGTGCATTATCGGCTTTAGATTCTGCATCCCTCGCCCCTTGGGACTCTGCACTCTTTTCAAGCGCGAGATAATCAGTCTCTAGCATAACCTTCATATAACTTTCAGCTACAAAGGCTCTGTTGCCTTCTTGGTAGATTGTTGCTTTATTAGGAACAATCCATACCTTATTAAAGGTATCGACTGGAATCTGGGTAGTGCCATATTCTTCATAGGCTTTCTTATAAACCTTTTTCCAGAACACTTTACCTGTTTCGTCATCTGGATGGATTAAAGAAGCCGTCAGTTGCTTTAAGATATAATCTTGTGCTAGGAGATCTCGGCCCATATCTGTTTGAGATAAAGCGTCAGGAGCAATGCGATTTTCTTCATGAGGAGAAAGGTTTACCCAAAGATCTTCTTCTGGAATCGTTAGAGTGGATAAGAAATATTTTGCAATTGTTTCAGATTGACTTTTGATTTCATCTTGATTAAGAGAATCTGACCCTGTATCTAAAAGGAAGTTAAATTCAAAAGGATTTTCTGGATTAATTTGAATACCGCGAAGCATCAAAGGCGTAAAGCTTGATGTCGTGGCGAGCAATGTTCCTGGGATAGGTAGACCTGCAACACTTTGGGCGAGAGCAATACTAGGAAGAAGTGTCATCGATAAAAAACATATGGCAACGAAAACCGAGACACCTTTTTTAGCACTGTACAGTATTTTTCTCCGTGGCAAGAAAAACATGAATGTACCTTTCTTTATTTTTGTGCGTAAAAGAAACTCTACTTTATTTAAAAATCCGTTTCTATAACAACAGTGGATTATTTTCGTTTTTGATTAAAGACACATCGCTAAATTAAATATAGCATCTAAATATTAAAAAACATCCCCAAAACGCGACTTTCGAGGAAGCGCTTGCTTAAAACAAAAGATCATAACTCTTAAAATAAAAGAATTTATGATAAAAAAAAGATTTTATTGAATTGTTTCAATCAGGCTTGAGATAGATTTAATTTCAGCCTCGACGAGATCAAGGTCATGATTAAGAATGATGATAAGGTGTTTTGAGGTTCTTTTAAGATTTTCCTTGATGGATTCAAGATCTCTCTTGATACGTTTTAAGAAAATAACGCGAGCACGCAGGCGTCTTTTTGCGATTTTTTTATCCACATAAGGCAGGAAATACAGTGAAAGATCAACATTGAAATATGGCCTTTCAATAGAAAGAAAGTTCTCGGTCAAGAGATGATCAAAAATCTTCTTTCCTTTATCTGTAATCTTATAAATAAACTTTTCTGGAAACTTGCCTTCTCTGCCAATGTCTTTCTTTAAAAGACCAAGCTTTTCCATTTTCTTTAAAGGATAATAAATAGATTTAACCTTTAGCCCTAAGAAAGGAAACAGCTCTTCTTCTAACTGACGTTTAATTTCATAGCCATGCTTTGGGCCCTTCATAAGAAGTCCCAAGAAAAGAAGCTCGTGTTCTACCATTTATTTATTCCAGAATTTCTTCGTTGAGTTGTAAGAAAATAAGATCTGCTGCTGTAGCTTGAGCAATGGAGCTTAAGGAAACAATTTCAAATTTTGTTTCATTAATAGAAATAGCGGTTAAAAATATACCAACCTCAGTTGTGTCTGTCACACCTTCAAATCCCATCAAGACAATGATGTTACGTTTTCGATCTTGAATAAAGATATCAAGCTCAGATTCAGCCGCAATCAACAAGATAGAATCAAAGCACTCTTCTAAAGTCAAAGGATACCCTTTAACTGTTGCTGTGTGACGATAATTTTCAAGCGCTCTTGTAGAAGAACCCCAAATTGTTTTTGGAATCTCCATAACATGAGAACATCCAATTAAACTAAAACATAAAATAAGAAATAAAAATTTATTTTTCATATGCGTATTATAGCAAAAACCCAAATCAATGCAACTTTTGCGATTTTAAGAGTTCATTTTCTTAAGAAGCGGAAAAAGATACTCCTCTTCGATTCTAAGCCTTGAAAGAATCTGCCCTGAAAAATCCATAAAATCTTTCGGAAACGATGCTGCAGACGTATCATAAGCTTCTCCGGTATGCTTATCAAAAAACATTAAATATTTTACCTTGATATCTTTAAGATCATGGAAAATAAAATCAATCATCTTTGCTGACTCTCGATCACCTTCATAAAAATCATAAAGCGTATCAAACATCGCTTTATCTTGTTGAGCAAAGA
>Ga0307991_1000585_pt1 | contig 26354 bp, 16 predicted proteins | sample EllFjometagen131_FD_203146 | JGI IMG/M metagenome (GOLD analysis project Ga0307991, IMG submission 203146) | Marine microbial communities from Ellis Fjord, Antarctic Ocean - #131 | ecosystem: Environmental > Aquatic > Marine > Unclassified | place: Southern Ocean | collected 2014-10-08 | reverse complement strand
ATGTTGCTTCTGCTGGAGATTCAGGTTTTGAAAATATTTATTTTAGGACGTTCTATTCTTTTGATATTCCTTCGATTCCAGTAGAATATCACCTTGATAGTGCTTACATTAAAATCACTGAATATTGGGCTGTTGGTAATGGAAGTATTTATAATTTGCCCATTTGGGATGTACCCAATGGAGATACAATAAGCTGCATAATGAGCCACGTTGAATATGGAGATCAATTAGATGTTTCTGATTGGTCACATGGAGATTATAATAGTCCTTTTACATATAATTATGACATTGGCTTATCAATTATTGATAGCACTGGTTTTTTATACATTAATGTTACTGATTGTGTTTTAAATGATATTAATATCCAAAGACAGCGAAGCCAATATAGAATAGCTTTTGAAATAGACACAGATTGGGATAACCTGAGTGATAACGTATCATTGATAACTTCTGAAACATACAATGAAAATTGGCGTCCTAACATTTATTTTATTTTTAAAGAAAATGTGTCTGTCATTGATGATTTAAAAACGAATAATGTAATAAATATAATTATCTCATCCAATCCAGAAAACTCTAATATGCAAGTTAGTTACACAATCAATTATTCAGCATTTGTTTCAGTAAAATTCTATAACATTAAAGGTCAATTAGTTAAAACAATAGCAAATAATAACCATGACAAAGGACTTTATCAAAAAATATGGAACACATCTGGAATTTCATCTGGTTTTTATTTGTGCAACTTGAATTTGGACGGTAAAATCGAAGCAGTGAAAAAGTGTTTGCTATTAAAATGATAGAAGTTGCTACTAACAAGCGTGTCGTCGGTTTGGTCTCGCAGTGCTTTCGTCTTGAACCCTCCGGTTCAAGGTTTAGGTTGTTTGTTTACGGCCGGAATCCTTCTGATTCCGCCGCACACGCAGAACATTATGGGCAATATAATTAGATAAAGGAGGATTAATGTCCTTAAGTAATTCAACATATATAGTTGGTGCTGGTTTTTCCAAGTTTGCCGGTCTACCATTAATGAATGATTTCTTTTTCAAGGCAAAAGACCTTTATCCAAATTTAACTGAAGAAGAAAAAAAGATTTTCGATAAGATTTTTGATTTTTACAAAGAATATTCTGAAGTGAAAAATTATATGAATATGGATTTAATGAATATCGAAGAATTACTTTCAATAATTGAGATGAATCAGTTTTTAAATGATTCTAGAATAAAAAGATATTACACTAATTTCTTGAAAATTGTTATAGAGAATTGTTCAATAATTGATAATCAAAGGAATAATTCCAAATCTAATTCAAAAAAACCAAAATATCTTGAATTCATCAACCATGTTTATGGCTTTAGATTAAACAATACAAATGGTATAGAAAGAATGAAGTCTACACTTCCTCAAAATGGAATTATATCATTAAATTATGATTTGATTCTTGAAAATACAATTTTGAACAACGATCTCTATAATTTAGATTTTGGTTACGGGATTATTGATAAATATATAGATCCTACTTATCAGCAGGCGGGAAACAGAGTTAAATTAGCAAAGATTCATGGTTCAATAAATTTCAAAGATGGACCCTCGTATTTAATTGTTCCTCCAACATGGAATAAAACATCAGAAACAAAAATTAGACCTGTTTGGAAATTAGCTAACGATCTTATTTCCAATTCAGAAAATCTAATTTTTATTGGTTATTCTCTGCCAAAAACTGATTTGTATGTAAAATACCTTTTAATAAATGGTATTCAAAACTGTAAAAACCTTAAAAGAATTGTTGTTATCTGTCCTGATAGTGATAATTCAGTCCGTATGAGATATGAGGACTTTTTTGAATCATATTTTAGAGAGAAATCTTTTATTTATATTCCAAAGAAATTTGAAGATATTAATTGGGAAAGTTTCAGTTATGAAGAAAGGATCAATGGTATACTAACTCAATTTCCAATTATCGATGATTGATTATAATGCGCCCATAACAAACGTGTCAGCGGGTAGGCTGGGTGGTTTATTTGGGCTGAATCGTACCGATTCATGGTTTAGTGGTTTGTTCGGTCGTGATCGTTCCGATCCCGCCGCACACGCAAAACATTAGTGGCATTTAATATTGATGGTAAGTTTAATGGTAAATGATCAATCTTGTCAGACTAATTGTTCTCGATTAGAGTAATTCTAACAAAGTTATTTTGTTGGATTATTTGATGAATGTTATAAAAAGCGATCCAGAATAAGCAGGATAATGGAGGTAAAATGGCAAAAGAAAACTTAGTAAACAATCTTATAAAATTTAATTACCGATTTAAGGAAAATGAAAACGAAATTGTTATTAACAGCAAATCGAAATTGAATGTCCGTGTTAATTTCAAAGATGACAAAGTAAAGGTTACTTCTGAATTAATTGGTTGGAATTTTTTAACTGGTAATATCAAAATGAAGTTTGAAAATGCAATTAGATATTCAATAATTTTATCATTTCTTGTCATTATAGCCTTGCTCCTCGTTAAAGATTTATGGGGTAACAATTTAATAATTTTTGTTTACGTTTTTTTGATTACTTGGAGTGTTGGTTTCGTTTCATATTATAATGTTAAATTCGAAAATATGAAGACTCGAATATATAATTGGCTAAAAGATTAGAATTTTAATGTAATTATAAAAGTGCTGATAAAAAAAATGCCACTAACAAGCGTGTCGTCGGCAGGGCTGGTCAGTGCTCTTTGTTTGAATCTGCCGATTCAAACGGTTGGTCAGGTTATTCTCGTCGGAATCCTTCTGATTCCGCCGCACACGCAGAACATTAAGTAAAACTCCGCTTCGCTCTCGTTTTACTTAATGGATCCGGTGAAGATTCGCCTGTCCGCTCGCTCCGCTTCGCTTAACATGAGTATGCAGTGTATCGTAATTGAGCAAGCTCAAAACTCAACACTGCATACGCCGGATCCATTAGGTGCATTTTAGTAAGAACCATAATAAGAAGGAATGATATATGAAATTCGTGAAACCTAAAATAAAAGAAATAATAAATTGTATTATGAAAAAAAATAGAAATTTGCAGGAGGAGTAATGGCGTTTTCTAAAAAGTCCGATATATGTATTATTCTATTACTATTTGTTGCTTTCAATTTGTGTAGTCAAGACTGGATCGAATGGCAGGAAATCTTTGCTTCAGATGGAGAGATAAATGACAAATTTGGAATTTCGGTTAGTATTGAAGTTGATATTGCTGCTGCCGGTGCTTTCTTTGACAATGACAGTACCGGGGCAGTTTATTTATTCCAGCGAATTGGTGATCAATGGGAAGAACAGCAGAAACTAATACCTTCTGACGCTGAAATAGGGGATAAATTCGGTGCATCGGTTTGCTTAAGCGGAGATTATTTGGCTATTAGTGCCTACGGAGTAGATGATATCCACGGAGCAGTATACATATTTCAAAACATTAACTCTGTCTGGGAGGAACAAACTAAAATCCTTACTTCTGATGGAACTTTTGATGATGTATTTGGACAGGATATCTATCTGTCTAATTCAACATTAGTTGTGGGAGCACCGGGAGTTGATGTTAATACTGGAGCTGCTTATGTTTTTCAAAGAAATGGAAATGATTGGGAAGAGCTGTTGAAATTGATTGCTTCGGATAGAGAGCAGGGAGATCTATTCGGAATGAATGTTTCAATGGATGGGGACTACATTGCAATAGCTGCTCCTTTTGATGATATTACTGCTGATTGTACAGGCTCTGTATACATCTTTCATTTTGAAAACATGTCATGGATTGAACAAGATAAATTAACTCATTTTAACCAAACTGGTACAGGGCCATTTGGGACTTCTGTTTCAATATCGGGAGATTACGTAGCCTGTGGTGCTTTTCTTGATGAAGGCGCCTACATATTATCGGGTTCTGCATACATATTTGAACGTAATGGGTCAGATTGGGAAGATCATGTAAAACTTTTTGCAATTGATCCAATAATTATGAGTTTTTTTGGTGGAAATCTTCTTCTTGCAGGTGATGATCTCTATGTGAGTGCTAGTGGTAATGATTACATAAATGGTTTTGTATATCACTTTAAAAATGATGGAAATAATTGGAATGAACTGACAAGGTTGTGTGCTTCTGATTCTACTGTAAATGACGGATTTGGATGTAGCCTGTCAAACTACGATAATAATTTATTAATTGGAGCTTATGGTGTTGGTCAATTTACCGGCTCTGCATATTTATTTATTAATGAAGATGTTGGAATCGAGAATAATAACTTAAATCCTTTATCACAATCAATCTACCTGTCGAATCATCCAAATCCTTTCAATCCCTCTACAGAAATTAGCTTTCTGATCTCAGGCTTCATTGAAACTAACTCAGCGGAAATTGGAATTTACAATCTAAAAGGTCAGAAAGTAAGAGTTATTCCCATAAACGCATCAATTAATCACTCTATTAACTCAGTAACCTGGAACGGCACAGACCAAGCTGGTAAACCTGTTTCTAGTGGTGTTTACTATTATATCCTGAATATTAATGGTAAAACTGAATTAGTTAAGAAATGTTTGCTTTTGAAATGAAAGAGTTGCACCTAACAAGCGTGTCTTCGGTTTGGTCTCGTGGTGCTTTTGTCTTGAACCTTCCGATTCAAACGTCTGGTCAGTTTGTCTTTGGCGTGATCGTTCCGATCCCGCCGCACACGCAAAACATTACAGGCAATTTATCTAAGGAGTTGAGATGAAAAAACTAGATTGGGTTGCAATAAACTGGTTTGATTATCCAGATTTACCAAAAGCAATTTTACAAATTCCAATTTCATTTGATGGAATTGATCAAAAACAATATCTACAACTTGATACTGGGTGCCCCGATTCAATCCTTTTTGGATATCAATTATCTAAATTAATTAATGAAAACGATTCAAGTTTAAATAATGATGAAATTTATTTTAACGGTTCTATTGGAGAACATAATTTTTCAAATTTCAAATTTAAACATCTAAAAAACTTTGGAGAAAAAAGAGCAAAACAAGGACAAGAGAAAATCGGACTTCTTGGTACTGATTTTTTTAATAACAAGATTTTAGTTATTGATTTCATAAAAAATCAGATTTTAATCTCTGACAGTTTAGAAATAATTGATAAATTGGATTACAATTTCAACTTTATTAATACACTTAATAATCCTGAAAATGAAATGATATTTAACATTACTTTAAATAATTGTGAAATAAAAAAAATACTCTATGATACAGGTCATAGTACTTCTTCTTTAAAATTTCTTAAAAAAAAGGATTGGCAGTTTTTTGTTAGTGAAACTGATAATAAAAAATTAATTAAAGATAGCATTCGTACTATCGAAACAAATTTCAATTCTTATAGACAAAAAACTAAAGGGATACTTAGAATTGGGAAATTTATTTATAATAATCCTGAATTAGCTTTTGATAACAACGAATTATCTAAAGAATCAAAATTAAATGGGATATTGGGAAATAAGCCTTTTTATAATTCTTTTATAATTCTTGATTTTATTAATTTTAAGTTCGGAGTTTCTAGATAGGATGAATTGTGATTTTATAATAGAAATACCGCTAACAAGCGTGTCAGCAGTTTGGTCTCACGGTGATTTTTGCCTGGATCGTTCCGATCTAGGGTTTGGTTTGTTTGTTTTAGGCGTGATCGTTCCGATCCCGCCGCACACGCAGAACATTAATCAACATTCCGCTTCGCTCCAAGATGAAAATTATATTTTGAGTATAAAACATTAACTATTTTATTCATAATATCTGAAGAGTAATCAGAGTTATCAAAGTTAAATTATAATAATATTAACATTTATAATAATACTTGACGGGATTATCTAATAAAACAACTTTTCTTAAAAATATTTTTTATGGAGTTATAAATGAATTTAAGACCTCAACCTGTTATAAATAAACGATATAATCTAATTATAGGATTGTTTGTATTTGCTTTCACGATTTTAATATACTGGCTCACAATGGCTCGTTCTCTTTCCTTCTGGGATGCAGGAGAATATATTACATGCAGCAGTATTCTGGGTGTTCCCCATCCTCCGGGCAATCCATTTTACATTTTACTCGGGAGATTCTTCTCGATTTTTAGTGCTAATATTCCTCACGCTATTGTCATCAATTTCCTGTCTTCTCTTTTCTCCGCATTCGCTGTAATGTTCACATACTTTTTCACAGTAAAGTTCATAACTATGTGGATCAAACCTAAGGATGCATATCTCTCTTATATTGGTGGTTTTCTTGCTGCTTTCTATACAGCATTTTCATTCACATTCTGGAATAATGCGATTGAAGCAGAAGTTTATTCAGGATTAGCTTTTACAATTAATTTAATTGTATGGCTTACAATGATATGGGTAGAGAAATCGGAAGACCTTTCACATCAGAATTTGTTACTACTCATTGTTTACATTTTCTTCCTTGGTTTTGGTATTCATCAAACTTCACTTCAAATTGCCCCTGCAGTTTTATTCATTGCTGTTTATCCAATGCTAAAAAGTTCAATTCGAACTTCAACATTTTGGAAACGTGTTGTTGTATACATTTTAGGATTATTTGCCATTTATATGATCTTTTTAAATATTGGTAAATCAATGCATATACCGGATCTACCCAAGATTATGTTTGCAGTTGGTTTCTTAGGAATTCTCGTTTATCATTTGAGAGGACAGGTTTCAACAAAAGTCTGGTTATTTGCTCTATTCCTGATTGGAGTGGCAGTTTCTACTCACCTGTTCTTATATATCAGAGCCTCTCATAGACCTTTTATCAATGAAGGGTATCCGCACACACTTAAACTTTTTACAGATTATATTCTCAGAAGACAATATGGTGTAACCAGTATGTTTGTTCGGCGAGCTACATTCTTCTACCAAATAAAAGATCAATTTCTTACCTATTTTGGCTGGCAGTTTTTTCATGCGGAAACCTTATCTCAATTGTTACATACTCCAAAAGCATTTATTCAATTGTTATCAAATTTAATAGTAACTTTTCTTGGTTTTGGCGGAGCTTATTATCATTTTAAGAAAAACAAGCACTCTTTTGCTTATTTCTTCTCATTTATGTTTATGGTCTCAATTGCAATGGTTTTTGTAATTAATCTTTCTGATGCTGAGGTGAGAGAGCGTGATTATTTTTTTACAACAGCTTATAATTTTTGGACTGTATGGATGGCAATTGGTTCAATAGCTTTGATAGATCTCGTCAGAAAAAAAGGGAAGATATTAACAGGCTTACTTGTCGTGATAGTCTTGGCACTTCCCTGCATCAATCTGGCTTCCCAGTATTTTATTCACGACCGTTCCAGAGAGTATATTGCACTAGATTACGGACAGAACATTTTAAATAGTGTTGAAGAAAATGCTATTATTTTCACAAATGGAGATAATGACACATTCCCGGTTTGGTATGCACAAGCTGTTTTTGATCCCGCTGCAAATGAGTACATTCCTCCTAAAAAAAATAACTACAAAGATATTAATGGAAATATGTACCATCAAACTACTATTCCTACAGAAAAAACTAAAGTCCTAATTACTAAAGCAATGGATTATAAAAATGAACAAGGCAGTGGTATCAGGAAAGATGTGACAATTGCGAATCTAAGTTTATTAAATACTCCCTGGTACATTAAACAATTAAGAGATCACGAAGGAGTAGAATTTAACATTCCTGAAAGGGATATTGATCTTTGCCAGGATGACCCTAGAACGGCATTATATCCAAGAAGAATTTCTCAAGATACAAAGCTTAAAATAACTGGTACCGTTCAAGGAGATGAATTTATTGTTACTTTTCCAAAAGATGAGATCTTATATGTGAAAGATCTTGCCGTAATTCAAATAATTAAAGACAATTATGGAAAACGACCAATATACTTTGCTGTAACAACACCAGATCCTACAGGTTTTACTGAATTTCTCAGAAATGAAGGAATGGTAAGCAGACTCGTTCCAGTAAAGGGTAGAGATCAATTTGATATGGAAAGATTAGTAACAAATATTGATTCAGTTTATTCCTACCGTGGTATTATGGATGATTCGATCTATAAAGACACAAACATGAAAAGGTTATTAAACAATTATGGTGCTGCCTTTATGCGCACTTCCAGATTCGCTCATTCAAAAAATGATTATGAAAATGCAATTAAATACATGGAAAAAGCAATAGACTTCATTGATCAAAAAAGCAGGTTCTACAAAGGACTTTCTCAAATCTATGCAGAAGCATCATTTAATTCGTTTGAATCTGATGAAATTGAAAAAGGTTTTTCTTATTTAGAAAAAGCTGTTTATTATAATCGTACAGATAAAAATATTATACAGCTCATCTACCAAGCTGCAATTTACACTAATGAAATTGAAAGAGGAATTAACTTATTTGAGAAGATTCGTGAATATCAGGATTCTGTTGAGATTGATTCCTATATTACTCAATTAAAGGAGCTTCAATAACCAGATGCACCGGATAAGAGATTAATGAAAAAAGAAATTTACATCAAAGGTGCTCGGGAACATAATCTTAAGAATATCGAAATAAAAATTCCCAGAAATAAATTGGTTATTATTACTGGTGTTTCCGGTTCTGGTAAATCATCGCTTGCTTTTGACACACTATATGCAGAAGGACAGCGCAGATATGTAGAATCACTCTCTGCTTATGCTCGTCAATTTCTTGGTCAGATGGGAAAACCTAAAGTAGATTACATTGAAGGATTATCACCAGCAATTTCTATTGAACAGAAAGCAACAAGTAAAAATCCCCGTTCAACAGTTGGAACTGTTACAGAAATCTATGATTATTTAAGAATCCTTTATGCTCGAATTGGTAAGCAGTACTGTTATAATTGTGGTGATCCTGTTGGATCTCAAACGGTTGATCAATTGGTAGATCACATATTAAAAAATCCGGATAAAACACGTTTACAAATACTTGCACCAATTGTTCAAAACCGGAAAGGTGAACATAAAGAGGAACTGGAAGAAGCCAGGAATGAAGGTTTCGTTCGTGTGAAAATAAATGGAATTATGCGTCAGCTCAGTGAGGAGATCACACTCGATAAAAAGAGTAAGCATGATATTGATATTGTTGTTGATCGACTTGTTTTAAAAGATAATATTCGCTCAAGATTAATTGACTCGGTTGAAACTGCATTAAAACTAACTAGTGGTTTTATAAAAATAGAATATATTGATGAAAATCGCATTGAGAATCTATCCGAAGCAAATTCTTGCCCTAATTGTGGGATTGGTTATCCTGAACTTACACCACAACATTTCTCTTTCAACAGTCCAATAGGCATGTGTAAATCATGTAACGGACTTGGATCCAAGATGGAATTTGATCCCGAGTTGATAATTCCCGATAAATCACTTTCCATTATGGAAGGAGCTGTAAAACAATGGGGTACATTAAATAAGAAAAAAAACAGCTGGCAACTGAATAAGCTGAAGGCAATTGCAAGAGAATATGATTTTTCTCTCAATGAGCCATGGGAAGAACTTTCCTCAACTGTGAAAGATCTGTTACTCTATGGTTCCATGGGACAAAAGATCAGATTTGAGTGGAGTTCAAAAAGTGGCTCAGGTTCTTTTCTCTCTTCATTTGAAGGCATAATTCCAACTCTTTCCCGCCGTATGAATGAAACAAGATCTGAATATATGAGAAAATATTACATTCAGTATATTGGGAATAAAGTATGCCCGGATTGTAATGGTAAAAAACTTTGTAAGGAGAGTCTGGCAGTTAAGGTCGACGGTTTATCAATCAATGAAATAACTACAATGTCAATTACAAAGGCAATTAAGTTTTTTGATGAATTAATATTAACTGGTAATGATAAACTGATTGCGGAAGAAGTATTAAAAGAGATTAAGAATCGTCTGACATTCCTTGTAAATGTTGGGTTACATTATCTTACTTTAGATAGGAAAGCGCCAACATTATCCGGTGGGGAATCGCAAAGAATAAGACTGGCAAGTCAAATCGGGAGCAGCCTTGTTGGCGTTATGTACATATTAGATGAACCAACCATTGGATTACATCAACGTGATAATACAAGATTAATAAATATGCTGATTCATCTTAGAAATATTGGGAATACAGTTATTGTTGTTGAGCATGATGAGCAAATGATAAGAACAGCCGATCAAATAATTGATATTGGTCCTCAAGCCGGGATCTATGGTGGTGAGATCGTCTTTCAAGGAAATATTGAACAGCTGCTGAGATCAAGAAAATCTATGACTGGGAAATACTTATCAGGAAAATTAAGCATTGAGATACCGGAAGAAAAATTAAAACCGGATAAACGTAAACTAAAAATAACTGGTGCTTCACAAAATAATCTCAAAAATATCAATGTCGATATACCAGTTGGTTCATTCACTTGTGTTACTGGTGTTTCAGGATCGGGTAAAAGTTCTTTGATCAATCAGATATTATATCCCGCTATGTCAAAAAAGCTAAATAATTCATGTAGGAAACAAGGTCATTTCAATAAAATAAAAGGTTATGAATATTTTGATAAAGTTATAAATATAGATCAACAACCTATTGGACGAACTCCACGCTCCAATCCTGCAACTTACACAAAACTATTTGATCCAATACGAAACCTGTTTTCCCAAACTCCTGCGGCAAAATTGCGGGGTTACAAACCAGGAAGATTTTCCTTTAATGTAAAAGGTGGAAGATGTGAAGCTTGCAGTGGCGGCGGTGTAAAGCAGATTGAGATGCATTTCTTGCCCGATATTTATGTAAAATGTGAAGTCTGCAACGGAACACGTTACAATAAAGAAACTTTAGCAGTGAAATATAAAGGTTACAGCATAGCAGATGTTCTTAAAATGGATGTTCAGGAAGCCATAAAGGTATTTGACAAAGTTCCTAAAATATATAAAATTCTACAAACTTTGAAAGAAGTTGGAATGGATTATGTTAAACTTGGACAGGCTTCCACAACACTATCCGGTGGAGAAGCTCAAAGGATAAAACTTTCAAGAGAACTCAGTAAGACAAGCACCGGCAAAACACTTTACATCTTAGATGAACCCACAACAGGATTACACTTTGATGATATAAAAAAATTACTAAAAGTACTTCACAGATTAGTTTCAATGGGAAATACTGTGATCGTTATCGAACATAACCTGGATGTTATTAAATGTGCTGATCACATTATCGATCTGGGACCTGAAGGTGGAGATGAAGGTGGAAAGATTGTTGCAACAGGCACTCCAGAAGAAATTGCAAAAGTTAATAATTCGTATACTGGAAATTTTTTGAAAAAAATTTTATGATTAGAAAAGAGTTTCGCAAAATAGAGTGTTTCGTTATCCTAACGAATTTTGCACCTATTTCTCAGGAATGTTCTCCGCTTATAATGAGATTCTTCGATAGAATTCACTTCGAAGATTTCCTCAGAAAGACAACATTTTTTCATTTTTGCAGAGCCATTAATTCGTATATAAAAGGAGTAAGTTATGATTTTAAAATCCCAAATTCTTGAATTATATAATAAAACAAAGTTTGATGATGCTGATAAAAAATTATTCCTGAAATTCAGAAATAAGCTTAACACAGGCGAAATTCGTGCTGCTGAAAAGGTAAATGGTAAATGGATAACTAATGACTGGGTTAAGAAAGGTATTCTTACTGGATTCAAAATGGGAACTGTTATTCAATCAGGAACCTTTATGGATAAAGACACATATCCTGTTCAAGATATCACAAACAGAAAAAATGTGAGAATGGTTCCTGGTGGTTCATCCATTCGGGAAGGTGCTCATATCGGAGAAAATGTGATCATGATGCCACCAATGTATATAAATGTTGGTGCTTATGTAGATGATGGCACAATGATAGATTCTCATGCTCTTGTCGGAACTTGTGCCCAAGTTGGAAAAAATGTACATCTCAGTGCTGCTGCGCAACTTGGTGGTGTATTAGAACCAATCAGTGCAAATCCTGTAATCATTGAAGATAATGTATTTATTGGTGGAAATTGTGGTATTTACGAAGGTGTGGTAATTGAGCAGAATGCTATAATAGCAGCAGGAGTGACATTAACAGGTGGTACACCTGTTTATGATGCTGTAAATATGCAATTCCTTGAAAAAGATGAAAACAACTCATTGCATATCCCACGAAGAGCAGTAGTAATTTCCGGCACCCGCAAAATGAAAAGTAATGACAGGTTTTCAATTTACTGTCCAATTATCATTAAATATAGAGATGAGAAAAGTGATAGATCTGTAATTTTGGAAGATGCTCTGAGATGATTCCCGTAAAATATGCAAATCGAATAGAAGGCATAGAAAAATCTGAATTGCGACAATTATTTGATAAAGCTCCACCTGATGCAATTAACCTTGGCTTAGGAGAGATCCAATTCCCTACACCTAAAATTATTACTAAAAGCGCAATTAATATCATTAAGGAAGAAGATATTCGATATACTCCAAATGCTGGATTACCAGAATTACAAAAAGCAATAACTAAATACTATAATATACCACTTAATAAAAATGTATGTGTTACAACTGGAGCAGAAGAAGCTATTTTTGCTTCAATTTTCAGTTTTATTAATCCGGGTGATGAAGTAATGATAGCAAATCCAACTTATCTTGCATATAAGACAATTATCAAAATGATGGGTGGAATTGCTGTTGAATTCGATCTTGCACCGGAATCTAATTTTAAACTGGATCGTAAGGACTTCAAAAACAAAATTACTTCCAAAACTAAAGTACTACTTTTAAATAATCCATCAAATCCCACAGGAAAGTGTTTCTCAGAGGATGAGATAAATTTCATGGTTTCCAAATGTATTGAAAATAAGATACTTATCGTAGTAGATGAGATATATAGAGAATTATATATAGAAAAAAAACCAATTACTTTTTTAGATAAAGCTGGAAAAATCATTGTGATTTCCGGTCTTTCTAAATCTCATTCTATGAGCGGATGGCGGGTTGGATGGGCAGTATCAAATGATCCCGAACTAATTAAACCTGTTATTATTTCACACCAGTATATTTGCACCAGTGCCCCATACATTTCTCAAGAAGTTGGAATTACTGCTTTATCTACTGAAGGTATGATAGATCAGAACAAAATTCGTTTAGAACTTATTTCTAATAGAGATTTTGTGCTGAAGCAATTTAGACAATTTTTACCTAATATCAACATTCTGGAAAATACATCTTCACCATATTTATTTATCAATATAAAAACTGATGATATGTTGCTAGCGGATGAACTGATCAAACAAGGATTGATATTAATGCCTGGAAAAATATTTGGTTCAAATGGTAAATACTGGATCAGGTTAAATTATGCTATTGATAAAAATCTACTTGCCAGAGGTATCAAAATCTTTACAAACATAGTTAAGTTGTATTAAATTAGATTAATATTAATTATTATAGAAAAAAGTGCTCAAATCAAATCATATTTTTTTGAAGGAACCTTATTCAAAATAGTAAATTGCTTTGATCGGATCTATTTTGGAAGCTTTATAAGCAGGATAAATTCCTGAAGCCAATCCTATAAATAACGAAAAAGCTAAACCTAAAAGAATACCTTCTATTGGAACAGGGAAACTGAATTTTAGAGCTACAGTTATTACTTTTACCAGCAATGTAGATAACAATATTCCAACAAAGGCACCCATAAGTGAAAGCGTAATCGCTTCCAAAATAAATAGAAGAAAGATATCATGGTCTGTTGCGCCTATGCTTTTTCTAATGCCTATCTCTTTCATTCTTTCGTTTATTGAAATAAGTAATGTACTGAACAGTCCAATACCACCAACAATAAGTGAAATGGATGCGATCGCAGAAAGTGTTATGTTCCATTTTTTCATCATCTCGTTTATCTCTTTTGTAATATTCATCATTAAAGCACCAATATCGTTAAATGCAAAATCGTGTCCCATATTATGATTTGCTAATAGATTCTGACGGACATAATTCTTCATATATGAAAATTCACTCTCAGAATTTGACTGAAGATAAATATAATCTATTGCATTATCGGATTTTAAATATTTTGCACCTGTTGAAAGTGGAATGAATACAGCTTCAAGATCACGTTTTCTTTCCCATGTATTAAAATTCATTCCGTTAGCATTAAGTTTGTCATTATCAAGAATTCCAATTATCTTATAACGTTGATTCCCAACATTTATTTTCTCACCGAGAGGATTTTTATTTTTAAAATACTTTTCTGAAAAATGATAACCTATTATACAAACTTTCAATGAATTAAGACTTTCATAAGAGTTAAAATATCTTCCTGTTTTTATCACGTACGTCTTACTTATAAAAAATTCATTATTAGTAGCTTTAAGATTTAAGTAATCTTCATTATCTTTAAAAAGATATTTTTGCCAGGTTTCTATCTGACCATAAATATATTTTGAATCCACATTTTTTCTGAGCAATAGATAGTCTTCAAAAGTTAATGGTTTCACTTCTCTTTGAATACGTCTGAATCTATGTCTCATTCTGCTTGAAACATTCTCTTCTCCTGCAGAAGGATATATAATAAGAGAATTATTCCAACCCATTTCTTTCATACGTTCATTTATCAGCGTTTTCATTCCATAAATAGTGGAGAACATGGTTACAACAGCGAATACGCCAATGATAATTCCAAGTAAAGTCAGAAATGATCTCATTTTATGCGTAAAAATATTCTGAATACTACTAACTAAACTTTCTGAAAAATACATTTATCTCACTTTAATAAACAATGTTCTTACATTTGGGACATTCTTTATATTCACCTTTTTCTCTAGACTTTTTCTCTTCCATGTAATAATTTCCGCATTCAGGACAAGTTATGGCGACTGGTTTATTATTTGTTATAAATTTACATTCCGGATAATTTGAGCAAGAATAAAAGAATCTACCTTTTTTGTTCTTTTTCTCAGTGATCTGACCATCTTCACAATCTGGACATTTAATTCCTATTGTATAAGGTTCTGTATATTTGCATTTTGGAAAATTGGAACAAGCAATGAATTTACCAAATTTTCCCTCTTTTAAAAGAAGATCAGAACCACATTCAGGACACTTCTTGTCGAGAGTTTTTGGTTTCAAAATTTCTATCTTTCCATCTTTATTTTTTGTGAAATTTTTAATATTTTTACATTCGGGAAAATTGGAACAGGCTAAAAACTGACCGTTTCTTCCCCATTTTAAAACCATAGTACTTCCACATTTATCACATTTAAGATCTGTTTCTTCTACAGCACTTTTCTTTGCTTCCTTAAAATCCACTCCGGAAATCAAAACATTTAGAGATTCATAATACTGTTTAAGAAGGTTATGCCATTCTACTTCTCCATACATTACTTTATCGAGGCTATCTTCCATTGCAGCAGTAAATTCTACATTGAAGAACTCATGAAAATTAGATACAAGCAATTTATTAACTGTTAAACCCAATTCTGTAGGAAAGAATCTTTTACTTTGAAGCAATACATATTTTCTAAGTCTTATTGTATTTGTTATAGCTGCATAAGTTGATGGACGTCCTATCCCTTTTGATTCTAACTCTTTAATAAGGAGGGCTTCCGTATATCTAGATGGTGGTTTAGTAAAATGTTGTTTTGAAGTTGTTTTCTTAGATTTAAGAATATCATCTTTTAAATAACCATCATCAATTTTCTCACCCAAAATAACCTTGGTATGTGGGAACACAACCAAGAATCCTTTATTCTCAATTGAACTTCCGTTTGCACTAAAGGTTGCTTCACCTATCTTTATAACCAGCTCTTTATTGTTCATCTTAACAGGTAACATCTGTGTTGCAATAAACTTCTGCCATATCATCGTGTATAAATTGATCTGATCTTTTGTAAGATATTGAGCGATACTTTCCGGAGTATTAAAACAACTTGTTGTCCTGATTGCTTCGTGAGCATCTTGAGCAGAATTTTTATTTTTAAAATAACGTGGTTTTGGATTTAAAGCATTTTTACCAAAACGTTCTGAAATTAATTGTCGTGAATTATTCACAGCTTCTTGAGAAACTCTAAGTGAATCTGTACGCATATAAGTGATCAAACCAGCAGAACCTTTTTCCAGTTCAATCCCTTCATAAAGTTGTTGAGCGATCATCATGGTTTTCTTTGCTGAGAAATTTAATATCCTTGCTGCATCCTGTTGTAAAGTGCTTGTGATATAAGGAGGTCCAGGATTAATAGTTCTTACAGATTTTTTAATCGATTCGATAAGATACTTATCTTTTTTAATTGCTTCCAGAAGTACCTTTGCTTCCTCTTCAGTCTTGAAATTCGGGTTCTTCCCCATCCATTTTTTTAGAATCGCTTTAAATTCCGGTAGATCATCTTTATACAACATTGCATACACGTTCCAAGATTCTACAGGCTTAAATTTATTAATTGTTTCTTCACGTTCACAGATTATTCTAAGTGCAACAGATTGCACTCTTCCTGCACTAAGATTCTTTGCAACTATCTTCCATAAAACAGGACTGACATTATATCCAACAATTCTATCAAGTATCCTTCTTGCCTGTTGGGAATCTACTTTCTTCTTATCGATCTCACCTGGATTTTCCATAGCTTTTATAATAGCATCTTTGGTAATTTCATTAAAGATGATCCTGTGAACTTTTTTATCTTTGATCTCTTTCTTCAGAACTTGTGTGAGATGCCAGGCAATTGCTTCTCCTTCACGGTCATGGTCTGAGGCAAGATAGATACTATCTGCATTTTTTGCTGCGAGTTTAAGTTCTTTAATTATCTTTTTCTTGGCAGGATCAACCACATATTTAGCTTTAAAATTATCTTTTGGATCTACACCGATAATATTTTTTGGAAGATCTCGGATATGACCATTTGATGCTTTTATTACAAATTTATTCTTTAAGAATTTACTAATTGTTTTTGCCTTAGCTGGCGACTCAACGATTATTAGATTTTTCCCCATATTAATTTATCTCTTCATCAAAATTTATTTCATTTTCCTGGATGAAGAATAAATCTAATAGATCTCTAACAGAGACATCTTCAATTCCAGAAAAAATGATGTAATTAACAATATTATCAATCATATCTCTAGTTATTTTCTTCTTTAAAAATCCATTCAGCTGAATAGAGAGAACAATTACTTTTTCAAATATTTCTTTATTTACAGACCCTAATTTGAGAAGATGAATCAGATATCCAAATGCATCTGTTGTAATAATTCTACGTTCTTCTTTACCTAATATTCTATTATAATTATTAGATTTCTGATGCACTACCACAGCTTCCATCAGTTCATCCAGTTCTTCTTCAGTTAGTCCGAGCTTTTTAAGTTCCTTTCGAGCCGGTTTATCTGTCAGTACCGCTTTTATAAACTCTTTAGTTCTTATTTCCGCCATTTTACTTCCTTATATATTTGGTGTTGTAATTCTATGTGATTTTACCACAACACTTTTTATATTTTTTGCCACTACCACAAGGGCAAGGATCATTTCTTCCTATTTTTTCTCCAACTGAACGAGGTTGGAGTTTCTGTATTTCAGGTGCATTTGTAGTCACATTCGGTTCCGTTGGTAATGGGACATCAAATGCAGAACTTGCTTCATGCCGCTGTTTTACCATTTCCAAAAAATCTTGTATCTTTTCTGGAGCAATAATATAAGTTGTAAAGACTTTTTTTGTGACACTCATATTTATATTGGAAACTAAAGTCTGGAACAATTTGAATGATTCCTTTTTGTATTCGATCAATGGATCCTTTTGTCCATAAGCCCTCAGACCAATACCTTCTTTTAATAGATCCATTTCATGTAGATGATCACGCCAGAGCTCATCAACGACTGTCAGCATTACACGTCTCTCAATCTCACGCAATTGTTCAGAACTGAGATCATCTTCCCGTTTCTGATATGCTTCTATAACACTCTCATACAAATTTTCAAGCAGAGTCTCATACCTTATACCTTCAGAAATAATATCCTTTTCAGATAAAACTACATTCAAATTTGTTCTAGTCCAATTTAATATCTCATTAATGTCCCAGTTCTCTGGGTACTTTTCATCGACAATAATGCTATCAACCATATCAGCAATTGTATCTTTTATCATTTCGATGATCTCAAACTTCAGATCAAATCCCTTAAGTACATTACGACGATAATTATAGATTACATTACGCTGCTGATTCATAACCTCATCATATTTTATCAATTGCTTTCTACTCTCAAAGTTATAAGACTCAACTCTCTTTTGAGCTTTTCCTACTGCATTTGTCATCCACGGATGAACAATGGCTTCACCTTTTTGCAATCCCATTCTAACCATCATTGGTCCAATTTTCTCAGAACCAAAAAGCCGCATTAGATCATCTTCTAAAGAGAGATAAAACCGGGATGTTCCCGGATCTCCCTGCCTACCACTACGTCCACGAAGTTGTCTGTCGATCCTTCTGCTTTCATGACGTTCAGTTCCAATAACATGCAGTCCATCCAAAGGTAAACCATATGGGAACTCTTCAGTAATTTTCTTTGATAAACCAGTATAGTTACTTTTTGCTTCAGTTACTACAGTTTCTCCAAGTTTAATGTCTGTTCCCCTACCAGCCATATTTGTAGCAATTGTTACTGCACCAGGCTCTCCCGCTGATTTAATAATATCAGCCTCTTGTTCATGGTACTTTGCATTTAGGACATTATGTTTGATCCCGCGTCTTCTTAACAGTCTGGCCAAAGTCTCCGAAACCTCAACTGAAACAGTTCCAACCAGAATCGGTTTTTTTTTCTCGTGCCAGTATTCGATCTCATCTAAGATTGCTTGATATTTTTCATTTTTTGTAATGTAAATTACATCATTATGATCAATTCTTGAGATTGGAAGATTTGTAGGAATAACACTTACCTGAAGTTTATAGATTTCCATGAATTCAGCTTCTTCCGTTATTGCAGTTCCCGTCATACCAGCAAGTTTATCATACATTCGGAAATAATTCTGTAATGTGATTGTGGCAAAGGTTTGAGTTGCTTCTTCAATTTTTACATTTTCCTTTGCTTCCAGTGCTTGATGAAGTCCGTCACTGAATCTTCTACCCTGCATCATTCTACCGGTAAATTTATCAACGATCATAACCTTATTATCAACAACTACATAATCAACTTCTTTTTCAAAAAGGACATAAGCTTTGAGTAACTGCTTAATATTATGTAGTTTTTCACTCTTATCCATAAACTTAAAAGTTTCTTCTTCCTTTTTCTTGATTTTCTGTTTGAAGGAAAAATTTTCATCTGCATTTATCTCATCAAGTATTTCATCTAAACTTCGCATTACGAATAGATTAGATTCCTTCTGTGCAACCAAAACATTTCCTTTTTCACTTAACTCAACACTATTCTGCTTCTCTTCAATTACATAGAATAATTCCTCGTCTATTAAATACATATTCTTATCACGAAGATAATACCCTTCGAAATCTGTTACTAATTTTTTAAGTTCACCTTCTTTCATCATTTTAGTAAATGATTTATTTTTAGGTGCTGCTCTTTGTACAAGCAATAGCAATTTTCCAACTATGTCAGCATCATATTTTTCATGTTTTAGTTCATTCTTTATTTCTGAAATATAACGATTTACCAAAATGGTTTGAGCATTAAATAATTTCAGAATTACTGGTCTCAATTCCTTAAAGAAGTTCTTACTTTCCTGAACGGGACCACTAATAATAAGCGGAGTTCTTGCTTCGTCAATAAGAACACTATCAACCTCATCTACAATTGAATATTGTAATTTTCTTTGAACAAGACGGCTCTTTGAAATTGCCATGTTATCACGAAGATAATCAAATCCGAATTCACTGTTAGTTCCATAAGTTATATCACAGTTGTAAGCTTCTCTTTTTTCTTCACTACTCATTCCACCAATATTACATCCAACAGTAAGCTCGTGGAATTCAAATATTGGAGTCATCCATTCAACATCACGCTGAGCCAGGTAATCGTTGACAGTGATAAGATGAACACCCCTTCCAAGTAAGGCATTCAAGAAAAGAGGCATTGTTGCAACTAGTGTTTTACCTTCTCCGGTTGCCATTTCAGTTATTTTGCCTTCATGAAGAACTATAGCTCCAATAAGCTGAACATCAAATGGAATCATGAACCAGGTTTCTTTATCTCCACGAACCTCATATTCGTATCCAACCAAACGACGGCATGTATCTTTAATAATTGCAAAAACTTCCGGTAAATGATCATTAAGAACAGATTGAGTTTTATCTTTTAGATTCTTTGCAAGTAGATCAATATTATTTCCCAAACCGATTTTCTTATTCTCGTCAGGTTCGATTTGGTAATTTTCATTTAATTCTTCAAGCTCATTTTCAAGTGGAGTAAGAATCTTCTGAATATCTTGCTTGATTACCTGGATCTGCTTTCTGATCTCATTATCAGATATACTTTTTAAAGAATCATAGATGCTGTTTATTTGTGAGATTCTGGGCTGCATTTTATTTGCTTCACGTTTATCCCGATCTCCGAAAATAATCTGCGTTATCTTTTTTAACATTATTAATTTCCCTAATCTGAAATTTGAACAATCCTTTTTTTGAATGTTAGCTTGTCAAATTAATTAAGGTTAAAAACCTATTGAGACAAGTATAATTATAATATTTTATTATTCTAATTTTTATTAAAATTAAAATTTATTTTTTTTAATAATTTATTCCTTTACGTTTAATTAAAATGAAAAAAGGTTACGGTAAATATTTTCTGGAGGAAGTATGGATATAGAAAAAGCTCAACTCTCTATAAAACAATTGAAAGAGATACAAATATTGGCAAATGAAGCACGCGGTTCCATTATTAAAATGACATCATTAGCAAAATCAGGACACCCCGGTGGGTCTATGTCTACGATCGATTTTATGCTAACATTATATAATATGATAAACGTTGATCCAAAAAACCCAAAAATGGATTCACGGGATCGAGTGATAATTAGTCACGGACATACTTCTCCAGCCGCATATTCCACTCTTGCATCTCGCGGATTTTTCAATATTGATGATGCAATCTCCCAATTCAGATTAGCAGGTAGTATTTATGAAGGTCACGTTGAGCCGGATGTACCTGGCATTGAATGGGCAAGTGGAAATTTGGGTCAGGGGCTTTCAGCAGGATGCGGTTTTGCACTAGCTAGTAAACTAAAAAATATTGATAATCATACTTTTGTTCTTATGGGTGATGGCGAACAGCAAAAGGGACAATTATGTGAAGCAAGAAGATTTGCCGTAAAATATAATTTGAATATCACTGCTTTTATCGATTATAATCAACTACAGATCAGCGGAAATATACATAATGTCATGCCGCAATATATTTTAGAAAATTATCTCTCAGATGGTTGGGATGTGATTGAGATAGACGGTCATGACCTTATCGAGATAAGAGATGCGATTATTGATGCTGTTCAAAATGAAAAACCAACTGTGATAATTGGACACACCATCATGGGAAAAGGTGTTTCATTTATGGAAAATAAAGAAAAATATCACGGGTCTACCTTATCAGAAGAACAACTTGATGAAGCGTTAAAAGAACTAGGGCTTGAAAATAATATTGAAAAATACAAAAAGCTCAGAAACGAATTTAATGTTACCGGTCCCAACCATAATAACAAAACTTCCAATTTTGATTTTGATTTAGATCTTGGAGAACCAATAATATATGAAGATAAAACTGATAATCGTTCTGCATGGGGAAATGCAATTGCTGATATAGCTTCTAAAAATGAGAATGCTCCGATAGTTGTTTTAGATTGCGATCTGCAGGGAAGTGTGAAAACTAAAGAGTTTGAAGCTGCCTTACCACAGAATTTTATTCAAAGTGGGATAATGGAACATAACACGGCTGTTGTTGGCGCAGCTATGTCTAAAGAGAGATTGCAGGTTTTCTTCCCGGATTTCGGCGTTTTTGGCGTTGATGAAACTTATAACCAGCATAGATTGAGCGATATTAATCATACAAATTTAAAAATAATTACAACTCATGTTGGTTTAGATGTTGGTGAAGACGGCAAAACACATCAGTGTATCGATTATTTTGGAGTTATAAAAAATCTATATCACTTTAAAACTATTATTCCTGCAGACCCAAATCAAACTGATAGGGTTATTCGATATATCTCTGGAAAATATGGAAACTTTCTCATTCCTATGGGACGTTCCAAATTGGATTTAGTAAAAACAGAAAAGGGTGAAATATTTTTTGGAAAAGATTATAAATTTGAATATGGAAAATCTGACCTGCTTAGAGATGGTACAACTGCTGCACTTTTTGTAATGGGAACCCTTACAGGGAAAGCTTTAAAAATTGCAGAAAAATTAAAAGCACAGGGAATTTCACTTCAAGTATGGAATGTTTCCTGCCCGAGTTATCTGGATGAAGATGTGTTAAAACAAGCGGCAAAAACCGGAACAGTTTTCACTTATGAGGATCATAATGTGAATACAGGAATTGGAAACAGCATTGCGGATAAAATGATGCAGATGGGCTTACATTGCAAATTTGTGAAATTTGGAGTTGAAGACTACGCATTTTCCGGCAATAGCGATGATGTATTTAAATATTGTGAATTAGATGTTGATTCAATAGTAAAAAGAATACAAAAAACACTGATAAGAAAAGAAAGTAAAAAATAGAAGTAAGTAATAATTCTCCTGAGATTATGAATCTAAATTAATAATCTGCTTAATATTAATTTTTAACAATTGTAATTTTTAAAACTTTTCAGTTCTTACAATTAGTAATTAACAGTAACTATGTATTATGAAGTTTAAAAAAAGAAAAGTTAAAATAAAAAGAAAATGACAAATTAACAATTTGTATCAAGAAGAATAAAGTATAGCTTAATGACATTAATAAATAAAAAGGGCAGAGAAACTCTGCCCTTTTTTATAATATATTATTAATTTATCCACTAATATTTAGTTCATTAATCAAAATAGAAGATGCACCGTTACTGCTCATATCAAATTTGAAGTTATCTGCAATTGCTTCTACCCCATTTAGCATCTGCAAGAAATTTCCACTTACTGTAAACGGCTTGAGAGAATGTTGACGTTTACCGTGTTTCCATAAGAAACCTTGAGCACCTAGTGAAAAATCACCTGAAATCGCATTAGCACCGGAGTGCATTCCCTGCAAACTGACAATTTCGATTGTTTTATTATGTTTTAAGAATAGGTCAGCTTCTTTATATTCACCTGCTTCTATAAGAAAATTTGATGTACTAATTCCAAGAGTACCTTTGTAACCACGGGATCCGTTACCTGTCGATTTTACACCGTCTTTTCTTGCAGTTATTGTATTATGAAGAAATGATCTTAGAACACCATTCTCAATTAAAACTGTTCTCTCTGTTGGGTAACCTTCATTATCAAAAGCAGAAGTAGAAAAACCATTTGGATGTAAGCCATCATCAATGATTGTGACTTTTTCGTTAGCAATTTGTTGTCTTATTTTTCCTTTAAGAAGTGATCTCCCTTCCTGAACAGATTTTGCATTGAAGATTCCTGAGAAAGTTGCAAGCATTGTTGCCATCATTTCATTATTGAAAACTACTGCATACTTCCCAGTCTCAGCAGGTTTTCCATTCAGAAGATCAGTACTTTTCTTCACACTTTCTTCAGCCATTTTTTTTGGATCGAATTCACCAAAATTTCTTGTTATATGGAATTCTATTCCCATTCGCTTATCGTCTTTTTCTGCTGATAATGCACCAACATAAGCATAAGCAAAATTTTGGGTATCTTCTTTATCTAATCCCTTGCTATTAGCAATTCGGCTATAACTTTTTCCATCAGCATAAACTGCGTAAGGAACATTGAAAACTCGCTTATCAGCTTCTTTGGCATATTTTTCAAGATCTTGTGCAAGTTGGATCTTATCCAATACATCAACTTTATCCAAACTTTCAGAATATACATTTGGGTTGTCAGTAATTTCTGGATAATTCTCCATAATAACAACTTCATCATCTTCAGTATATTTTGCATTTTCGATAGCTTCATCTACTATTAATTTAAAGGTCTCATCATCAAATTTTTCTGTGTAAGAATAACCAACCTTTCCATCCTTAACTATCCGTACACCAATCCCTTTTGAATCGGCATAATTAAATGATTCTACATTTTGTTCATTTATCTTTACAGAAAACGAGTTAGCTGCTGATAGTAAAATTTCTGTCTCGTCTGTTTTATCTTTTGCATAAGCAAATATTGTTTGGAATTCTTTCTTATACATATCTGCTCCTCCCCTTAATTTCTTCCACCAACGATAATCTCGTCGATCTTAATTGCCGGTTGTCCTACATTCGTTGGAATACTTCCGCTAACAGAGCCGCACATCCCCTGAGCCATTGCCATATTATTAGAGATCATGCTAATTTTCAATAAAGCTTCTGCTCCATTTCCGATAAGTGTTGCACCACGAACAGGTTCTGCAATTTTACCATTTCTTATCATATAGCCTTCTGCAACAGCAAAGTTAAAATCACCGGTTCCAGGGCTTACAGAACCACCACCCATTTTAGCAGCATATATCCCTTCATTAATTGAAGCGATCATATCGTCAAATTTATCATTCCCATTGGCAATATAAGTATTTCTCATTCTACTGGCAGGAGCGAATCTATAAGATTGTCTTCTACCGCTTCCGGTTCTTGCATATCCGGTTTTTATGCTTCCCATTTTATCGACCATATAAGATTTTAAAATACCATTTTCTATGAGAATTGTCTTTTTTGTTGCCATTCCTTCATCATCGATATTCTCACTTCCCCATTCATTTGGTATGGTTCCATCATCTATTGCAGTAAGCCCTTCATAAGCTATTCTCTCACCCATTTTTCCAACAAACACAGAAGCACCTTTTGCAATTGCAGTTGTTTCAAGTGAGTGTCCGCATGCTTCGTGGAAAATAACTCCACCAAAGCCATTATCAATAATAACCGGATACTTACCACTTGGAACATAATCCGCATTCAGCATTGTCACAGCAACTTTGGCTGTATCTTTTCCAAGTTTAACTGGATCAATTGATTTAAAGAATTCATACCCAGCAAACCTGCCGGGTCCTTCTCCGCCAACTTGCTTCTCTGTACCATTAGAAGCGATTGATGAGACATAAACTCTAGAATAATTTCTATCGTCTTCAACAAGTAAACCTTCACTATTCGCTATCATAACATGCTGGTTCTTTTCCATAAACCGAATATCAACCTGACTTATTTGATCACTATACCCACGAGAAGCTTCATCTACTTTTTTGATGAAATCTATTTTGTCCTTTTTTGATATTGTATTATTAGGAATATCAATTGGATGGATATTTGTGATCTCTTTTTCCGTGAGATCGATAGAAGCAATTACATTCTTGCTTTTCGCTGCTTTACTAACTGCATCGGCTGCAGTTAAAAGTGCCTCTTCACTAAGATCATTTGTAAAAGCATAAATTGCTGTATGACCATAAAAAACTCTTACGCCAGCACCGTAATCATTACCAACGATATTCTGTTTCGTTTTGCTGTCGTTAAATGCAATTGTAGAATTGAATGTGTTCTCGACAAACAACTCAGCAAAATCTGCACCATTTGAAAGTGCTTTATCTACCACTCTCTCTATGATGTTCCTGTTTAACATATTGCCTCCTAAATTAATATTTTATTGTAGTTGAAAAATTTATTATTGGCTATTATGTCAAGGGCTTTCAACTTATAATTGATTTAAATTAATGTAATTAAATATGATTCATCATTTAATTTGACAGATTCAGCTTTGAGCAAAGATTGTCCACTAAATTTAGGGAATAAAAAAGGTAATATTATTTATGATAAAAAGCATTGTAGCAATCGTCGGTAGAGCTAATGTTGGGAAATCAACTTTATTTAACAGGATATGTCGAAAGCGAAGTGCCATAGTAGATTTTGAAGAAGGAGTAACTAGAGATCGAAAGTACGAAGAAGCTGAATGGAGTGGACATAATTTTATAGTTGTCGATACTGGTGGAATTATTCCAAAATCAAGTAATAGTATAGATAAAGCAGTTAAATTTCAGGCAGAGATCGCTATTGAAGAAGCAGATTTTATTTTATTTGTTGTTGATACAAAAACCGGTACAACTGCAATTGATATGGAAGTTGCAAAAATATTATCTCCTCACCGTGATAAGGTTTTACTTGTTGCAAATAAAACAGATAATGAAAAAGATGAACTTGAAATTTATGACTTTCTGCAACTTGGATTTGGAGATCCATTTCCAATAGCAGCA
>Ga0307991_1000584_pt1 | contig 26418 bp, 14 predicted proteins | sample EllFjometagen131_FD_203146 | JGI IMG/M metagenome (GOLD analysis project Ga0307991, IMG submission 203146) | Marine microbial communities from Ellis Fjord, Antarctic Ocean - #131 | ecosystem: Environmental > Aquatic > Marine > Unclassified | place: Southern Ocean | collected 2014-10-08 | reverse complement strand
AGTAGATGTCCCTGAAGAAGTAACTATTAATGGAAATCGATATGGTTTACCACTCTGGATTGATAAAGACAGTGTTTTCACTGCTATCAATAGCCGGGATCTTAAAATATATATGCACTGGGGATTCGAGGGTGAATATGGAGAAATTGGACAATCAAGTACTACTGTAACTAATTCACCTTACAATCAGCGCGTAGGGCTTGTGCTTGACGAAAACACTCATGAAAAATATTTTTCTGAATTAAAGTTCTTTGATCTTCAGCTTGATGGAGAGCCATATCACTATGCTCCACTTGCAGGTGTAGTTGATACTTATAATGATGATCTTGGTGGCTGGACCCGTATTCCTGTTGGAGCAGAAATTGATCAGAATACAATTTTGTTTGATATGGAAGCTGGAATACACAGCTTCAAAGTAAGAGCTGTAGATCTTTCCAATATTGGCGATCCCACTCCTGCTGAGATGAGATTTAGGATTGTAGAGCCGGTTTTAGCTGATGAAAAATCAGGTATCCTGATCATTGATGAAGATATAAATAATCCCACTTACTCACCAGATGATGAATTGGATGCTCTCTATCTGGAATTTTTATCAGATTATACAGGACAAATAGATGTTTATGATTTGATGGAAAATTCAGTATCTTCAGGCGAAATCAAGACTTGGAATTCACTAATTCACTTTGGCAATGACTTGTTTAGCCCCATTGATCTTCAAAATTACGAATTAGTAATTTTTCATAATGATAAACCTGCTTCTTCTAAATTCCATACTAATGGTGATTGCTTGAGGATTTTTTCTGACTTGGGTGGAAATATTGCCGTTTGTTTAGGGGCAAATGTAGAAACAATTTACTCTCAATGTGGTGGGATAAATGCAGCTAATTTCATATTAGAAGATAACTTTGGTATTCCTATGAAAAGAGGAATCTTAGATCCTAACCTGGTTACAAATATTTCTCGAAATCATGCAAATAACGCTTTCATGATTGGTGCTTCTTCTATTTCACCGTTTACATCACAATTAAATGTCCAGCTAGATGAAAATGAAGTTATTTTCTCTGAGGTAACTTTCAATTTTTTTATTCAACCAAGACAGGCAATAGGACCATGTGATTATTTTGATGAAAGTATATTCGAACAATCCTTTGAATATCCTTATATAATACCACCTACACCAATAATTGCTTATACATGTAAGGATACCTCATCAACAAGTTATCCACCAACTCCTAAACAGTATCAGCAATTTAATGGCAGGGTTGTTGGACTCAAATATAATAACGGAGTAAACACGAATTACTTGTTTAGTTTCCCCATGTCATACATGGTAGCGGAAGATGCAAAAGCTTTTTTCAATGAAATTCTGACTGATCTGGGTATGCAATAATCTCATATCAAAACAGGGAATAAATATTAGCCTGCTCTGAAGAGCAGGCTTTTTTTATTGACTGACAAGTTATTAATTTGAAATAGTGAATATGGAGGTGAATAAATGTATAAAGTCATTTTAATATCACTATTAGTGATTTTCATTCTAAGCTGTACAGCAGGTCCCAATGAGTTTACTACTCAAAAAGGCAATGATGCCGGCTTCTTCAAAGGATTCTGGCATGGTTTAATAAGTGTTGTTACTTTAATCATATCTCTTTTCACAGACAATATCTCAATATATGAAGTTCACAATGCAGGTTTTATTTATGATCTTGGCTTCCTTCTGGGAGCAGGTACATTAACCGGAGGTACACTCTGGAGCCGGAGAAAAAGAAAATAACCCCATCCCGGAAAATAATCCATATTGATATGGATGCCTTCTTTGCAGCTGTGGAGCAAAGAGATCACCCGGAATATAAAGGTAAAGCTATAGCTGTGGGTGGACTTCCTGGCAGCCGTGGCGTAGTTTCCACTTGTTCCTATGAGGCACGCAAATATGGAATACATTCCGCCATGCCTTCCAGCCTGGCAATCAAGCTCTGTCCTCATCTCATTTTTGTGCGAGGTAATTTTGAAGCTTATCGCGTGGCATCTCAAATTATGCGTAAGATTTTTCATGAATATACTGATCTCGTGGAGCCCGTATCAATTGATGAAGCTTATCTTGATGTAACAATTAATAAAAAGAATAATCCCTCAGCAACACATCTGGCAGAAGAAATACGTCAAAGGATCAAAGACGAGACTCAGCTTACCGCATCAGCAGGTGTATCCTACTGCAAATTTCTCGCAAAGATAGCCTCTGATCTTGATAAACCGGATGGACTGGTTGTGATTACTCCTGAAAAAGCTGAATCAATTCTGAATGTTTTACCGATTGGCAAGTTTCATGGCATTGGCAAAGCTACTGAAGAGAAGATGAAGAATCTGGGAATAACTAATGGCAAGGATCTCAAAACTATAAGTCTTAATGAATTATTAAAACATTTTGGTAAAGCAGGAAGATATTATTATTATATTGTTCGTGGTATTGATAACAGGGAAGTTGTCACCAGTCGCATCCGTAAATCTATCAGTATGGAAAGGACTTTTTCTGAAGACGTAAGTGATGCTGACCAACTTAGTCATTATCTGGAAATTCTTTCTGAAAGTCTATCTACTAAAATGAAAGAAAAAGGATTCAAAGCCTGGACACTTACGGTAAAGCTTAAATATGCCAATTTTGAGATTGTACAGAAAAGCTGTACAGCCCGAAGAGCTTTTGATGAGCAGGAGATCATGCTTAAGCAGGCTCAAAACTTATTAGCTTCTCTATTCGACAAATCAAGATCTGTTAGATTAATTGGTATGGGACTCAGTAATCTGGACTGGAATGAGCAAAAAAAGGATAGACAGCTAACCCTGCCATTCTTTGATTGTAAGGAATATGTTAATATCAGTAATAAGGATAGAATCTTTTAAAAAAGTAGAGGTAATCACTTATATGCCGCAACTGAAATTTATAGACTTTGATCAAAATATAAATGAATGTGTTGCTGATGAACATAAGTCTTACAGCACATTGTTTTTATGTCCCAATCATGCCTCGCTTAAGGAGCTGAAGCAGGTTTATCAGCAATATTGCTCTTTTAATAACAGCGATTTTCTAACAATGGATAATTTCAAAATGAAGTGCATGGATCAGTCAATTCCCATTTTGAAAGAAGAAAAACGAGTTCTGGCATTTTATGCTGCTCTCAAACCTGCTTACAGAGAACACTTTCATATCAATAATTATTTTCAATCAGTCACTTTTGCTTATGACTTTTTCACATTTTTTGATGAACTGGCAGAAGAGCTGAAATCAATAGATGATATCCCAGCCATTTTAGCAACAAATAAAACTGCTCAGAACTGGCAGGAAAATACTTATGATATCCTGCTGGAAATCAGAAATGATTATCTGCAATATATCCAGCAAAGGAATTTCATTGACCCCATATTTATCAAGAATATTGTCAATTCAAACACTGACTGGTTAGACAGTTTTCAATATATTGTCGTACTTAATCAATTTTATTTTACTGCTCTGGAAAAAGAACTGCTGCCTGATGAAAACACAATGATCTACCTGCAGATCCCAGAGCAAATTTATGATAAGGACAAGCTGTCATGTCTGCCGGAATTTAATGCCTCCAATCTCTCTAAACATCGCACAAAAGCTATTTATAATCACATCTATTCAGATGAATTTTCTCTGAAGCGAGCGTTGTTTGATAAGCTGAATACTATACAATCAGATATGATCATAGATTTTGGGCTTTTGCAGCAGCATCTTGATAATTATGATTGCCGTCACCTTCTGGGAGGAAGTAACACTATAGATTTTTCTCATTCATCCCTGTTTCAGCTGCTTGAGCAGTTTCAATCCCTTCTAGCGGGAATTATCCACAAAGATTCCAGATACCTGCTGCCAGTAAATGCTCTCATCTCCAGTTTCAGTAATGATTATTTCATTAAACCATTCCTTCATCACTGTTACCCTGATCTTGAGAACGACCAGATCATGCAATATCAGGAAAAACTGCTTGAGTTCATCTATTATCTGAAAGATCATGATTACAAATATTTCCCACTTAATGGCTATATCCCCAATATCGGTCTTGATCCAGAGCTCAAGTTGATCCTCTCAAAATTGAAAATTCTTCTGGATAAATTCTCATCCATAACTGCAATTGATGATATTATTAATGCCATCAATTCCTCTGATTTCATTCTGCCGGCAAATATCATCACACCTCATGAAAATCAATACACTGACCTGACAGAAGTTTATTATAATTTAATAGAAGATTTTGCCAGCCTGGGTAATATTGATCTCATCTCAGACTGGAGCACTATTTTCCCCTTTATTTCACAAAATGGGTATTCCACCAGTGCTCAGTTCCTCAGGCTTTTCCTGGAATTTGCCAAATCCAAAACTTACCGATATTCCACATCTAAGCCTTCCACTACTCCCATTCATTTTTCTTCTCTGCATAATACTCGTAACCTGCAATTTGATAATATTGCCATCATCGATACAATTGAAGGCGTGATCCCTCCCACTCGTCAAACTCCCTTCCTGCTAACTGAATCTCAACGAAAAAGTCTGGGACTAAAAACTTTCCAGGATATTCTTCTACGTGAAAAGTATTATTTCTTCCGAATTATTGCCCAGGCAAAAAATGTCTATTGCTTCTCGCGAACTAATCTTGAAGATAGAACTGAGATCAGCTCTTTTCTGGAAGAACTAAGGCTTAAATTACCTGAATTATATCATCAAAATCCCATACCACAATCTGCCTTCTATCAGGATCATTGCAGATCATTATTACCACCAGTAAAGCAGGATAGCACAGCACCTTTAATGCCAGATAATTTCCATTCCCTGCCCTTCCGAAAAGAATCTGATCTGAAAGATGGTAATTTCTACCTCAGTCCCAGCAATATTCAAAAGGTCATTGAGCAACCATTTAACTACTATCTGGATAACATGCTTTATCTCAAAAAGCGTGAACTGGAAATTGAAATGGACTATACTCCCACTCAAATTGGAAATCTGGTTCATCAGGCTTTTAATGACATGTGGGAACGCATTATTGATATCAAAGCTGCTCATAAAGGTCAGCAGCCTTTCATGTATAATCAGGAAAACTATGCCAGACGTGCTCTTGATCATCTGCTGATAAATAATCCCCAGATATTGCTGCAAAAACCTCATAATTATTCTGATCTCTATTTTGTAAAGGTGATCCAGCCATTGATCCTGGATTCTTTGATCAATTTCCTGCAATTATGCGATGAGAAATATTCTGGTATGGCTATCAATATAATACCTGAGAGACCTGGCAATAACCAGCAAAAACAGCTATTCAATATTAAAGGAATTCCTGTTGTCCTCAAAGGACGTGCTGATCTTAGAATTGAACTCTCCTCCGTTGGGCAAAATCATATCTATGATTATAAATCCGGCAAATATAATACTTCTAACAAAAAAACTTATAATACCCAATTGATCATGTATGAGCACCTGTATTATTCTGATGAAGACCAGGTTCAATCATGGCTTTATTTCACAACTGACCAGAATCTTGAACCGGTTAACCTTAAAAAAATCTCCAAAACAGAATATTACAACAGTAAACTGGATGCCCTGAAATCGGCTTTGGAAACTGTTTTCGATTCCAGTTTCCTGCCCGGTGAGAAAAAAGACCCCTATGAAGACGATGACATCTCCAGAAAACAATTAATAAAATTGAACAGGAGCCAGGCATGACCCAGAATATCCTTACCCCAAATATCATCCGCGCAAGCGCTGGAACCGGTAAAACCTACCGCTTATCTCTGGAATATATTGCTCTACTGTTAAAGCTCAAAGAAGATATCAAATTTCAAGAAATACTCGTGATCACCTTCACTAAAAAAGCTACTGCTGAAATACGTCAGAGAATTATCGAATTCCTGCACGAACTGATCACTGATGGCAATTCCGCTGCTGATCTCAAAGCCAGTCTTCTCAAGAACTATGAGGATCTTGATTTTTCACCCGAAAATATTAAATATCTATCCTCTGTTTACCAGGATATCATCACCAATAAAAGCCTCCTGAATATCTCTACACTGGATTCTTTTATTAATACCATTTTTAAATCACTCATTGCACCTTATCATAATATCTCTGGATATGCTATTGATCCTCTTATCAATGATGATATTCTACCTGAAATTTATGATTCTATCCTCAGTGATGAATATTTCCCCCTCCTGGAAAATATCTTCCAAAATAAACTCAGCAGAAATATTTCTGCTTATGATAAATTTATCAAAGCCATTCTTGATAACCGCTGGATCTTTGAATTTTATTATAACTCGCAGATTGCTGATCTTGATCACATCACTCTGGCTCAAGCTGCTTATGATCAATTTACTCTCATTGCTCAGGATTTCTGCCAGCGATTTTCTCAGATCATCAATTCCCACTATCAGGATAAACCCTGGGAAAAAGTCTTTGCCAAAGAATGGTATATTGCCTTAAATGAAGGTAATAAACTTCAATCAGTTTCCCCCACAGATATTGGTGAACATATCTTATCATTCATGCTGGATATAGATTTTCTGCTCCATAATTATCCCCTCCTTAATAGAAACGGTAATATCTGGAATGGTAGCAATCTATTTAGAAAAAAAGCTGAGGTTGATCTCAAAAACGAAATGCTTGAATTGCAGGAAAATTTATTTTCAGCCTGGAGAAATTTCCTCTTTTATCAACTGGTGATCCCTGAACATAAGGAAATACTTGAGCTCAGCAAAGTTATCTTCCAGAAATATGACCAGATCAAATTCCGTGATAAAATCCTCACCTATAATGACCTTGCTGCCTATACCTGGAAATATCTCTATGATCCCGAAATTTCCATAATTGACCAGAATGAAGTGCTTAATTTATTTTATGAACAGCTCTCCTATCGCATCAAATTTATCCTCATTGATGAATTTCAGGATACCAGTATTCTCCAGTGGAATATCTTCGCCCCGCTAATCAAGGAGATCACTTCCGGTAGCAGCAGCAATGAACTTGGCAGTTTCGCAGTAGTAGGCGATGAGAAACAGGCTATCTATTCCTGGCGCTCCGGTGAAAGAGAGCTGCTTCTTAATATGGAATCTCTGATCAATGTGGAATTTCGTAAGAACGAATTGAAAACTTCCTACCGCAGTAGTAAGGCAGTTATCGAGTTTGTTAATCGGCTGTTTACTGATGATTACTTTCAAACAAAACTTGGTGAGTCAAACCTTAGCTGGGATTATACTGAAGTAAATATTATAAAGAATGAACCGGGTTATACTCATCTCCAGATAGAAAATCTTTCCAGTGATCCTGATGATTTTGAATTGCGGGATAAGGTTAAAGAATTTATCCAGAATATCTACCTGCCTGCTATAGAGAATAAATCCCTTTCTCCTGCAGATACTGCTATCCTCACCCGCACTCACAAGGAAATGAACACCATCGCTGAAGTTCTCCGAGAGTTGAAGATCGATTATATAGATGAATCCAGCCTGACCATTATCGCTCATCGTGCCGTGAAATCCGTAATGGCTCTGCTGAACTGGTTCAATAATCTTGATTTCTACAGTCTAATAGTTTTCCTCCGCAGTGATGTCATCCTTCTGGATTCAGAAATTCTCAAAGATATTCTGGTTTTATGGCAGGATTGCAAAGCAGAGAATACTTCCTTTTGTCAAAATCTCTATGAAAAATTCTCACAGCTCTCCCCCATCGAGATCATCTCCAGACTGCATAAACAGATCACGGAACCCTATAAGCTCATTAAGAATATTTACAAAGAATTCAATCTTACCAATATTTTTGATCAGGAAACTGATTATGCCAATATAACTAAATTCCTCGACATCATTGCTGATTTCCTGGCATCTAATCTTAATTACACCCACGATCTCGGCGGATTGCTGCGCTATATCAATGATAATAAGGATTCAGAAGCCTTTACTCAAACTGGCATTCAAAAACAAGATGTGCTCAAGATCATCACAATTCATAAGTCAAAAGGTCTGGAATTTGATACTGTTATTCTCATTCATAACTGCCCCAAAAACAGATCACATTTATCTGAACTCTCAATTTACCCTAATTACAATAAAGATTTCTCTGCTTTAGATGGCTGTTTATTTACATATAACTACCAGGCACTTATCAAAAAATCACCTGCCAATGCCTTGCTGCAAATGCAGGATTCACGCCAGAATGTGGAAGATATTAATGTCTGGTATGTTGCCCTCACTCGAGCAAAACGAAATCTTTATGCCCTATTTACTTTCAATATCAAAAAAGGTCTGGAAAAATACATTGATGGTTTCCAACCCGATAATCCTGATATTAATAAATTGATGATCGGCTCAATTGTAAACGCCTTTGCAGCCGAAAGCAACTCTGAACAGAATTCTCTGATCATCGAAACTGGGATACTGGAGAAATATAATACTCCCAAAGAAGACAGATCAAGGATTTTTTCTGCATCCCAGGATATCTCTAAATGGTTTTCCCCTCCTCCAGAAGATTACTTCCAGCTAAAAGAAAACTGGCAGGATTATATTTCACCCCATGATCTGAAAAAACTTGCCCATGCCAAGATCATGGGTAATATCGCTCATTATTACCTTGAGCAGATAATATTTGATTCACCTGCTGCTCGCCAGAAAGCTCTTACTCTCACCCTTGCTTTCTATGGCAGTCTGGTTACAAGCCAGCAGATCAATGTTGTTGTTGAAAAAACTAATGCTGTTATGCAAAATCATTCACATCTGTTTGACCCTTCTCAATGGGATCAGGCATATTGTGAATGGACAGTATTCGATAATTTTCATAATGAATACCGCATAGACCGGCTGCTGGTAAGTCATAATCGCAAAGAAATTCAGGTTGTGGATTATAAAACTGGTGGAATAACTGATAAAGACCAAATCAGTAAATACAATAAATTGATCAGTGAAATACCATTTGTCAAAAACCAAAAATATGTCGTGTTAGATGGTATTTTCCTGAAAATAGAACTTTAATAAATAAATATCCTGGAGGATAATTAATATGAGTAAACTCATGGTCTCAGTTTCAGGTGTACGTGGTATCTTTGGTGAAACCATCAATCCTGCAATCATTCAACATTTCGCTGCCCGGTTCGGTATCTTTTCCAAGTGCGGAAAGATATTTGTCGGCAGAGATTCCCGTACTACAGGTATTGCTCTGCAAAACGCTGTAATTTCCGGCTTATTAGGTGTTGGCTGCGATGTAGTAGAGTTGGGGATTGTCTCCACTCCTACCGTTCTGCTGGCTGTAGAAAATGATCCTGATGCTCAAGGCGGGTTAGCCATTACTGCTTCGCACAATCCAGCCGAGTGGAATGCTCTTAAATTCGTGGGTGCCAATGGTATGTTCCTCTTCCCCGAAAACGCTACTGATTTCCTGAATAATCTCAATCAACCTGTGGAATGGACTACCTATGACAAGATAGGTAAACTCACGCAGTATGATGGTGCCATCACTGATCACATTAATAAGATACTGACTATCCCTTATCTGGATGCGGATAAAATACGTGCCAGAAAGTTCAAGGTTGTGATTGATTCCGTTAATGGTGCCGGAGGTTTGATCTCTCCACGATTGCTCAAAGAACTTGGCTGCCAAGTAATAGAGATAAATTCTGAACCTACCGGAATATTCGCTCATTCTCCCGAACCCCTTAATCAAAACCTTACTCAGTTACAGGATGCAGTTCGTAAACATAAAGCTGACGTTGGCTTTGCCACTGATCCTGACGTTGACAGACTCAGTATTATTGATGAAAATGGTGACTGCCTGGGTGAAGAATTCTCACTCTTGCTGGCTGAAAATTTCATTCTTGATAAAAATCCAGGTACTGTAGTTACTAATCTGTCTTCCTCCATGGCATCAGAAGATATTGCCGCAAAATATGGTGCCACAGTTATTAGAACCCGCATTGGCGAGATCAATGTCGGCAAGAAAATGATGGAACTAAGAAGCCCCATCGGTGGTGAAGGAAATGGTGGAATTATCTGCCCGGATGTTCATTATACTCGTGACGCTCCTGCCGGTATTGCCGTAATCCTTGCTTACATGGCTCAAAAATCTCTTCCTGTGAGTAAACTCGCTGCTTTGATACCACGATACTACTTTGCCAAAAATAAGGTCAAAGTACAACCGGATCAACTCGACCAGGTTATGGAGCAAGCAGAGATTTTTGCCCAGAATAAAAAAGTCGATAGAACCGATGGCATCAAGATCATTGCTCCTGATCACTGGATACATATCCGCAAAAGCGGCACAGAACCCATCATAAGAGTCTATGTAGAAAGCACTTCCACTGAAAATAGTAACCAGATCTGCCAGAACACCATAGACTTCCTCCTCAAAGATATTAAATAGCTTTAAACCTGATAAGTAGAATTTAATCCAAGACCAGGGATCCGTTGTATCAAGACCATCCCTGGTCTTGTCTTCTCTCCCCCACCCAAATTTCCACCACAAGCCTACTTGAAGCTATAGATAGCCTCCTTAGTACCCGGACAGACGACGGCATGACATTATGATGTTATGCCGTCGTCTGTCCGGGTACACTATTGCTTCTCTTGGATTCTTAGTTGATAAAGTGGAGATATTTTCTGTGAGGTTGATTATAGGTCTTATAAAACGTATAAGACCTATACAACAGGAATTTTTGGGATTGCTGGTGCTTCACAGGATGTATAGATGTGGGTTAAAGATAATGCAAGCAGTATAATTTCATTTAATTGAATTTATTTTGCTTCTATAATCATGTTATAAAACAATATACCCTTTTAACTTGCACTATACAACAGTATGTACTATGCTTAAGTTATTATATTTCAAGCTAATATACTTGCTAAATACAATTAATATCAGCCTCTGAGCATTTAAGTTGATTTTTGGGATTTAATGGTTTAAACGGCTTTATAAAGGGGATAAAAAAAGTTTTTAAGATCAATTAAGTGGATGAAATTCAGATTAAATCGATAAGGCATTATATTACAGTGTTTTATGACCATTAGAGCAGAGACGGTAATGTTGGCATTAAAGTGAGCTAACTTATTAATATAATTAATATTTGACATCATTTGAGAAACAGATAAAATGACCTATGAAATAATAAGTTAGAAATTCACTTAATTTGAGGTGAAATTTCTGAGAGGAGCATATGACAGATAATAATTATAATGCCAGTAATATCAAGGTGCTGAAGGGACTGGAGGCAGTGCGGAAACGTCCTGCCATGTATATTGGCGGCACAACAGAGCGAGGGCTTCATCATCTGATCTATGAAGTAGTAGATAATAGTATAGATGAGGCTTTAGGTGGATATTGCGATCAGATTGACGTAATCCTTCACCGCGATGGTTATGCCACAATCATTGATAATGGACGTGGTATTCCTGTAGAGATGCATAAAATTGAAAAGATCCCGGCAGTAGAGGTTGTTATGACCGTATTGCATGCTGGGGGTAAATTTGACAATAAGTCCTATAAGGTATCTGGTGGACTTCACGGTGTTGGGGTTTCAGTGGTAAATGCGCTTTCAGAAAAGCTGGAAGTATATATTAAGAAAAACGGTAAGCGCTATTTCCAAAGATATAGTAAGGGAATTCCTGAGACTGGTGTGGAGGTATTAGAAGAGGGACTGGATCCAGAAAAGACTGGTACTATGGTTCGGTTCATACCTGATAGCACGATCTTTGAGACCACTACATTCAGTTTTGATTACCTCAGTGTACGTTTGCGCGAACTGGCATTTTTAAATAGAGGCTTGAAGATATCTTTGAAAGATGAGAGAACAGAGAAAACTCATGTCTTTAAATATGATGGTGGAATAATAGAATTTGTGGCATATTTAAATACTAATAAAAAGCCCCTGGCAGCAGAGCCATTATTCATAGAAGGTGGCAGGGATGACATCCAATTTGAAGTTGCATTGCAATATAATGAAAGCTATCAGGAAAACATCCTCAGTTTTGCCAATAATATCAACACGATAGAGGGTGGAACACATCTTAGTGGATTCAAGGCAGCTCTTACACGTTCAGTAAACACTTATATCCGTAACGATACTTCGATGAGCAAAGAGAAAGTTATGCCTCAGGGTAGTGATATCAGAGAAGGAATTACGGCAGTAATATCTGTAAAAGTAGGAAATCCTCAATTTGAAGGGCAAACCAAGACCAAACTGCAGAATTCAGATGTGGAAAGTGTTATCAGTTCAGTAGTATATGAAAAAATGATGACCTATTTTGAAGAACATCCTGTGGAAGCCAAGGCAATCTGCATGAAAGCACAATTGGGAGCTCGCAGTCGTGAAGCAGCCAGGAAAGCCAGAGAGCTTACCCGACGTAAATCAGTTCTTGAAAGTGGCAGCCTGCCAGGTAAGCTGGCAGATTGCTCAATTCAGGATCCCTCCCAGACTGAGATATTCCTGGTGGAGGGAGATTCTGCTGGTGGTTCTGCTAAGATGGGTAGAGACCGAACTTTTCAGGCGATCTTATCATTATGGGGCAAGATGCTGAACACGGAGAAAGCTCGCATAGATAAAGTATTGGGTAATGAGAAAATACATCCGATCATACTGGCTTTAGGAGCTGGAATAGGTCAGGAATTTGATATCAGCCGGCTGCGCTACAACAAAGTGATCATCATGGCGGATGCGGATGTGGACGGTCAGCACATTGCCACTTTGCTGTTAACTTTCTTTTTCCGTTACATGCGTCCACTGGTAGAAGAAGGTCATATATTTATAGCACGTCCTCCACTGTTTTTGATCCGCAAAGGCAAGAGCAAGCGATACGTGTATTCCATGGATGAACGCGATAAAGTTATAGAAGAATTTGGTGGTTCCAAGGGCTTACATATCCAGCGATACAAAGGTTTGGGTGAGATGAATCCTGAGCAGTTATGGGAAACCACGCTTGATCCGGAACGCCGGATACTCACAGCCGTACGCATAAATGATGCAATTGAAGCAGATCGAATGTTCACCATACTGATGGGTGAAGACGTGGAACCGCGCCGGGCATTTATCGAAGAAAATGCTGTCTATGCGGAAATAGATGTTTAGGGGGATAAATGATACACGATAGATCAAGAATCGAAGCAATAGAAATAGACGAAGTATTAAAGAAAGCGTATCTGGAATATTCCATGAGCGTGATCGTGTCCCGCGCTCTGCCAGACGTGCGGGATGGTTTGAAACCTTCTCAACGGAGAATTTTATTTGCCATGCACGAACTGAACCTTACCCCTGGTAAAGGTTTTCGTAAATGTGCAAAAATCTCTGGTGATACCTCAGGTAATTATCATCCTCATGGTGAGCAGGTGATCTACCCGACCTTAGTGCGAATGGCACAACCCTGGAGTTTGCGTTATATGCTGGTAGATGGACAGGGTAACTTTGGCTCACAGGATGGTGATCCACCGGCTGCCATGCGTTATACAGAAGCCAGACTGCAGAAAGCTGCAGTAGATTTGCTGGCTGATCTTGACAAGGAAACAGTAGATTATCAGACAAACTATGATGACACCCGTCAGGAACCTAAAGTATTTCCTTCCAAGTTTCCTAATCTTATGGTAAATGGTTCTTCTGGAATAGCTGTGGGTATGGCAACGAATATGGCTCCCCATAATTGCAACGAAATCTGTGACGGCATTATTGCCATGGTAGATAATCCTGATATGGAACCTGCTGATCTGCTGAATTACGTTCAAGGACCAGATTTTCCAACTGGTGGTTATATAATTGGCAAGAGCGGGATACGTGATTATTTTGAAACTGGTCATGGCAGAGTGATCTGTAGAGCCAAGGCAGGAATAGAGACCAAAAACAATGGTGCTGAATCTATTATCGTTACGGAAATACCGTATATGCTGAGCAAGACACTATTGATAGAAAGAATAGTGAAGCTGGTAAAAGAAAAACGAGTAGAAGGTATTTCTGATATTAGAGATGAAAGTGGACGTCAGGGAATGCGACTGGTGATCCTCATCAAGCGTAATCATGAAGGTAATTCTGTACTCAATAAATTATATAAATATTCTCAGTTGCAGTCCAGTTTCAGTGTTAATAACCGCTGTCTGGTTGGTGGAATTCCCAGAGTATTGAACTTGAAAGAAATGATCGAGGAATTTATTAAATTCCGGCATGAAGTGATTGTTCGCCGCACCAAATTTGAGCTTGATAATGCTGAACGCCGTTTGCACATTTTAGAAGGGTTGCGTATAGCACTTGATAATATTGATGATATCATTGCTACTATCCGCGCTTCAGCCAGTACAGCAGAAGCCAGTGCGAATCTGCAGGAAAAATTTAAGCTTAGTGAAATCCAGGCGAAAGCAATTCTGGATATGCGATTGCAGAAACTTACGGGCTTGGAACGTGAGAAATTAGAAGCCGAATATACTCAGCTTTTAGCTACTGTGGCAGAATTGCGTAATATCCTGGCAACTCGGGAATTACGGATGGAAATCATTAAAGAAGAAACTTTAGAAATAAAGAATAAGTATGATGATCCCCGCCGGACAGTAATTCTGGAAGGCTCAGCAGATATTGAAACAGAAGACATGATCGCTGATGAAGATATGGTGGTTACGATATCACATGAAGGCTATATCAAGCGTCTTCCAAGCGATACATACCGTAAGCAGGGACGTGGTGGCAAAGGACTTTCCGGGTCAAATCTTAAAGAGGAAGACTTTGTGGAATCTATCTTTGTGGCTTCTACTCATGCCTATATTCTCTTCTTCACTAACCTGGGCAAATGTTACTGGCTCAAGGTGCATAAGGTGCCAAAAGTAGGTCGTACTGCCCGAGGTAAGGCAATTGTGAACCTGCTGCAAATAGAAAAAAATGAAAAAATTGAATCATTTGTGACTGTGCGTGACTTCACACAACCCTGGAATATCACCATGGTAACTAAACATGGTACTGTGAAAAAGACCGTTTTAGAAGCTTACAGCAGACCTCGGGTGACTGGAATTATTGCCATTAATCTGGATGAAGGTGATCAATTGATTGATTCCCAACTGACTACCGGCGATAATAACATAATTCTGGCTACAAGATTTGGATATGCTAATAGATTCGATGAAAGCGATGTACGTTCAGTAGGCAGAAATTCCCGTGGAGTTCGTGGTATTAGCCTGAGACAGGGTGATGAAGTAGTGGCTATGGTAATTGTCAAACGCGAAGGAACCCTATTGGCAATAAGTGAAAATGGTTATGGAAAACGCAGTCCAGTGGAAGATTATGGCAAAACCAAACGTGGCAGTAAGGGAGTGATAACACTTCGTACCAGCGCCCGTAACGGTAAACTGATCTCATTGCTGGAAGTGGTTGATAATGACGATCTGATGATCGTTACACGGGAAGGCATGATCATCCGATTGAGTGTTGATAAGATATCTGTGATTGGTAGAGCCACTCAGGGAGTACGCTTGATCAACCTTCATGAAGGTGACAAAGTATATGATATTGCCCGGATCACCCCAGATGATTCTGAGGATGATGGAGAAGAAGGTGATGATAATGGCAATGAGATAGAAACTGAAGCTACTGAACAGAATGAAAATGAAATTATCGCTGACTCTTCTGATGAAGTAATTGATGATGAAAGTGGCGATGAGAAAATCGAAGAAACGGATGATATTGATGAGGATGAATCCGAAAATAATCCTGATGAAAAAGATCGTCCCGCTGTTCAGGAAGAGATAGAATTCTAAAAGGATACGGAAAATGAAAACGTTATTGCGGATTGTTCTGATAGTAGTGCTCATGATGCTGATCACAAGTTGTGCATCCCGATACCTGCCAGTTGGTGGTGAGGGATTGATGGTGGTCAATGATGCCTATCTATATCAGGATAATAAAGCAGAGGTAGTGGCACAAAACCGTTACTGGGTTCGCGAGCCTCAGAATCTCAATGATTATTTTACCACCTTTTATGTTACTGTGAAAAATCGTTCTGGAAAAAAGCTTGATGTTCAAAGCAGTGATTTTGCACTACTGGATCAGGATGGCAATCAAAGCGATCCGCTCTCTGTTGATCAGATAGAGAATATATTGCTCCATAATGAATTGCAATATCTGGTTATTAAGAACATTGAGGAACAGGATGACAGAAAAATGGTAACCATAAATGATCAGACAGACACCCTTGAGCAGTGGCGTAGGTCTAAGCGAAATCTGATCAGTGATTCTTTCACATTTGGAGATATTTTTCCCAACGCAAAACGCACAGGTTATCTCTTCTTTCCCAAGGTAAATATCAAAAATGATGAACTCACTTTAATATACAAGACTCAGCAAATGAAATTCAGACGCTGAATCTTGTGATGAATACAAAGCCCCGTTTTCATGCGGGGCTTTTTTTATTCTATCAGTAAGATATTTCTGGCTTGACAATTGCAGTGTAGTGAAATTCTTTCTCAATTTCTAAATAGAGTATAAAAATAAAGAAATATTGGAGATAAGATGCTTGATTTATTAAGTAATAATAAGCGCAGTCATTATGCTGCCAGCCTTACCAAAGAGAAGGTCGGAGAAAAAGTTACGGTAATGGGATGGGTTCACCTGCGTCGTGACATGGGTGGTTTGATATTTATTGACCTTAGAGATGTCACTGGTCTTATTCAAATAGTTTTTCCTCCCGAAAACACTGAACTGCAAAACAAGGCGCATCAGATCAGAAATGAATATGTGGTTGCCGTCACGGGGATAGTTCGTGAACGTCAGGCTGGAAATATTAACAAGACTATGGCTACTGGAAGTATAGAAATCATAGCTTCTGAATTGCTGATCTTAAATGATTCTGCCCCACTGCCCGTGCAAGTTAATGAAAAGCTAATGGCTGATGAGAATCTAAGGCTTAAATACCGCTATCTTGACCTTAGACGTGCAGCTCTCAGAGATAAGATCATCATGAGACATGAAGTGGTTTTTGCTATCCGTGAATTTCTTAGTGACAAAGGTTTTTTTGAGATCGAAACTCCTATGCTGATGAAAAGCACTCCAGAAGGTGCACGAGATTTTCTGGTGCCGAGCCGCATTCACAAAGGAAAGTTCTTTGCCCTCCCTCAAAGCCCCCAGATTTATAAGCAGCTCCTGATGGTCTCAGGTTTTGATCGCTATTTTCAGATAGCCCGTTGTTTCAGAGATGAAGACCTGAGAGCAGACAGACAACCTGAATTTACTCAACTTGATATGGAAATGAGTTTTGTAACTAAGGAAGATATTTTCACGATCAATGAAGAATTATTCCATTATATTTATAAAAAATGCCTGGATATTGAGCTTACTATACCATTCCCACAGCTTACTTATAATGAATCAATGGCGCGTTTTGGTATTGATAAACCAGATCTTCGATTTGGTATGGAGCTTGTAGACCTATCTGCTATTCTGGCAAATAGCGAATTCAAGGTTTTCAGTGGAACTTTGCAAAATGGAGGATCCGTTCGCTGCGTAGTTGCTCCTGGATGTGCCAGTTACTCTCGCAAAATGATAGATAATCTTACTGATATTGCCAAACATCTGGGTGGTAAAGGACTTGCCTTCTGCAAAGTAGACGCTGGCGAACTTACTGCCGGTATCAGCAAATTCCTCAACGAAACCGAGGTTAAAGACATTCTGGAAGCTACAAAGGCAAATGATGGAGACCTCATTCTCTTTGCAGCAGATACCAATAAAATTGTATTTAAAGTATTAGCTGAGATCCGAAACCACTTTGGTAGAGAATTGAAGCTCTATGATCCACATGATTTTAACTTTCTCTGGATCACTGATTTTCCACTCTTTGAAAAGAATGAAGATACTGGAAAATGGCAAACCATGCACCATATGTTCACCATGCCACGCGAAGAACACCTCGATTACTTTGAAGAAGAAGATAAAATTGACCAGATTCAAGGTCAACTTTATGATCTTGTCTGTAATGGGATGGAGCTTTCTTCTGGCAGTATCCGTTGTCATCGCCTTGATATTCAAAGAAAGATATTTGATGTTCTTGGATTTGAAGAGGAGGAATTGCAGCATAAATTTGGTTTCTTCCTGAATGCCCTCAAATATGGAACTCCTCCCCATGGTGGAATAGCCCCAGGAATTGATCGACTTGTGATGCTGATGACTTATGCAGCAAGCTTAAGAGATGTGATCGCATTTCCAAAAACTCTGCAGGCAGTTGATCTGATGAGCGATGCCCCAGGTATAGTAGATGCTCTGCAACTCGAAGAACTGGGTATTGATATAACAGAAATGGAAGAATAACGGTCACCAGATCAGATGAAAATTGCCGCACTCACCTTTGGTTGCAAGATAAATCAGTATGAAACTATCTGCATCATAAATGATTTTCTCCAAAATAATTGGCAGCAGGTAAAATTCAATCAAGAGGCAGATGTTTACTTGATCAATACCTGTACAGTAACAAATCGAACTGATTATAAGAGCAGAAATGCTATCCGAAAAGCAATTGATCATAAGAATAAACGACCAGATTCTGTGATAATTGTTACTGGTTGCTATGCCCAATTGAACTATCAGGACATAGAAAAGCTGGGACCTATTGATTATATTGTTGATAATAATCACAAAAATATGATCTACGAAATACTACAATCCATGGAAGACCCTGATTTTTCGGATATCAATAATGAACATAATTTCGCTGAACAATCAACATCTTCCATGCTTAATAGAAGCAGAGCTTTCATAAAAGTCCAAGATGGTTGTGATTATAATTGTGCTTATTGCGCAGTAACTCATGCCCGTGGACCTTCTCGCAGCCGTGATCAACAAAATATCTTGCAGCAGATCACACTACTTGCTGATAATGGTTATAAAGAAGTTGTTCTCGCCGGAGTTAATCTTGGACTCTATGGTTTTGACAAATATGACAATTATTATTTAAAGGAACTTATCCAGGATATAGAACTAATTAACGGGATTGAATTAATCAGGTTATCTTCTATTGAACCACAATTATTTACAGATGAACTGTTAAATGTAATAAATGATAGTGATAAAATATGTCCACACTTTCACATACCCTTGCAATCTGCAAGTGATGAAATTCTTCATAACATGGGTAGAAAATATTCACAAGATGAGTACAAAAAACTTATCACTAAATTGAATAAGATATCACCTTATGCCGCAATTGGAATTGATATCATTGTGGGACTTCCTGGAGAAACTGATGGAATATTCCTTGAGACTATCTCATTTCTTAAGGAACTTCCCTTCACATATTTTCATGTATTCCCCTATTCCAAACGTCCTGATACCCTTGCTGCTGATATGCCAGATCAGGTTCATGGGACGATAAGCCATCAGCGAGTACAGCAGCTCACAGCATTATCAACGCAAAAAAAAGCAGAATATCGGCAGAAGCTTATCGATAATAAGGTTATTCTCCAAGCAGTATTGGAAAGCGAATCAGTCCATGGAATTTCCGGCTTGAGCGATCATTACATCAGGATACACTGTGCTGAGGACTCAGGCAAAGCTGGCGATTTAGTTCATGGAATTCCTGTCCGTTCCATCGGTGAAGATTTAATGATAGAGGTGATTGCTTGATACAGATAAAAGATGTAAGTATTTCTTTTGACCAGCAACCGGTTCTGGAGAATATCAGTTTTGATATAAATAATAATGAAACTATCCTGGTAGTAGGTCAAAGTGGATGCGGTAAAAGTGTTTTAATGAAGATAATTGCAGGATTACTCATACCAGATCGAGGGAGTGTTATTATTGAGGGACGTCAATTGACCAAGAGCAACAAAAAAGATGCAATCAAGATTCGTCAAAATCTTGCTATGCTATTTCAAGGTAGTGCTTTACTGGACTCCATGAATGTTTTTCAGAATGTATCCCTGCCACTCTTTGAGCACACAAAACTCACTCATCAGGAAATAGAAAAACTGGTGAAAGAAAAACTTTCTCTTGTTGGTCTTACGGACATCCTGCATCGAATGCCGGCAGAATTAAGTGGAGGAATGAAGAAACGGGTTGCTTTTGCAAGAGCTATTATCACAAATCCACAATACATAATTTATGATGAGCCTACAACAGGGCTTGACCCCGTGATCGCCTCTGAGATCATCAACCTGATCAGTAAACTTCATCACACTCATTCCACCACCACGGTGATCGTTACCCATGACCTCTATTGTATTAAACAAATTTCCGGCAGAATTGTAATGCTGGCTGATAAGAATATTATCTTTGACGGCAGCTATGATGATTATAAAAATGCCGATGATAAAAGAATAAAGAAATTTCTGTATTCCACAGAAAGGTGAAACTATGAAATTTAATGAAAAACAGACTCAAACCAGCTTCCGGGTAGGCATATTTGTAATTGTCGGTTTAGTTATCCTAATTTCCGGTTATCTCTGGTTAACTAACTATCTGGATAAAGGCAATCTCACTCAATTTACTATTTCCTTCCCTGATGTCTCTGGCTTAGAATTCGGCGATGGCGTACTCATTCTGGGTGTAAATAGTGGAAAAGTTTCTGATATCACTCTTAAAAATAATAGTGTGCTTGTAACTATATCAGTAAAATTGCAGGAGCCATTACGAACAGGAACCAAATTTTCCATAAAGGATACTTCAGTGATGGGCAGCACCAGAGTTATCATTCAACCAGGCACTGGTTCTCAAATGCTTGAACTCTCACAAATCCAGCAGGGCACCTTCGTGGCAGGATTAACATCTCTTGCATCTGAAGCCAGCTCAATGATCAAGGGATTACAACAGATCATTACACGATTCAATGAGGATGATAATATATTGGATAAATATTCCCAGGCTGCAGACAGCCTCCAGATCATACTCCATAATGCTAATGATTTTATCATAAATAACGATGATAACCTGACCACTACTATCACTATCCTCACTCAGACTAGTCAGCAAATTGCTGATATTGTAGCCAAGAATCGGGATAATATTGACAGCACTATTGCCGGTGCAAATGAAATGGTAACTGATTTTACTCAAACCAGTGATTCTATTCGTCAACTTTCAGAAAAGATCAATAAAATTGCTGAGCAAATCCAGAATGAGAATTCAACCTTTTCTGAACTCACTACTAATGACGAATTATACAAAAAACTGCTGAAATCCTCTGCCAGTCTCGACAGTCTCATCCAGGATATCAAAAAAAATCCTAAAAAGTATCTAACTATTGAAATGTTTTAATTATGAGAAAAATCCTATTCATATTTTTGTGTCTCCTGATTTCTCTCTCGCTTTTTGCCCAATATTATGGGAAAAATAAAATCCAGGCAGGAAAAACTGACTGGAATAAAATGCAGACAATGCACTTTGACATTTATTATCCTAGTGATGATAGTGATTTTGGTAAAATTGTAGCCCTATGTGCAGAAGAAGCCTACTATTATATTCGAGATGATTTCCGAACTCCTGTCAAACAACGGATACCTATAATATTTTACAGTTCTCATGAGGATTTTGAAGCAACCAATATCATCTCCAATCTGCTTTCAGAAGGTGTTGGCGGATTTACGGAAAGTATGCATAATCGCGTAGCAATGCCCTTTTCCGGCAGTTATCGTGAAATGGAATCCACTCTCATTCATGAATTAACCCATGCCTATGTAAATGAACTTTCATCCGCCTACAGAAGCAGAATGTCTGCCCGTTCTCTACCCTTCTGGCTTACCGAAGGATTACCGGAATATTTCTCTGTTAATGGAAATAGTGTGTATAATAACATGTTCATTATGGATTTGATCTATAATAATGAACTGATCAACCTGAATGAAGTAGGTGGGTATTATGCCTATCGTGAAGGTGAGTCTTTCCTGAAATTCATCGAAGAAGAATATGGTAGAGACAAAGTTATGGAGATATTCTATTCAGCCAAAGTGTCAAATTATGATGATCTCTCCAAAAAAATCTTTAACATGTCTTTCAATGACCTGCAAACCCGCTGGGAAAATCACCTTAAACGAAAATATTTTGATATTTATAATGACTACCAGGCTCCGGATGAAGCTTGCGAACAGCTCTCCTTTGCAGATAAGGATGGCTCTTCAATGAACATGGCACCCCGCTGGTCGCCTGATGGTGTACATTATACCTGGTTTTCAAATAAAAATATCACTGATGCCATTTTCCTCAAAGATCGACTTGATCTGGAAAAACCTGCTCAGCTTATCCGCAGCGGAATTAATGGCAAAATTGAAGAATTCCATTTCAAGAAAAATAACATCGCCTGGTTCCCAGACAGTACCACGATTGCCTTTGCAGCTAATACGTCTTTTGGAGACCGTATCTATTGTCTGGATACAAAAACCTGTGACATCACCAGAACCATTAAATTTGATTCTATCAAAGTGATCCATGAGCTTGATATCTCGCCTGATGGGAATAAAATTGTATTCAGTGGCATCAAAGACACATTTTCAGACATCTTTATCTATGATCTAACCACAGCAGATCTACAAAGATTAACTAATGACCGTTATTATGATGGAGCACCACGCTGGTCACCTGACGGTACAAAAATCGCTTTCTACTCTGAGCGTATTCCACTTATTGCTCAAGATAAAATCCATATCTTTGATAATTGTGTTCAGAATATATACTATTATGATCTTAAACTCTCAGAATTCTATCAGGTTACGCATAATGGAAGCGATTGCTATAATCCGGAGTGGAATTCTGATTCTTCTCAAATTCTCTATATCTCACATGAAGATCAGGTGGCAAATATCAAAAGCATTGATATCATTGATGCTGCCCAGGCTCAGGTTACCAATCTCATCTCAGGAGTACTAAACTTTGATCTTGATCAAAAAGATGACAACCTCATCCTTTCATGCTTTTATAATGGTGCCTGGGATATATATCAGCTCTCTGCTCCGCTGGACAGTCTGAAGTGGACTAATTATGAATTCCCCACCAAGATTAACCTCAACGATGATTTCTGGGATATGTTTGATATCGACCGTATCCAGAATTTCGGACAAACCAACCTTGCCTTTAAAAAACCGGGTCCCAAAAGCAAGATTGATCCTGAACTGGCAGAAATGTATGACATTGATATTGATTTTGGTCCCGATACTACTATTGTGGAATATAATCGCCAGGTTGATCGCAAACCTGTGATACCTAATGAACCGGAAATCGCACCCTATAAAACAAAGATGAAAATCGATTACTTCTGGGGTGGACTTGCCTATAGTTCCTCTGGTACTTATGCCATGCTTGACCTCTGGTCTTCTGATATTCTGGGAAATCACTCCGTATATACCAGCTTGAATATTGCCGGAAGTATCGAAAATTCATCTATCCTGATGCAATATTTGAATCTGGAACACAGAAATGATTACGGCGGTGGAATTTTCTATCTTAATGATGAAACCATCTACCGAGTTAATTATCAAAATGTCTCATACTATGATTACTTCCGCAAACGTACTCGACAACTTGGCTTTTTTGGAGCATACATTCATCCCTTTGATAAATACTGGCGTACAGAACTGCAGATCGCCTTTTTACACCAGCAGATATATCGTGATTTCTGGGATGATTACAATGATGAATGGCTGGAAGAATATCTTCCCGACAATTTAGGACTGTCAACCAGCGAAGATGCCTGGCAGGTAGCACCTCAAATCAGCTTCATTCATGATAACTCACTCTATGGCAGCGTTGGTCCCGTATCTGGCTGGAAAGGTTACCTTAATTTCAAGCATGCATTCTCTACTGATGAATCATATTCCTTTGCCTATACAGATATGCGCAAATATTTCTTTTTTGCTAAACGCTATGCTTGGGCAAACCGCTTTCTTGCTGGTTGGATTGATGGTGACATATCCAGTGAATTTGATCTGGTTGGATTCTATGGTGTACGTGGTTTTGATGATGATGAACACACCGGTAAAAATAAAATCCTGCTAAGTACAGAATTTAGATTCCCTCTCATTGATAATCTCTCACTCGCTTTCCCCCTGCCGATCAGATTTTATGGTATTCGCGGTTCAGCCTTTGCTGATCTGGGAGCAGTCTGGGATAAGGGTGATGATTTTGATTTTTCAACAAAAGGTACTCTGGTAAATCCTAAAATGGGATTTGGCTTCGGTCCCCGCCTGAATATGGGTTACTTCGTCCTCAAATTTGATATCGCCTGGGCAACTGACCTCACGAATACATCCAAACCCAAATACTACCTCTGGCTCATCGAAGATTTCTAATCCTTACTTCTCGATACTTCTCTCAAATATCTCAAAAATATCTCGCGGAAGCCTGCGGGGTTTGCCATTATTAGCATACACTCCCTCGATTGTGATGCGGCTACATAACTCATCATCCACATACATCTCCTGCTGCCATAATCCCCGTAACCTGCTCCCTGAAACTACCCAGCTTTTGATCAAAACTTTTGATTCCAGTTTGATACCTTTAATAAAATCAATCTCAACTTTGGTGATATAGATAGCTATTCCCAATTCATTTAACTTATTGATTGGCAGATCAACATCCTCCAGAAATATCGACCTGGCTTCTTCATATAAATGCAGATAATTTGCATTGTTCAAATGACCATAAATATCGCATTCATAGCCAAATACTTTGCGCCTGTATTCATGCACCATCGCATTCTCCTTACGTTTACTTTTTTTCTGCTTCTATCTCACAATCCACTCGCCTATCTGTCAAGTTTTGTTAATTTCATCGACTAAAGCGTTCCACGGGGCTGTTCAATTTTAATGATTGATCTATCCCATCCAGGGAATCTGTCAATTTCCCAAAAATTGAAACCCTGCAATGCTATCAATTACCACAAGCCAATACCTTACAATGTACTATATCTCCTATCAAATCATTTTACTCTTTTTTGTTATTGGTAATTTTATGCAAAATATGTCACTTCCCATCATATTGTAAATAGAATTCAGATGTATCCAATTTGTTCTTTGAAACATCTACAAGAGGTTCCTGGCTTAGGACTTAATAGTCGTCCTGCTTACTTCCCCCTTAAATTCTATTATAAATTCCATGTTTAAAAGCAAGGACAAAAACCTGATAGTACAGTTTTGCTGTAGGAATAATTACGCAATTACAACACATTGTAGTCACATTGCAACAAATAAGTATCATATTACTGAACTCTATAATTTATAAGATATTAGGGTATTATTATAAATTCTTTCTGCGAATAGATACTTTATTAAGTAACATTATAGTGGCATTTTTATTTATTGGACTGATGATTGATAAGTGATTTATTATAAAGAGCTTGACATAAATTTTGATGATTGGCACGCTTATTGCATTAGTATATATTAGAAAAACTGTGAACAGGTGGTGATGTAATGAAAAAGGAAAATTTAGTTTTAGTGTTATTTGTGATACTGGGAATTATGCTGAATGCCGGGAGTATATCCGGTAATGTAGTTGTGACTGGAGAAGAACCGGTATCCTGTGATATTTTTTTGAGTCATCCCAATCCCAATCAGGTAGTACAGATAATCACAGTATTTTCTGGAGAAGAATACAGTTTCACAGATGTATTTCCGGGAGCGTATCTGGTTCAGATAATGCCTCTGTCACCACATTACTTTCCGGAATTTTATCCCGGAGTACAGGATCCCTGGTCAGCAGAAGTATTATATCTTAATAATGTAAATGACGAGCTGACCGGTATAGATTTCCTCTTAGAATATCAGGAACCTGGTGATGATGCTGAGATCAGTGGAACGGTTCTTACAGAAACCAGTACCCCAGTTGCCGGGTTGAAAGTATATTTATATGGAATTTATGGTGCTTACTGGAATAGTTATTTGACTGAAACAAATGAGTCAGGAGAATTTGGATTTTTAGAGGTAATACCTGGTTCATATATAATGTTCCTGGAGCAATATCCTGGTTATCAGCATTATTTCTGGGAAGATGGTCATAATATGCAACAGGCAGATATTCTTGATATTCAACCTGGAATGGTACTTGAAGATCTGGTTCTTCAGCTTGTTCCAGCACCCACTTTTATAGTAAGTGGAACAGTTCTGGAAAATTCAGGTGGAAATACTTTCCCTGTAGAAGGAGCTTTAGTATCAGGATATGCTATGAATTGCTGGGGAGAAGGAGAATTTTTCCAGATTATCACTGATGAATATGGTCATTACGATGCCGTTACCACTGCTGGAATGTATTGGCTTTATTGCTCCATTGATGGATACTTTGATCAATACTGGGAAGGAGTGGACAGCTTTGATGAGGCTACACCGCTTCATATTAATCAGGATTTGGAAGATATTAACTTTCTGCTGACCTCTACAGAAGATCCTGAAAATAACTCAATCTCTGGTTATATAAGTACTGATGACGAAGAACCTGG
>Ga0307991_1000583_pt1 | contig 26423 bp, 23 predicted proteins | sample EllFjometagen131_FD_203146 | JGI IMG/M metagenome (GOLD analysis project Ga0307991, IMG submission 203146) | Marine microbial communities from Ellis Fjord, Antarctic Ocean - #131 | ecosystem: Environmental > Aquatic > Marine > Unclassified | place: Southern Ocean | collected 2014-10-08 | reverse complement strand
GCCTGAAAATGTTCAGGATATTTTATCTCATTTAACCACTTAAGCGTTATAAAATCCTCCCATCCGGGGAGCTTTATTGACAAAAGCATATTTTTACGGTATGCTTTTTTCACAGTTAAAATAGTTCTTAAAAACCAAAAAAATATAAAATGTTAGATATTCAGAAAAATAGCCCAAGTAACATTAAAACAGTGTGGAAGCAAAGATATTATTATCATATTAAGAAAGATAATATGCTTAAGAGCCTTGTTATAATATTTAGAAAAAACGGTAATTGCTGGAATATGAAAAAAGATCTTTTTGATCAAATAGTTATTAAAGAGAACTTAAAAGAATCTTTATATTTTGATCGTATTTATGCAGAAGTTTTAGAGATTGATGGTGATTTTATTCACTTCAGTCAATATGTGGCAGATTATTTGTTAGAAAATAATTGGAAATTCTCGTTTAGAAATCTCCTAAAACGTCTTAGAAATGCTGTATCCATTAGAAATCTCTTAAAACGTCTTAAAAATGTTATATCTATAAAATGATAGATTTTTAGCAATTAAGATATAAATCCCACTTTATAAACACAAAGCGGGATTTTTTATTTTTTATCAATAGCTAAAATGTGGTGAAACTTTTGATGTTTACGACAATAAAGAAGTTTTGAAGTAGGCCCGCTATCGGGAGCTCATATTTGGGCTATGTATAACAAAAAACACTCTTTTTGCAAGGAGTGTTTTTTTATCTAGTAATGGTTTATTTAATTACGCTAACAATTTTAGATGCTTTTAGCTTTCCATTAAACTTTCTTAATTTTTTATTGCTAAATGTAACAGTTCCATCAGCCACTGCGAAAAGGGTATCGTCGTTACCGCGACGTACGTTTTCGCCTGGATGGTACTTAGTTCCGCGTTGGCGGATAATGATGTTTCCGGTTTTTGCGCTTTGGCCGCCGGAAAGTTTAACGCCTAAACGCTTACTCTCTGAATCACGGCCTAAGGCGGTTGAGCCACCGGCTTTTTTATGTGCCATACAGGTGTAAAAAACAGCTGTCGTCCTTATCATAAGAAAGCGGACGGCCGCTTTTTCGTTAAAGATTATTTAATCAATAAAGCTAATATAACAAAATATTTTAGCTATGTCAACTGTATTTAATGATAATTTCTAGCTATCTATGTGATGGTTGAGTATGTTTGTATTTTTATTTGTAATTTATATAAGTGAAAATTTTGACAAAAATATACTTATAATGGTATATTTCTTCATTACCTTAACAATTTAATATTCACCTAAAATAATGAAGTAATGAAAACCGAATTGAAACTAAGTTTGAAATTGAAGAGGCATCTTATAAATAATAAGATATCCCCTGTATTTATTAATTTTGAGAAATCATTAATTGAGGAAACTAAAGATTATCAAATTTTGCTATTAGAAAAACCAAATTCTGTTGCTTTCGAAATTGAAGCATTAGAATGGACGTATCCTTCAGAAAAAGTTCTACTAATTTATGATGTTGGCTCTGAAAAAATTTCTGTTTTTCCCTTAGAATTTTCCTTCAAGCTCGCCGGCAGAAAAGTTGAAGATGAGTTTAATTTTTGTAATTATCATGCTCTGAAAATATGTGAACAACATATTTTAATTACAGTGATTGGGCAAGATCTTGATAGTAATCATAGCTGTCTTGATATCGTCCTATTAACTCCTGATGGAAATATTATTTCTGTATGGAAGGCAGAAAATTGTAATGCGTATAAAAATAATATTTCCGATTTTCATCAATTGCAACCCGGCCATTGGATTGCTAATTTGACATTTGATCAGAGAGAACAGAATAAACCACTGGTTCATTGGCTTTGTCTTTTATCATTAAATCATAATTTTGCTCACAGTTTATCATTAGGGGGAAAGTATTTACCCAATACGGGAACTCTGCTGGCTTCAAACACCAATGAAATAAGTAGTTGGTTTAGTCCAGAAATTAATAACATGTCTAATTTTTTTGTTTTAGCAAGTCATTATCAATGCTGTATTTATCGTTTTGATAAGCAACATCATCGTTATGATAAAATTGCCGATATTATTTTAGAGCGATCTTTTTTTAGTAATATTAGTAAGGTTATTTTATCTGATGATGGAATAATCGTTATTTTAAATGATGGGAGAAGTTTGGTGCAATCGTGCAGTTTTCACTTTTCATTTAAAAACTAAAATTGAAAAAATTTAAGTTAAAGCCTATTTCTGACTGAAATAGGCTTTTTAAATATATTTTAGATATTATATATAATTATTAATGATGGATTTATGACGAAATTTTAGTTAAACGCCTCTTAAAATCTATTTCTTAACATTTTCATAATAATCTCTAATATCCAGCTGTTATTATTTTCAAAATATGCTATAATTTAGGTATTAATATTTTAAAAATATCAGCTAAATAACAGGTAATCATGTGTTATTTTTCTGCTTAAAAATTATGGTAAAAGTTGACCAAAATAAGTGCATTGGCTGCGGTCTTTGTTCTGGAATGTGTCCAGATGTTTTTATTATGAATGCCGATGGTAAAGCTGAGGTATCAAAGCAAGGAGATGAAGATTGTGCTAAAGGTGCGGCTGGTAGTTGTCCAGTTGACGCTATTACTATTTAATTATGTCTAGTGAAAATAAATTAGAACAAATAAATCCAGTTGCGCCTGAGCAGGTGCCTTTGGGCAATAAAATTGAATCTACTCCTGAGACTGCCGTCGAAAGACAGGAAACGCCTAAAATAGATAAGAAGAATGAGCAGGTTAAGGTGGCTCCTCCGGTTGCTGCCGTGTCAGTTAAAAGTCCAGTTTCATCAGTGGACGATTTTCATCGTCGCCGGGCGGCGGCTATAGATGATATTTTAGAGGATGGTTTAGATAAATTTTTTTTAGAAATGAGTCCACAGGAGCAAAAACGTTTTAAAGAAGAGGGTGAAAAAACTGTCTTTAAGATTAATAAACTTTTAGACAAGGCCAAAGTTAGTGTCAGTAAGATTGTATCCCTGATTAAGAGCTGGTTGAATTTAATTCCTAAGACAAATCGTTATTTTTTAGAACAAGAGGCGAAGATCAAGGCAGATAAAATTTTTAAGATTAATAAAAGTTTATAAATATGAATCTTTTTGATTTAAATTCATCAATATTTTTTAAAAGTGATATTGGATTAATTGTTTTAACTCTTATTATTATTGCTATTATCGCCGCCATTGCCTTGGCTCTCTTATTTATTATTCGTTTTTTTGTGCGGCGAGCAGTCTTAAATAAATCATACTTTGATCATCAAATATTTTTAATAAGATTACCCAAAGAAAAACCTCAAGATGAAAATAAGGAAGATTCGCTACAGGAAATGCGTGAAGAAATTTCACGAGGCGAAACCATATTTTCTAGTATTGGTGGTTTGAAAGCGCAAAGGGGTTTAAGGGCCTGGTTTTTAGGCAGAAATGATCATTTTGCCTTTGAGATTGTAGCTAGTAAAAATAAAATTGCTTTTTATGCGGCTGCTCCCAGAGCCTCAGCTCGTTATTTGGAACAACAAATAACTGCTCATTATCCAGCAGCTGTGATTGAGGAGATTGAAGACTATAATATATTTGGCATGCACGGACATATTGCTGCCGCTAATTTAAAAACCAGAAAAAGTTTTGTTTTACCTCTGCGCACTTATCAAAAGATTGAGGTTGATCCTTTAAATTCTTTAATCAATATCATGTCTAAATTAGACAAGGATGAAAGCATGTCTATTCAATACGTGGTCCGCAGCGCTAAGAGTGCTTGGCATAGTCGTGTCCGTAGTGTTGTTAGACGTATCCAAAAGAAAAATTCAGTTGCTGATGGCATTAGTGGTAATGGTATTGAACAAGCTTTTTCTACTTTATTCGATGTGTTTAACGTTAAATCAAAGGAGGATAAAGATAAGCCGCTCAGCGCTGATACTCGTCGTTTATCGGCAGTAGAAGAGGAAACCTTGAAATCAATTGAGGAGAAAAATTTACGTGCCGGACTTGATGTTAATTTGCGCATAATTATTTCTAGTGTTTCTAAGGAAAGATCTAATACCTATTTAGAGAATGTGGTGAGCGTGTTTACCGAATATAACAACTATAGTTACGGCAATGTTTTTTCTCGTGCCATTAAGGGCAATCAGTCGGCTTTAATCAAAGACTTTATTTATCGTCGCTTTCGTGAAGATAACGCCTTTTTATTAAATACAGAGGAGTTAACCAGCATTTTTCATCTACCTTTAGGTCACATGGAGACGCCAAATATTTTGTGGTTAACGGCTAAAAATGCTGCCGCTCCGGCTAATGTTCCTAGCGAGGGTTTATTGCTGGGTGAAAATATTTATCGTGGTGTTAAACAAGATATTAGAATTAAACGTCAGGATAGGCGTCGTCATACTTATGTTGTAGGTAAGTCTGGTGTCGGTAAGTCAGTTCTATTGGCTAATATGGCCATCCAAGATATTCAGAACGGGGAAGGTGTCTGCGTACTCGATCCCCATGGTGATTTAATTGAAGATATATTACAGCGCATTCCTCCAGAACGCGCTGAAGATGTAGTTATTTTTTCACCAGCTGATATAGAAAGGCCCCTAGCTTTAAATTTATTGGAATATGATCCTCGTTATCCTGAACAGAAGAGTTTTGTTATTAACGAGATGATTGGTATTTTTGATAAGTTATATGATTTAAAGCAAACCGGTGGACCAATGTTTGAGCAATATATGCGCAATGCTTTGCTCTTAATTATGGATGATCCCGAAAGCGGTTCTACTTTAATGGAAATACCAAAAGTTTTATCGGATGAAAATTTTAGAAAAATGAAACTTTCTCGTTGTCACAATCGCACGGTAATTGATTTTTGGAAGAAGGAGGCAGAGAAGGCGGGCGGTGACGCCGCTTTAGCCAATATAGTGCCTTATATTACTTCTAAGCTCACTTCATTTATTTCTAATGATATGATGCGTCCAATTATTGGACAGCAGAAGAGCTCCTTTAATTTTCGTGATTTAATGGATCGTCAGAAAATATTGTTAATTGATTTACCTAAGGGTGTGATTGGCGAAATGAATGCTTATTTATTAGGTATGATTGTGGTGGGCAAAATATTAATGGCAGCTTTATCCAGAGCTGATATGCCGAGTAAAGAACGTAAAGATTTTTATCTTTATATTGATGAATTTCAGAACTTTACCACTAATTCGGTTTGTCAGATTTTATCTGAAGCGAGAAAGTATGCTTTAAATTTAATTATCGCTCATCAGTATATTGGTCAGTTGAGTAAAAATAATAACACTGAAATTAAAGATGCTGTTTTTGGTAACGTTGGTACCATGATTTCTTTTAAGATTGGTACTGAAGACGCTGAATTTTTAGTAAAAGAGTTTGCTCCGGTCTTTAATGATTATGACATGATAAATATCGACAAAGGCACGGCCTATGTGAAATTGTTAGTTGATAATAGTCCGACTAGGCCATTTTCAATGAAGACGGTTTGGCCACTTTTAGGTACACAGCGAGAGGGTATTTCTAAGAAGATTAGAACTTTAAGTCGTTTGAAGTATGGACAAGACCGGAGTATTGTTGAGGCGGAAATAATTAGACGTACTGAAACCAAAACGCCAATAATTGATATGGCTCGTGATCTTAATAAAAAATAACAGTGATATTTGCCAAAAAGACCAAAATTATACTAAGATAGCAAATAAAGTATCTAGATAAAATTAATTAAAACTCTTAATAAATTATGCCTACTTTATATCGTAATTATCGTCCTCAGAAATTTAGTGACATTCTCGGACAAAATCATCTAAAGATTACTCTACAAAATGAACTGGCTCAGGCAAAAATTGGGCAAGCCTATCTTTTTTGTGGTCCACGGGCGGTTGGTAAAACAAGTATGGCTCGAGTTTTGGCTCAGGCGGTAAATTGCGAAAAAAGAAAAATTGGCGAATCTGAACCTTGTGGTGAGTGTAGTGCCTGCCGGGCTATTAAGAAAGGCAGCTTTATGGATGTAATGGAAATTGACGCTGCTTCTAATACTGGAGTAGATAATGTTCGTGATAATATTATTTCCTCTGCGCGTTTAGCTCCTAGTAGTGGTAAGATGAAGGTTTATATTATCGATGAAGTGCACATGCTTTCTATCTCTGCTTTTAACGCTTTGTTAAAAATTATTGAAGAACCGCCACAGCACGTCTTATTTATACTTTGTACAACTGAGGTGCATAAAGTGCCGGCTACCATTATTTCTCGTTGTCAACGCTTTGATTTTAAAAGAATTAGTCCAGCGGAGATTATTAAGAAATTAAGTTTTATTGCTTCTCAGGAAAAAATTGAAATTGATGCCGGCGTTTTGGCTGATATTGCGCGTCAATCCGGTGGACATTTACGTGACGCTGAAAGTATCATGGGGCAAATTATGTCACTAGGTGATAAAAAGATTAGCGCTGAAGAAGCGGAATTAGTTTTGCCTCATCATCATAATCAAGAGGCGATTGCTTTGATTGAGGCTTTAGTTAAGAAAAATGTTGGAGCGGCTGTAACTTTAATTAATCAATTGGCTGATAATGGTGTTAATTTTAAGAATTTTATCGCCGAGGTATTATTGATGTTGCGTAAAATTATGTTGCAATCAGCTCAGCCAGGTTTGGCAGAAAAACTTGGTTTAGATTTTGGTGAGCAGGTTGAGATCCAGATTAGTCGTTTATCTTCCGAATTCGGTTTGGAGAATTGTCTACGAGCTCTGCGTCATTTTCTGACTTTGTCTCAAGAGAGAGCCACGGATTCAACTCAATTATCATTAGAAATTACCGTAGTTGAATTATGTTTAATCAAAGAAATAGAGTCCACTCAAAATTTTGATACCCCGATTGCAGTTAGCCCCAAACGCACAAGTGTTGTTACTCCTCCATCTCAGTTAAAAGCAACAATTAGTTCCACTAAAAATGCAGAATTAAAAAGTGAAAAAAGCTCAGAATCATCTATGCCTGTAAATATGGCCGCTAATTTATCAGGAGCTGAAATTGTTGCTCGCTGGCCTGAGGTTCTCATTAAAGTTAAAAAACATAATCACTCTCTGTCTTTTGTATTACAGAATTCTGAGCCGCAGGATTTAGTTGATGGTGTTTTATCGCTGCGTTTTCGTTATAAATTTCACCGCGATCGCATTCTTGATGCTTCAATCCGCACTTTAATGGAACTTAGTTTGGCCGAAGTGTTTGGGGGCAAAGTTTCAATTAATGCTATTTTAGATGAATCAATGTCGGCGGACAAAAGTGTAAATTTTCCAGAGCCAGAAGCTTCGTCTGAAACAGTCTCAGTCCCAAAGTCCGAGACAAGTTCCAAGACCAAAGAAGTAAATGATGGGGTTTTAGGAAATTTGTTGGCCACCTTTGGTGGAGAAGCCGTTTAGGAAACCATTGTTAATATTAATTTGCTATCTAAAAATATGTTAGACATTAAATACATTCGTGAAAATTTAAAGACAGTTAAAACCGCTTTGCTCAAAAGAATGGAGGTGGAGAATTTAGATTTAGAAACCATCATTAAACTTGACGACAAACGTCGTGAACTGATTAAGGGAGTGGAAGCTTTAAAGGCTGAGCGTAATCAAAGTTCTAAATCAAAACCAGATGCCAAGACCATTGCTGCCATGAAATTATTGGGTGAAAAAATAAAAGCAGTTGAGACTGATTTACAGGTTTTGAAAACTGATTTACAGACTAAATTATCCGCTTTGCCTAATATTCCAGCTGATGATGTTGTTGCTGGTGGCAAAGAGAATAATGAAGTGATTTATACCTCCGGCATTAGGCCAGTTTTTGATTTTAAATTTAAAGATCACGTTGCTTTGGCTGAAAATCTAGGTGTGATTGATTATGAACGAGCCGCTAAAATGTCCGGCAGCGGTTTTTGGTGCTATCACGGTATGGGAGCATTGTTAGAGTGGGCTTTATTGTCATATTTTATCACTTATCACAATAGTAATAATTATCAGTTTTTAATTCCGCCATTTTTATTAACGGAAAAATCTGCCTACACTTCTGGACATTTGCCTAAATTTAGAGATGATTTATTTTGGACACAGGATAAGCTTTGTTTGAATGCTACCAGTGAAATGATGTTAGGGAATTATCATCGTGAAGAAATTTTACCTACCGTTAGTCTGCCTTTAAAATATTTTGCTTACTCACCTTGTTTTAGGCGTGAAGCCGGCAGCTACCGTCAAGAAGAGCGGGGAATGGTGCGTGGTCATCAATTTAATAAAATTGAGATGTTTATATTTTGTAAGCCGGAGGAGTCTTGGAATTTTTTTGAAGAATTAGTTAAACATACGGAAGCTTTAGTTGATGGCCTTGGTTTACATTACCAGGTTTCAAAGTTAGCCGCCGGTGATTGTAGTGCCGCTATGGCCAAGACCTGCGACCTAGAGGTTTGGTTGCCAAGTATGGGTATTTATAAAGAAGTGAGCAGTATTTCTAATGCTCTTGATTATCAAGCTCGTCGTGGACAAACAAGATTTAAAAATAAGGAGGGAAAAAATGTATTTGTACACACACTTAATGCTTCCGGTTTAGCTACTAGTCGTTTATTGCCAGCTATTTTAGAACAGAATCAACAGGCTGATGGCTCTGTTAGGATTCCAGAAGTTTTACGTCCTTATATACCGGGTTCCCCAGAGTTTATTTTCCCGGATAATTCTAAGATTTAGATTCATGTTTTACCGATTGACTTTAATTATTTTAGCTTTTTTGCTTTTTGTCCCTCAGCTTGTTCTGGCTGACGAATCTTATCCGCGTCTAGTTAATTATTTTCTTAAGTGGGAATTAAATGAAAGTGAAGCCAGAGAATTGTCAAAATGGGATGTGGTTATTTTAGATATGGAAAATCAGGAAAATAATCCTGAATTGATTCGTTTAATGAGACAATTAAATTCCGATATTAAAATATTAGCCTATATCACTTCTCAGGAAATTATTGATAACGCCAATGATTATAGCGGTGCTTGGCTGAGAAAAGAATTGTCTAGTCAGATAATTAATGAATGGTATTTGAAAGATGAACAGGGAAATAGGGTGGTAAATTGGCCTAATACCTCCATGTTTAATATTAGTGATAAAGTCGACGTTAATTTACAGGGTTATAAGTTAAATGAACTCTTGCCTCATTTTGTGCATGAGAAGCTACAAGTCAGCGGACTTTGGGATGGTGTTTTCTATGATAACATTTGGGGTGACATTGCTTGGGTTGGTAGTGGTAATTTAGATTTTGATAATGATGGTAAACGCGAATCAGCTTTGGTGTCCAATAGTTTATGGGCAGCTGGTACAGCTAAAATGCTTAATTTAACTCGTACTCTCTGTGGTTCTAATTTCATTATTTTAGGTAATGGTCGTATCCATTGGCCTTATCAATCCATTCTTAACGGTAGTATGCTTGAAGCTTTTCCGTCTTCTTGGGAAAATGGTGGTACCTGGTCTGGTTCAATGGAATCTTATAAGAAGTTGCCCACTCTTAACGCTAAGCCTTTAGTGTCAGTTGTTAATGTTTTTGATAAGGACAAAACTAACTACCGCTTGATGCGCTACGGTTTAGCTAGCACTCTACTAGGCGAAGGATATTTTAGTTTTGATTATGATGTTAGTAATCATGGCCAAACTTGGTGGTATGATGAGTATGCCGTGAAATTAGGCACTTCACAGTCAGAACCATATAATTTATTAGATAGTGAAAATGAGACTTGGCAACCAGGATTATGGCGTCGTGATTTTAAAAATGGTGTGGCCATTGTTAATTCCACTAATAAGACACAAACTTTTTTATTTAGTAAAGAAGAGTTTGAAAAAATTAAGGGTACCCAGGATAAAACAGTTAATAATAGTTTAAAAATTAATTATTTAAAAATAGCACCTAATGACGGCATTGTTTTATTAAAAAAAATAACTGCTTGGCAGGGAAGCGGATTTACTAATGGAGGTTTTTTAAGAATTTTTAATGTAAACGGCGAACAAGCTCGTAATGGTTTCTTTTCTTATGTTACTTCTTTGCCTGGTGGTAGCTCAGTCCTTTTTGGCGATTTTTTGAAATCGGGTGAGAATAATTATATTTTTAGTAAAGAGGGGGAGTTAAATCGTCAACGTGCTAGTAAAATTTTGTGGACAGTTCAACCCTTTGCGGTTGGTTATAAAGGCTCAGTCTCTTTAGCTGTGGGTGATATTAATGGAGATGGAAAACCAGAAATTATTGTTGGGGCTGGACCTGGTGGTGGACCACAAGTACGTGCTTTCACTTTTGAGGGTAAGGCAATTTTAAATTTTTTCGCTTATGATAAGAATTTCCGCGGTGGTGTGAATGTAGCAGTTGGTGACATTAATGGCGATGGTAAGGCGGAAATAATTACTGGTGCCGGACCGGGTGGCGGGCCACATGTTCGTTATTTTAATGATCGTGGTGGTGTCTTGGGCGGATTTTTTGCCTATGATGAGAATTTTCGTGGCGGAGTGAATGTGGCTGTCGGCGATATTAATGATGATGGTCGAGCGGAAATAATTACTGGTGCCGGACCGGGTGGAGATCCGCATGTTCGTTATTTTAATTATTGCGGTGGTGTCTTGGGCGGATTCTTTGCCTACGAAAAAGGTTTTCATAATGGTATTAGTGTTGGTTTTTCCAAGGTCAATGGCTCGCCTGAAATTTCTGTTGGTATTAAAGGGTTTTAAATATAAATATATGCATAGAAAAGTTATTCATTGGTGGCATGGTCGCCGCACAAAATTTTACCGTAATAGTCGCTGGCATTTAGTGCTGGATGTTTCTTTAGCGGTGTTAATTATTCTCTTAGTAGGCATCGCTTTGCGTTTGTCATCTTATCATCCACAAATCATGACTGCGCTTAATTTTAGCCATTATTTCAATAGCAGTACCAATGATAATTTAAGTGTTAATGTTAGCACTCAAATTAATGAAAGTTCAGTTGCTGATGGTGATGATATTAACTTAACAATTAGTTATACTAACAATGGCGATGTCAGCTTGGATATTCTAAACATTACTCCCAAATTTACCAGCGCTGCTTTTAAACTCAATGAGTTGGTATTACTCGATAATGATGTCGTTAATAGTCAAATTGAAAATAATGTTTTGGTGCTTAAAGATGTGACCGTTGGTCAAAGTGATGAGATAGCTTTGTTGGTAAAATGGAGCTCTGTTAAAACTGATTTCCCCAGAGAAATTGGCTGGAACTTGCATATTAATGCTTTGCATAATCAGCAAGAAGTGTTAAGTGATAAAATTTTGCCGAGTGTTAAAATTGTGAGTGATTTCAATTTGGAGGCTAATATATATTTTCATAGCCCCCAAGGCGATCAGCTCGGTATTGGCCCTTTACCGCCTATAGTCGGTATCCCAACCACCTATTGGTTGATTATTAAAGCTGATAATTTAGGCAACGAATTAAAAGATTTGGTATTTAGCGCTAATTTACCTAAGGGGGTTGAATTGTCGGGAGAACAGAGTCTATTGGCTGGTAAATTTTCTTATGATGAAGATCGGCGCCGTTTAATCTGGCAGCTGGACAGTCTTGATGTCGCTGGTGGTGACTATATTGCTAATCTTGGACTTGATTTTACGCCAACAGTCGAACAGGTTGGTCACAACGCCATTATTTTAAGTAATCTTCGTTACAATGTTACTGACGTTTGGGCTGACATCAAAATTGCTGGTAATTTAGATAATCTTGATTCTTCATTACCAGCTGACCATCTTAATCACGGCCTTGGTATGATTGAGGCAGAATAAATATAATTTAGATGATTAATTATTTACGCCAATTAGTTAAGCCGAAATATCCTACTTTGAATCGGATTGAAATTAATTCTGAGGCTATTTTTGCTAATCTCAAATTATTGCAATCTTTGCAACCACAAGCAGAACTAATTCCAGTTTTAAAATCTAACGCTTACGGACATGGACTTAAAGAAATCTGTCTTATTTTAAATAAGGCCGAGATAAAGATGATTGCCCTTGATTCATTTCCGGAACTGCAAATCGCCTATCGTTATTTTAAAGGCAAGATTTTACTGATTGGCGAAATGCCGGTTGCTGCTTATGCCTATATTAAATGGTCGCGTACAGAAATTTGTGTTTATAATAGTGCTACTTTAAAAACTTTAGCTGCTTATAATAATCAGGCCTGTATTCATTTGTTTATTAATAGCGGTATGAATAGGGAAGGTATAAAGGATTTGCCTTCGTTTTGGCAAGAACATCTTAGTTGTTGGCCATCTCTTAAAATTAATGGCCTTTGTTCTCACCTCCTAGATGCGGAAAATGATAGTCAATACAATCAAGAACAGAAGCAAGTTTTTTTTCAGGCTCTTGATTTCTTGCAGACAAAAAATATTAATCCTCAGTATGTTCATTTGGCTAATAGTGCTGGTATATTTAGTGTTCAAGATGAGCGCCTAACAGCTTGTCGTCCGGGTTTGGCCGTGTATGGTTATAATCCTTTTGCAGCCGATAGTCTTTATTTTAAACAAGCTGAAGAGTTAAGACCTGCTCTCAGACTAGTTAGTACAGTTGTTTCTTTACAGACACTTGTGCCCGGAGAAGTTGTTTCTTATAACGCTACTTATACTGCCAACAGGGAAGTTCAAGTCGCTGTTATACCCTTTGGTTATTATGAAGGACTTGATCGTCGTTTATCTAATCGGGCTACTTTTAAGATTATTCACAATAATAAAAATATTTTGGCAAAATTAGCCGGACGGGTTTGTATGAACCTAACTTGTTTAGAGGTTGGCGGGGAGGGGCCAGTTGCCATTGGTGATGAGGTAGTTTTATTTTCTGATAATAAAGAGGAGACCAATTCACTGGAAAATTTAGCTAAACTGCAGGAAACGATTGTTTATGAGTTATTAGTTAAAATACAGGCTAATATTAGGAAGTATATTATAAATTGACAAGTAATAAATAAAATGTTGAAAGGGAAGCCAAAACAAAATATTCGGGGAAGAGTCAGGCGTTTAAAATCTGTTAAAAAAGATTACCAGCAAAAAAGCTTAAATAATCCCTTTTTTCGTCGACGACAAAAAAAGAAAAGCCCTGGCCATAAATCTCGTCGCTCATTATTTTTAGTATTAATATTTTTATTATTATTAATCTCAGCTTTATTCTATTTGTTTTTTATATCAAATAATTTTTCACTTCAAAAAATTGAAGTTAATGGCTTAACTCGCAGTAGCGATGAAAGTCTAGTGGCTATGGCATGGACTCAAAGTGAAGAGTCAAAACTAATATTCCTAAAACAAACAAATTTATTTTGTTTTAATATTCATGAGCTGCAAGCGGATTTAAGGGATAATTTTAGTTTTGCTGATTTGAGTATAAAGCAAAAATGGCCACACACTTTAATAATTAACGTTGAAGAGCGCTCTTTGGCTTTTATCTGGCAAGACGGTGACAAATCTTTGTTTAGCGATCGTTACGGCTGTTTAATTCCTGAGGTTTCTCCTGGTCCTGAAGATTTGAAAAAATATCCAATCTTAGTACCAATTGCTAAAGATGATTATATTCTCGATAATAATTGCCTGAATATTAATAATGATTATTATCTAACTTCAATGCTTAGTTTGGATAAAAAAATACGTGTTTATAATAATCTTAATGTTAAGGATTATGTTTTAGAATCTGAATTTAATACGCTAACTATTGATTTGGAAGCGGGACCAAAAGTTTATTTTAATATCAAAAACGATCTTGATAAGCAGGTAAAAAAATTAGTTGTTATTAAGCGTGAAAAACCAGAGGTTGAGTTTAAAATTTTAGAATACATTGATTTACGCTACGGTGATAGGGTATACTTTAAATAGAATAAAATTAGCATGGCAATATATTAATTGTCGTGACTATAAATATATTATATGGAATCAACTTTTAAATTTTTATTGGTTTTAGCAGCATTCTTGTTTGCTTTAATTAGCGTAGGTTTATTTTTACTAATCGTGAAAATAATTTTAATGTTTATACCACAAATTTATCTGCTAGGTCTGATTATTTACTAGGAGTCCAAAGGGGCTATTTTAAGGATTTAAAGCTAATGGGCTTCGTTATGGTTAATGGGTGTATTAATATACATTATGCGAAGTATCAATATGCATAAAATAAGGTCTTTTTGGCCTTTTTTTGTATTTTGAGTCGTTGTTCCCCGGTCTAAATATTTATATTTAAGCCCTGTTTATCCTAAATTAATAAATTATTCCTGAAATTTTAATATATTTTACAACTAATTTTTAAAAGCATCTTTTATTTAGCCGCAATCTGTAATTTATCAGTCAGTTGATGTTTTAGACATTAATATTGATAAATTTTATCTCTAAATTTAAATTAGCAAATTCCCTTTTAAAATTTAAAAAGTTAGCTGTATGATTTATCATCTTTTATTCTAAATTTTAATCAATAAAAGATTGAGTCTATGGTGTTTATTGAAAATTTTGAAATTATTGATTTTTAGCATTTTAGATAAATTATCAGTTGAAGATATTATTATCTCAGTTGGCATTTTTAGTTTTTTACTTCCCTGGCTATGGAAATTGTTGAAATTACTAGCATTGACAAATATATAATTATGTGATTTAATAACTTTAGATCATTAATAATCACCATTAAATTATAAAAAAGATGGAAGATTTAATTTTAGTTTCTATTATCAGCTTTAGCGCTGTGTCATCTATAGTATACCTTATGTTTTTACCTAAGGTGTTAAAGAAGAGTAAGTTTTGTTCAAGGTTAATCCATGGCGCAGGTATATTCATTGTTTCTGTGTTTGTATTAGCTGTAGCCTATTTTTTCTTTCTTTTTATAAAATAAATGACAATCAATACCTTTTCCTCATACCATTAAATGGCGTGGGGATTTTTTTATACAAGTCTTCCCTTTTCATTTCAATTCAGTCCTGGCATCTGCTATAATATAGCTATGTCTGAAGAAAAAGCGATAATTAAATATTTATCTGATTTTCTTGATTATTGTGAAATTGAGAAAGGCTTGTCTAGTAAAACTCAGGAGAATTATAGCCGTTTTTTGCGTAAATTTTTTAAATGGTTGGAAAGTGTAGACTTAAGCGTCCTGAGCCCGAAAAAGCTCACAGCGGACCATATTTGGCGTTATAAGGTCTATTTATCACGTCATCAGGACCCAATTAGCAAGAAGACTTTGAAAAAAAGTACTCAAAACTATTATTTAATTGCTTTACGCTCACTTTTAGAATATTTTGTAGAAAAAGACATAAGTTCCCTGCCGCCTTCAAAGGTAAAGTTATCTAAGGATAAATCAGATAAAGAAATTAAATTTCTTAGTCTAGAGCAATTAAAATTATTATTAGAAGCTCCAGATAAACAAACTATTATTGGTCTGCGTGATCAGGCTCTTTTGGAAACTCTTTTTTCTACTGGTCTACGTGTAGCTGAGCTAGCCGCTCTTAATCGTGATCAATTAAAAATTAAAGATGGAACTACTGATTTAGAAATCAGTGTTGTTGGCAAGGGGGAAAAAATAAGGACTGTCTACTTCTCTGCTCGAGCGATTAAAGCCATTAAGATATATCTTGATCAGCGCAAGGATTTTGATGAAGCTCTATTTATCAACTATCGTCGTGGAGCCGCCAGTAGCACTGATTCCAGGCGCCTAACGGTTAAAAGTTTTGAGGATATCGTAAAGAAGTATGTAAAAATTACTGGTTTGCCAGTCATGGCGACACCACATACTCTACGTCACTCTTTCGCTACTGATTTACTTAATCAGGGAGTTGATTTACGTACTGTGCAAGAATTTTTAGGACACAGTAATATTGCTACCACTCAAATATATACACATGTGACTAATAAGCAGCTGCGTGATATTCATCGTCGTGTACATGAGAATAGAGAGTTATAAAATAATTTTACTTTATATAAAAAATCCACGTTTACAACGTGAATTTTTCTTTAGCCAAGGAATTATCATTTTCAAATAATAATAAATACAATCCATTCTCTGGCACGTGTCTAACCAGGGCGCCGATAAACTCATTAACAGTGAAGCTCAGGCTCTGATTTTCTTTCGTTAATTTATCCCTGTAATTAAATCGTACTAAATCCAGTTCTGTTCTCATGGGTTGTTATTTTTACCTCTGACAGGCATGGTCTTTTAGCATAGTGATCAACATAGGTCACAGCATGGATAGTGTTATCCAATTGTTCTCCAACTCATAAATATCACTCTTTTTACCAAAGTCTGTTTTAAACCTCTTTACAAAATAAAATAGAAGCCCCTGATTTTTAGGATTCTATGTTATTAAAAATAGTTTGAAATTATTTCGATCTTAAAAGACTTAAAATGAATAATTTCCTGAGCGTAGTTGTAATATTAATAATTCTTTGACATTGCAATCTGTATTCTCCGCTCCAATGTGTCTCAATGCATCTTCAAGCTCTTTTTGTTGTTGTTGTATCGGACTTTCCCATTCTCCAAATTCCTCTGTATTCCAATCGCCAGGTTTTTTCGCTGATTTATCTTTCATTAGCTGTTCTGAGGGATTCATAGAATTGATGTTTTCAATATAATTTTTAATATTAGTTGATCTTTCAAAGATTGTTATAGCTTCTTCTTCTGGGGCGTTTCTGATAGAGTTAGTAAGGGTTTTAAATAATTGTAATGTAATTTCATTTTGCTTTTTTGTCGCTTCATCAAAAGACATGTTTTTTGTATTTTCAATCGTAATTTTTTTTTCAGTACTTGCCTTTTCTATAGGCACAGGACCTTTTTCCATTGGATTACTCATATTGTTTTGATTATTAATTATTTTAAAAAATATTATATTTTTCACAATATCATTTACATTTTAACTTATATTGGCATATATTACAATAAATTTTTGGTAGTGTAGTTCTTTGATCGGTTTATATTTCAGAATAACCACTAGTATTACGCTAATATTTGGTATAGAATTAAGGAAAGAGTCATAAAAGTCTATATATAATGACACTTTCCTTAATTCTATACCAAAAATATTTAATTTATCTTTTTAAATTACTTGAAATATAGTCCAGATAAGATAGAGTATATAAATAATGATTAAACTGATGCTGGCGAGGTGACCAATGCGCTATTTCTTGTTTGCTTTTGAATTAATTATTTAGGTAATTGAGAGGATTAATAGGAATTCCATTTTTTCTAACCTCAAAGTGTAAATGGGGGCCGGTTGAAAATGGACCAGAGCCAGGCATACCAGGACCACCACCAGTAGAGCCAATCCTCTGTCCTTTGGTGACATATTGATCAGCTTCAATATTAACTCCGGAAACGTGGCCATAAATGGTAGAAAGGCTGTTATTATGAATAATCATTATATAAGCGTAGGCACTTGAACCATTAAATTTAACTCGAGCCACATAACCATCGGCAGCAGAGTATAGTGGACTGCCCTGTTTGGAGCGAATATCAATACCGGAATGTTCACCGATAATACGGCGAAAAGGATAGTCAGGGTCATGGAAAGTAGCAGTAATATAACGTCCGATGACAGGCCAAGAAATTGTACTATCGCTACCAGTTAAGCGATCTTTACTGTTCTGAGACATTTTATCTCTAACCGTTTTTTCTAAGCTGGATATTTCCGCTTCAGCTTGTTGAGCTTCTTTTTTAGCTCTGACTAATAAATCTTGGTAGGCACTTTCGGATGATTTTGTTTCTTCAAGCAGATTATTTTTAGCTGATTTTTGATATTCTAAATCCGCTTTTTGATCTTCCATTTCACTTTTTAAATCCGCTAGCTCTTTTCTTTTATCCTTAATGTTTAATTGAGCACGTTCGAGCTTTTCTTTGTCATTCTGTAATTTTACCAAACTATTTTTCAGCTCTTCATTAGCATTTTCTAAATATTTTGCTTGATTTAAGAACTCAGAAATGGAATTGTTTAAAAGTAATATTTCTAAAGTTGAAATCTGATCTTGTTTATATACTAGACGTAGTAATTTTGAAATGTGTTCTTTCTGGGTATCAATACGACTATTGGCATCAAGAATGTCTAGAGATATTTTTCTAGCCTCTAAATCTGTTTTATTTATTTCTAAATTAGTACTTTCAATTTCTGATTCTGTTTTAGCCACCTTTACTGCTAATAGTTCTAGTTGAGAGCTAAGAGTATCTTTCTCTGCCTGTTTGGCAGTGATGGCCTGACTATAGGCTTTTTGTTTTTCGGCTAATGATTTTAATTGTTGTTTTTGAGATTGAATTTGATTGTTTAATTGTTTAATTTCAATATTTAATAAATCATCTTCACCCCAAGCAGGAGTAATTTTAAAGATTACGAAAAAAAACACAGCTAAACCGGCAGCGATAAAGATAATTTTAAATATAGTTGATTGTTTAAACATAAATCAATTTTACCATTTATTTGGCAATCTGTAAATTAATTAATTTTATTTACCAATTTTTTTAATTTCTCTAAGTAAATTTTACCGGCTGCTTTTCTGTCTGGGTGGATTGTTTTGATAAAATCCTCTTCTTTAACCCAACTCCAATCACTATGATCCCAATAATTTATTTTAAATTCGGAGTCTGTACCGAGGAACTCGGTGATTAGAAGGCTTTGCTTCTGCCCTCTATAACCAACGTGTTTAGAATTATCCAGATTATTATATTTACCGGCTTCCTGTGGAAATTGATAGCGGTATAGATTTTTGTAAGCAGCGGCAACCTTAAAGTTATTGGTGCCGCTTTCTTCTCTTAGTTCACGTGAACCGCCTTGGATAATATTTTCTCCATCCAAACCGCCTTGTGGTATTTGCCAATGTCTTAGATCTTCTGTTCTTTCCACAATAAATATTTCTTTTCCGCCTTGGCTTTGTTTAAACATTAAAATAGCTACATTGGAACGATAATAATAAGGTAAAACATAGAGCCAGATTATCAACTTATACATAAAAACAGCGGTGGCCGTCCAAATGCGACGCACTCTTTTTATCGGCTGCATTATTAATCGCCAGAGCCATTCTAGACCAAGTTGACGTAATAATTTTGGTGCTCGCTTAGCCTTATTGGTTAAAAAATCAAAGGCTCCACCCAAACCAACGGCGACAGCAATTTGTTTATCTAGGCTTTGCAATTTATGTAAATATTTTTCTTGATAAGGTGAACCAAAAAGATTGAGGGCTAGCTGGGGTGAAAATTCTTTAATTTTATCTAATTTATTTTGTTCTGGTTTTTCTTTGGGAAGACTGGCCATAATTAAAGAGGTAATATCAGGGTAGTTTTTATGTAAATATGCTTGTATATCTTGATTACTAGATAAACCATTCTGGTGATTAATAATTAAAACTCGGCGTTGATTCTGATTAGCCTCTGATAGTAATTCTGGTAATAAATCAGCCCCGGTAAAGCGGTTAATATTTTGTTTGCTTAAAAGAGCAGCAATTTTTAAGCCAAAACCATCGGCTAAAGAAATGTCAGCGTGGTTAAGAATATAAAATAATTCCTCATCCTTCCCTGCCTTTAAAATTATTTCTGGATTAGGCGTAACGATAAGATGAGTTTGATTATCATTATAAAAAATGTTAATCAACTTTAAAACTTCAGCTTTATTGTTCTTGCCGGTATTAATTCCTAAAATATTAGCCATAAGTAAAAAGACTTTATCAGTCTTAGTAATTTTGTTATACTGTATAAGTAAAACTATCCTTATTTTATTACAAATCGCTCTGGGCGTCAAAGTAAATTGTTGAAGCTTGGTCCGTTAAAAGACTATGGGGAATTTTAAAAAGATTAGCGCTAAGACAGAAAAACTCATTATTGATCGTCCGGAAACTGATTATGTTTTAGAATGGGTAAATGTTGTTGATGCGGGTCGTAAGGAAGTTGATTATTTGCGCAAGAAATATAAGTTCAATTTAGATCACCTAAAGGCTTCTGTCGCGAACGTTTTTTCGCAACGCCCAATCGTAATTGAAGAGGATGGTTATCTGTTTTTAATTTTACATTTCCCTACTTTCGTAGATGGTAAAATTATTGCTGGTGAAATAGAATTTTTTATCGGACATGGTTATTTAGTTGCTTTGCACAATGGAAACCTACCGGCTTTGACCGATTTCTTTGAAAAAGCAAAAAAGGATCAGGATATTCTATTATCTTTTCAAATAGAATCCTCGGCCATTTTGCTTTATGAAATTTTAGATAGATTGCTAAAATCCTGTTACGATCTAATGGATCAAAATTCCCTTACGATTGAAGAAGTGGAAGATCTAATCTTTGAACAACATCAAAAAGACGCGGTTGCTAAAATTTTAAATTTAAGACGTAACATTATTAATATTCGCAAAATCATGCAAAATCATAAAAATATTTTGCAGAAGTTAATGATGATTAAGAGCTCTTTAGTTTCTCCAGCTCTGCTCAAAAAGCACTATGGTAATTTGGTTGAACACTCAAAGCGTATTTGGGAGATGTTGGATAATCAGAAAGAAATGGTGGATGTATTAAATGATACCAATGAATCATTATTGAATAATCGTTTAAGTAACATTATGAAAACCTTAACTTTGTTTTCGGTTATCGTTTTTCCTCTCACTTTATTGGCTGCTATCTTCGGTATGAATGCTAAATATATGCCTTTTGTTAACCATCCCTATGGTTTTTGGATAATTTTGTTTATTATGGGCCTTGGCTCTTGGGGTATGTTAAGATACTTCAAAAAGAAGGATTGGCTTAACTAGTATTAATATTCATTGTTAGTTTTCTCATAATTTTGCCTAATATTTAAAGAATAGCTCATGAAAGCTATTCTTTTTTGATTGCTATTACTGGGGTATTGACAAATATTAAATTTATTGCTAATGTTAACAAATAATATTTGACATATTTCTTATTTATTGTTATTATGAACAGTTAGCCATAATTTATGAAAATTGCATTTATCGGACAAAAAGGAATACCGGCTCAAACTGGAGGTGTCGAAAGACAGGTTGAGGAACTTTTAGTACATTTAGCTGCTCGTCAGCATGATATTTATGCTTATGCTCGTCGTGGTTATGCAGATAATTTAAAAGAGTACAAAGGAGTGAAAATAATTACTTTACCTTTTATTAGGGGTAAGAATTTTGAAGCTATTTCTCATACTCTATTATCAATACTTCATTCAGCCTTTCGTCGATTTGATATAATTCATTTCCAGTCAATTGGCCCCGCTTCCTTACTTTGGTTAGCTAAATTATTACATCCACGCACACCAATTGTTTTTACTTTTCATTGTCAGGATTATTATCATAAAAAATGGGGATTTTTTGCTCGTTGGTATCTAAGAATTGGTGAAAACATTGGTTGCCGTTTAGCTGATCAAACTTTAGTAACTTCACGCGAATTGACAGCTTATACGGCTGCTCGTTATGATCATTCCCCGCTCTACCTACCTTCTGGTATTAATTTAGCCGTTGTTTCTGAAGCAAAGGAAATCAGCAAATGGGATTTAGAGAAAGATAACTATATTTTTGCGGCTTCTCGTTTAGTGCGTCATAAAGGCTTGCATTATTTAATTGAAGCTTATAAAACATTAAACTCGGATAAAAAATTAGTTATTGCTGGTGACGGCGCTTATACTGATGATTATGTAAAAGAATTAAAAAATTTGCTTGGTGATAATAAAAATATTATATTGGTTGGTAATCAAAAAGGATCTGTTTTATCAGAGTTATATGCCAATGCTTACCTTTTTGTGCAGCCTTCAGAGTATGAAGGATTATCTATGGGCTTATTAGAAGCAATGTCTTACGGTTTACCATGTTTGGTTAGCGATATCCCATCTAATCTAGAAGCGACCAATGGTCTAAGTTTAAGTTTTAAGAATAAAGATGTAGATGATTTAGGTAGAAAATTACAATATGCCTGTAATCATTCGGAGAAATTAAAGTCTCAAGGTTTAGATTTACAAAAACGTACTCGTCAGGAGTATAATTGGAATAAAATTGTTGATGATACTCTGGCCGTATATAAAAGTTTATTAAGTAAAAAATAATTTTGTTTTTTTGCCGCTTTATTTTTTTAATGAGGCGGAAAAAGCACAAAATAGTTTGTTCTTTAAATTTGAATATTCACCCTTAAAAATAGATTAAAAATGAAAAAAACAATTGTTTTATTATTTGTTGCAGCTTTACTATTAGTTAGCTGTATGAAGGAGTATGACGACAATTCCGTTCCAACTCCAACTCCTAATGCTGCTCCTTTTTTAAAAGTGAGTGGCGCAACTCTAATTGGGGACACAGCTTACGCTGCCCCTAATGTGTTTGTCAAGTTTTGGCTTGACGAATTGTCCATGAATGTGAATCAATATTCTTTTTTTTGGGATCTTGACGGTGGTGATTACGAAATTGCTGCCAGCCCTGAGAAAAAATATGAGCTGGGTATTTATAACGTTAGTGTAGTTATTAGCCCTTTGAATGGAGGAGATGATATTAATAGAAGTATAGTACTTGTTATTGATAACTCTTCTATTTATGAAACAACGCTGATACTTTTATCAGCGACTTCAATTACTGGCGGTAACTATGATTATAAAATTGCCATGAGGAGCACGGCAATTTATAATTATGCTAATATTCCTGGTAATCCTTGGGATAGAGGTGATTTTACTGCTTGGGAGTTTAATTATCTCACTGAAACCACTATTATCAATGATATTCTTTATGTGGTTGATCATGTGACTCTACCTGCAAATAACCAGGAAAAACAACGTTTCGTTTATGGTAAAGGTGGTGTTTATGCCTATGCGCCGGAATCAAAATACTGGGTAGTTACTGGTATTAACGAAGGCATATTTGAAGTTTATTTGACCAATGGTCAAATGAGTCCTGAACCTATTGGAACCATACTTATTCCCGGAGACGGAGGTGACCCTACTGGTGGTGCATTTTCGCCCACCATTCGTACCGAAGTAATATATTCAAGTATCCCTAATTCCGATTCTTTGTGTGTATACATAAATTTAGAATATGCCAATGGATCCACTCCTTTTATTAGTCGTATGCTAAGTAATAATAACTGGGAACCACTTGCTTTAATTATCATGAGTGGTGATTATACCGGTTGGGGCTATCAAACCTTTGCCATCAATAATTTAAGTAATGGTTTGTATTTTCGCTTCGGTCCCAATGTTGTTATTCCAAGTGTTTATGGTAACATGAGCAATTCCAAGTTTTATTTATCGGGTGATAACATGCTTGGCTTGCAAATATCCGGCTTAAAATTAGTTGGTGTTTATCAAATTACCAGACACAATTAAAATTACTCTTAAAATTACAAAACCCTCAATGTTATAAATAACATTGAGGGTGTTTTTTTATTCTCAAACTTTTTTGCCTAAGAAAAAACCGACAACATTAAAGTTGCCGGTCAGATAGATTTCACTAAATTTATTATTTAGAATGATAATTTACCTTCGAAATGTACTTATAACCGCCCATGTTATTGTCTTGGATTTCGGACTGGTTTTTAAGATTAGTATTAAGTTTTACAAGCTCGTGCCATAACCACATGTCATAGCCATATTGAGTGTTATCTCCAACGTAGATACTCATCACCCATTCTCTGTCTAGCATATTTTTTAAGACAAGCATTGGGGTTCTGTAGTAGGTGTAGACACCCACTTCTTCGCCTTTAGGCCCAGACTTATCGTTGAGGTTACTCCAGTCTTGTGTACGATTACCGATACTGTTTAACAAGCTAGTTTTCACATAGAAAAATAGATTACTAATAGTATCAAAGGTACAACCAGCATCTCCAATAACATCACCAACGAGACTGTTAGTAGCTATCAGAGTATCGATAGTAATGTTGTTCTTTTGAACCTTGATGGCAGGGATAAATGCTTTAGCTAAATTCAATTTCTTTTTTAGAGCATCAATCTCAATTCGCAGTTTTTTGTCAGCGGTCTTGAGTTTAGCATTTTTTGTTTTTAGCTTATCATTTTCTATTTTCAAAGAGTCACCTTTGTTTTTACATATGGCAAGCTTTCCTTGAATTGCTTTTTCAGCTTTTGAAGCGGCTATAGACTCATACATATGTATCAGAGAGTCACTTTTAACTGGGGTTCCAACGACTGCCTCTGTGTCCAATTGTGGACATGGAGCAGCTTTTTTCTCACCAAACCATCCAAAGGGATTGATAATAGAGAAAATAATAATTGAGAAGCCAATAGCGGCAGCAATAATTGCACCATTAATCTGTTTCGTACTCATGATTTCTGTGTTTAATTGTTAATTAATTTTTTTAATTGTTTTACTTTAATAAGTTTTTCTGAATATATTTACAATATTTAGGCTAACTTGGAATACATCTATTCTTGCTCCTCCGGTCCAAAACTTTGGTTCGTAGGATAAAGTTAAGATGTCGTAGGCATATTCACCTTTAGCTAAAGTTAGACTTAAGCCGGCAGTGTAGAAGCTTGTTTGACTACCTTTTTCATAGGTATAGACGGCCAAAACTGAGGGCATCAGGTAGAGATTTCTACCCCAATCAAGATAAATGGGTGTTAGGCCATTTTCAATCTGTAATTTAAAGCGCTCTCTATTCCAGGGCACGCCCAAGAGTGTATCGCCGTTCCAGCGTTCAGTTTGTTCACTAATAAAAGTTGTTTGGAATTCAAACATTACTTTTTGCTGAGCGAAAGGAAAGTCAAACATAAGATTTCTAAATAAAAGACCACCGCCAATAAATAGCATTTGATCATTTTGTGAATTCTCATATAGATTTATTCCTTGTGACAGAATGCCGGTACTGCTAACTCTTTTCCAAGCTGTGTTTATCCAGCCATAGTGATCATAGCTGTATCCGGGTTGAATGGTGAAATTAAAGGCCAAGCCAATACCAATCTCTTGCGAGTGGTTATAGAAATTATTAATTTTACTCTCTACCTCTATTCCAGATAAATATAATCCGAGACGGAAAGAGTCGTGGCCAAATGGCAACCATCTTCCCTCAGCATAACGCCAAGTACCGTCTCCAGTATTATCTGATGGAGCAAAATAGCCGTTGCCGACTAATAAGCTCCCTTCACCCAGTGGGTGTTGAGCCATAGCTTCTCTACTAGTAATTGCTAATAGTATAGCCATTAAAAAAATAATTAATTTTTTCATGATATGTTTTTTGGTTTATATTCTGTTGTTAAAGGACAAAGAACTTACGTCCTTTTCTAGCTTCTGATAAAAATCAGAAGCGGTAAAAAGACAAAAATTATTTATCTTAAAATATTGTTTATATTACCTTGAGGGTTTTTAGTTTGATGAGATATTTTTTCATCGCTGGTAGGCAGATTGGCTGGTGTGGAAGGATATTCATTTCTATATTCTTCATTTGGTAATTTTTGGTAGCTTATAGCTTCTTTTTTAACTTTATGTTTTTGTTTTTCTTTGTGTTTTTGCTTTTCTTTTTTTGGTAAAAAATAAATCCAAAGACCAGCAAGTGCAGACCCTAAAATAAGAGCAGCTACTAAATTAAGAATTATACTTGGTTTAATTGGAAAGCTGGAAGTTAGAGGCTGATCAATTACAGAAATACCCACTTGTTCACCTCCTTGTTGGTAATTAAAACTTTTACTAATAAAAGTTTGATTAATAGCTAAAGCAATTTGCTGAGCCTGATAGGTGTCAGGATGGTAAACATAGATTTCCATAATTCCAGTATCACCAACACTACGAGCCTTAATCGTTTTCTTCCAAATTTTCATCTGGTTTTTGTAGTCGTTGCCAAAATAGGAAGCATCAATATTGTAACCGGCGGCGGTAGTCAAATTAAAAAAGGAAGAAGAGTAGGCAACTTGAGAAAATAAGTTGCTCAGATATTCATTAGATTTGGAGACGGTATAAGGATCGGCTCCGCTTAAATTTTGAGAAATAAGTAGACGTGATTTAACCGAGTATTTAAGTGGTTGTAATAAAGTTAGTCCTGCCACTAAAATAAAAGTAGCCATGATTATCATCATTACTAGATTCTTTCGTTTTTTGACTAATTTAAGAAAAACTTCTAATTCCATATTTAATAAATTGTTTTAGTTTATAACAACTTATTATGACAAATTATATAAACTTTGTCAATAGCAAAAGCTCCTGTGGGCATATATAGGGTCTTTGTCCAAAAAATATGCCAAAATTGGCAAATATATGTAATATTCATCAATTTATGTTTTGATAAAATAAAAACCACCAGAATTTAATCTAGTGGTTTATTGTTGAGTGCCTCTTGATATATCTTTATGAGTTTCTGGTAGTGCCAAGCCTCATCTTTGCCTAAGCGACTTTTATGAGCAGCTTGTCCAATTGTATGCGCTTGTTCTGGTGTTAGAAATTTCAGTTGTTTACTTAAAGCATCTTCATTTTGAGGCGAAAAAA
>Ga0307991_1000582_pt1 | contig 26437 bp, 18 predicted proteins | sample EllFjometagen131_FD_203146 | JGI IMG/M metagenome (GOLD analysis project Ga0307991, IMG submission 203146) | Marine microbial communities from Ellis Fjord, Antarctic Ocean - #131 | ecosystem: Environmental > Aquatic > Marine > Unclassified | place: Southern Ocean | collected 2014-10-08 | reverse complement strand
ATACGGCAGTGAAGAAAAAATATAATACCGTAATTGCAGGCAAGAGCCTGGTAGGATTTTATGATAGATTAAATTGATTAATGATAGTTAATAATGCATAAATTATTATGGCACAATAATTATTGGAAAGTGGATTGAAATAATGATACAGGGGGTTATATGAATCAGAAGGCTTATGAATTCGGTCGATATTTTGAGGATTTTGAGGTAGGAGCTATATATATGCATAAACCGGGAAAGACTATAACCGAATCAGATAATAATATTTTTAGCTTGTTAACCATGAATCATCATCCTGTTCATTTGGATTGGAATTATGCTGCAACACAACATCATGGTAAGGTATTAGTTGTGGGAACTCTTGTATTTTCCTTGGCAGTAGGATTAACTGTACGTGATGTGAGTGGAAAGGCAATTGCTAATCTGGCATATCATGAAATTAATCATACAGCTCCGGTTTTTATTGGCGATACAATTTATGCCAGAACAGAAGTTTTGGAAAAACGTATATCACGCAGTAAACCAGATCGAGGAATAATTAGAGTCAAAACGGAAGTTTTGAATCAAAACAATGAACAGGTTATGAGTTTTAGTCGTTCAGTGTTAATACCAATAAAACTTAGTGATTAATAATTTTTGACCCTTCTGATTTATAATAGGGAGATAATAAATTTTAGCTTGGGCATAAAAAAACAATAGAAAATATTATATTTTCAAAATATTTTGTAGCATTTATAAGGTATAACTTTTAAGGATGGATCATTTTTATTGAGTATGGTGACCAGTAGAGAAGAAATTTGTGCAAAGATATTCCCAATTTCAATCTCGAATTGGTTTGAGCCAGTGATGCAGAGCATTTTAATAACTTTCATTTTTATATAAAATGTATAATTGGATGAGTTGTCAAACACAACATTTGCAGGGAGGAAATAATTTGACGAGAAATAATTGAAAGAATAATTTGTTTTATTCAATTACTGGAGGATAAATGAACTTTGATAGATTTAGGATTGATGATATTACTATGCAATATTTAAAAGGCGAGGCTTTTGCTGCAACCTATGCATTTGATACTGGAAAACAAGTTTCTATCTTGAAAGACAGGTTAAGTTTATTATCAGAACTTGCCCAAGATAAAAGAATACTGCATATTGGGTGTTGTGATCATTTAGGTTTAATTGAAACAAAGATGCTTAAAGGCAACTGGCTTCATAAGCTTCTGCACGAAGTGGCAAGTGAGTTAGTGGGACTTGATATTGATAAAGAAGCAATAAAATACTTAAACAGTAATTATCCACAATACAGAGTGGAATATGCTGATATTCTAAACCCTTTACCTGATTTTTTAAAAGGGGAAACTTTTGATTTTGTATTCTTGCCTGAAACGTTGGAACATATACCAAATCCGGGAGATTTTTTATTGAATCTACATCAGAATTACCGGAGTATTAGTAAGGAATTAATTATCACAGTACCTAATGCTTTAAAGAAAATAAACAGGAAAAATGGTACACACTTTGAACTTATTAATACTGACCATCGTTTCTGGTTTACCCCCTATACATTAGCAAAAAATCTGACTACTGCCGGCTTTAAGATTAATTGGTTTACGTATGCTATGTATGGCAGACATAAAGCATCATTTAATCCCATGACCATCATGAAGCACAGGTATCTCAAGAGAAACCCGTCTGCCCAGGATATCATAGTTATGTGTTGTGAGTTTTAAGACAAAGTGATAGAAAAGATAAGAAGCTCTGTAAAGCAAACAATATACTATGGCATCGGAAATGTAGCCATAAAGCTGGTCGGTCTTTTGCTGTTACCGATCTTTTCGCGCACTTTCTCAATAGAACTTTATGGATTGCTGGCGCTTCTGGAGATTTCAGCAGAGATCATAATGGCAGTATCCGCCTGTGGAATTGAAAGTGGCTTTAACCGCTGGTACTGGGATAAAGAACATGTTCACAAGCAGAAATCCCTTTTCTTTACAACCCTGAGTTTCTCGATCATTTCTGCCCTGTTCTGGCTGATCATTTCTTACCTGATAATACAGAGGTTTTCTGTTCCAATTTATGATACTGTGATCGGTCATGGTCTAATGTGGGCATTCCTCATAAATATTCTATTCAGGATCATTGTCAGCCGCAGTTTGCTTCTTTTGCAGATCCAGCAGTTGGTGATAAAACAAACTAAGCTGGTACTCTTGAACATGGCAATCGTTCTATCTACCACCATAGTATTTATTATAGTGTTTAAGATGTCGCTGGATGGTGTTTTCTGGGGTCAGATCATCGGTAATTTTGTCGTCATTATTTCCATCTTACCTTTTATCAGAAAAAATGTGGAAATTAAGTTTGAGTTCAAGTTATTGAAAGAGCTATTATCCTATTCACTTCCCATTGCTGTTTCCACGGTGATGGCAATTGTGATGACACTGAGTGACCGGTTTATTCTCAAACATTATTATGATCTGGGTGATGTCGGTCAATACTCTCTGGCTTACAAGATATCAAACTTGATAAAGCTGTTTATTGTTCGATCTTTCATAAAATCTTACAGTTTCAAGTATTACTATGATATTAATAATGAGGATAATGACCCCTTCTTTTACAAGTCACTCACCTATTTCACGTTTGTGGCGGTTTACAGTGGATTATTTCTCAGCATATTCAGCGGTATGGTGATCAAGGCATTCACTGATAATGCAGATTACTACAATTCATATTTCATTGTACCCTACTTGATCGTGGGTATAATTCTTTTTGGTATCAGGTCAATGTTGACATTGCCTTTAGGAAAATTAAAAAAATCAAAAACAATCTCGATAATAGCAATTGGAACCGGTCTGGTCAATGTTATTCTGAACCTGCTGTTTATACCACATTATGGTTCTATCGGTGCAGCAGGAGCAACAGGAATTGCTCAGGGACTAGCGCTTGTAGTTTGCCTGATCTTAAACAAAAAATACGGGTTTGCCAGCTATGAAGTTGTAAAATATATAAAAGCTTTTGTGATTGGAATAGGATTGATCTATGCCTGGATGGCTATACCTGAACTGAATATTTTCACTCAATTAATGATCAACATAGCTATTATGATATTATATCCTTTCTTACTCATGGCAATAGGATTTTTTGAGAAAAAAGAAATTGTTATAATACGTCAGACATTTCAGAAATGGACAGATATTGAAAGAGTCAGGAACATAATCAAGAACAAACGACAATAATAACCGGTTTAACCCAGCAGATATCTGGAAAAGAAGTCTTTATATATCTCAGAAATGTGCGAATGTGAGAAATTATCAATAACATATTCAGCGGCTTCATAGTTTGGATCTTTTTTATTGATCAGCAGATTGAACATTTCAGTAAGTGAATCAATATCAGAAACCCGGAAAGTGTGGGGGAATTCAAAGTTCCAAATGCACCATCTGCCAATTGAAAGGGCTTCCAGTAAAGTGTTTGGCAGTCCATCATGACGAGGTAAGCGGATGAATACCCTGTATTTTGAGATGAAATCAAACATCTGCTGGCGTGGTATGCTTGCTCTGGATTTAACATTGTCTGGCAATTTGATCTCACTATTATCAAAAGGAAAGATCATAAACTCTACATCAGGGAACCGACGAGCCAGCTCCATTAGCATTTCGAAATTATAGAACTCTATGTTGTGGTTGGGAATATAAATGACCGCTGATCTTGTTTCAGGATAATCGATCTCCCTTTTTTTGAGCTCAAGATTTGTGAAAGGAATCAGGTCTGCCTCAACACCAAGATTCTTTAGTTCCTGCTGTAACAGTGGGCTTACACAGATGATTTTGCTCAGAGAATTCACCAGAGGCATTAGCCTGGGTCTGAAAGGCGAATTAATGATCTTTAAAATATCAGAGCCAATGAAGTGATTAATAACTTTAACTCCTGCAAGTTTATACATAAGTAATCTATATATCTTAAAATCTGCCCAGAAGAGGTATAACACGTCATAATTCCTGAGTAGAAAGAATCGCTTAATGTATCTTTTCCAGCTTGAATCATGCCTGCAGATAATATCAATTTGCATTTCCGGAATGTTTGCAAACAGCAGTTCCATTCCATCAGCAAATTGCTGAGAACCAGTCACGCAAAGGAACTTTTTTACATTTTTCAAATTTACCTCATAATGATTTCTCATTCCAGTAATTAAATCAGAGTATGTTCTGTCAAACTTATCTCTATACTTCAGAAATTGTACTGATATTGATGGAGTATTAGATCTTTGAAGAAAGTCTCTTGAACCTCTGGATAGTTTTTTATTGCCATTTATCTATCATAATTTTTTGTTGAGAAAGCTAATTAATAAAGCATTGGAGTTCAAAAATGAAAGAAAGTAATATGAAAGCTATTAAAAATAATCCAGATATAGCAATATTTATCCACCGATGGAGAAACGTGCTGTTGTTCTTGACCTGCATGATCTTTCTGGTTATTCTTCTTTATCCTATGGCTTTTCAGGGTATGCGTCCAGGTGGAGTAGATGTGATAGGATCTAAGGGCTCTTCTCATCAGATATCTGAATATCAGGAAGGTGGTAATGAAGACGCACTTTGGAATAAACATATTTTTTCAGGAATGCCGATTTACCATCGCAAAGGAGCACGGGCATTCAGTTTTGATACGATTATCCACTCATATCTGGGAAAGATTTTCTATCTCAATATCTGGCTTTATCTGGTTGGTTTTATTGGTATGTTTTATCTGCTAAGGTTCTTTAAACTTAGCTGGTGGTCTTCTGCTTTTGCTGCCTTGGGATTTATTTTGATCCCTCACTTCATGTCGATTTTGTCGATCGGGCACTTTCAAAAGTTCCGACCAGTTATGTATATGCCTTTTGTTACCTTCTTTTTTTTGAGCTACCTAAATAAAAAGAACCTGCTTTGGCTGTTGGGATTTATTTTCAGTATTTCAGTTCAGGTGCGTACTCAACATTACCAGGTAATGTTCTATCAGGTAATGCTGCTTTGTTTTTTGGGAGCTTACTATCTGATCATGCGACTTGTAAGGCGAGAATACAAAGAATTCTGGCTAAAACTTTTGCTTTTAGTACCAGCATCCGCATTAGTAATTATGATGGTCGCACAGCCGCTTTTCGTGGTCAATGAATACACTCCCTACTCAATTCGTGGTGGAACCGGAGAAGGCGAATCAAGTGGTCTTGAGACTGATTATGCCACTCGCTGGTCAATGCATCCGCTGGCTGTTTTCAACTGGACAATGCCACATTTCTTTGGAGGGACTTCTCAAGAGGAATATAATGGCACAGCAGTACCGCAATTGCAGGGTAAAACAATACCAGGATATTGGGGATACATGCCATTTACCCAAACTTATGACTACATTGGTATCATCATGGTATTTCTGGCTCTTATCGGCGTATTTACAAATTGGAGAAAAGGAATAATCCGATTATTGGCGGGAGTATTTTTACTGGGTCTGTTATTGTCATTTGGCAGACATTTCCAGGGATTTTATGATATTTTCTTCAATAATCTGCCATATTTCAACAAATTCCGTGTCCCGGCAATGATGCAGCTGCTCTTATTCTTTATCACGATAATATTTTCTGGATTTGGGCTTGATAAGCTGTTAAAGCGTGATAAAATAGCGGGTAAAGCTGTTATATATGCTGGTGTAGTACTGATTATATCAGGTTTAGTGCCTACGCTGTTTGGGCATTCTTTCCAGATGATTAAAGGAGATGAAACTTCTCAATATGGTATTCAGACGGCAAATCTGATTGCAGATGCCCGTCTTGATATGATGGTTTCCGATGGCTGGCGACTTATTCTTTATACTTTGGCAGCAGGAGCCTTGTCGCTTGTTTTCCTGAAGCGCAATTTTAAGCCAGTGATTTTTGTTATTATCCTTGCCGGTTTAATGCTTTCTGATCAGGTTCCATACCTTCTGAAAGCTGAGGGAGAACTTAATGATCCAGAAAGTCTGGAAAAAAGCCATTTCCGCATGAAGCAAACAGATCAGATACTCTTACAGGATAAGAGTTATTACCGGGTTTTCCCGATAACGGAAAATCCCTTTAATTCCAATGATTACAGTTATTACCATAATTCCATAGGTGGTTATAATGCTGCTAAATTACGCATTTATCAGGATATAATCGAAAAGTGCTTCTATTCCGGGTATGACAAGACATTACCCATAAACTGGAATATAATGAAAATGCTTAATACAAAATACATTATTAGTTCTCAGCAGTTACCACCCAATAATCTCACTCTATATTATCAGGATAAAGCAGCCAATCTGCTGACTTATAAAACCAACTTTGGTGCAAGACCTGCCTGGTTCGTGGGTAATTATCAGGTTGTTGCTGATCGGGAAGAAAGGTTCAATGCTATGAATGCAGGTGATTTTGATGCCTATCAAACTGCCATTCTGGAAATTGATCCCGAGCTTGATATTTCTATGCCTTTGACTGGAGATATAGAAGTAATTGAAGCATCCTACAACCGGGTTGAATATAAAGTAACAAACGATGTTGCAACTCTATTCGTGGCATCAGAAATATATTATCCTGTCGGTTGGAGATGCTATATTGACGATCAAGAAAAAGAAATTTATAAAACCGACCATGTGTTACGCTCCGTATTTTTGGAAAACCCAGGAGAACACAGGATCGTCTTTGAATTTGCTCCGGAAACTTATATTAGAAACCTGAATCTTGCCAAAGAGGGTCACATGATCTGCTGGGTATTATTATTTGCCGGTATTATCATCACGATAATTAAAAGAAAGAAAGAGAACAGAAACGCAGATGAAGCCTGATATATCGATCATAGTGCCCGTTTATAATCGGGCAGATGAAATTACTGCCTTTCTGGGTTCTTTCAAAGCTCAGACCCATAAGGACGGCTGGGAGATCATCATTGTGGACGATGGCTCCACAGATAATCTGAAAGATGTCGTTAAATCCTTTGCTGATCTCCTTACACTCAAATATTTCTTTCAGCAGAATAAGGGACCCGGAGAAGCCAGAAACTATGGTATGCGGGAAGCTTCCGGAAATTTGCTCGTTTTTATTGATTCAGATTGCACTGTACCGCCTAATTATATCGAAAAGCTGGTTAGCTATTGTGAAGATGACTTTGATGCCTGTGGTGGTCCTGATACCCAGAAAGATGATTTTCCACCTTTCCTGAAAGCAGTTAATTATTCAATGACTTCTTTTCTCGGAACTGGCGGTACCAGAGGCTCAAAAGGTAAAAGTGTTGCAAAATATTATCCCCGCAGTTTTAATATGGGGATCAAAAGGTATGTCTATGAAAAAATAGGCGGAATGAATGATCTCAGGCACGGACAGGATATGGAATTTTCTAACCGGATCTATCGAGCAGGATTTAAGGTCGCTTTCCTGCCGGAACTTATTGTTTATCACAAACGTCGTACTAATCTGCGCCGCTTCTTTAAGCAGATATTCAACTGGGGTGTGACCAGAATTAACTTAGGAATGATAGACCCGCAAATGCTGAAACCGGTTCATGCGTTACCTGCAATAATTGTTTTGGGATTTTTGTTCTCATTGGTTGCTGCCCTATTCACAAAAGCCGGCAGGACAATTTTATTTTTGGAATTACTTGCCGCAATCGGTATAGCAATATTTGCTTTTTTGCAGTCTTCTACAAGAAACAGATCACTAAAAGTTGGCTTCTTATCGATTATTACACTGTTTACCCAAGTAATTGCTTATGGTTCCGGTTTCATTACCGGCTCAATAAAAAAAATCTTCACTCCCAAAGGGAAATGGGTTACTGGTTTTACCAGAAAGTATTACAAATAAAAAAAAGCCTCCATATATGGAGGCTTTTTAATATATTAAGCAAAGGTATTATTTACCTTTAATTGCTTCTATTGGACACGCTGCCTTACATTTTCCGCAATTTATGCAGGTATAATTGATAACGTATTGCCCTTCGCCTTCCTCAATTGCGGAGACGGGGCAAATATCAACACATATACCACACATTATGCACTCACTTGTAATAAAGTAGTTATTTTTTTCTTGTGTATTCATATATCTTTAGACTTCCATAATTTCGCTTTCTTTGGTTTTGGTAACCGCTGAAATTTTTTCTATCCATTTATCCGTTATATCCTGAATCTTTTTCAGACCAAGTTTGAGATCGTCTTCGGTAATATCGCCGGCTTTTTCCATCTTTTTAAGTTCATCATTACATTCGCGGCGTAAATTACGTATTGCGATCTTACCTTCTTCGGTCATTTTCTTGATCTGTTTCACGATATCAAGGCGGGTTTCCTCGGTAAGCGGTTGAAAGGGTAATCTGATCACGTTCCCGTCATTTTCAGGAGTTACCCCGATATTTGAAGCCAGTATTGCTTTCTCAATCAACGAAAGTGATGTTTTATCCCATGGCTGGATCACGATCAATCGTGGTTCCGGTATGGTAATATTACATAATTGTTTAACGGGGGTCTGCTGACCATAATAATCAATGGAAATATGGTCAAGAGCCGCTGTATTGGCTCTGCCGGTTCTTAATGTAGTAAATCTTTTGATTAGAGAATCGAAAGATAGTTCCATTTTTACATCAAATTCTTCCATCAATGTATTCATCATATACTCCTTTTAGCTTCTGGAACCTGCTCTTTATGAATGAACAAGGGTTCCGAAATCTTTCTCTATAATAGCACGTAGAAGTGCGTCCTTTTCATTAACATTAAATATCTTAACCGGTATCTGGTTTTCTCGTGCCAATGAAAATGCTGTCATATCCATGACATTTAGCTGTTCTGCAAGTGCCTTGTCAAAAGTAATATCTTTGATAAGTTCCGCATCCGGATCCTTTGCAGGGTCAGCAGTATAAACACCATCAACTTTGGTTCCCTTCAAAACAAGACCTGCACCAATCTCAACAGCACGCAATACTGCCGCTGTATCTGTGGTAAAAAATGGATTACCTGTGCCGCCACTGAAAAAACATATCTTACCTTTCTGATAATCACTGTTTGCTGTACCCCAGGTAAAAAATTCAGCGACTTTATCACATTGCACAGCAGAAAATACTGAAGAAGGATAATTCTTGCTGTTAAGAACTTCGCTCATCAATAGTGCATTCTGAATTGTTGCCAGCATCCCGATATTATCGGCTGTGGTTCTATTGATCATGCTTCCAAGTTCCGAGGAACCACGAAATATATTTCCTCCACCGATTACTATACCAATACGAAATCCCTGGTTGCGAACCTTGATAATGTCGTCTGTGATGCGGTTAATTACATCAAAATCATAAGCAGACTGCTTGTCTCCGGATAATATTTCACCGGATAATTTCAATAATACGCTTGCAGGTTTAAAGAATGGCATTATTATTCTCCCAGACTAAATCTTACAAATCTGGAAATCTGGATGTTTTCTCCCAGACTCATCACTGCTTCAGTGATTACATCCTTGATTGTTTTATCTGTATCTTTTACAAATTCCTGGTCTAACAAACAATTCTGTTTCTTATATTTTGCTACCTGACCTTCCACAATGCGATCTATTATCTTTTCTGGTTTGCCGTCATTGATTGCTTTGTTTCTGTAAATTTCGGCTTCTGCTTTGATCTTTTCCTGATCAAGTCCATCTTCATCAATTGACATAGGGCTTGAGGCTGCAATATGCATTGCGATGTCTTTACAAAGTTGTTCAAATTGCTCATTACGTGCCACGAAATCTGTCTCGCAGCTAATTTCAATCATTACACCAACTTTATTATTACTGTGAATATAGGAATATACTCTACCTTCACTGGTCTTTCTTTCAGCTTTTTTTGCTGCTTTGCTGATGCCTTTTTCTCTCAAATATTTGATGGCAGCAGTTTTATCACCCTTCATTTCAAGTAATGCTTTCTTACAATCCATCATTCCGGCACCGGTCTCTTTTCTGAGATCCATCACTTCTTTTGCTGTGATACTCATTCTTGTCTCCTTTTCAAAATAGTAAGGGAGAATCCACCTTCTGCAAATTCTCCCATAATGTCTTATTTATTTGGAATCTTCTGAATTCTTTGCTACAGATTCCTCTTTGCTTTCTTCTTCAGGGGTTTCTTCCATCATTTCTGGCATTGCCGCAGCTCCTTCTTCAAGAGTCTGACGTCCTTCTATCACTGCTTCTGCCATGATATTAGAAATCAAGTCAATCGCACGAATTGCATCATCATTTGCCGGTATTACATAATCGACAAGATCAGGATCACAATTGGTATCAACCATTGCGACAATCGGGATTCCAAGTTTACGTGCTTCATTAACAGCAATGCTTTCTTTCAAAATATCAACTATAAATATTGCTCCTGGTAAAACATCCATTCCGCGGATGCCGCCCAAAGCATTATTTATCTTATCAAATTCTTTCTGTAAGCGATTATGCTCAAGCTTGGTAAATTGTTTGATTGTGCCATCTTCTACTATCTGCTCATAATAATTAAGCTTCTCAATCCTACGACGGATTGTTTTCATATTGGTAAGCATACCACCATACCAGCGATTCGTAACATAAAATGAGGCACACTTCTTTGATGCCCTATCTACTGCTTCTTTAGCTTGTTTTTTGGTGCCTACAAATAATACGGAATGACCCTGGCTCACTATTTCCTTAATGAACATATAGGATTCATTAACGGCATCAAGCGTTTGCTTCAAGTCAAGAATATGGATTCCGTTTCTCTTAATAAAGATATACTTATCCATCTTCGGGTTCCACTTATACGTCTGGTGCCCGAAATGAACGCCACTCTCAAGCAGCTGCTTCATTGTTACTACTGACATTGTTTCTGTCTCCTTTAATACGGTTTTAATTCAACAGGCTTCTGGCAATACAATCCGCGAGAAAGGGAGCGGACACCGCTTCGCCATTATAAGCTCCGTTGCTTTTTGATTCCCGTCTGTTTTAACGTTTAGAGAACTGGAATCTTTTACGGGCTTTCGGTTGTCCCTTTTTCTTACGTTCCACCATACGGGGATCGCGAGTAAGGAAACCATTTTTCTTCAAAATCGGTCGTAGTTCTTCATCATATTTGAGAAGAGCACGGGATATTCCATGACGAATAGCGCCTGCTTGACCTGATAAACCACCACCACATACGTTAACCTTGATATCTACTTTGTCGGTTAAACCCACTATTTCAAGTGGCTGTTCCACCAGCATCTCAAGTGTTTCGCGTGATAGGTACTTCTTCATTGTGTGGCCATTGGCGGTTCTTTTGCCAGTTCCCTGTGTAAGACGTACACGGGCTACCGCATTCTTACGACGACCAGTTGCATCAAAATACTGCATTCATTTCCTCCTAATCAACTTCGAGCTTTTCAGGCTTCTGTGCCTGGTGCGGATGTGCACTTCCGGTATAAACTTTCAGTTTCTGCAACAAACGACGACCAAGAATGTTCTTAGGTAACATTCCTTTAACTGCGTGAGTGATGATCTCTTCGGGTTTTTCTTTAAGCATGCGCTTGTAAGAAATCTCCTTGAGTCCATCTGGATAACCACTGTAGCGTTTATAAGTCTTCTGGAGCTCTTTGTTTCCAGTCAATCTTACCTTCTCAGCATTTACCACAATCACAAAGTCGCCGGTGTCAAGATGTGGACTGAAATATGGCTTATGCTTGCCTCTGATTACAGAAGCAATGCGTGTTGCCAGACGTCCCAGTACCATATCTGTTGCATCAACTACATACCAAGTTTGCTCGATTTGATCGGCTTTTGGCATTAACGTTTTCATTTCGACTCCTTGCTATAACTTTAGAGACTGCAAAAATTTTGTCTAACCGTTATACTGTCAAGCTTAAATAGCTCTATCTCACGTCATTATTTGTTTTTACCTGAATATTCTAACCCTCTCTTACAAAATAATAACTGCCTTAAATGAAATAAGTTATACAATTTATACCTATATTTATAAATGACCAGGAAAGGTGCTAAATAATCCTTATATAATGATATAGCATCTTCTAAGTTTATTTAATTCTCTTTCCTTATCATTAATTCAGCAGCAGCATTTTCCTGTGACAGCTTACCTTGCCATCTGTTTTTAAGATATAACAGTAAACTCCGCTTCCGATAAGCTTATTTTGTGAATTTTTCCCGTCCCAGATTACATTCCCCCTATTTCCACTAACCAGATCGAAAGTTTTTACTTTCTGCCCTCTGATATTATAAATAATTATCTCTGCCGTTTCCGTAGCATCACTTATTTCATACTTGATCACAGCTCCTGGTCTCTTATCTTGATCACAATAAAAAGGATTAGGATAATTCTGTTTCAAAATATTATGTGTAATGATCTCATTTTCATCTCCAGCAACTGGCACTATTGTAACCACGATAGAAATTGTAATGTCAGTATTTTCAGGATCATTAGTTTGTAAAATCAGATTAGTCTCATATTGTTCCCCAAGTTCCAGATAAGAAGCATCAATTATAAGATTAATTATTTCTGTTTCTCCATTTCCCATTAGCAGCGAATTTTCATCAAGACTTGACCAGTCATTAAGTGGCGCATACGAAATCTCTTGAGTAACTTGCAAGTGCGGTACAACGGTTAATTGATTATTCACCATGCCTTGCCAGTTATTTATTTCATTGAAAGTCCAATATGCTGTCAAGCCTTCTTCATACAGAGAAACACTATGATATTGATGCTCTTGCACTTCTTCTGCACTCAATGCCCGATCCAAAATGCGCATTTCATCAATCATACCGTTGAGACTTCCCTTTAGTGCTCCGCTATATCTGTGGGCACCAATATCGATGTTACCGGCACCCTGAGCATAGCCGCCTTCTTCCAGATTAGCCTCTGTTGCCACTAATCCACCATCAAGATACATACAAATAAAATCTTCACTTACTGTGCCGGCATAGTGATGCCACTCTCCTAATGGCGGCGGTTCACTCACAAGAACCGCCCCTGTGCTTTGTGCACCCTGAACAGAAAATTTATAGTTACCGGAAGCCGTCCGCGGAAACAATACAACTATTGCTCTGTAATCTTGAGGTGTATTATCACGCTGTTCAAAAAGAGTATTTGTTTCATGTTCATGAAATCCATCTCCATCAACACGTACCCAGGCTTCAATACTAAATTCATTGCCTGTCAATACGGGTTCTGATAAGTTCAGATAACCTCCACTAAATAAAGCTCCGTAACTGGAATTATAATATCCGGCAATTTGTGCTGAAACCGATAACGTCCCTTCCCCAACATTAGATATTTCTATGGGAAACTCCATTATTGCATCTTCTTCAACAGAAACTGTCATTGTATTGGTATCAAACATGATTTCCGGCGGCAATAACACATTTTCTATGAAACTATGGCTGCTTATTACGTAGCTGAAGACGAAGATACCCAAATCGTCGTTATTCAGCAAATCTCAAATCTTAAAGACGATCAGGCGACTCCATTTCTTTGCGAAATTTTGCTCAATAAAGTAAACCAGCCGGCAATCATTGTCTGGGCGATCAAAGCAATGATAAATATTTTGGAAATTGACCCTCAAAAATACCAGCATGAATTGCAGGAAATGCTTACTGAAAATGGCGATCCTCATATCCGCGTTTTAGCTCTGAGGGAATTAAGAAAAATTGAATATCACGGAATAGTAGACCTCATCAAGCCTCTCTTTAATGATAAAGATAACCGAGTAAAAAACCTCGTAATCTACATAACCGGTGAAAAAAAACTAAAAAAACTCGTACCTGAATTACAAAATATCATAAACTCAGAATCCCCGCAAAACCTAAAAAAAGATGCCGCGATAGCACTCTCTCAAATTTATTCAGAATCCTAAACAGCATAATCCGTCCCATATAACAGCAACAACATACCACAATCTAACGATATTATGTTAGATTGTGGTATGTTGTTGCTGTTATATGGGACGGATTTGGTTGAAATAAGAAACGGCAGCAGAATGAACTGCTGCCGTTTTATCTATGAAAAGATTCTAGATTATTTCATTAGTATCATTTTACGGGTTTGAGAATTTCCATTCACTGTAAGTTTTGAGAAATATATACCGCTGGTGACAGTGTTTTCGGAATTATCTTTTCCATTCCAGAGTATGCTGTAATTACCTGCAACGGCAGTATCATTGAAGAGAGTTTTAACGAGCTGTCCTTTCATATTGTAAACACTCAGATTTACTTCACCTTCATTAGATTCAATGCTGAATGGAATAATTGTTTCAGGATTAAAAGGATTCGGGTAATTTTGCTGCAGTAAAGTAGCAACGGGAAGTTGAGTTTCATCGTTTTCGTTTTGACTTGGAGAAAGCGTCACAGAAATTGTTTTGCTGTCCCAGCTGTCAGATGTGATCACGATATTACAGGAGTGCACAGCTTCTTCGATGTCGCTTGTATCGAAATTAACCGTGATATCGAGAGTTTCACCGATACCTAAAGTGCCGGAAGAAGTATCAAGATTTATCCAGCGCAACGGATAATCCATGATGATCTCACCATCAATGATATGCGGATCATCCCCATATCCGTCACCGCCAATGCTGTAATTAATGGTCATATCACCGGCAAATTCAGTACTGAGAGTAACATCAACTTCAGCAGAAGCTAATTCGCCATCATGCAAAAAGCCCCAGCCAAGATCAGTTTCTCCATGCCAGTTGATATGAGCACCTTGACCGGTAGTATTATCCCAGAGCATATGTCCACCGGTACCACCATAAAAATCACCGGCATCATTAACGGTAACACCTAATGGGAAATCAATCCAAACGTCTTCGACCCATTCATTATCGGAAGCACCGTTAAATACTGTGAAAGTCCATGTCGTTGTTTCTCCTGGTGTAAACCCATCAGTATCACATTCCATAAAGGAACCAGAAACATCTCTTGTAGTGGTAGTTTCATCCGTTCTGATATAGAAATTAACAGGTACATCGCCAGTATTTGAAAGCCCAAAAGTAGAACTTGCCTGTTCACCCCAATTGATATCAACCGCAATTTCATCCGGATTTGTGAGGAATGTATTTGCCTGATATACAGTGAGCACGATGAGCTGCATCCAGCTATCTTCCGCAGACACGATGTTAGCATTCATAGAAAAGGTATAGAAATCAGGGACATTTTCACTGATGGAAATAGTAAATGCGTCATCAAGGTCATACATCGCATTAGCAGCGACCATATCGCAGGAAACAGCACCATTAATAATTTCAATATACTGGTCGTTTTCTGTAATTGTAACAGTAATATCATTAGCAGTTTCAGCACCTATATTTTCCAGAGAAATACTGATCACAGCATCTTCACCAGCTTCGACAAATTCATCATCACCGGCATAAGCACTATAATCAAGAATAGTCAGGAAAGGACCATCAGGCGGGATTGGAGGACTTGTAAAGAAAATTGCCGTTTCATCACTTAGGGTTTTAGCAGCAGCAGGATAAGTGTTATTGAAAGTATATTGCAGACCTATGCTTGCTGTTGGATCTTCGAGACCTATTGTGCAATATTGACCATGGTTGATATGGTAACTAGTATAATCTCCACTGTTATCGTTATTAAAGACTTTATACTGCATCTTGATTTCGCTGTCACCGGTAGTGGTGGGATAGAAATTTGGATCGTATAGAATCATTTGGAAGGTTTGCTCGGCATTACTTGCTTCATTATGCATGTGATCCCATTCGATGATATAATAATGCTGTACAGCATCATAGTATGTGTAAACGTCACCGCCGGAATTTGTAAGGTCATCCCAGAAAGCGGCAATAATTGGGCTGGGACCATGAGGTCCCGGAATAGTCCAGTTCATAAATGACTTCGCTTCAGAGCCACCTGGACTTATCCATCCTGAAGTAGCTACAGTGAACATATCATATTCTTCACCATAAAATACGAAAGTAAAACCTTGAGGCAGATCAATATCTTCGATATCTGCATCATCACCACCTGTATTAATACCCACATTATCACCAATGGAATTGATTTCTATCCAGTCATATTCGGGGCATTTGTCATAATCAGTATCACCGTCATCATAGCAATAATATCCGTAAGCATCAGGACCCAGAGGATCAGTCTGACTAACTTCACCAACTTCAATCATAAATGCGGCACGATTATCGTAACCTTCATCATTTGTGAAGTGAATCATGACGGGAATCTGAGTTCCTGGAAGAATTGCGCTGCTGGCAGTAACTTCATAACGGTCAGAATAATTGTTCATTTCAGCATCCGGCATAATAGAACCAAATTCTGCCATACTGTCAATAATAGTAATACGGCTGTTTTCGCATTCCAGTTCACCCGTAACGTTCATGGCAGTGATCTGTCCCAGATTTTCTACTGAGAAGTAAATTTCAGAAGTTTCACCCGGGTCAAGTACATCGTTGCCACCAGCTACTGTAAACTCAGTAACATTGAGCATAGCACCTGCAATATCAAAGAATATCGGCACAACAGATGTATGTTCATCAGCGGTAAGAGTAAGATTTAGCAGTGCTCTGATTCCACCAGGAGTATCAGCATCTATCGTAACAGCCAGGTTAGAATTTGTAACATTTCCACCTGGAGCAATATCACCAAGATTGGCAGATGCAGTATTAACCGTGATGTAATCATTCATTGATTCCAGTTCGGCATTTACAGAAGTAGCAGCAGATGAACCATAATTTGCAATAACGAGGTCAAGAGAGATAGCTTCACCGGGATTTGGCAGTCCATCTCCATTTGTATCATTAAGAATTAGCTGATCGATGTCCAAGTTAACATCTGCCTGAACAACAGTGAATTCATCTTCAAAGACCATTTTATTGTGGCTGGAAATAGTAAGTTCGTAATCTTCGTCGAGTTCAGTATCATCAAGGTCGAGATAATAAACACCATTGATATCAGTGAAGCCCGTCTCGTAATAATCATCACCACGTGCTGTTACCCAGGCATCTTCAAGAGGAGTTCCGGTTTCATCAAGAACCACTATCTGCATATAATTTGATCCATTATTTACTTCATCTTCAAAGATCACAGTTAACGGCTGCGGAACACCAGTCCATAACTGAACTGAAGGGTCACCCATAAGGTTATTCCAGTGAGAAAAGATATTCACAAAATTCTGAGGATTCTGAGGATATTGTTCATAGAGATTGAGTTTTCCCCGCACTAATGCGCCACCTGGGTTAAATATTCCATCAACAAAAATGCCATAAAATATACCGGCAGTAACGCTGTTATTAAAACAGGTATGCGTTCCGGCTGTTGCAGTTCCGATTGCGGCAATTGCGCCTTTAGGACTCGTTGGAGTTCCTGCTTTCGCAAAAATTTCACTACGTGCATCACCATCAAAGCCTCCCGTACTACAGGTTAAAATACTGCCAAAAGGCAACATCCACCCATTGGTAAGACTATTAATTTGAGATGAGCCCCAACCGCTCATACCAATATAGCCGCGATAGCATACATAGCTTGCGCCAGCATTTATTCCGGTACTGAGTCCATTTGACCAACTTCCGTTATATGTTTCATCAAAAGTAAAATCTTCATCATAATTTTCAATATTGGTTTTTACAGCTTTACAAGTTGAGATCGTTGAAGGTCCTGATGAAGTTGGATCTCCTACCAGTACTGCATTGGTGAACCAGTCTGTATTACCCATAAAGGGTTCTCTTTCATAGTTGATTGATTTGGCAATCATTGTCTGAAGCTCAGCAACACTGTTGACTGAAAGTCTTCCGATCATTACATCCGCCAAAACGTCAGTACCATCAAGTTGAGCATAAGGCTGATCACCAATTCCGCTATAACTACTCCAGGAAGGAATGGCAATCGAGCCATTGGCATCGCCAACGAGAACTACGAATTCTGGAGGATTTGTCCAGTCATCATAAGCATCCTGGATATAATTTTTTATTGATGTATTTGATGTTCCTGTCGTTCCAGTGTGAGCAGCAGTAACTTCATACCCTTTCTTTTCTTTCCAGTCCATCAAGTATTCCAAATTATTTTCCACATCATTGTTATTGGGATATATGAAAAGAATTGCTGGTCTTTGAAATTCATCACGTGTGGCAGCAATTTCGGGATAATTTAGAATAGAAGATTCATAAATGCTTGTAAATGCACGTGAGGGTGCCTTCTGATTTTCAATGGCGTTTACACCACCTCTGCCGGAAATGACAACTTCCACGCTAATATTTTCATAAACGTGGAGTTCTTTCTTTGCAGCATCATAGCTGAAAGGATAAAATGTAACCTTTACGAGTCTCACATCACGCATTATTGCCGGCTCACCCACAGTTGCAATCTGAGCGGGAAATATTCCACCCTGACTGTAATATTCATTGTCTCTGGTGTAAGTATCGCGTACAGGTTCACTTTCTGTCAACAGTTCTTCCTGAGGATATATAACTATGTCACTGATAATTTTATAATCATTAGATATTATATTAAGAGTAACGTCACCTTGATCTGGAATAGCTATAAGGCGAGTAAACACAGGCACATCAGGCATTCCGATTGCGAGTATTTTGCCTTCTTCGGGATAACTGATACGTGTATAGTCAATGCCATCACGCGTAATATCTTCCATTTCATAGCCATTTAAACTAAAATCGAGGCTTATATTACCTCGCGTCTGCTGCTGGTAACTAATCAATCCTTCTTCTGCTCCAGGTACGTTGACCCAGGCGCTCCAAACAGTAGCACTTAACAATATTGCTAATGCGACAAACAAACTTTTTTTCATATTAATTCCTTATTTCCATTTTTCTCTATTTAATAAGGTAAACATTTTTTGTTCCAAAATCACAAGAATTACAATAAAAATTCATTTTATTAAAAAAAGAAGAGACCTCGCATAAGCGAGGTCTCTATTATTATTCAGTAAATGGGTACTATTTTAGTAAAACCATTTTGTTAGTATAATTTTCTCCATAAGCTGTAAGTGTATAGAAATAAACGCCACTACCCACAGCCTTATCATTATTGTCTTTCCCGTTCCAGCTCAATGAATGACTTCCTGACGGGAAATAAGCATCTGCAAGTGTTCGCACAAGCTGACCCTTTGAGTTGTAAACTTTCAGCTGCACTTCTGCTTCTGTCGGCAACTGGAAATTAATCTCAGTTTCAGGATTGAAAGGATTCGGATAATTTCCCGTTAACTTAACTACTGTTGGTAATGGATCAGTATCTTCACCAACAATTCTTACATCCAATACCACGTTAATGCTCTTTGAATCCCAGCTATCATTTGTCACAACAATTTCACCAGTGTGAACACCTTCTTCGATATCACTGGAATCGAAGTTAATGGTAACTACCTGACTTTCATCGGGCTGCAGAGTTCCTGATGACATATCGAGGTTCATCCAACGCAGAGGATAAAGCAGGTTAATTTCACCGGTTACATTGTGAGGATCATCTCCATAACCGTCACCACCGACTTCCCAGCCAATTGTCATATCACCGGCAAATTCAGTACTCAAGAGCACATCAACTTCCCAGGAGGCCATTTCACCATCATGAACCACACCGAAGCCATAAGCAGTTTCACCATGCCAATTCACGCGCTGACCAGGGCCGGTAACGCCATCCCAAATCATATCATCTGAGCCGCCCATTACATCTCCAGCATCGAGAACTGAAACTCCTAAAGGAAAATCAATCCATGTGTCTGAAAGCCATTCATTATCACTTGATGCATTGTAAACAGTAAATGTCCAGGTTGCTTCTTCTCCAGGTGTAAATGAATCAGTATCCATAGTAATAGCAGAACCGGAAATATCTCTACCCGGCAGAGTTGTTTCATCTGTTCTGATATAGAAATTAACGGGCAAATCGCCAATATTTGTGAGTGTGAACTGCTGGCTTCCTGTTTCCAGAAGCTGCAATTCATAATACACACTATCAGTATCAACTGTAAAGGTATTTGCCCAGTAAGCTGTGAATGGAAGCAGCCAGTTCCAACCGTTTTCGTCACAACTGATGATTGCTTCCAAATAGAATATATAGAAATCAGGAACATTTTCCGAGATTTCCAGGCTAAATTCATTTTCGAGAGTTCCAAATCCATTGGCAGGAATCTCGGCATAAGTTCCACTATTATCAATTACAGTGACATAAGGATCATTTATTGAAATTTCCACATTGATATTATGTGCCGTTTCCGCACCCATATTTTCCAATACTAATGAAATAATAGCATCTTCACCTGCTTCGATGAAAGCATCATCACCTGCGAATGCATAAAAGCTGTTTACACTCAGGAAAGGTCCCTCTGGTGGTATTGGTGGAGGTGTAAAGAGAATTGCCATTTCATCGGTAAGCGTCTTACACGCTTCTGGATAACTATTGTTAAAAGTATATTGCAAACCCACAGTACTGTCTTCATTTTTTAGTCCGACAGTACAGAATTGTCCATGATTACTTGGATAGTTTCCGGCATTGTTATTGGTCACGTCAAGATACTGCATCTTGATCTCACTGTCACCTGTTGTCGTGGGATAATAAATCGGATCATACATTACCACCTGGAAGGTTTCATCCACACTGGTGTCGCCATTCTCAATGCGTGACCACTGAACGACTACATAATGGAGATCATCATCATAATACCAGAGTACATCACCACTGGAAACATTCAAATCATCCCAGAATACTGCGATCATCGGGCTTGGTCCCTGTGGTCCAGGAATCTGATAATTCATGAAATTGGCCATATCATGATAGCCGGGGGCTACCCATCCATTTGTACAAACGGTCATCTCATCATATTCTTCACCATAATAAACGAATGTGAAATCTTCTGGAAAATCGATATTGGCATAGTTTCCTGTACCTCCACCGTTTCCTGTAGCATTTCCTCCTGCCCACGAAATTGAGGTTCCGTATCCATCATAATCAGGATCTATTTCAACCCAGTCATAATCAGGACATTTATCATAATCAACATCTCCATCGTCATAACACCAGTAGCCATATTCATCCGGTCCAAAAGGATCAGTTTCTTCCGGCTCTCCGATCGATACATTGATCGTTGTATAGCTGTCATATCCATCAGCATTGGTGAGATGGATAATGAAAGGAATATAAGTCCCCGGTAAGATTGCATTACTGGCAGTAATGGTAAACCTGTTCGTTGAGTTATTGTTTGAACCGCCTGCAGCCACATTTCCAAAGCTTCCTGCTTCATCCGTAATTGTAATGCGCTGATTATTGCAGCTTAATATTCCATCTACACCAGAAGCTGAAAGGCTTCCGTTATTCGTTACTGTAAAATAGATATCTTCCGTTTCACCGGGATCAATCACGCCGTTTCCATCAATTGTATATGCACTGGCATAAAGACTTGCACCTTCGATCGGAACCATCAGCCATGTATGCCATAAGTTGCCGTCATCATCTGTGATGGTAAGACCAAGGTTTACATCAACTCCACCCTGAATAGCAGGATCAACTTCTATTTCAAAGCCTTGAGTTGCACTGCTGCCAGATGCGATATTGCCAAAATCGGCTGCTGTGGTAATCACTGTAACGAAATCACTGTTAGATTCCAGAGCTACATCTATGCCATTAACTGCTGAGCTTCCTGTATTTCCAAGTGTGATCATTACTTCTACAGTTTCTCCTGGATTAACGATGCCATTGCTGTTTCCAGAAGCATCATCATAAGTTACACTGCTGATATCAATGTACTGATCAATAGTATCTTTTACAACTTCTTCACTGATCGGAATATGATCATGTTTAGTTATCGTGAGTATATAATCACCTTCAGGAGCACCATCCAGATCAAGTATTACAGAACCACTGTAATCACAAAATTCAGAAGCTACGAATTCCCCGCCATCTTCTTTCAGTGTTACCCATGCGCCTTCTGCATTATTACCGATTGAGTCAAGAACTGCTACCTGATAATAATTTGCCCCTGTTGGGATTACTTCTTCATAAATTGCTGAAAGATTTTGGGGTACACCAGTCCATAATTCCACACTGCCGTCACCCATCAAAGTATTCAACACTGAGAAAGTATTTACGTAACTGCTGGCAAACTGAGGGAAAGTAAGCCAAAGATAATATTTACCCTGAAGTACAGCTCCACCCATATTATAGATATCATCAACAAATATTCCACCCCAGATTCCATGGGCTATTGCATTGTTAAATGGTGTATGCGTTCCTGAAGTTGCTGATCCCAGTGCTCCGATTCCGCCACCCGGAAGGGAAGTTGTTCCCTGAAGGTAAAATCCCTCAGCTTTTCCCGTGCCACTTTCCCAGTTGTTTGAACTACAGGTGGGTATATTGGCAAAAGGCATCATATAACCATTAGTGGTGCTGCCTGGACTCCATCCTGACATGCCCAGCCAACCGCGATATCCATAATATGAAACTCCCAGATTTATAGCTGCATTCATCAGGTTTGGAAAAGATCCACTGTATATTTCAACGAAATTATCATCACTCCACCAGTTGCCGGGAAAATCAAGCATCATCTCTTTGGCAGCTTTGCTAAGGGATATTGTGGAATATCCCGAATGTAAAGGATCTCCGGTTAACATTGCTCTGCTATACCATTCTGTATTGCCCATATATGGTGTTTTTTCATAACTGAGTACTTTATTGATCACTGTCTGCAAAACGGATTCTGATGAAAATGTCATTCTTCCCATGATCACGTCACCAAGCACATCACCACCTTCTAACTGGCTATATTGATGATCTCCTTCACCATAACTGCCGGAATTATACCATGTGGGAATTGTAAAACTTCCACTACCGTCACCCATGATATTTACATATTCAGGGGGATTTTCCCAGTTGTCATAAGCATCCTGAATATAATTCTTGATTGCTGTGTTTGTAGTTCCTGTCTCAGATGTTGTTGCCACTACCACATTAAATCCCTTTTCTTTCTTCCAGTCTGTAAGATATGCCAGATTAGTGAGCACGATATCATTATCATTACAGATAAAGAGTATTGTGGGCACCTGATATTCGTCACGAAGTGCCAGTTGATCATAATTCAAGGTATTAGCATGATACATGTTTTCAAAGGCGCGTGATCTTTTTCTTTCTGAATATTTGGCATTAATGCCACCAGTACCGCTTACATTTACCTGAACCACGATATTGGAATACACCGTAAGACTCTGTTTTACAGGGTCATACTGGAAGGGACTAAATGTTACTGGTACCATACGGAAATCACGCATAATTGCAGGTTCACCTGCCCATGCAATTTCTTGAGGATACACACTGCTGCGTCCCTGATAAAAGGACGCATTGATCGTAAAGTTATCTCTCTGTGGTTCGCTTTCATACTGCAAAGCTTCCTGGGGATACACTTTGATGTTAAAGTATTCAGTCTGATCATAACTGATAATTTCCACAGTTGCATTTCCCTGAGAAGGAATGATCAAGGCTTTTGTAAATATTGGAAGGTCGGGCATCCCGATGTCAAGCAATTCTCCGGCATTTTCATGATTAATGACTGAATAAGTCTCACCGGCATATACTTTTTCTGTAATATCAAATCCGTCTAAAGTAAATTCAATTTGTGCATTACTGCGTGTCTGCTGCTCGCATTCAAATAATTCCGACTGCTGTGCCTGACTTAGATCGACCCAGTGTCCCATCAACGATATACTGATCAATAAAATAGTGATAAGTATTAGGCTTTTTTTCATAGTTTTTCCTTCTAATGATTTTTTTTACAATACATTGATTTATATAGAAATGATTTTCTACTTTCCGTAATATAGTTAACAATGTTCAATTGCTGAAATATCGATAGTCCCTTTGTTCGTAGCCTGCCCATTAAGCCGCAATACAAACTGTCTTCTATCAAACTTACTCCTATAAACACAATTTTTACTATTCCCTCAAAAATCGCCCTTTTCAGTCAAGACTTTTTTCATAGCCGGTTCTTGCTTATGTGTAAGATTGTTATATTTATACGTTTATCATCAATAATTTATCTTCTTATCCTTTCATCGTTGATGATATCTATTTGTAGCTAAAATAATATCCACCCTTCCCATTCCCAAAATTGACTTTGCCGATTTTGGGAATGGAAAGGGTGGATATTCAATCTTCAATAAATAGATAAGTCCTAAATACTAAAGAGCATATTAAATCCTTTTTAGTTTCAGTTTATCCAAGAGTTATTGAGATCGGAGTTGCATTGCCAATATTATCACTAACTGGGCAGCGTTCTTCCACAGCTTTAGCCCATTTAGCTAAAGTTTCCTGATCTACTTGCGTATTTGGTTTAATTTTTACGTCTATTGACTGAAACCCGGTACGTTCTTTAGCAGATTTGCCCATAAACTTTGCAGGATCCATCCCGCCTTCAATTTCAATTTCCATGCCATCAAAATCGAAGCCCATTTCTTTTGCAACGATATGACCCACAACATTCAAACAGCCAGACAGCGCACCCAAAAGATATTCCACCGGATTAGCACCTTTATCTTCACCTCCCAGCATTTGTGGTTCATCAATAACCATTTTGAAATGACGGGCTGTCACAACTGTCTTTGTCGGGCTTTCACTTTTTGCTTTAATATTAAACTTCATTAATTTCATTCTATATACTCCTTTTTTTACTTCAAAAGGGGACAGCTCTTTCAGCAAAGGCTCCTGCGTCAACCACTTTTTTTTATTTATACCGAATATTTACCCCAAAAATAAATCGCCATCAAACTATATTACAATTGCTTACATCTCCTGTCTAAAATAAAATACGCTTCCTTTTCTGATGATTTATTATCAATATCTAACAGATGTGTTTTATTTTATTGACGAGTACTGAGCCATTACCAAGTTTAACCGCAATTAAAATATTAACGGAGGAATCATGGCTAAGAAAGTAATGATTTTTGGTGCAGGGCTGGTATCTAAACCTATGGTTGATTTTCTGGCTGGCAATGGATTTGACGTGACTATCGGTGATATTGAACTGGCAAAAGCTGAAAACCTTGCCGCTGCCCACAAAAATGTGAGTGCTGTGGCTATTGATGCAGGAAATGATGAACTGATGGATTCTCTGGTTGCTGCGCACGACCTTAGTGTTAGTCTACTGCCAGCTACAATGCACCCCATAGTTGCCCGATTATGTATCAAGCACAAAAAAAATATGGTGACTGCATCTTACGTAAGCCCGCAAATGGCGGCTCTTGATAATGCTGCCAAAGAGGCTGGTATCGTAATCGTAAACGAAATTGGCGTTGACCCTGGCATTGACCACATGAGTGCTATGAAAGTCTTTGACGATGTCAAAGATAAAGGCGGTAAAATCGTCAGCTTTATGAGTTATTGCGGTGGGGTACCTGCTTTGCAAAACAATACAAACCCCATGGGTTATAAATTTTCCTGGGCACCAAAAGGCGTGCTTATCGCTGCCGGTAATAATGCCCAATACCTCAAAGACGGCGAAATTGTCAAAGTTCCCGGTGCCGAACTTTTTAGCCATTACTGGCTGGTTGACGTTCCCGGTGCTGCCACTTTTGAAGCATATCCAAATCGTGACTCTCTCAGTTATATTGACATCTATGGACTGGAAGACATTAAAACTATGTATCGCGGAACCTTCCGTAATATCAGTCACTGTGATACCTGGTTTGCTCTGGGTCAGCTCGGATTCTTCAAAAAAGATGCAGAAGTATTTGATAATGCAAATGTTTCTGTTCCCGAATTCATTAAAACCAGAATGCTGGGACTCACCAAAGATGCCGACCTTAAATATCATCTTGCCAAAATGCTGGAATTAAAAGAAGCCAGCGTTGTTCTCAAGAAATTTGAATGGCTGGGATTCTTTGATAAAAACTATCAAGTTCCCTGCCCCAAAGGTGCAGCAATTGATGTGCTTACAGCCATTATGCTGGAAAAAATGAGCTATGAAGACGGTGAACTCGACCTTTTGATTATGCACCATGAATTCATCGCAGAATTTGGCGACCGCCAGCAGAGAATCACATCCAGTATGGTTGACTATGGTATTCCTGATGGAGATACTTCAATGTCAAGAACCGTTTCATTACCTGCCGCAATAGCAGTTAAAATGATCCTGGAAAACAAAATAGAACAAAAAGGCGTTATCCGCCCCATAGATAGAAAAGTATATCTCCCTGTCCTCAAAGAACTCGAAACCATGAACATAAAAATGGTAGAAAGATACTATTAAGACGTTAATCGTTAATCGTTAATCGAATAAAGCCCGACGAAAGTCGGGCTTTATTATTACTGGCAACAACGCTGGAACTAATGGATAATTGACAATGGCTGATGGATAATTGAAGAAAATCCAGACCAAGGATGGTCTGGAAACGTACACAGGGCATCCCTGCCCTGAATAAATCTTCTTTCTTTATCTTTTTCTCTTCGACCTGTGCTATCTGTGTGATCCGTGGTTCAAAATCTTTTCTTC
>Ga0307991_1000581_pt1 | contig 26459 bp, 24 predicted proteins | sample EllFjometagen131_FD_203146 | JGI IMG/M metagenome (GOLD analysis project Ga0307991, IMG submission 203146) | Marine microbial communities from Ellis Fjord, Antarctic Ocean - #131 | ecosystem: Environmental > Aquatic > Marine > Unclassified | place: Southern Ocean | collected 2014-10-08 | reverse complement strand
AAATTTTGATGGAATTAATTATAGACAACAAGAAGAAACGTATAAATTGAATGTAATAGAATTAGATGCATATGTATATCATTATGGATGGGTAAGACCTCCTAAATATATGCAAAAGAAAAAAAAGGTATTTGCAACTATTCACAGAGGAGAAAAACAAGCTGAAGAAGAGTATAAAAGGGCTTCAGAAGAATTTGATTTTGGACCATTAGATAGGTTAGCTATATTTGATGAAACGCATCCAAAAGTAATGAAAGAATGGATAAGTAAATTTGACTGGGAAGATAAATTACAATATGAAGGTAAACCAGATAGAAGCAGAAAAAAGCATAAACACGAAAAGTTAAAATATAGGCTTCTAACATTTATAGAACAAACTTTTTTGAATGGAAATCATCTGGGAGGATTTAGAAATTATAAGTTATTAAAAAAATGAAAAGAACTTTATTGAGGAGGAAAAATGAGGATACTTCAAATAATAAGCCAAGAAGCAATAAAAAGTGGCGGTTCGATACAGATGTATAGATTATCAAAAGAATTAGTAAAAAGAGGGCATAAAGTAACTGCTATATTTGGAGACAATAAAAAATATAGAAAAGATTTTAAAATATTTGATAATACAGGAGTAGAAGTATTGTTCTTTGATATAAAGAGATTTAAGTTAGACGGAAAAACAATAAGAAATATTTTTAAATTGAAAAATTTTATTAAGGAAGAAAAGTTTGATGTGATTCATTCTCATAAAGGAGCAGATCTTAATTATTTAGTTTTAGGATTATTAGGAATAAAAATACCTATAATTGCAAATAGAGGTATGTCAAATAAATTAACAACATATAATAGTTTAAAGTATAAGTGTTCAAAAGTATTTAAAATAGTAGCAGTTGCAGAAAAAGTGAAAAAAATAATGATGGAAAGTGGTAATATTTCTGAAAATAAAATAGAAGTTGTATATGGAAGTGTTGACATTGAGGAATTTCATCCTAAAAGGAAAAGTGAAGTAAGAAAAGAATTTAAAATAAAAGAAGATAAGATTGTAATTGGATATGTTGGAAGTGCATTGCCAAGAAAGGGTATTCAATACTTAATAGAAAGTTTTAAAATATTATCTAAAAAAAGAGAAAATACCATTTTATTTCTGGTAGGAGTAACAAAAGAAGCACTAGAAAATTTTGATATACCAAAAGAAATAGAAGATAAGGTTATTCCAGCAGGATTTAGATGGGATGTGGCAGACTGTATGGTCGCTATGGATATATTTGTATTTTCTGGAATAAGTGATGAAGGATTAACGGGAACTGTGAGAGAAGCAGCAGCGATGTCTTTGCCTATAGTGACAACAGATGTAGCTGGAAATAGAGAGTTAATATATGATATGGAGACAGGAGTATTAGTCAAAAAAGCAGATAGTATTGCTCTTAAAAATGGATTAGAATTGCTTTTAAATAATGAGGAACTATCTAAAAAAATGGGAGAAAATGCTAGAAAATTTGTAAAAGAAAATATGAGTGTAAAAGTAAGAGCAGATAAAATAGAAAAAATATATAAAGAAGCAATAGAAATGAATAAAAAATAAAGTTATTTTAAACCTAAATAAGAGGAGGAATGATGAAGGAAACAGTGAAGAGAGCTATAAAATATTTAAAATCCTATATAAATTTATTTGTGTTAAATATTATTTTATCACTATTATCAGGAATAGCAGTGGCAGCTCCAGCGTGGATATTTCAAAATGTAATAGATGATGTATTGATCAAAAAAGATGAAAGAATGTTATATTTGATGTGTGGAGCCATACTAGGGATATATATAATAAAAGGAATTGTTTTTTATTATAGATCATTAATTTCAGAGACAATATCAAGTGGTATAGTATTTAAAATAAGAGAGGAGTTACAAGCTCATTTACAAACTTTATCTTTGAAATTTTATTCCAATATAGGAAATGGAGAATTAATTGCAAGATTTTCAAATGATATACAGAGATTTAAAGATTTACTATTAGCATTTTTTTCAATTATATTAAAATCTTTAACGCTTATGATACTGCTAATAAGACTTTTTGGATTGGATTGGAAATTAACGTTATTGTCATTAGTGTTTATTCCTTTGTTGAGTAAAATTGTAAGGAAATTCACAAAAAAATTATATAAAACAGGTACTAAAATGCAAGAAGAGATTGCAAATATAACATCTTACTTACAAGAATCTATTTCTGGAGTAAGAATAATAAAAGCATTTGCAATGGAAGAAAAGGAAAAAACTCAATTTGGAGAAATAAATAAAAAAAATTATCAGGCAGCTATAAAGAATAAAAAAGTTTCAGCTAGAGTAACTCCAATAATTGATTTATTTAATGCAATATCAATAATTTTAATATTGATTTTTGGTGGAAAAATAGTATTGAATGGATTACTTACAGTTGGAGAATTTATATCTTTTTTGATAGCCTTAGGTTTAATGTCTGACCCAATAAGAACGATGGGAACAATGTATAATAAAATAATTACAAATTTGTCATCAGTAAATAGAATTTTTGATTTGATGGATATAGAAGCAGATATAAAAGAGAAAGAAAATGCATTAGAATTAGAAAATGTAAAAGGTGAAATTAAAATAAAAGGATTGAGTTTTGCATATGAAGAAAAAGAGGGAAATGTATTAAATAATATAAATATAGATGCAAATTTAGGAGAAGTAGTAGCTTTGGTTGGAAAAAGTGGAAGTGGGAAAACGACTTTAGTAAATTTAATACCAAGATTTTATGATATAGAAAATGGAGAAATATTAATAGATGGTCATAATATAAAAGATGTGACAATAAAAAGTTTAAGAAAAAATATTGGAATAGTACCACAAGATACTTTTCTGTTTACAGGAACAATAGCAGATAATATAGCATATGGAAAAGAAAATGCTTCAGAGGAAGAAATAAAAGAAGCTGCTAAAATGGCGAATGCATTAGAATTTATAAATGAATTTCCTAATGGATTAAAGACAGAAGTAGGAGAAAGAGGAAATTTATTATCTGGAGGACAAAAACAAAGAGTAGCTATAGCTAGAGCAATATTAAAAAATCCTCAGATATTAATATTAGATGAAGCAACTTCAGCGTTGGATACAGAGTCAGAAAGATTAGTGCAAGATGCTTTAGATAAGTTGATGAAGAATAAAACAACTTTTGTAATAGCTCATAGATTATCAACAATTATAAATGCAGATAAAATAATAGTGATGGAAGATGGAAAAATTTTAGAAGTTGGAAATCATAAAGAACTTTTGGCCAAAAAAGCTAAGTATAAAGAATTATATGAAAAGCAATTTGGAGAAGAATTATGAAAATATTAATAATACATACGGCTTTTATAGGAGATATAGTATTATCTACTCCATTAATAAGAGCTGTAAAAGAAAAATATAAAAATAGTGAAATACATTATTTAACAACACCAGCTGGAAAAGCAATATTAAAAAATAATCCGAATTTGAAAAAAATAATTAGTTATGATAAAAATGGAGAAAATAATGGAGTAAAAGAATTATTTAAGTTGATAAAATATGTGAAAGATGAAAACTTTGATATAGCAATAATACCTCATAGATATTTGAAAAGTAGCTTAATTGCTTTTGGTGCAAAGATAAAAACAAGAATTGGGTATTCTAATAGCGAAGGTAAATTTTTGTTAACTGAAAAAATTGGATATCAAAAAAGTAAACATGAAGTACAAAGATTACTTAGTTTAGTAGGGAAAGATAATATTAATATAAAAAATACAAAATTAGAATTATACCCAGGAAAAAAGGAAATTACTAAAATAAATAAAATATGGAAAAGCAACAATTTAGATAAATATAAAGTAATAGTAATAGCTCCTGGGAGTAAATGGTTTACTAAAATGTGGCCGATTGAATATTATAATGAATTAATAGAAAAATTATCTTTGGATTTAAATAATAAAATAATATTGGTTGGTGGAAATGATGAAAAATATTTGAAAATAAGTGAAAATGAAAAAACATTAAATTTAATAGGGGAAACATCTCTTTTGGAGTTGGCTGAATTATTAAAAAGAAGTGATTTGTTAATTGGAAATGATAGTTCACCATTGCATATTGCTTCGGCTTTTGATACTGAGATAATAGCGATATTTGGAGCAACAACTAAAAGTTTAGGATTTTATCCATGGAGTCAAAATGCTATTGTATTAGAGAATAAGGGATTGGAATGTAGACCGTGTGGATTACATGGTGGAGATAGTTGTCCAGAAAAACATTTTAAATGTATGTTGGAGATTAAACCAGATAAAGTTTTAGAGCTTATTAATAAATGAGTGTATTATAAAAAGTAGGTGTGCTTGTTTCGGAAAATTAGGTTTTGATTTTAAAGGGGCTGATTTTAATACTAAAAAAGCATCTTTATGCAGGATAACCATAAATAAAAAAGATTGAAATGAGGTCAAAAAAGTGAAGATACTTGTAATAAGATTTAGTTCAATAGGAGATATAATATTAACAACTCCAGTATTAACAGCTATAAAAACTAAATATCCAAATTCAGAAATAGATTTTGTAACTTTAGAGAGGTTTAAGGATGCAATTAGCGGGAATAAAAATATAGATAAATTAATTTTATTTAATAAAGAAAAATATAAAGGGATAAATGGAATATATAAATTTAGTAAAACGATCAAATCAAATAATTATGATATTGTAATAGATTTACATTCTAAAATGCGGTCTAAAATTTTGACAAAATTTATATCTGCAAAAACATATAGATATAAAAAACGTAGTTGGTGGAAGACTTTATTAGTAAAGATGAGAATAATAAAATATGAAGTAGATGGAACAATTGTAAATAATTATTTTGGTGCAGTTAAAAAAGGGTTGGGAGTAATAAAAAACTCTGAAAAATTAGAATTCGATTTTACCAAAAAAGATTTAGAAAAAGTAGAGAAATATAAAAATAGTATTATATTTGCTCCGGGGGCATCGAAAGAAACAAAAAAGTGGCCTAAAGAATATTTTGGAGAATTGGGAAAGTTATTATTAAAAAATAGTAATAAAAAAATAATATTAATTGGTAGCAAAAAAGAATATGAAGAATTAGAAGTTATAAAAAATATTGCGGGAAAAGATATAATAAACTTAGCAGGTAAATTAAGTTTGAAAGAAAGTGGAGCATTAATGTCACAAGCTGAGTTTGTTTTGACAAATGATTCAGGGCCGTTTCATATAGCAAGAGGAGTAAGAAGCAAAGTGTTTGCTATATTTGGGCCTACAGCTCCAAATATGTTCGAGTATGACGAAAAATCAATTTTGATTTATGAAAATACAAGTTGTTCTCCATGTTCTTTACATGGGGATGCAGAATGTCCAAAAAAGCATTTTGATTGTATGAAAAAATTAACTGCCAAAAAAGTATTCTATATTATAAAAAGTCAATAAAATAGAAAAACCTAAACTATATAAAATAAAAATAGTTTAGGTTTTTTATTTTATAAAAAAAAGTTGACATATTGTTTTGTTATAGAGTATATTTAAAGTATAAGATAAAATAAAAAAAAGATTTGACAAAACAAATGTAATAATGTGTACTTGATTTGTAATCGTTACAAAGCTGTAATTAACACAAACAAGTATTGGGGGAATTACCAGACAAAAGGGGGAGAATTAAATGGCTAAAAAATTAGAAGTTTACAAATGTGAATTATGTGGAAATATTGTAGAGGTTCTACACAGTGGCAAAGGAGAATTGGTTTGTTGTGGAAAGGCAATGGTATTGCAAGAAGAAAAAACAGCAGAATCTTCAACTGAAAAACATATTCCATTTATAGAGGAAATAGAAAATGGATATAAAGTAAAGGTTGGAGAAAATACTATACATCCGATGACAGAAAAACATTATATAGAATGGATTGAGTTATTAATAGATGGTAAAGTTTACAAAGAGTTTTTAAATTATACTGATGTTCCAGAAGCTACATTCTATGTAGAAAAAGGAGAAAATGTATCAGCTAGAGAATATTGTAATCTGCATGGATTATGGAGAGGTTAATTTGAAATCAAAAAAGGGAGGAATAAAAATGGAAGAGAATAAAGTAAATATGCCTTTATTAGGGGATGCATTTCCAGAGATGAAAGTTCAAACAACACATGGTGTAATGAATTTACCAGGAGATTATAAGGGGAAATGGTTTATATTATTTAGTCATCCAGCAGATTTTACTCCAGTTTGTACTACAGAATTTGTAGGGTTTCAAAGAAAATTTGATGAATTAAAAGAAATGGGAGTAGAATTAATTGGAATGTCAATAGATCAAGTCTTTTCTCATATGAAATGGGTAGAATGGATTAAAGAAAACTTAGATGTAGAAATAAAATTTCCAATTGTTGCAGCTAATGATCAAATAGCTATGAAATTAGGAATGCTTCATCCAGGAAAAGGTACTAATACAGTAAGAGCCGTATTTATAATAGATCCAAAAGGAAAAGTTAGATTAATAATGTATTATCCGCAAGAAATTGGAAGAAATATGGACGAAGTAGTAAGGGCAACAAAAGCTTTAATTGTATCAGAAAAACAAGGAGCAACTCCTGCTAATTGGCCAAATAATGAATTAATAGGGGATCATGTAATAATTTCGCCAGCAACAAATGAAAAAGATGCAAAAGAGAGATTAGAATGTAAAGATCATGAGTGTTATGATTGGTGGTTTTGTCATAAACCGTTAAAAAAATAAATAGATTTAAAATAGATTAACAAAAGAAGAGGAGAAAAAAATGGTAACTAAAAAAATGGAAGAAGCAATGAATAATCAAATAAATGAAGAAATGTTTTCTGCATACTTATATCAATCAATGTCTGCTTTTTGTGAAACTAAAAATATGGAAGGTTTTGCAAACTGGACAGCAATACAAGCAAAAGAAGAAATGTCTCATGCAATGAAAATATATAGATTTGTTCTTGAAAAAGGTGGAAATATAAATTTGCAGGCTATTAAAGCACCTAAGGTAGAATGGGAGTCAATGGCAAAAATGTCCGAAGAAATATTAGGACATGAAAGACATATAACTAAATGTATTGATGATTTATTAGAAGTGGCAAGAGAAGAAAAAGATAATGCAACTCAAAATATGCTACAATGGTTTGTAGATGAACAAGTAGAGGAAGAATCTAATGCAGATGCTATAGTGCAGAAGTTAAAAATGATAGGAGAATTTGGAGCAGGCTTATTTATGCTAGATAATGAATTAAAACAAAGAGTTTTTGTTGACAGTACACAGAATAAATAAAATGTTATATAGGAAGAACAAAAAAAGTTGAAAATCTGATAAGTCAAAAATATTATGTTTTGGCTTATCAGAAAAAATAGGAGGAATTATTAATGAAAAGTTTAAAAGGAACAGAGACAGAAAAAAATCTATTGAAATCATTTGCAGGAGAATCACAGGCAAGAAATAGATATACATATTTTGCATCACAAGCCAAAAAAGAAGGATATAAACAAATAGAGGCTATTTTTATAGAGTCGGCAGATAATGAAAAAGAACATGCAAAGAGATTTTTTAAATTTTTGGAATCTGGAGAAGGCGTTGAGATAACAGCAATGTATCCGGCAGGAAAAGTAGGGACTACTGCAGAAAACTTGAAAGATGCAGCCATGGGAGAAAATGAAGAATGGACAGAACTTTATCCAATGTTTGCAGATGTAGCTCAAAAAGAAGGTTTTCCTATAATAGCAGCAGTATACAGAAGTATTGCAAAAGTAGAAAAAGAACATGAGAAAAGATATTTAAAATTGTTGAAAAATATAGAAGAAGGTAAAGTTTTCAAAAAAGATGAACCGGTAAGATGGAAATGTAGAAATTGTGGTTATGTACATGAAGGATTGGAAGCACCAGAAAAATGTCCAGCCTGTGCACATCCAAAAGCACATTTTGAAATTAAAGAAATGAATTATTAGGAGGGATATATATGGATGTTGCGGCTCTTTTTAAAATGAGTTATGGGATGTATATTGTAAGCTCCAAAAAAGATGAAGAATATAATGCTCAAATAGCAAATGTTGCATTTCAAGTTGCGATAGAACCTGATAGAATTGCAGTATGTATAAATAAAAAAAATTATACTCATGATCTTATATTGGAAAGTAATGTTTTGGGAATAACAGTATTGACAGAAGAAACAACAATGGAATTTATAGGTAAATTTGGTTTTAAGAGTGGACGAGATATTAATAAACTTGAAGGAACTAAATATGAAATTGGAACAACAGGAGTTCCGCTTATTACGGAATTTGCTTCATCAGTGATTGAAGGTAAAGTTATAAGTCGAATGGATATTAAAGAATATACTATGTTTATAATTGAAGTGGTAGATTCAAAAATAATATCAAAAGATAACCCTATGACATATGATTATTATCATAAAGTCAAAAAAGGGAAAGCTCCTAAAACTGCTCCAACATATGGAAGTAATAATATTTAGAAAGAATAAAGAAAGAAGATGGTTAAAATGAAAATAAGAACAGAAGAAATAAGAGAATATTTAAAGAAACATGAAATAAAACCATCTCATCAAAGGTTAAAAATATTTGAGTACTTAATAACTAATAAAAATCATCCAACTGTAGATAAAATTTATCAAGAGTTAAGAGAAGAAATGTCAACTCTTTCAAAGACAACTATTTATAATACATTAAAAGTATTTACAGAAAAAAAAATAGTTCAAGTAATAACAGTAGAAGAAAAAGAAACAAGATATGATGCAGATATATCACTACATGGACATTTTAAATGTAAAAAATGTGGCAAAGTGTATGATATAAAAATAAATGAGATATTTGATTTTGAGAAAGAAGTGGAAGGCTTTCAGGTAGATGAGAAACATATTTATTTTAAAGGAATATGTAAAAAATGTATGGAAAATCAAAAATAGACACGGATTAGACAGAAGGATATGAATAAAGAAGAAAAATTAAAAGCTAAAAAAATTATAAGTAAAAAAAATTTAGTATATGAAATTTGTGTAAAAAAAGTAATGAAAATAAAGAATAATATCAAAAAAATCTTAGATTTCTTTGATATTATTCACAAAAAAATAAAAGGAGTGGTGAAAATGAAAAAATATGTATGTGTAGTGTGTGGGTATGTTTATGATCCAGAAGTTGGAGATACTGATGGAGGAGTTGCAGCAGGAACATCATTTGAAGAGATACCTGAAGAATGGGTATGTCCTGTATGTGGTGTAGGTAAAGATCAATTTGAGGAGGCTTAAAGCATAATGTTGGCAACAGAAATAAAAAAAGGAATTTATTGGGTAGGTGGAATTGACTGGGGAATTAGAAGTTTTCATGGATACCTTACTCAAAGAGGAACTACTTATAATTCTTATTTAATAGTAGATGAAAAAATCACTTTGGTTGATACAGTAAAGTATTATTTGGTAGATGAGCTATTAGATAGGATTTCATCAATAGTAGATCCAGCTAAAATAGATTATATAGTTTCAAATCATGTAGAAATGGATCATTCTGGAGGACTTCCTAGATTAATGGAGATAGCTAAAAATGCTACAATAATAACAGCACCAAATGGAGAAAGAGGATTAGCTCAGCATTATGATACAAGTAATTGGAAAATGAAAACTATGAAAACTGGTGATAGATTAGAACTTGGAAAGAGAAATATAGACTTTATTTTAACTCCAATGGTACATTGGCCAGATAATATGGTAGGATATATGCCGGAAGAAAAAATATTGTTTTCAAATGATTCTTTTGGACAACATATAGCAAGTTCTGAAAGATTTGATGATCAGATGTCAATAGATATTATAATGGAAGAAGCTAAAAAATATTATGCAAATATAGTTATGTCATATGGTATGCAAGTAAGCAAAGAATTAAAAGATGCTTCTGGTTTAGATATTGAAATAATAGCTCCAAGTCATGGAATTATATTTAGGAAACATGTAAAAGAGATAATAGAAAATTATGTGAATTGGTCTTCGAATAAAGTGAAGAAAAAAGCACTAATAGTTTATGATACTATGTGGACTTCTACAAAAAAAATGGCATATTCAATACAGGAAGCTTTTGAAGAAAAAGGTTATTTGACTTCAATGAAAGGTTTACAAGAGAATCATATTTCAGATATAATAACAGAAGTTTTGGAATCTGAATATATATGTGTAGGATCACCTACATTGAATAACAATATGTTACCAACTGTAGCCTCTTTTTTGACTTATCTAAAAGGTCTTTCACCTAAAGAAAGAAAAGCAATAGCTTTTGGTTCTTATGGTTGGGGTGGTCAAAGTATAGGACAAGTAGAAGCAGAATTAAAGTTGGCAAAATTTGATATAATAGCTAGTTTTAAAGAAAAATATGTTCCAAGTAAAGAAAAATTAGATGATATCAAAAAAGTGATAAAAGAAAAATTATAGAGAACAAACAATATTTTTTAAAGAGATTTAAAAAAACAAAAAAGCTCCTCAACATTTGAGGAGCTAATTTTATTTTAAATAGGATTAATCAAAAAAGGAAAAGAGGAGTAAATATATGAATTTTTTATTATTGGGAATTGTATTAATAACAAATATATTATTATTGATATTTGAGAAAGCGATTATAGTTAAAGTTTTGATTATAACTGTTGGAATGGTAGCATTAGTTACCTTATGGATAATTATTAACAAAAAAGAGTCAAAAATAATAAAACATATTGGAGAAAATTTTGAAGATTTATTATTAGGAAAAGATATTTTTAATGATTTGTTAGAAGAAGATATTAAAGGAGAATTAGGAAAAACAGTTAAGAGAATTAATGAATTTATGAAACTATTTAAAGAAATAATAGTTAGAGTAACAGTTACAGGAGAGAAAGTAGAAAATACGTCTTATGATTTAACATATAATATAGAAAATTTAATGACTGGAAAAAATCAAAGTAAGGAAAATATAGAAGAACTTATAAATAAAACAAGAAATGTTTTGGAAAATGTAACAAATCAGTATTCTTCAACAGAAGAGATTTATGCAACAGTAAATGAATTAAAAGAAAGTTTTGATATAATGTTGCAAAATGCAGAAAAAACACTTAGTATTTCAAATGAAACAGCAAAAGTGGCAGGAATAGGTGGAGAAGCAGTAAAAGAAAATTTAAATGAAATGAAAGAAATTGAAAAGATAGTTTCAAAAATAGAAGATAGGACATTAGAATTAGAAAAATCTTCAAAAGAAATTGGAGATATAGCTAATTTAATTGGAAGTATTTCAGGTCAAACAAATTTATTGGCATTAAATGCAGCAATTGAAGCAGCTAGAGCTGGAGAGGCTGGAAAAGGATTTGCAGTAGTAGCAGAAGAAGTAAAAAAATTGGCAGAAAATTCAAAAGAAGCTACGGATAAAATAGATGAAAGAATAATAAGTATACAAAAAGAAGTTGAAGGAGTAATAAATGCGGTTAAGATAGGATATATAGAAGTCAAAAAAGGTATACAACTTTCTGAAAATACAATGGAAAAAATAGATGACATAGTAGAAAAAACGAATATGACAAATGGAGAGATAGAAGAGATTTCAAAATCAATACAAGAACAAGCGACATCAATAACGGAAATTAACATAGCTGCACAAAATGTAGCAAATAATGGAGAAAATATTAGTGATTTGTCACAACAACAATCAAGTGATTTAGAGATTATTGCAGTAACATTAAAAGATATTTTTATGTTATCAGCAAATTTGACAGAGATATCAACAGCTTTAAAAAACAGTTTAGGTAAAATAGAAATAAAAATTGATAAGAAAGAAAAAATAAAATTGGTAGAATGGACTTCTAAAATTTCTACAGGAGTAAGAATATTTGATGAAGAGCATAAAGTTTTAATTAAATTGATTAATGATTTGAATGAAGCAATGTTAGAAGGAAAAAGTAAAAATATAATGAAAAACATATTGAAGGAACTAAAAGATTATACAGTTACACATTTTGATCATGAAGAAAAGTATTTTGAAAAATATGATTATCCTTCTATAGAAGAACATAAAAAAATTCATAGAGGATTTGTAAAAAAAGTGGAAGAAACATATAAAGCTTTTGAAAAAGGAGAAGTAACATTGTCAAAAGATTTGATGGAATTTTTGAAAGAATGGCTAGTTGAACATATTATGGGAGCGGACAAAAAAGGATATGGGAAATTTTTTAATGATAAAGGGGTATATTAAATAAACAAAAAAGACAGTTTTATAAAAAACTGTCTTTTTTGTTATACTCTTTCAACTGATTTTAAGCATTTAGTACAAATATCAACTTTCTTTTTCTCACCTTTTAACATAATAGTAGCTCTTTGAATATTCGGTCTCCAAACTCTTTTTGTTGCTTTATGAGAGTGACTTACAGCATTACCTGTAACGGCACCTTTTCCACACAAATCACATGTTTTCATTAAATTCACCTCCATAAAAAATCTGCAAACATTATTTTATCATAAAGTATGCGATAAATCAAGTCTTAATTAAACAATGGTACCAAAAAAGTATTGTTTTTTGTAAATTTGAAAGATACAAAAAAGCATTTACATATTATAAAGGTGGATAGAGATTAAAAATTGATCTAAAAATACATAAAAATGAGAGAAGAAAGGGCTTTATTCTAATAAAAAAGTATGATAAACAAAAAAAAGTATAAAAAACGGATAAAAACTTATTTTTTGTTCAGTATTTGAGACAAAATAATCCTTTTTTGGGATTTTCAATATAATGAAAATAGAGTATACTAATAATATAAATAATAATAGGGAGGTAGAAAAATGAAAAAAAGAATGTTAATAGGTCTATTAGTAGTAATTATGGGGGTAGGATTAGTAAGTACAGTTGAAGCAGGTATATTTAATAGTATATTTGGAAAAAAAGGAAAGGTAAAAAAAGAAACACTTACAATTTATGCAGGGTTAATGGAAGATCATGCGTTAAAAGCGATAAAACTTTTTGAAAAAGAAACAGGAATAAAAACTAGTATGGTAAGAATGAGTGGAGGAGAAATTTTTGCAAGAATAAGAGCAGAAAAAGAAAATCCAATTGCAGATGTATGGTACGGTGGAGGATCGCTTACATTTATTGCTGCAGATCAAGAAAATTTATTGGAATACTATAAATCGCCAATGAGAAGTGAAATAGGAGAAAATTTTAAAGATGATAATGGAGCTTGGACTGGAATTTATAGTGGGTATTTAGGAATAGAAGGTAATGCAAAATGGTTAGAAGAAAAAGGGTTGGAATTACCTCAAACTTGGGATGAATTATTAAAACCAGAATTTAAAAATAGTATTGTAGTAGCACATCCAGGATCATCAAGTACAGCATATAATTTTTTAGCAACAATTATTCAATTAAAAGGTGAAGATGCAGGAATGGAATATTTAAAGAAATTTAATCAACAAGTAAGACAATATACAAAATCAGGTTCTGCTCCAGGAAGAATGGTAGGATTAGGAGAAGCACCAATAGCATTAGGTTTTCTTCATGATGCAATAAAATATCAAAAAGAAGGATATAAAGATATAATATTTACAACTCCAAAAGATGGAACAGGATATGAAATAGGAGCAGTAGGGATTATTAAAAATTGTAAGAATTTAACATCGGCTCAAAAATTTGTTGATTGGGCATTATCAAAAGAAGCGCAAGAAATGGGAAAAACTGTAGGATCGTATCAATTTTTAACAAACAAGAACGCAATTCCTCCAGAAGAAGCATTACAATTAAAGGGAGCAAAACTTATAGATTATGATATAGAATGGGCAGGGGAAAATAGGAAAAGACTTATAAAGAAATTTAGTAAAGAAACAAGATCGACTGCTCCTACGAAATAATGGATTAGTTAAAAATTAAAATAATCAAGGAAAAGACTGAAAAAGATCTTTTCCTTGATTATGATTTAGGAGGAGAAAATATGAGAACAAAAAAGAGTAATTTATCTTTAAAAATAAAAAATGAAATAAAAGGTATAAGAAAATTATATGATGATCCAATTTTATTAATGACGATAGTTTTTTCTTTATTGATAGTAGGTTTTTTTATATTGATTCCATTATTTAATATATTAAAATCATCACTTATAGATGATGGGAAACTAACATTAACTCACTATAAAGAGATTTTAAGTCAACCAAGTTCAGCTGAAATTATTTGGAATACAGTAAAATTAGGTATGACAACAGGAATTTTATCTACTGTAATAGGTTTTCTTTTTGCATATGCGATAACATATATAAAGTTGCCGGGCAAAAAATTATTTGATTCAGTAGCAATATTACCTATAATATCACCACCTTTTGTTGTAGCATTATCTGCAGTATTATTGTTTGGAAGAGTAGGTCTTATAACAAAGGGGATTTTTGGAATAGAAAATGAAATTTATGGATTTAAAGGTTTGGTATTGGTTCAAACACTTACATTTTTTCCAGTAGCATATTTAATGTTAGTTGGACTTTTGGAAAAGATAGATCCTTCTGTAGAAGAAGCGGCTAGAGATTTAGGTGCATCAAGATGGCAAGTATTTAGAACAATTACATTACCTCTTATGGTTCCAGGAATAGCAAATGCTTTTTTGATAGTATTTATACAAGCAATAGCAGATTTTGGAAATCCAATGGTAATAGGTGGAAATTATACAACGGCTGCGGTGCAAATATATTTACAAGGAATAGGAAGTTTTGATATGGGAGCTGCGACTGCATTGTCAATAGTTTTATTATCATTGTCAGTTGGAATATTTGTATTCCAAAAATATTATATAAGTAAAAGGTCATATGTAACTGTGACAGGAAAAGTATCAAAAGCAAGAGAAAAAATAACAAACAAAAAAGTAACTTATACAATGTCAGCAATATTGTTTTTAATAACTCTTCTTGTAGGGATGATGTATGCTCTTATACCAGTAGTGGCATTTGTAAAATTGTGGGGAGTAGATTATTCGTTTTCATTAGATAATTTTAAATATGTATTTCAACTTGGTATGAAGCCGATTTTTGATACAACATTTTTAGCATTAATATCTACGCCTATAACAGGAATAATTGCGATGGTAATAGGATTCTTAATCGTAAGAAAGAAATTTATTGGAAAAGGTTTTATAGAGTTTTTCACAATGATAGCATTAGCAATACCAGGGACTATTATTGGATTGGGATACGTGCTTACATTCAATAAAAAACCATTAGTATTAACTGGAACAGCAGCAATAATTGTAATAGCATTTATAATTAGAAATATGCCTGTAGGTATAAGATCTGCGATTGCATCATTGCAACAAATAGATCCTTCAATAGAAGAAGCAGCGAGTGTATTGGGAGCAAATAGTCATAAGGTATTTACTTCAATTACTTTACCAATGATAAAACCAGCTTTTTTGAGTGGATTGATTTATGCGTTTGTAAGAAGCATGACGGCGATAAGTACGATTATTTTCTTGATATCTGCAAAATATAATTTATTGACTCCGGCAATAATGAGTCAAATTGATTTAGGAAGATTAGGAGTAGCATCAGCATATTGTACAGTTTTGGTAATAATTGTAAGTAGTTTTATATTGATGATGAAAGCCGGATTAAGAAAAATGGGAATAAGTGAAATTTCAGAAGCATAGGAGATGAGAAAATGAAAGAAAGCAAAAGAGTAAAAATAATAAATTTAACCAAAACATTTATAACTGGTGATAATAGAACGGTTAAGGCAGTTGAAGATATAAGTTTAAATATAGAACCGGGAGAATTTGTGTGTTTATTAGGACCTTCAGGATGTGGGAAGACTACAACATTGAGAATGCTTGCAGGATTTGAAACACCGACAGAAGGAAGAATAGAAATAGGAGAAGAAGATGTAGAAAGATTAACTCCTGATAAAAGAGATACCGCAATGGTTTTTCAGAATTATGCATTATTTCCACATATGAATGTATTTGAAAATATAGCATATGGATTAAAAATACAAAAATTACCATCAAGTGAAGTAAAAGCAAGAGTAAGTAAAATATTAAAATTGATGAAAATGGAAGAATTTGCAAAAAGAGTGCCTTCTCAAATGTCAGGAGGACAGCAACAAAGAGTTGCTTTAGCAAGAGGGATTGTAATGGAACCAGGAGTTCTTTTGTTTGATGAACCTTTGTCAAATTTAGATGCTAAATTAAGAATTCATATGAGAGATGAAATTAGAAAAATACAACAAGAAGTTGGAATAACTTCTGTATATGTAACACATGATCAAGCAGAAGCTATGGGATTATCAGATAAAATAGTGATTATGAATGATGGGAATATAGAGCAGGTTGGTAGTCCAATAGAAATTTATCAAAATCCTGCAAATGAATTTGTAGCTAGTTTTATAGGGAAAGCAAATATAATAGAAGGAACATTAAAGAGTCGAGATGGAGAATTTTTGAAAATAGATATTCAAGGTGTAGAATATATAGTAGAAAGTGATAAAGAGTATAGTAAAAATGATAAAATTAAAATGGTAGTAAGACCAGAAGCAATTGAAATATCTGGAGATGATTTTTCAGGAAAAGTTAAAAAGACAATATTTATGGGAGCTCATCATGAATATGAAGTAGATTTTTTTGGACAAAAAATAGAAATAGCGTATAATAATCCGATTAACAGAAAAATCTATAAAAAAGATGAATTGATTTCATTTTCATTTGATGCAAGAGCAATTCATGTATTGTAGGTGATATTATGAATGATTTAGGATTAATAGAAATGCTTACAAGAGTATTAGTGGCTATAGTTACAGGTGGAATAATAGGGTTGGAAAGAGAAGTAAAGAATAAACCAGCTGGATTTATAACACATACTGTGTTATGTGTAGGAGCAGCAGTGATAGCTATAATTCAAACTAAATTAAGCCATCAAGCAGTTGTCTTATTGATGAATAATCCGCTTTTAGCTCAAGGAGTAAAAGTGGATACAGGAAGATTAATAGCACAAGTTGTAAGTGGAGTTGGGTTCTTAGGAGCGGGGACGATTATTCAGAATAGAGGAAGTGTAAAAGGGATAACGACGGCAGCTACATTGTGGTTAACAGCTTGCTTGGGAATAGCAGTTGGATTGGGTTATTTTTATTTAGGAGTTGGAACCGCAGTATTGATGACAATAATAGTGGCTCTATTAAAAAGATTTGAGTTATATCATATTGAAAAAAGGGTTAAAAAAAGAATGATTATAGCATATGTAGTTGATGAAGATATGGAAAATAAAATAAAAACTTTTTTGACTACAAAAAAGGTGAAAATTAGAGGAAAGAAACATTTGAGTGAAATATATAATGGAGAAGAAACGGAAAGAAAGACGGCATATACTTTAATGATTCCAAAGTTTATAGAGTTTAAAAGTATGGTGGAAGAAATGGAAAAAATGGAAGATATATTGAATATAATTAAAATGTAGAAACAGTTCTCCTGAAAAAAGGAGAGCTGTTTTATTATTTTTATAAAAGAAAATTTTTATTATAAAGAAAATTAAGGTATAATTATTTTATAATTTGGAAGATGGAGGATAAAATGAAAAAAAAAATAATCGGAATAATAGTGTTAATATTAATAGCAATTCTTTTTTGGATAAATTTAAGCGAAAAAGAAGAAAATGAAATAAAAGATAAATTGATTATATATTCTCCACATCCATTTTCTTTTATTGAGCCATTGGTTAATAAATTTGAAACTGAAGAGGGGATTAAAGTTGAAATTGTATCAAAAGGAACAGTAGAACTATTAAATATGATAAAGAATGAAAAATATTATGGCGATATTATTTGGGGCGGTTCTTTGTCAATGTTATTGCCGGAAGTTGATTGTTTTGAAAAATATATATCAACAAATGAAGAATTCATATTAGAACAATATAAAAATAAAAGTGGAAAAATAACTAGATTTACAGCTGTTCCGAGTGTGATTATGGTTAATAAAAATTTGATAGGGAATATTAAAATGAATGGATTTTTGGATTTGTTAAATCCTAAGTTGAAAGGCAAAATTGCAAATGTAAATCCATCAAAATCATCATCATCGTTTGAGCATTTGATAAATCAATTATATGCTATGGGAGGAGATTCCAAAAAAGGGTGGTTATATATTGAAAAATTAATAAAAAATATGAATGGAGTAGTGTTAGATAGGTCATCAGAAGTCTATGAAGGGGTTGTGAATGGCAAATATACAGTCGGTTGTACATTTGAAGAGGCTGCTGCAAGTTATGTCAGAAAAGGGGCTCCTATAGAGATTGTGTATCCGGAAGAAGGAGTAGTTATACAGCCAGATGGATTAGCTATAATTAAAAATAGTAAAAATTTGGAAAAATCAAAAAAGTTTGTAGATTTTTTGACATCCAAAAAAGTGCAAACTTTAATTGTAAAAGAATTAAATCGAGGCTCTGTAAGAATGGATGTAGAAGAATCTAAGGGGTTAGTGAATTCTAGAAAAAAAATAATAAATGTAGATTTAGAAAAGATAATTAAAAATAAAGAGAAAATATTAGAAAAGTATAAAAATTATTTAGAAAATTATTTAAAATAGGAGATAAAAATGGATATAGAAAAAAGAAAATTTTTTAAAGAAGAATTGAGAAAAACATTTATAGCCTATGCTTTACTTCCGACACTATTTTTTTCATTGTTTTTTTATAATATTCTAATTATATATAACAGAGAAATGATAAAAATAAAAAACAATAAAAATAATAAAGAGATATCGCAAATATTACAAAATGAATTTTTAAATTATAAAGAAGAAATAGAAAAAATAAAAAAAAATATAAAGATAAAAGAAGTGTTAAAAGGAAGTAAAAATAAAGTTGAAATATATGAAGAACTTTATGGATTTGTAAATAAAATGAGAATAAAAAGTGTTTTTTATATTATTAACAAAAAAGAAAATATTATTATTACAAATGCTTGGAAAAAAGGAGCTTTTAATGATTATGAAATGACAAAAGTTCTGAAAACTTTGAAAATAAATACAAATGAGACTTTGTTAATGTCAAACAGAAATAAAAAAAATATATTAGGAAGAACTATAAAAAATGAAAAAGATGAAATTATAGGTTATGTTGTATTTGAACTTTCAGAAACAGAAATAAATAATATTATAAATGAAAATGAAGTCGATTTTGTAGCAATAACAGATAATTTTAAGAATGTTATAGCTACAACAAATGAATTTATGGTAAATGAAATAGGGAAAATAAGAGTAAATGAGGAAAAAAATAGATATAATAAGATTAAAGGAGAAAAATTTTATATTTATAAAAATAAAATAGATTATAAAGGCATAGAGATATATACTTTGACTTCGATGAAAGATATTGATAAATTTTATCTAATTGGCTTGATGTTTATGTTAGGTATATTTATATTTTTGATATTATTGTTTTGGTTTATAGCGAGAAAAGTTTCAAAAAATCAAAGTAAATCTGTGGATGAACTTTTATATGCTATCAAAAAAGTGCAAGAGGGAAAACTAGATACTTTTGTCGATATAAAAACAAATGATGAATTTGAAATAATTGGGGATTATTATAATGAAATGATTATAAAATTAAATCAGGTTATAAAAAAAAATAAAGAACAATTAGAAAGAAATAAAAATGTAGAGATTAAACAATTAGAGTCACAATTTAATCCACATTTTTTGTTTAATACTTTAGAAATTTTAAAATATATGATAAAAATGGATGAACAAAAGGCAATTAAAATAATAATTAGTATGGCAAATTTATTAAGATATAGCATAGATTGTAAAAAAGAAAAGATTAGATTGATTAATGATATTGAATATATTAAAGATTATATGATAATTCAAAAAATTCGTTTTGATAAAAAATTTGATTATGAAATAGAGATGGGAAAAGAAGTAGAAAATTGTAGAGTTCCTAAATTAATATTACAACCACTAATAGAAAATGCTGTTAAATATGGATTTGGAGAAAATAAGTATTTGAAAATAAAACTAAAATGTTATTTTAAAGATAAGAATCTAATTTTAAAAATTTGTAATACTGGAAAATTTTTGAGTGATGATAAATTAAAAGAAGTAAATGAATTGTTAGGTAAAGTGGATAATAAGACCAATCATTTAGGTGTTTATAATGTACAAAGAAGAATAAAATTGATGTATGGGAAAGAATATGGATTAACTATAAAAAATCAAGAGGAAGAAGGCGTAGAGGTTAAAATAAAATTGCCAATTATTATTGAAAAGAAGGGGTAAAGATATGATTAAGTTAATAATAGTGGAAGATGAAGATATAATCAGAAAAGGATTAGTTTATACTATTGATTGGTTATCAATGGGTTGTGTAGTGGTGGGAGAAGCAGAAGATGGAGAAGAAGGAATAGAAAAAATAAAAGAGTTGAAACCAGATGTTGTAATAACGGATATTAAAATGCCCAAAAAAGATGGATTAGAGATGTTAAATGAGATGAATAAGAAATATGATTTTGAATCAATTATAATTTCTAGTTATTCAGAATTTGAATATGCCAAAAAAGCAATAAAATTAAATGTTTTCGATTATTTGTTAAAACCTATTGATGAAGAAAAATTAAAGCAGATAATAGAGAAAATAAAAATCCATATAGAAAATAAAAAAATATATCAGGAAATAAAAGAAAAGAGTAAAAATATAAACCAAATAAAAGTTTTGGATATTAATTATTATATAAATTCTAAAAAAAATCAATCGAAATATACTTCAAAAATAATTGACTATATTATAGAAAACTATAGTTCTAAAATAACAATAGATGATTTGTCTGAAAAATTATACATTAGTCCAAGTTATTTGAGTAGAAAATTTAAAGAAGAAACAGAACAGACTTTTAATAATTTTTTAAATAAATATAGGGTTCAAAAATCGCTGGAATTATTATTTTCAGGTGAATATAAAGTCTATGAAATAGCAGAGTTGGTGGGGTTTAGTAATTATAAATATTTTTCTCGTGTTTTTAAAAAGTATATAAAATGTGCACCATTAGAATTTATAAAATTAAATTATAGTGTGAAACATTAGAAAAGAAAGATTAAATTTATATTTTTATTGCAAATAAGTAAAAAGAAGAGTAATATTGTTGTATATGAAAATCAATAAAAAACAATATTTTGTTAAAGAAGATTTTTAACACTACCAGTCTGTAAAAGGAGAAGTAAAAATGGAAATATCTCAACATATTTTAGCACAGATAGCAATAATAATAATTTTAGCAAAAATTTTTTCAGAAGTATCTGCCAAATATAAACAACCACCTGTAGTTGGAATGCTTTTAGTTGGATTACTAATAGGACCGACTGGATTTGATTTAATAAAAACAAATGAAATAATAGAATTTTTTTCAGAAATTGGAGTAATACTTTTATTATTTGAAGCAGGATTAGAAACTGATATAGGAAATATGAAAAAATCAGGTAAAAGTGTATTCTTGATATGTGTAAATGGAGTTATTATTCCTTTTACAAGTGGAATATTATTAGCACTTTGTTTTAAAATGCCATTGAATGAAATATTAGTTATAGGTATTATAATGACTGCTACGAGTGTGAGCGTGAGTGTAATGACATTGTTAGATATGAAAAAATTTAGAACAGTAGAAGGACTAAATATTATGGGAGCGGCAATTTTAGATGATATTATAGGAATAATATTATTAACTTTTATATTTAGTTTCTTAGGTCAAGGAGATAAAAATATAGTTGGAATATTAGGAGATATGGTTTTATATATAGTGATTGCAATATTAGTATCTTTTTTTATTTTGAATAAATTTTTTGAGTATTTTAGAAAATCATCTTCAGATGATACAGAAGTATCGATGGCCTTAGCACTATCGCTTTTATATTCTTGGGGAGCGAAAATAAGTGGACTTGCAGCAATAACTGGTTCGTATTTTGCAGGATTATCTGTTGGACAAACTAAATCTAAAAATAAAGTTAATAAAGGAATAAAAGAGATAGGACAGTCAATTTTTGTACCAATATTTTTTATAAATGTAGGTTTAACAAGCAATTTGAGAAATGGAACATTTAATTTATATTTTGCATTAATATTTGTAATGGTAGCTATAATTAGTAAAATAGTTGGTGGAGGACTTGGAGCCAAAATGAGTGGTTTTAGTATAAGGCGAAGTCTTGTGATAGGAATAGGATTAGTTCCAAGAGGAGAAGTTGCACTTGTAATTGCTAATATGGCAATTGCTAAAAATATAATAGGAGATACAGTTTTTGGAGCAGTAGTATTAATGGTGCTTGTATCCGCAATATCAACTCCTTTTATGTTGAAAGCTGTATTTAAATAAGAAGAAAACTAAAAGTAAAGGCTTTAAATTCTAATTTTTCCTACATCAAAGTTGTGTGTGATTGAAAAAATTAGTTTGTTTGTAAGCTAATAAAATGAGTGTATATAGGATTTGGTATCTAATTGAAAATTTAAAACTTAAGGGGGAGTTTGGATGAAGAGTGTTAAAATAAGAGAGGTTAGAAATAAAATTACTGAATCATTAGTTGTAGAAAAAGATAAAAAAATTGAGAAAATAGCAGATTTGTTTTTAGAATCACAAATCAATAGAACAATATATGTAATAAATAAAAAAAAAGAAATGATTGGTTATATAACATTAAAAAAATTACTTAAGAGATTATTGTTGGAGGTGTTGGGAACAGAGTTTTATACTAAAAATGGGAGTGAAAATTTTTATTCGTTATCAAAATTTGCCAGTGCAACCACTGCGGAAAACATAATGGAAACAGATTATATTGGAATCGAAGATGAAGATGAATTAGATTCAGCTGTAAAAATAATGTATAAATACGATTTGCAAGAATTGCCTGTGGTAAATGGAAAAAAAGAAATTATTGGAGATTTAAATATATTAGAAATTGTTCTTGGTTGGAAAAAACTTAAGGAGGATGAATAATGGGAGTATTAAAAGATAATTCAAACAAAGATTTGATAATTGTAAATAGTAAGATAAAAGAAAAGGAAGAACTTTTTGAAAAAATAAGTAATACAGTATTAAAAAAAGGATATATAGAAGACAGGGAAATTTTTTTAAAAGAACTTTGGGAAAGAGAAAATCAAATAAGTACTGAAATATCAAAGGGAATAGGGATGCCACATATAAAAAGTGATATTGTTAAAAAAGATTTTATTATGATTGTGATTTCAAAAGATGGAATAAAATATGGCGGATTTAATAAAAAAGTTAATATTGTATTTTGTATAGGAGTCAAAAAAGGTAGTAAAACTTATTTAAATATTATGGCAAGAATAGCAAGGTTCTTGAGTAATCAAGAAATCAAAAAAGCGTTGATGAATTCGGATGTTGCTGAAGATGTAATGAAACTTATTCTAGATTTTGAAAAAGTTGAAATTATAAAGACTGAAGTCAAAAAAGATAGATATCTTGCGACAATAATAATAAATAAAGCAAGTGAATTTGAAAAAGCTATGGAATTGGCAATAGAAATTGGATTAACTAATCCAACTATATTAGATTCTATTTATGGAATAAGAAAAATGCTTTTTGATATCCCTTTTTTGAGTACGTTTGCTCTTTTGAGTAATAAGAATGCTTCTTCTAAAATATTGATAGGTGTTACAGAAGATAAAGAATATGCAAAAAGATTATCTGGAGTATTGAAAAATGAAAAAATAGATATAACAAAAGAAGGGGTAGGAATTATATTTTTGCAAAAGCTAGAAGATGTTGTTGGTGGAAATGATGAAAGTATTGATATATAATTAATTTTTAAGTTTCTTATTTTTGAAGTAAAAGATAATTTTCATATGAAAAATTATTGAAAAAGATTGCAATTAAACTTGCAATTTTCAAATATTGAAAAATTATAAAAAAACAATTGACAAAAAAAACAAATTGTAGTATAATTACTTTCGTCTTCGAGAGAAGAATAATCGGAACATAGCGCAGCCCGGTAGCGCACCTGCCTTGGGAGCAGGGGGTCGCAGGTTCGAATCCTGCTGTTCCGACCATTATGCGGGAATAGCTCAGATGGTAGAGCGTCAGCCTTCCAAGCTGAATGTCGCGAGTTCGATCCTCGTTTCCCGCTCCAAAAAAATGTGCCTGTAGCTCAGTTGGATAGAGCAACGCCCTTCTAAGGCGTGGGCCAGAGGTTCGAATCCTCTCAGGCACACCATTTTTTAAAATAAATAATACAGATGGTGATTGTAGTTCAGTTGGTAGAGCACAGGTTTGTGACACCTGATGTCGCGGGTTCGAGCCCCGTCAGTCACCCCAATAAGCGTCTGTAGCTCAATTGGATAGAGCGCCGGACTTCGAATCCGTAGGTTACAGGTTCAATTCCTGTCAGGCGTACCAAGTAATAAAAAAAAGTCATAGTAATATAGAATATATAACATATGCGCCATTAGCTCAGTTGGTAGAGCACTCGACTTTTAATCGAGTTGTCACAAGTTCAACCCTTGTATGGCGCACCATATTTCAAAATAATATAAAAAAAATAAATATTTCAAAAAATATATAATAAGGGTAAGCGAGGATGGCGGAATTGGCAGACGCGCTAGACTTAGGATCTAGTGTCTTTGACGTGAGGGTTCAAGTCCCTCTCTTCGCACCACTTAATTAGAATATATAACATATGCGCCATTAGCTCAGTTGGTAGAGCACTCGACTTTTAATCGAGTTGTCACAAGTTCAACCCTTGTATGGCGCACCATTAAATCAAACCCGAAAGGGTCTTTTTTTATTTACAGGAAAAATATACTAGGAGAGTAATACAAAATGTGTAAAAATGTGCTAAAATTTTAAAAAAAGTGTTTTAAATGAACAATAAAAGAGGAAAAAAAATAAGGAGGAAAAGAATGAAAAGAAGAAGTATTAAGTTTATAATGTTATGTTTATCTGTTTTATTTGTAGTTAGTATGGTTGGGTGTGGAGAAAAAAGCAAAACCAAAAAAGGAAAAGAGGTATTGAAAGAAATAACAATTAATTTAGAACAAGAACCTGGAACAATGGATCCACAATTGTTAACGGACACTATAGCAATTCAAGCAAACGCTTTGATAGTAGAAGGATTGACAAGACTTGGAGAAGGTGGGAAAGTAGTACCAGGAGTTGCTAAAACTTGGGATATTGATGGGTCTAAATGGACATTACATTTAAGAAAAGATTCAAAATGGTCAAATGGAGAAACTGTAACAGCAAATGATTTTTATTATGGTATAAGAAGAGCAATTGAACCAAAAACAGCATCAGAATATGCGTATATGACATATTATATAAAAAATGCAGAAGCTTATAATAATGGAGAAATAAAAGATTTTGAAAAAGTTGGATTGAAAGTAATTGATGACTATACATTAGAAATGGTATTAGAAAAGCCAGCAGCATATTTTGCATCAGTTTTGTCTTTCCCTACATATTTTCCAGTAAACAAAAAGTTTGCAGAAGAAAAGGGAGAAGGATTTGCATTAGAGGCAACAGGATTATTATACAATGGAGCATATATAATAGAAACGTGGGAACATGATAGTAAAATGGTATTTTTAAAAAATGAAAATTATTGGAATAAAGATGCAATAAAATTAGATAAAATAAATGGACTTATGATATCGGATGCAAATACATCATTAAATATGTATAAAAGTGGAGAATTGGATATCGTTGTATTAAATGGAGAGCAATTACCACCATATACAGAAAGCAAAGAATTAGCAACATATAGTGATGGGTCAGTATGGTATTTTGAATACAATACAGTAGATAAATTGTTTGGAAATAAAAAAATAAGAAAAGCGGTTGCATTAGCAATTGATAGAGAAAAGTTAGTAGATAAAATATTAAAAGATGGTTCTAAAGCAGGAACAGGATTAGTACCTTTTGGTTTTCCTGGAAAAGATGCAGGATTTAGAAAAGATTATGGTTTAGAGTTATATAAAAATAATGAAACAGAAGCAAAAAAATTATTTGAAGAAGGATTGAAAGAAGTAGGGCATAAAGGAAAGGTAACAATATCAATGTTAACAGGAACAAGTGATTCTGCAACTAAATTAGCACAATACTATCAAGAACAATTGAGAACTAAATTAGGGATTGATGCACAAATAGAACAGGTTACATTCCAAATCAGATTACAAAGAATGACAGCAAAAGATTTTCAAATAGTTTTGGCAGGATGGGGACCAGATTATAATGATCCTATGACTTATATGGATTTATGGATATCTGGTGGAGGAAATAACCATACGTCATGGGGAAATAAAGCATATGACGAGTTAATAACTAAAGCATATGTATCATCTGATAATACAGTAAGAATGGATGCAATGGCAAAAGCAGAACAAATTCTTGTAGATGAATTTCCAATAGCAGTTACTTATTATAGAAATAGAAATAAATTAGTAAAACCTAGATTAAAAGGAGTAGAAT
>Ga0307991_1000579_pt1 | contig 26472 bp, 23 predicted proteins | sample EllFjometagen131_FD_203146 | JGI IMG/M metagenome (GOLD analysis project Ga0307991, IMG submission 203146) | Marine microbial communities from Ellis Fjord, Antarctic Ocean - #131 | ecosystem: Environmental > Aquatic > Marine > Unclassified | place: Southern Ocean | collected 2014-10-08 | reverse complement strand
CCGGTAAGCGTCTTTCATCAATCCCGCATCTCTGGCAAGGGTTGCTGGATTGCAGGAAACATAGACAATCTTCTCTGGTGCCAGCTTCAAAACCTGCTTGACCACATCCGGATGCATCCCGGTTCTTGGGGGATCAATAATTAACACATCCGGTGTCTGGGTTATTTCAGCAATAATATGCCGGATATCCCCGACAATAAAATTACAATTTGAGATGTTGTTACGACGGCAATTTTCTTTTGCATCCGCAATTGCGCTTTCCACGATTTCAATACCAGAAATTTCTTTTGCGGAATCCGACAACCAGATAGGAATCGTTCCCGTTCCGCTGTAGAGATCAAGCACACTCTCCTTTCCGGTAAGCTGCGCATATTCCTTGACCGTATCATATAAAACAACCGCGCCGCGGGTATTGGTCTGGAAAAATGAATTGGCGGAAATCTCAAATTCATACGGTCCCAGTTTTTCCTTCAAATATTGTTCGCCGGCAAGATGAATCTCATATTCTCCGGTTGCCACGCTGGATACGCTGGCAGTGACATTATTAACCACCGAGACAATGTTTGGATATTTTTCGCACAGCTCATCGGCTAAAGGCTGAACGATACCCATGTCTTTGTTGGAAGTCACAATATTAACCAGCCACTGGTCGTAAGCAACCGAATGACGGATCATCACAAATCGCCAGAACCCCTCGTGGGAGCGAAGCCCGTAAAGCGGGCGTCCGGATTTCTTCATATACTGTCTGATGGTATTTACAATATCATTGCCGGTTGCAGGATAGATGAGACATTTATCAATATCCAACACCTTGTGAAATGTTCCGGGAACGTGCAGACCTAATGCAAAACCGATGTCAATTTCTTCGTCGCCAAGTTCATTCGGCAACAGCCATCGCCGGTCGGAGCAGGAAAACTCCATTTTATTCCGATACTCAAAAATCCGCTCAGATGCTATGGTGGGATGCACCAAAACATCTTCAAGGCCGCCGATATGTTTAAATGATTCTTTTACATGCCGTTGTTTATATTCCAGCTGCTTTTCATACTTGAAAAACTGCCATTTACACCCGCCGCAAAAACCGCTAAAAGCGCACGGGGCATCGATCCGATCGGTCGACGGAGACAGCAGGGAAACAATGCGTGATTCCGCATAACTTTTCTTTTTTTTATAAATACGAGCTAAGACACGATCACCGGGTACCGCCTGCTCGACAAATATAGTAAACCCCTCAACTTTGGCGATGCCCTTGCCACCGAATGCCAGATCTGTTACTTCCAGCTCTATTTCCTGACCTTTTTTTATATTCATTTTTTGTTTGATGATCCTTAATAAATTTTTATTTTACTTTTTATCATAGATATAATAATTGCTACTCATAACTTAGGACATACAGAGACTGAAACAATGCAAAAAACAATACTTTTTTCTTCCGATGAATATCAACTCCACGGCACCTTGCATTTACCGGCAACAGAAAATCCACCGGTGGTGATCGGGTCACACGGACTGCTCAGTACGGGTGACTCACCCAAACAAATTGTATTGGCTGAACGCTGCACTGAAAACGATATGGCGTATTTCCGTTATGATCACCGAGGATGCGGAAAAAGTAATGGAGAATTTTCATCTGCCACTACTTTTGACGGCCGGTGCCGTGACCTGATTGCTGCTGTGCAAACCATCCGGGATTTGTCGGAAACCGGAAATGAGATTGCGCTTTTCGGCAGCAGTTTCGGCGGGGCTATCAGCCTTGCATTAGCCGGGGTATTAAATATTACATCAATTGTAACTGTCGCAGCCCCTTTATTCAGTGGAAATATTAAAGAACCGTATGTTAATGATCCGGCAAACAATTCTGTGATGCAAAAACTTAACAAAGACACCCTTTTTTTTGACATCCGCAACCGAATACCTGCTATCAGTCACCTGCTGATTTTCCATGGGGATGCAGACAAAATTGTGCCCTTTGAAAATGCCCTGGAATTAAATAAAACCGCAAAAGATCCCAAGATGCTGATTTGTCAGAAAAATGGGGATCACCCGATGAGCAATGAAATTCATCAAAAAGAATTCACAGATTTGACGGTTGCATGGTTTGAAAAATATTTCCAAAAATCATTTCCGTCCAAAATATAACATCAAACTATTTAAAAAAATAATTAAAACCGGCTTGACAAGCGAATATTATATTGTTAATTGGAAAGCATATTAATTGTGAAGGCCTTTAAAAATGAAGAAATTCAAAGTTATTATTAACAATTTACTACTTATTACGGTCATTCTTGTGGGCGTTCTTGTGGGTATCATTGATGTCTGTGAGCAAGACTAGTGTTGATAATGGCCTGACTTCATAACAAAACAATTTTCGAAACCGTTATCAGCACTAAAAAAGCTGATAACGGTTTTTTTTATGGAGGTTTAAAAAATGAAAAGCGACAGAGCCAAAAAAGGAATTGAAAGAGCCCCACACCGATCTTTGTTTAAAGCCATCGGCTATACGGATGAAGAAATTAAACGGCCTTTGATCGGCGTTGCAAACTCGGTGAATACGGCCATTCCCGGGCATGTGAATCTAGACAAAATCACTGAAGCCGTCAAGGCAGGTATCTATATGGCCGGTGGCACACCGATAGAATTTGGTACTATCGGTGTGTGCGACGGGATTGCCATGAACCATGTGGGCATGAAATATTCTCTGGGTAGCCGTGAACTGATCGCTGATTCCGTTGAAGTGATGGGAATCGCCCATGCGCTTGACGCCATGGTTATGGTGCCGAATTGCGATAAAATTGTTCCCGGCATGCTGATGGCAGCGGCGCGTTTAGATGTTCCGACAATATTTATCAGCGGCGGCCCCATGCTGGCCGGTAAAAACCCGGTTAACCCAAAACAGAAGGTGGATCTGATCACAGTCTTTGAAGCAGTCGGCGCGGTTCGATCCGGTAAAATGACTGCTGAACAATTGACAGGCATCGAAGATGCCGCCTGCCCCACCTGCGGGTCCTGTTCCGGCATGTTTACCGCCAATTCCATGAACTGCCTGACCGAAGTAATCGGCATGGGTCTGCCGGGAAACGGCACGATTCCGGCAGTGATGTCCGCCCGTATCCGGCTGGCCAAAATGGCCGGAATGAAAATAATGGAGCTGTTTGAAAAACAGATCACGCCCAGTCAAATATTAACACCAAAGGCGTTTGAAAATGCCCTGACTGTTGATATGGCCCTTGGATGCTCTACCAATACCGTGCTGCATCTAACGGCCCTGGCGCATGAAGCCGGGGTACCCATAAATCTGGACCTGATTAATAAAGTCAGCAAACGGACACCGCATCTATGCTCATTAAGCCCAGGTGGCGTCCATCACCTTGAAGATTTGAACTATGCCGGGGGCATCCAGGCGATCATGAAAGTCCTGGCAGATAACGGGTCCATCCATGAAGACTGCCTGACAGTCACCGGCAAAACAGTTAAAGACAATATTGCACATGCCGTAGTACTTGATTCCGAAGTAATCCGACCCATTGACAAGCCTTACCATAAAGTGGGCGGACTGGCCGTTCTGTTCGGCAATCTGGCGCCCAACGGAGGCGTTGTCAAACAATCCGCAGTAGTTTCCGAAATGATGACCCATGAGGGTCCGGCAAGGGTATTTGAGTCTGAAGAAGATGCCACAGAAGCGATTCTTAACGGAAAAATTGTTAAAGGCGATGTGGTGGTGATCCGCTATGAAGGGCCCATGGGCGGCCCGGGCATGCGTGAAATGCTGACCCCGACATCCGCCATTGCCGGAATGCAGCTTGATGGCCACGTAGCACTTATCACCGATGGTCGATTTTCCGGCGGCACCCGGGGCGCAGCCATCGGCCATGTTTCTCCGGAAGCCATGCAAAAAGGCCCGATTGCCATTGTCTGTGAAGATGATATTATATCGATTGATATCCCACAAAAAACAATTACGTTAAAAGTGGATGAAAAAGAGATCGAAAACCGATTTTCCAGATGGACAAAGCCTGAACCCAAAATCACAAAAGGATATATGGCCCGATATGCCCGTATGGTGTCATCGGCGGACAAGGGCGCGGTCATGGAATAGGATTCTAAACGATTTCCAATTTCACCGCATCTACTGCGTCAAATGCCGCCTCGCATAGCGAGCTATAGCTTGGCAGCATTTTCCTTGTACCTGCGGTAAACTTGAAAATCTCAATTTCGGAAAGATAAAAGATAATTTGTATAACCCAAATAAGTAAACGTTGGATGGCAAAGTAAAAAGTTCACCAATCTTATAATTTGGCAAGGCGTTGCAAATCCCGAAGAACGAGGTGTATTTTCATACGGCACAGTGATGAGGGACACAGCGCAACCCAGAGCTAAAATAGGAAATTGATTTTTTTCACGAAGTCATCAAGGGGATGGTTCGATCATGAGTAAATTGACTGGAGCACAAATACTGTTGAGGATGTTAAAGGAAGAAGGCGTTGATACGATTTTCGGGTATCCCGGCGGCGTTGTCCTTGACATTTATGATGAACTGGCAAGAACCGATTTAAACCATATCCTCGTTCGCCATGAACAGGGCGCGGTACATGCTGCGGACGCTTATGCACGGGCAACCGGCAAGGTCGGTGTCTGCCTGGTAACGTCAGGTCCCGGAGCAACTAACACCGTCACCGGGATTGCCACCGCAAATTGTGACTCCATACCGATTGTGGTTATAACCGGTCAGGTGCCGACCAAACTGATCGGCAATGATGCGTTTCAGGAAGTCGATATTGTCGGCATAACCCGGCCCTGCACAAAACATAACTATCTTGTAAAGGATGTAAAAGATCTTGCAAAGACCATCAAAGAAGCGTTCCACATTGCCAGATCCGGACGCCCGGGACCGGTACTCATTGATTTGCCAAAAGATGTTTCGACTTCTTCAACCAGTTTTAAACTGCCGGATGACATCGCACTGAGATCATATAATCCGACGTATGTCCCCAACCGGAAACAATTGCAAAAAGTAGTGGAGCTGCTTAAAAAGGCAAAGAAACCGCTTATTTTCAGCGGCGGCGGGGTGATATTGTCCCGGGCGCATAAAGAGCTGGATGAACTGGCAAAAAACAATAAAATACCGGTCACCAGCTCGCTTATGGGTCTCGGCGGATTTTCGGGAACAGACCTCCTGTGGCTTGGGATGCCCGGTATGCACGGCACGTATCGTGCGAATATGTCGATTTCAGAATGCGACCTGATGATTGCCGTAGGCGTTCGTTTTGATGACCGGGTGACTGGAAAAACCGATGAATTTGCCCCTCATGCAAAAATTGTTCAGATTGATATTGACCCCACATCAATCCAAAAGAATATCCAGGTACAGGTTCCGATTGTTGGGGATTGTAAAATCTCTTTAGAGATATTGAACCAGATGATCGCTCAAGAGGATATGGGTGTGTTGGAGCACCATCAATGGCTGGACCAAATTGACAACTGGCAAAAAACGACCCCGCAGGTGTATGACCAAACAGACGTCATCAAACCGCAATATGTTATTGAAAAACTGTTTGAACTTACCAAAGGAGAAGCGATCATCACCACCGAGGTCGGCCAGAACCAGATGTGGGCGGCTCAATATTATCATTTCACAAAACCGGGCCGGTTTATCAGTTCCGGTGGTTTAGGCACCATGGGATTTGGTCTTCCGGCAGCGGTCGGTGCCCAGGTTGCGAAACCGGATAAGCTGGTTGTGGACATTGCCGGTGATGGCAGTATCCAGATGAACATCCAGGAAATGGCCACCGCCGTTCAATATAATCTTCCGGTAAAAGTCGTTATACTAAACAACGGATTTTTGGGAATGGTTCGTCAATGGCAACAACTTTTTTATGACAGATGTTATTCATCCACCAAACTCCAGCATACCCCGGATTTCGTTAAACTGGCTGAAGCTTACGGAGCAGTTGGTTTAAGAGCCACAAAGCCGGAGGATGTTGAAAAGGTTCTCAAAGAAGGCATTGCCTGTGATAAAGCCGTTATCATGGACTTTGTGGTTGAACCTGAAGAATGTGTTTATCCGATGGTTCCCGCTGGGGCACCGATTTCTAAAATGCTGTTGGTTTAATTAATAAGGATATGGAAATGACAAAAAAACATATACTCTCTATTCTTGTCGATAATGAACCGGGTGTTCTTTCCAGAATCGCCGGGCTTTTTTCCGGCCGGGGTTATAACATCGAAAGCCTGTGTGTGGCAGAAACAAACGAACCGTTGGTATCCCAAATCACTATGGTAACCAAGGGGGATTCAGCGATCCTGGAACAAATCAAAAAACAGGTAAACAAAATAATCAATGTAATCAAAGTGGCGGATCTCACGGACCAAAAATTTGTTGAACGGGAACTGGTCCTGTTGAAGGTCACCGCGAAAACGGAACACCGGGCAGAGATTTTAAGAATTACAGATATTTTCAGGGGGCAGATAGTGGATGTCGGCCAGGAACATTTTACGATTAACATCACCGGTGATTCGGAAAAAATAACCGCAATATTGACCCTTTTAAAACCGTTCGGCATCCGTGAAATTGCCAGAACCGGCAGTATTGCAATGTTCAGGGAAAATAAATTAAAATCTTAAAAACAACACAATCATACTTTAATTAAAAAACATAACGAAGGAGAAAATCATGGCAAAAATTGACTTTGGCGGAACAATGGAAGAGGTAATCATATCGGATGAGTTCCCCATGGAAAAAGCACGGGAAATTCTAAAAGATGAAACAATCACCATCCTCGGATATGGTGTCCAGGGGCCTGCACAGGCACTAAATATGAGAGATAACGGTGTTAACGTCATTATCGGCCAAATTGAAGGTGATGAATACTGGAAAAAAGCCATTAAAGACGGCTTTGTACCGGGAGAAACCCTGTTTCCGATTAAAGAAGCCGCCCAGAAAGGCACCATTATTATGGAACTTTTATCTGATGCCGGTCAGACAGCCACTTGGCCTGTTGTAAAAGAATGCTTGAACAAAGGCGATGCCCTGTATTTTTCTCATGGCTTTTCCATTGTTTACAAAGAACAGACAGGGATCATTGCACCGGATAATGTCGATGTCATCCTGGTAGCCCCCAAAGGTTCGGGAACAAGTGTCCGGGCAAATTTTCTGGCTGGCGACGGAATCAATTCCAGCTTTGCGATTGACCAGGATTTTACGGGCCGGGCAAAAGACCGGACATTAGCTCTCGGTATTGTCGTCGGATCCGGATATCTTTTTCCAACAACGTTTCAAAAAGAAGTTTTCAGCGATCTGACCGGCGAACGCGGTGTTCTGATGGGCTGTCTTTCAGGTGTTATGGAAGCACAGTACAAAGTATTGCGTAAAAACGGTCATTCACCAAGTGAAGCATTTAATGAAACCGTTGAAGAACTCACCCAGAGCCTGATTCGCCTGGTTGATCAGAACGGCATGGACTGGATGTTCTCCAACTGCAGCGGAACAGCCCAACGCGGCGCTCTGGACTGGGCACCGAAATTTCGTGATGCCGTCATGCCGGTTTTTGAAGACCTTTATGAAAGCGTTGCCAACGGCACGGAAACCAAAAGAGTTCTAGCTGTCAACAGCAAACCGGACTATATGGTAAAACTTCGGGCTGAATTAGATGAGATCAAAAATTCTGAAATGTGGAAAGCCGGTGCTGCGGTCCGTTCATTAAGGCCGACTGAAAGAAAAAAGTAACTCCTTTTTTACCATTTTGTTATTATGATTAATTCAATCGGGGTTATGTCTTCAAAAATACATGCCCCGATTGCAGTTTAGGGTTCACAAAGCAATTAATTTACATTGACAATAAAACAAAATGTAGGTCGGGATTCCATTCCCGACAAATGGAATCTGTTCATTGCCGGGTAAGAAACCCGGCCTACCTCATAGAATTTATTTTGTTGATACAGTGGCGCAAGCGCCACCAGTAAACTTTTTACGAAGCCATCAATCATAAATAATCCGGAGATCCTAATATAATGGACCCCATTCTATTATATGATACGACATTAAGAGACGGCACCCAGGGCGAAAAAATCACTTTTTCAGGTGAAGACAAGATCAAAATCGCAAAAAAGCTTGATGATCTTGGCATCCACTATATCGAAGGCGGGTGGCCCGGTTCCAACGTGAAGGATAAGGATTTTTTTGAATCTGCAAAAAATGTTAATTTCAAAAATTCCAGGTTAACTGCGTTCGGTTCAACACATCGTTACGGCATTTTAGCGAAAGATGATAAAAATTTGAATGCCATCATAGAGTGTGGTGCGCCGGTTGGATGTATTTTTGGAAAAACATGGGGCCTTCATGTTGAAAAAATACTACGGGTACAGTTGGAAGACAATCTGAACATGATTTGCTCATCCGTTGCTTACTTGAAGAATAGTCATCTTGAAGAAGTTCATTATGATGCAGAGCACTTTTTTGACGGGTTTAAGGAAAACAGGGATTACGCGCTTTTGACACTGTCGGCTGCTGTTAATGGCGGTGCGGAGGCCATCGGCCTCTGTGATACCAATGGCGGATCACTTCCCCATGAAGTTGAATCCATCGTAAAAGAAGTAATCGCATATCTGGACACTATCGCAGCCGACAAAAATAACAAAAAACAGGTTCGAATCGGCATTCATACGCATAATGATTCCAACCTCGCGGTTGCCAATTCTATTGCAGCCGTGCGTGCGGGGGCTGTCATTGTGCAGGGAACCATTAATGGCTATGGCGAAAGGTGCGGCAATGCGGATTTAACTTCAATTATTCCTATCCTGCAGCTCAAAATGGGATATCCCTGTATCTCGGACGATAATTTAAAAAAACTCCGCGTGGTATCCCTGTTTGTCAGTGAAACCGCAAATATGACCCCACTGAGCTCAAGACCGTTTGTGGGCAAAAGTGCGTTTGCACATAAGGGCGGCATCCATGTCAATGCCATTATGAAAGAACCCCGTTCATATGAGCATATGGACCCCACACTTGTCGGGAATCAACAGCGGGTCGTGGTTTCCGATATGTCCGGAAAAAGCAACATTGAATATAAAGCGAAGGAACTCGGTATATCGCTGGATGACAACGGTCTGGATACGGGGAAAATTCTATCTAAAATAAAACAGATGGAAAAAGAAGGCTATCAGTTTGATGTGGCAGACGGCACGTTTCAGATAATGGTTGAAAAACTGGGCAAACAGTTTCAACCCATGTTTGAGCTCGATTCATTTCGGGTCACCATTGAAAAGAATAAAGATAAACCCTGCTACTGCCATGCAACGATTAAAATTTCCGTTGATGGTGAAGTCCAGGATATAACGGCAGCCGAAGGCGCCGGGCCGGTCAGTGCCCTTGATAATGCGTTGAGAAAAGCCTTAAATAAAGTCTATCCCAATGTCTTAGACCCTGTTCATCTGGTAGATTTTAAAGTCCGTGTTCTAGACGGGAGAGACGGGACAGCGGCAAGGGTCCGGGTGCTCATCGAATCCAGAGATGAAAACAGTATTTGGAGTACCATTGGTGTTTCCGAAGATGTTATTGAAGCCAGCTGGCAGGCCTTAGCAGACAGCTTTCAGCATAAATTATCCCGATTAAAGAAAGCCCATACCATTAAAAAATAATTTTCAGGACAAGACCATGATAGAAAAAGTATTTATCTTTGACACGACATTAAGAGACGGTGAACAATCCCCCGGGGCCAGCATGAACACGGCCGAGAAAGTACGATTGGCCACGCAGCTTGAAAAACTCGGCGTGGATATCATCGAAGCCGGTTTTCCGGCAGCTTCCGAAGGGGATTTCGAAGCGGTCACCCAGGTTTCAAAAAAAATTACCCATTCCCAGGTTGCCGCCCTTTGCCGGGCAACGGTCAGCGACATTGACCGGGCATGGAAAGCCGTATGCCATGCCGCACATCCCAGGATTCATACATTTCTTGCGACATCTGATATTCATATGGAATATAAACTGAAAATGACCCGGGACGACGTCGTCAGATCCGCTGTTGATGCCGTTAGATTCGCCCGCACATTTACCGAAAACATTGAATTTTCTGCTGAAGACGGATCACGATCAGACCCGGACTTTCTTTGTAAAGTATTTGAAGCGGTCATTGATGCCGGTGCAAAGACAGTCAACCTCCCGGACACCGTCGGGTATGCGATTCCCGAAGAATTTGGGAATCTGGTCAAATATGTCATCGAAAATACACCCAATATGAACCAGGCGATTTTAAGCGTCCACTGCCATAATGATCTCGGCCTGGCAACTGCCAATACCCTGGCGGCCATCAAAGCCGGAGCACGACAGGCGGAGGTGACGATTAACGGGATTGGAGAACGCGCGGGCAATACATCGCTTGAAGAAGTTGTCATGACAATCAATACGCGTCCGACGTATGCGGCTGTCACCACCGGCATTCAGACAAAGTACATTTATCAGATCAGCCGGCTGGTCAGCATGATTACCGGCATGATGGTTCAGCCCAACAAAGCCATTGTCGGCGCCAATGCGTTTGCCCATGAAGCAGGCATTCACCAGGATGGCGTGCTTAAAAATCCCATGACCTATGAAATTATGAAACCGGAAACCATCGGTTTAAATAAAAACAAAATGGTGATGGGAAAACATTCCGGCAAACATGCCCTATTAGCGCATATTAAAAAAATGGGTTATGATTTATCGGATGAAGAGTTAAAAATCGTTTTCAAAAAATTCAAAGCCCTGGCCGACAAGAAAAAAGTCGTCATGGATGAGGACTTGGAAGCCCTGGTTAACCAGGAGGTGCTAAGAACATCTGACATCTATTCGATTTCGTACCTTCAGGTCACCAGCGGAACCACGGTTTTACCCATGGCAACTGTCAAAATGGTCATCAACGGTCGAGAGGTGATTGGCACCGGCAGCGGAAACGGTCCGATTGATGCGGCATTTAATGCAGTCGCCAAACTGACCGATACAAAATCAGAAATGCTTCGCTTTACTGTCAGTGCACTGACAGGCGGCACGGATGCCCAGGGTGAAGTCACCGTCCGGTTGAAAGAGGATGAGTTCATTGCCTTGGGACGCGGTTCAGACCCGGATATCATCACTGCCAGTGCCTATGCATATGTTAACGGCCTGAACCGACTGGAGTATCTGAAAATGAATCCTGCGTCAGATGCAGGAAGATTGTAATTTCTTTTCAAAGAGAATTACAAATAAAAAAAGGGGGCTTGCAAGCCCCCTTTTTTTATTTATTTTGGATCGAAAAGTCAGATTTCGACAACGACGTATAAAAGTTCACCATTCTTATAAATTTGGCAAGGCGCGCTACATCCTTCGCAATGATTCGTACTTAGGGTACAATGAAGCAGCAAAGGATGGTAGCGCAACGCAAAAGTTGAACTTTTTACAAAGCCGTCTTATTTGGTTTTAAAATGCGCCCGCCTATTGTTTGCCCATGCGGTTTCATTGGCAGCTGAAGCAACAGCCCCTTTAATGACCGTTTCCATTCTTGAAGCATCAATACCTGCGGCAGTCATGTAATTCACAACGCTTTTGGCACGTTTTGCCGCCAGTTTCATATTGTATGCATGGGAGCCCCGTGAATCACAATAGACTTCCACGGAAACAGAAGCAACGGGATTGGATTTTAACCATTTGGCTTTTGAAGCCAGCGTTTTCTTGGCATCAGCACTTAATAAAGTAGAATTCACACCAAAAAAAACATCACCATCGCCACCTTTTTTCGTTATAACCATTTCGGCAGCTTTTGCTTCGACAGCAACAGCTTTCGTGGCGGCTTTGGTTTCGACAGCGGCAGTGGCAGCTTTCATGGCTGCTGCTTCAGCGGCTTTTACATTGGCGACGGCGGCAAGCTTGGCTTCTTTAGCAGCCTTCATCGCAACTTGCTCTGCGGCTTTGGCTTCTGCTGCGGCCCTGGCTGTCATCTCAGCTTCATCGGCGGCTTTTGCAATAGCAGCATCTTTTTCAACATTCACCTTTGCGATCCATTGTTCTTTTGATGCAAGGCCTTCGGCGCTGACACTGCCTTCTACCATGCCTTCCTTTAAATCCTCATCAGCCGGTCGCGTATCATGCAACCAAATACTCCAGACGCATCTTTTAAACTCATACCCCGGGACGGTATCCAGGAGTTGTCCATCTTTATAAACCGTTGTTCCCTGTCCTGGAATATAAACAATATCAAATTCTTCATCATCTTTAATCTCATTTGCGAAACAGGCTTTAAATTTGTCGACTTTATCTTGTATCGAGCTTATATCCCCCCTGGGCATGGAGTTTCTGAATCCGTTATTGAACGCTTTGTTAATATTTTTACTGCTGGCAAAAAAATCATTTATTATATGCATCCTGATTGCCATTGGTTCATCAGCGTCCTTTATCGCTGCAGGATCGGTCATTGCCTTTTCCAGCCAGAGGCCCGCAACATAAACATCATTCAGAAAAGCTTCACGCGTACCACCCCCATTTAAAAGCAACACTTTATCACCGGCAGTCATTGTTTCAGGAAAATCAATTTCATTAATTGTTCTCGCCGATGACACACTTACCATCATGAGAACAACCATCAAGGCGATTAAAACTTTTTTGAACATAATACACTCCTTTTCTTTTTTTATGATTGTGGTGTTTAATAAAAAAAACATGGTTTATGATTTTTAGCACCCATAACATAATTAACGGTTTTTTTACAGTTTTTTATTTTATTTATATTTAAACTGCCAAAGTTCCAATAACCTCATCAATATGGTTTATATTGTGATGATCAAGATACCCCTCTAATCCCTCTATAATGTCAATAGTGACGCGGGGATTCACAAAATTGGCTGTTCCTACCTGAACGGCACTGGCGCCGGCAATCAAAAAAGCGATAGCATCTTCAGCGGTCATAATCCCGCCAATACCAATCACCGGAATTTTCACCTCCCTTGCCACCTGCCATACCATTCGAAGCGCCACCGGCTTAATGGCCGGCCCGGACAACCCACCCGTTATATTGGCGAGTATCGGCTTGCGCGTGTCAATATCAATCATCATTCCGGTAATGGTATTGATCAATGATACCGAATCCGCACCTGCGCCTTCGACACTTTTGGCGATTTCAACAATGTCTGTTACATTCGGAGACAGCTTCACCATCAGCGGCTTTGACGTGTGTTGACGCACACTCTCAACCACCTGAGCGGCAGCGTCACAATCAACGCCAAAGGCGACCCCGCCGGATTTGACATTGGGACAGGAAATATTCACCTCAAGGCCTGCGATATCGTCGAGTTCATCGATACGGGCCGCAAGAACAGAATACTCCTCAACTGTCTTTCCATAAATATTTATAAAAATCGGCGTTGAAAAATTCCTCAGAAAAGGGAGTTTTTCGGTGACAAATGCCTCAATGCCGATATTTTCCAGGCCGATGGCATTTAACATACCACAGGGTGTTTCAATAATTCTTGGTGGTGGATTACCCGGTGAAGGCTGTAAGGACAGTCCTTTTACAACAATTCCGCCCAGCTGATTCAAATCAATCAACTCATCAAATTCCTTACCGTACCCGAATGTTCCGGATGCCGTCATGACCGGATTTTTAAGTCTCACACCGCCAATATCGACACCGAGTCTGCTACTGTGTTTTCGATTGGTCATATTCCTTACAGTTCATAATTAAAAAGTTATCATATAGAATTCTCTTGACGAAAATGATGCCCGCTTATATTTGAATCATTTTAAAATTAATTTTATATAATATAATATATTAAAAATAAATCGTCAAACAATTGAATCCGTATGACACCCATGAATCAATCTTCCTTGAGAATTGGACTTTTAAGTTACCGCAGTAATCCGCATTGCGGTGGCCAGGGAGTATATATTAAAAACCTAAGCCGCGCCCTCTCAGACTTAGGCCATCGAATCGATATCCTTTCCGGCCCCCCCTATCCGATCCTGGATTCGGATATCAAATTGATTAAACTGCCCAGCCTGGACCTGTATAATCCAAATGATTTATTCCGTGTTCCCAAGGCTTTCGAGCTCATGGATTTCACAAACCTGATTGAATGGCTCGGCGTCTCCACCATGGGATTCTCAGAACCGCTCACGTTTGGCATGCGCGCTTATAAATATCTGAAAAACAAATTCCACAAATATGATATTATCCATGACAATCAAAGTCTTTCCTACGGTCTATGGGCCATTAAAAAAAAAATTCCGACGATCGCAACCATCCATCATCCAATAACCGTCGACCTGAATATTGCCGTAAAATCCGAACCGGTTTTATGGAAAAAATTAAAGCATCTGCGATGGTATTCGTTTCTGGGCATGCAAAAAAAAGTAACCAAAACGCTGCCCCATATCATAACCGTATCTGAGTGCGCCCAACACGACATCAGCAAAGAATTTTGTATCCCCAAAAACCGGTTTACGATCATCCCCAACGGTATCAACACGGATCTTTTCTACCCCATGCCGGAAATCAAACGCCGGGAAAACCGTATTATCGTGACCAATAGTGCAGATACACCACTCAAGGGGCTCTGTTACCTGCTCCAATCTGTTGCGGAAATATCTAAAAATAAAAAAGTAGAACTAATCGTCATTGGGGCACCCAAAAAAAACGGAAAAATTCTGCGTCAGATCAAAAAATTGAAAATCGGTTCTTTTATCACCTTTACCGGCCGGATCAGCGATGAAGAGTTTGTCCGACAATATGCCAAAGCAACCATTGCCGTCATCCCGTCGGTTTATGAAGGGTTCGGCTTGCCGGCCGGTGAAGCAATGGCGTGTGGGGTGCCGGTCATTTCTACAACCGGCGGGGCTCTGCCCGAAGTTGTTGGCGATGCCGGTATCCTGGTCCCGCCGGCTGATCCGTCAGCATTGACAAACGCGATCACCAAAGTTTTAAACACGCCGGACCTGGCCGAACAATTGAGCATCGCCGGGTATCAACGGGTCCAAAACCATCTAACATGGCATGCGGCTGCCCAAAAAACCGTTGATGCCTATCGAAGAGCAATATATGATTACCGTAAAATTTGATCGTTTGAACATACAGCCGGGAGAAAAAGTCTTAGACATCGGGTGCGGCTCCGGCAGGCACACCGGTGAGGCCTCGCGGCTTAAAGGTGCAACCGTTATCGGCGCGGACATGAACTTTAACGACCTGATTGAAACCAGAAACCGGCTGAATTTCATCAAAAACTGCGGTGAACACGGCGGTGGACAAAGAGGCATATCCGCAGCAGACATCACTTCGCTGCCCTTTGAAACCGAAAGCTTTGACCACGTGATATGTTCTGAAGTTATGGAACACATACCGGATGAATCAAAAGCAGCCCGTGAGCTCGTCCGGGTACTAAAACCAAGGGGCAATCTGGTGGTCAGTGTGCCAAGATTTTTACCTGAAAAAATCTGCTGGATGCTGTCTAAAGAATACTATAATGCCAACGGCGGACATGTCCGAATTTATAAAAAAGAAAAAATCGCATCCCTGTTTGAAAATCAGGGACTGTGCCAACGGGGATCTCATTTTGCACACAGCCTGCACGCCCCCTACTGGTGGCTAAAATGCCTGGTCGGCCCGAGCCGGGAGGATTCGCTGCCCGTAAACCTTTACCAACGATTCCTGACTTGGGATATTATGGAAAAACCCAAAATCACCCGATACCTGGATGCACTTTTCAATCCCATACTCGGAAAAAGCATAGTGCTGTATTTTAAAAAAGGTAAAGTACCAAATTAAAAAATCAGCCTGTCGGCCCACATTTATGTGAGCCATTTTTCCATATAGTATCTTGAGTGGCTGAAAAATTGCTACAACGCAGTAGGTGGAACTTTTTACGACGCCATCATGTTATTTCATTTGCTCTGAATACCCCCCAGTTCCAGACAGCTACAGGGTCCTTACCGGATAATGGCACAACCTGGCAGGTCATATCCGGCAAACTTAAGATCGCGCAGGTATGATTAAATTTTGTACTTCCCGGATTAATCACCAGGGTATTTCCCAATTTTTCAGCAAATACCTGATGGGTGTGACCGACAATCAGGACATCATATTCAAAGTTTTTTAAATGATCCTCCCATATTTTTTTCCGATCTGAAATCACATGCCCGTTTTCGTTTAGCAGGTGAATTCCTTTCTCCAGAGACTGTGACGGACTGGCATGAACAAAATACAGTTTTTTACCTTCAATCGTTAATCTTATTACATAGGGAAGCGTGTTAAAGAAACTGACTGCATCGGAATGTTTGTCTTTTGAATGACGGTCAAGATACCAGACATCATGGTTACCCAGGATCGACCGGGAACCGTTTTCTTCTATCAGGCTAATGGTTTCCGCCAGCCCGTCACCATAACCCGCAATATCCCCGGCACAAAAAATTCTGTCAACACCCTGTTCTTTGAAAATCTCCAATGCTTCTTGAACCGGGGCCGGTGTTGCATGAACATCACTGATGAGTCCGATCTTTTGAGTCATTTTTCAGGCCTTGAAAGCATTAACGATTGTCTTATAATTCAACTATCTGGATAATAGGAGAACGTCATATAATTAAAAAGTTCGGCAGCAGTTGATACTCCGGACATATCAGAATCGATTTCACTGTTTTTGCCCAGCACTTGCCCGTGACCGATGATTTCAGGCGTTGTTTGCTGGGGGGTGTCATCCGCAATAAATGACGATTTCCACACAACAGAGGGCTGCCCATTTACACCGCTATAGCCCGGCATATTTTCTGCTTTGGTATAAAATTCATTGTAATCAAACGATACATTGGCTTCGATAAAAACCGCTATTTTTTGTCCATGATATTTTTCCGGTATCTGCCAGACGATGGCATGAACCTCACCGGACGGGGTGGCACCGGAAACCGCATCAATATCCACACCCTGATTTCCGGGGCGGATACCTGCCCATACCGGCAAGGCATCGGGGCGTTCATCAGCAAACATCCATTTGTTCTCTCCCGCCCCCTGGGTCACAAAAACAGTTTCTCGATCACCGGTCACGGTTTCCACCCATACTGCCAGCTGAGGATATTTGGTTCCCAAAAGCCAGGGATAATTATCAGTATTAAAAGACAGAGAAATTTTCAAGTTTCTGCTGTTCGTTTCAATAATTTTCTGCTCTTTTAATCCGGAGCAATGGACCAGTAAAATTAAAACAAGCGGGATAACCCAAATTACTTTTTTCATATTTAATTCCTTTACTTATAAAAAATTCCAGCCATTTAGAGATTAATCGGTTTTATTCACCGAAATGCTTTCCTTCTCAATTTTATCACAAAATGCCTTTAATCTCTGCTTTCCATAATCGCAGTCAATGGTATATGATTTAAGGGAGCGCCTGAAAATAAGCCAGGAAACCAGCCTGAAAATCCAGATCAGAGGAAGCTCATGATAATTACTGGACACGCCTAAGGTAGAAACACGTATTCCGCCGGATTTTTGAATCTGCCGGGTCATGGGGGTAAAAATAAGTTCAAGTTCAAACATTTTTAACGGCGGTCCGCCAAAAGTGGCAAAGGCACCCACCGGTTTATGTTCCAGCCCGTTAATCTGTTTAAGGTATCGCGCAATCGGGTATGAGGTATGGGCCCACTTGGGGCCGCCGATACAGACATAATCGAATCCTGACACATCCGAATAATCAGGCGGCTGGATTGCTTCTTCCGGCTGATAATAATTTTTTACCCACCAGCGGTAAAAAGTCGAACTGATTAATGAAAGGCCAACCAAAGGATACTGATAGATCTGCCTGAAAAGAAGATTCCAGCAACTTTTCCGGTTCACAACATCAATGCGGTCTGTTTTTACTATATGCCCGCGTAATTTAAGCTCTTGTACAATGCGGTCAGCCAGTTTTTCGGTAAACCCGGTTCGGGAGTAATAGGCAATCAAAATTTTCATAGCAACTCAGGTCCAAATTTTTTAAGTTGTCCTGTAATTTTAATCCTGTACTTTATTAGATCGAAGATCATTTACGGCTTCGTAAAAAGCCCAAATTCTGTGTTGCGCTGCATTCTTCGTTTCTTCAAAGTACGCTAAGTACTAATCATCACTCAGAATTTGCACGCCTTGAATTTGAACTTTTATACTTTGCCGTCGGAATTCGACTTTTTACGGGACTATCATCATTTAATTTCCTATCTTTTGTTGTAGACCGAATGGCCGGAATCAGCAGTACAAAAAGCCAGTCAAAACATTTCAAATATGCAATAACTTCCGCCAGCTTTTTGTATCTGCTGAATTCTGTCATTCGACGGGTTTTTGTTAATTGTAATAGCCTTCTGCATTGCTGCTTATAGCTATTATATGGGTAATGATCATACCTATAATTTACGGAGCATTTTTTCCAAATATCTATCTATTTGAGGATATATATATCGGGGTAGTCCATAAGCTTTAGAGTCGTGGCAATGACACCTGCGACTGCCGGGACATCGTGAATAATTATCAGGCTGTTGCTCTTATTCAGCTCCTCCATCATGGGTTTCGAGAACATGTCGCTGTAATCAACATGGTTGGCCCCATTGACATGACCTTTCTTAAACTTCGTTTCATCACGAAAATCGACAAACGTACAATTTTTTAGCTTTCTGGCATTCCCTTCGGTGGTGATTAGCGCGGCAAAATCGTTCTTGTTCACAGCAATGAGGTCCTCAAGAAGTTCCAGTTTGCCTTCCGTGGCATACCTTGCCATTTTCCACCCCTTGATACCATCTCTCATCCAGTAGACATTCTTGTAGCCATTCGCAACCGCCAACCTGGCGGCTTGATAGGATTTCCATCATGTGCTTGACGCGCAATAGGTTATAATTGGAGTACTCTTGTCTTTTGGCAGCTGTGCTATATCAAAATCGACTTCGCTCAGTGGCATATCAGTGCGTTTGTGATCCTTCGGAACCAAACATGTTATATGAATTGTGCCGGAAGGATGCCCCTTCATGAAATCAGTCGTGTGACTGTGGCATGCAATGAATATCGAACCATCTTCGTGAAGTTTTTTTGATTGTTCCAGGCTTACTGCTTTGAAGCCCTCCCCCCCTTTTTCAGGAGCGGGTACCTTGGCCGCAAGACCGGACGCTGAAAACACGACTATCAACAATAACGATAAAATAAGAATTGATATTCTCCTGTGCATAACTAAACTCCTTTCACTTTTAATGTTGTTATTTTTGTGGTAATTGCCAACTCCCAAATTTATAGGCATGATCACTAAAAAACACGTACTTATTCAACCTCCTTTCTTGTGTATTCGGGGTATATTTCAACACACGAATACACATAAATAGTGGATTTGAGGATTTGGGTGAGGATTTAGGGTCGGGCCAAGCTAACTTATTGTATTTTATTGATTTCACTCCAAGACATAAGCATTTTCGACCCCTATTTCGCTCTTTTAGCCCCAAAAGTGCAATATAGCGCTCATATGAGGGGTTAATTTGTATTTATGTTATATATTTTTAATTATTTAGCTTGGCCCGACACCATTTCCTACCCCATTTCCTTTATCATCATGTAAGTTTTTATCATTCTCCGCTCTTTTACTTGACCTAACCAGCGGTATAAAAAAAACAATACAAGCAATTAAAAAGATGACACTACCTATGAATGTTAAAATATCATGATTTTTCAAACTTGATGCGATGAAAAAAATGGCACATATTATAAATAGTATCCAACCCACTATCTGATATCTGATTCCCTCTATAGTTTGATTTTCGTGGTATTCTTTCATTTTTTTTTGAAATTAATTCCTAACTTTTTTATTAAAACCATATAGTGTTGATAAGTGGAAAAGTTTTCCATGATATTGGTCTTTATCTATAGAAAATCTTTCCTTCTATCTGTATATTAAATTCAACTTCGGTAAATATTTCTCTTGAATTTTTTGAATCTTTTGCCTACGAAAAATTTTCTGTTTAATACTATAATGGTGCGAAGACATGGAAATCAAGATCAAATCCGATCTAATTCCAGCGGATTGATTCGTTTATTTGTAAGGCTTCCGGGATAAAGTCAGATTAAGTTTATTTCAAATCCCGGGTAACGCAGACATGGACGAATCAGGCCGCTGCCTATAACTTAAGCCATTTCTCCCTTAACTGCCCAGACAATTTCTTTACCATCGAAAACCCCTTTTCCACTGTTTTTTCAAGATCCGGATTGATCAGACAGCAGGTGGCCGGTGAAATCTGACTTTGCGCCAGCAGCTGATCCATATCGATTCCCTTGTCAGTCAGTTGTTTCCATACAGATTCAAGCTGATCGGCCAGAGAGGCAATATTTTCCGATTCAAATGGCTCAAAGTTAGTGGGCACAATCCCCCAGGACAGGATACCGCCCCGATCTAAAAATCGCTTGATGGCCGGCGCATATACGGGGAAAACTTCCTTATTGGTATAAACATCCAGAGATAAAATATCCAGATCCTGGTTGAGCAGAAAATCCCAGTCCGGGTTGCCGCATAAATGGATGCCCCGGGGGCGTTCAATCATATCAAAAAATGCTTCCATATCGCCTTTGGCCTTGCCATCCCCATATCCGGACATAGCGGAAAATAAAAACTGAAGACCGGGTTCATCCACAAACATGAACGCATTTTCATTCATCTTTTTCAGCCGGGCAAGCTGCACATTGACCCGCTTGGCCATAAATTCAAGCATAAACGGGCGGACCGTATCATCAAAAATAATCGGCCGGTCATTCTGATCGATAATATTAAATCCAAAACTGATGGGTCCTTCCAACTGCCCACGGATGGCCGGGCGGTCTGCCAGGTCCAGCTCCAGAAACCGATGATAAACCGCAGAATATTTAGGACTGATATCAAAAATTTCCGGAGACTCAAAGTTTGCCAGGACCTCTTCGAGTTCTTCAATAAACTTGTCCATGGAAAATTTTAATGTCTGCTGTTCTACATCCAGCAACATTCCCGGAAAATGTTCAGCCGCTTGGACATACATGTCTTCATAGTAGTTCAACCGGGGCAGCTGAGGCCAGAATGGAATATCCATGGTCAAGGCGATTTCGATGGCACGTTCCACATCCGTATGCGGCATAACCGCCATGGCGGTGGTTAAAAGATTCCCGGGTATCGGCATAATTCCTCCCAAAGTAATTTAGGGAACTTCCAAAAATTAATATACCAAACGTGCTTGCCTTTTTGATCTTCTTCTTCGTTGCGCCAACAGTTACATAACACGTTATGCGCCTGTTGACACGCCTTGAATACGACCAAAAATTCCGCGCAATTCCGGTATATTAATTTTTTCCACTTCCCTTAACTTAATTGCAGCATCATAGTTGAAACTTTAAAATTTTTCAATACCTCGCAACTTATTGATTTCAATTTGATTTTTTTAATCTTGACAAAACTATACCACGATGTGATATCTCTTTTTTAAATATAAAAAAGAGCATTGGATGGCAAAATGGAAACACAGGAGTTTAAAGCAATCAGAAAATATTTACAAAAAACCCAGGAACAAATGGCCCGCCTTCTGGGAATATCTGTAAAAGCAATTCGAAGCTATGAACAGGGCTGGCGCACCATTCCCGTCTATGCTGAACGCCAATTATTATTTCTGGCAGCCAAAAAAGCTGAAATCCTGCAACCGGTCAAACCCTGCTGGACAATCAATAAATGCAAAGAAAAACAAAAAGAACAATGCCCTGCCTGGGAATTTCGTGCCGGTAAACTTTGCTGGTTTATCAACGGAACCATCTGCAGCGGTGTAATTCATAAAGACTGGAGAGAAAAACTGGAAATATGTAAACGCTGCAAGGCATTTCCCGCCAGCCTGAAAAAGCTTCTAACGTTTCACCCGAATACCGCAGAAAGTATGTCGGAAAGTGATTGTTTCAAAACACATAAATAAACGTCACTTAGAAGTTATTTTCGAAAAACTTCATTCGGCTTCCTGCATTTACCCTTTTACAAAAAAATACCGGCTCGAGCACCAGCTAACTTTTCTGAAATCATAACTGTAAAGCCAGATATCCAACAACCAGATATCCAACAAATGGGCATGCTTTTTTTGATTTGATTCTTTTTGTTCCTTTCAGCCCAAAATATTAATCTCCCCTTGTCTCCAAATCCGGATTGTTCATTGCTGATTCTTGCTATTTTACCGATTTGACTTATTATATAGATAATCAGGCTAAAAAAGTTTTTATCAATCACTTTATTTTTTTAAACACTGGCAACTCTTTTGATATGCCACTTTGTGTCATAAAACCTGACTCTTTTTCAAGGCTTTAAGGATACACGATGAACACACATCATATACAAAAAATTAAAAAATCCATCTTTTTAACCATATTAATTATTTCAGCCTCATTCACCGCGTTTGCTCAAAGCTCCATCTGGGCGCCGGTTTCTCTGAAACTGTTAATCAAGGAAGGGCTGGCTAACAATCAGTCTTTAAAAAGCATAGAATACCAGCTCGAAGCATTAACCGAACAGGTAACTGCTGCCGGGGCACTTGCCGACCCCCGACTTGGTATCGGGCTGATGAACATGCCGGTAGATACGTTCCGGTTTGATCAGGAACCCATGACCCAGAAACAGATTTTTATCGCACAGAAAATTCCATGGGCCGGAAAACGGGCACTGATGTCCGAAGATGCGCAATGGTCGGCAAAACAAAAGGAAATGATGCTTGATGCCCAGCGCCTGATGCTGTCGAGAAATATTGCCGATGCTTGGTATGAACTGGGTTTTATCACCAAAAGCCGGGAAATCAATGACCGGATGATTGAACTGGTTGACCGGATATTAAACGCAGCTGAAAGCAGATATGCCACCGGCAGGGGACAGCAGCAGAATATTTTCCAGGCACAGGTTGAACGCAGCAAACTCGATACAGAACAGATATCTTTAAAGTCAAAACGAAGGGTCATCGAAAATCGAATTAATTCGCTGTTAAACCGGACAGCTTATCAGCCGGTTGTTTACGTCAATGATTTGGAAGAGCCCGGCATTAAACTCTCGCTGCCGGATTTAAAATCAATAGCCCAGACGAAAAATCCGGAAATAAAGATCCGGGAGTATGAAATTGCGCAGGCAAAAACGCGCATCAACCTGGCGGAAAAAGACTACTGGCCGGATTTTGATATTATGGCCGTTTACGGTCAACGGGATGAAAACCGCGCCGGACAGGACTGGGCGGATTTCTTTTCAACGACTGTCTCCATCAACCTTCCCGTCTGGCAAAACAGAAAACAGGATAAAAAACTGGCAGCAGCGACAGCAATGCATCAGGCTTCCATTCAATCCTACGAAAACCTTCTGGAAAAAATCAGCCATCAGTTGGACGGACTTGCAACCGAAATTATCAATCTCCAGGACAATTATTCCCTTTACCAGCAATCCCTCCTGCCCCAGGCGAAAAATTGGGCGCGCTCCGCACTGGATGCGTATGAAGTCGGTAAAGTTGAATTTGACACCATGATCAACGCACGGATGCGCCTGCTGATGTTTGAACTCCAGGCGGAACGATACCGTGTGGATGTTTATAAGAAACGCGCGGAACTGGAAGTTTTGATCGGACAGGCATTGCCGTAGCATTTTTTGCAAAGCGATTTGAATAAGGTGAAAAGATGAACGAATATCTCAAAAATTCCAAAGGAACGATACCCTTCAGGGCAATCTTCATCACGGCGGTTATTTCCATCACCGTGTTTGCTGTTGCGGCCTGGTTCACCGGCTACCTGACGGTTCGCCCGATGCAGGAGTCATCGCATCTGCATACAGAGGGAGACACGACGGAGTCAAACACGCTCTATTCCTGCGGCATGCATCCGTGGATTGTAGCCAAAGAACCCGGCAACTGTCCCATCTGCGGGATGGACTTGACCCCGAAAAGAGATCAGATGTCGAATACCGCCGAAACCAGAGAGACAATAATCGCCTACTGGCGGGCACCCATGAATCCGATGGAGATCTATGACAAACCCGGCAAAAGCGCCATGGGCATGGACCTTGTTCCGGTTTATGAAAATGAATTGAGCGGCGGCGTTGAAATAAAGATTGACCCGGTCACCCAGCAGAATATGGGGATTCGGGTTGCTTCCGTTGAAAAAGGGCCTTTGCATTATACCATTCGGACGTATGGTCATATCACCTATGATGAAACACGAAAATCACAGATTAACCCGAGATTCTCCGGATGGCTGGGAAAAGTGTATGTGGATTTTACCGGCCAGATGGTTGAAAAGGGGGACCCGCTGTTTGATATTTATTCACCGGACCTGATCACGGTTCAGGAAGACTATCTGGAAGCCTTTCGGAATTACAGCAGCAATCCATCCCCGGCCAATCGGAAAATTCGTGATTCCGTCATGCGGCGGCTCAGCTTTTTTGATATCAGCGATGAAGAAATCAGAAAAATAGAAAAAAAAGGGGTAGCCAGCCATGCACTCACCATTCGCTCCCCTTTCAAAGGGGTCGTTACGCAGAAGTCAAATGCCGTGGAGGGTGCTTTTGTGAAAGAGGGATCAATGATATATGAAATTGCAGACCTGACCCGGGTCTGGGTGGAAGCGCATATTTATGAATATGAACTGAGCACGGTGACTGCCGGACTGAAAGCCGAGATGACCCTGCCCTATATTCCCGGCAAACGCTATTACGGCAAAGTGGCCTATGTCTACCCTTATCTCCAGCGCCAGACCCGGGACGTGGTCATCCGTATTGAATTTGATAATCCGAACCTTGAACTCAAACCGGACATGTATGCCAATGTATTTATTGAGACAAGCGCAGAAAACGAAGGCATCATGGTTCCGGAAGAATCCGTGATCCGCTCCGGTGAACGCAATATCATATTTGTTACCCGGGGAAATGGAAAATTTACACCGCGTGAAGTCACCCTCGGCATGTCGCTGGACGATTCCAAAGTTCAAATATTAGCGGGATTGGCGCCGGGCGAAACAGTGGTGACCTCCGGCCAGTTTCTGCTAGATTCCGAATCAAAGCTGAAAGAGGCGACCCGGAAGATGATGGAGGTCAGAATCCCGGCCGAAAAGCCGGAAACAAAAACGGAAGATGATTTTTTTAACGATCTGGAATAAATGATCAATGGGTACCAGGATACATTTTGTAAACATTGTATGCATTCCCACGGGGGACCGTGGGAACGAGGCGGAATATATCGAATGTAGAGGAAAGCTTTAATTTTCCATAATGGAGGCCTGAAGGCCTCCGATAGTGACAAAATCAAGGGGTAATCCTATGATTGAAAAAATCATAGAATGGTCAGTCAAAAATAAATTTATGGTGATACTCGCAACGCTTGCGGTGATCACCGGCGGGATTCTGGCGTTAAAATCCATTCCCCTGGACGCTATTCCTGACCTGTCAGATGTCCAGGTCATTATCTATACCAACTACCCCGGCCAGGCACCCCAGGTCGTGGAAGATCAGGTGACCTACCCCCTGACCACTGCCATGCTCAGTGTTCCATTCGCAAAAGTGGTCCGGGGCTACTCGTTTTTCGGACTTTCCTTTGTTTACATCATTTTTGAAGACGGCACTGATCTATACTGGGCCCGATCCCGGGTGCTTGAATATCTCAACTTCGTATCCGACCGCCTGCCGGCCGGCGTCAGCCCCAGACTGGGACCCGATGCCACCGGTGTCGGCTGGGTATATGAATATGTTTTAACAGACACTTCCGGCAAACATGACCTGGCCCAGCTCCGCAGCATTCAGGACTGGTATCTCCGGTATGAACTGACTGCCGTGCCCGGTGTGGCCGAGGTGGCCAGCATCGGCGGCTTTGTGAAACAGTACCAGGTGGAAGTCGATCCCAACAAACTGCTGGCTTACAATCTGCCAATCGGCAAAATCAGAACCGCTATCCAGAAATCGAATAAAGATGTCGGCGGCAAACTGGTGGAAATGGGGGAAACCGAATTCATGGTCCGAGGCTTAGGATATATCAAAAGCATTGAGGACCTTGAAAAAATTGCCGTGGGCGTCGACATGAAGGGGACCCCGATTCTGCTTAAAAATATCGCGGACATCCATCTGGGCCCGGAACTCCGCCGGGGCGTCCTGGACTGGAACGGTGAAGGTGAAACCGCTGGCGGCATCATTGTCATGAGATACGGTGAAAACGCCCGGGAAGTGATTGATAATGTCAAAAAACGGATAAATGAACTGGAAAAAGGCCTTCCCGAAGGGGTTCACATCGAAAGCGGCTACGACCGTTCCTCGCTGATCGATCGTGCCATTTCGACACTGAAAAAGAAACTGATCGAGGAAATGGCGGTGGTGGCAATTATCTGCATTATCTTTCTGCTGCATCTCCGGTCAGCCTTTGTGGCCTTGTTTACCCTGCCGGTCGGCGTTCTGATGGCATTTATCATTATTTATCCGCTGGGGATCAATGCCAATATCATGAGTCTCGGGGGCATTGCCATTGCCATCGGTGTCATGGTGGAC
>Ga0307991_1000578_pt1 | contig 26505 bp, 20 predicted proteins | sample EllFjometagen131_FD_203146 | JGI IMG/M metagenome (GOLD analysis project Ga0307991, IMG submission 203146) | Marine microbial communities from Ellis Fjord, Antarctic Ocean - #131 | ecosystem: Environmental > Aquatic > Marine > Unclassified | place: Southern Ocean | collected 2014-10-08 | reverse complement strand
GAAAGCCGAGAGGTTGCGTACTCAGCCAAGCTAATATGATGGCCATTGGCCTTCAGATGACCCATATGTTTAAACTTACAAGCAGAGATTGTCACATCTGCGCCTTGCCCCTCTTTCATATCGGGGGTTTTTCCATGACTCTGACAATTATGCAGCAGGGAGGGAAAAATTTGATAATGGATCGGTTTGATCCCCTCCTCGTTCTGAAGCTTACCGAAACAGAACAGGGAACATTCTTAGGTACTTTTCCGCCGATGCTCACGGCGATCCTGGACGCCCAGGATAAGCACTCCTTTGATATGTCGAGTTTGAGAGGCGTCGGAGGAATGGACGGTCCAGAGACGATTCAACGCTTTTTGAAAAAGAACCCTCATGCTGTTTTTTATAGCCTCTATGGCCAGACAGAGGCTATGCCGGTTTCAGGTTGTGATATTACGGAAAAACCGGGAAGCATCGGGCTTCCAGCTATCATGACGCGGGTAGCAGTCTTTGATGATCTGGATCAGGAAGTCCCCATCGGAGTGCAAGGAGAGATATGTGTCCGGTCGCCTGCCGTATTCCTTGGTTATTGGAATCTGGAGGCAGATACGGCTTATACTTTTCGCAATGGCTGGCATCACACGGGTGACCTTGGGAGCATCGATAAAGATGGGTTTATTTGGTATGCAGGGCGAAAACCGGAGAAAGAACTCATAAAACCTGGAGGCGAAAACGTTTATCCGATGGAAGTAGAAAAAGCCATTCTCGCTCATGACAGTATTGAGGAAGTAACCGTTATAGGTGTTCCCGATGCTGAATGGGGTGAAGCCGTCCAAGCCGTTTGTGTACTCAAAAAAGGAAAAGACATAGGTGGTGATGAATTGATCGAATTTGTGGCATCCAAGATTGCCCGCTATAAGAAACCAAAGCATGTTCTTTTTGTTAAGAGTTTGCCTAAAACAGCTAGCGGCGAAATCGATAGAAAGGAAATAAAAAAAACCTATCTTAGAAAAGAATGAAGATCTTTCTCTGATTGCTTGCTCTTGCCTTGGTTGAGATGCAAACAGATGTAGTAATCATAAATTTGGCCACTCAGTTTCAATTGCCAGATATCACGGTGTTTTTGCTCTGAATGGGGCTAAACTTGGGTTAGATTTATCAGCCGCCAAGGGCCCTTCAAAATGACGTTCCTTGATTGATATGGCGCTAGAGGGATATGTATTACCGTCATTCATGGTTTGGCATTCAGTCCCGTAACAGCTGATTGGCGATGACGACTCTTTGAATCTCCGACGCACCTTCATATATGCGCAGCATGCGGATTTCCCGGTAAAGGCGCTCCACCAGGTATCCCTTGGAGACACCATAGCCGCCGTGAATCTGGACCGCCTCATCGATGACTTCCTGCGCGATTTCCGTAGCATATAACTTGGCCATGGATGACGGAAGGGTGATGCGCTGTGCCCCCTGATCCTTCAAAAAGGCCGATTGGTATACCAACAACCGGGCGGCGCTGATTTTGGTTGCCATGTCTGCCAGCTTACCCTGCACCAGCTGAAATTGGGATATGGTCTGGTTAAACACTTTCCGTTTTTTTGAATATGCTAAGGCTTCTTCAAAAGCCGCCTGGGCGAAACCCACCGCGCACGATGCTACCGTAGTTCGAAAAAAATCCAGCGTCTGCATGGCCACTTTGAAGCCTTTTCCTTCTTCTCCCAACAGGTTGGCGGCCGGCACCCGGCAATCCTTGAAGTGCAGTGTACCGATGGGATGCGCGGCCATCAACGGCAGACGTTCTCCAGCAAAAAAACCCTCGAATCCCTTCTCGACAATAAAAGCGGAAATGCCCTTCACGCCTTTCTCTGGATCTGTTTTGGCAAAAACCGTATAGACGTCGGCATCCGGCGCCATGGTGATAAACGTCTTGGTGCCGTTCAGCAGATATTCATCGCCTCTTTGTTCGGCCGTGGTCATGATGGCGGCCGCGTCGGACCCACCGCTGGGTTCCGTTAAGGCAAAGGTGATTACTTTTTCTCCCGAACTGACCATCGGGAGATAGTTCTGTTTCTGGTCGTCGGTACCGGCGGCGACGATGGGGCCTGAACCTAGTCCCTGCATGGTGAAGATCAGTTCCGCATTCAGGCAGCGTGTGGCCAATTCCTCCCGAATAATGCAGAACGATACCAGCGATCGGGAATCGGGACCGGAACCGTATTTTCCCGGCACGGTGTACCCCAACAGTTTTTTATCGGCTAATAGTTTTACGATACCCCGGTCAACCCGGTCGGTTTCCCCAACCTTTTTCTCCAATTCCTTTAATTCACCTTTACAGATCTCGATAACGTCTTTCCTGAGCTTTTTTTGCTCTTCTGAAAACAAACTCAGAATAAATTCCATGTTCCTTCTCCTTTTTTAAATAGGGACAGAGCGCAGAACCCTCATAACTGTTCTGGATAGGCATGTTGGCATCTAATAGAATGTCGCGTGCGGTGGAAAAGGATGACAGATCAGTCGCCTTCTCCGGCGATGATCGCGCAGACCCGAGCGAGTTCCTCGGGGGTGTCCACCTCGACGGAGTCGTGGAGGGTCTCGACGACCTTTATCCGGTATCCATTTTCCATCGCCCGGAGTTGTTCGAGAGCCTCAGTCCGCTCCAAGTGGCTCACCTCCAGAGCGGTGAAGATCCTCAGAAACGACCGGCGGTATCCGTATATCCCGTGGTGTTTGTAGTAAGGGACCGGCTCTTTCCTGTCGCGGTCATAGGGGATGGTCGCCCGGGAAAAGTAGAGAGCAAAGTGATCCTTGTCGAAGGCGACCTTGACGGCATTGGGGTGGCGCACCTCTTCCTCTCGCCGTATCTGGTATATGAGGGTGGAGAAGTTCAGCGACGGGTCGTCCAGAAGGGGCCGTGCCACCTCCTCGATCTGCGAGGGGACGAAGAGGGGCTGATCCCCCTGGATGTTCACGACGATGTCCCCATCATCCAGTCCGAGGTCGTTCACTGCCTCGGCGATCCTGTCCGTCCCGGACCGGTGGCGCGGGGAGGTCATGACGGCATTTCCCCCGAAGCTCTTGACCCGCTCGAATATGCGCTTGTCATCGGTGGCCACGGCGACGTACGATACCAGATCGAACCCGGCGGCCTTTTCATAGACGTGCTGTATCATGGGTTTGCCGCAGATGTCCGCCAGCGGTTTCCCCTCGAAGCGCGATGACTGATACCGCGCCGGTATGATGCAGATGACCTTCGGCATTATCGCTTCGCCCTTACAGTTCCTTCGCCGCCGCCTCCGCTATCGCGCCTGTGATCTTCGCCCGTGCCTCTTCAGACATCTTGACCGGTATGATCATGAAGAGCGTCCGGCTCATGATCTCTTCGGCGTGGGGGATGTCCTCCACGCGGTATTCGACTGCCCCCTTGTACATCGGATTGGTGAAGGGGAACTGGGATGAATTGGCGGTTGCCCGCGCGATCAGGTGTTCCCACCGCGGGGCATAGTGCCACGCGTTGTCGCGGTAATATATCGTGTCCACGCCCCTGTCGGCGAGGAGTTTCTGGAAGCGTTTCGCGGTTCCCTCATCCGGAAGATTGAACCCCAGGAACGTCGCGGTATCGCCGTCGGGATCGAACAGTTTTCTGAAGCCGATTCCACTCACCGCGCCCAGCGCATCCTTAATGGCGGCCTTGTTCTTGCGCTGCTCGGTGACGATGTAGTCCAGTTTTCTGAGCTGGGCCAGGCCGACCGCCCCCTGGAATTCATTCATGCGGAAGTTGAAGCCGAGGAAGGATCGCCCCTCGTCTCCCCTTCCCACGTTGGGATTGTGGTCGTGGCCGTGGTCATGGTACCAGTCGGACCGGTCGTAGAGGGCCTTGCTGTTCGTCAGGACCATGCCCCCCTCGCCGGTGGTCATCGTCTTGTAGTAGTCGAAGCTCAGGATCGCCATGTCGCCCAATGTCCCCAGCTTCTTCCCCTGGTAGCTCCCGCCGCAGGCCTGGGCGTTGTCCTCAATGACAAGGAGGTTGTGCTTCTTTGCGACCTCTATGATCTTGTCGATCCGCGCAGCCGCCCCGCACATGTGGACGGGGATCACACACTTGGTGGCAGGGGTTAGCTTTGCCTCGATGTCTTCGGGGTCGAGGTTCAGCGAATCGTCGATATCCGTCATGATCGGGATGGCCCCGACCTCCAATACCGACTCATAGGTGGCGATGAAGTCGAACGCGGGGACAAGGACCTCGTCTCCCGGTCCCACATCCAGAGCGGTCAGGGCAACCTTCAGGGCTGCTGATCCGGATGTCACGCCCAGGGCGTGGCCGATGCCCAGATACTCGGCGAATGCCTTTTCGAACTCCTTAACCTTGAAGACCCCCTTGCGCTCCTCGTCGAAGCCGTACCGCATGAAGACGCCCGTCTCCAGGATGTCCATTACTTCCTTTGCCTCTTCTTTTCCTATCAGTTCGTTTCCTGCCATGATGTTCTGTTCCCTCCGGTTTAGTATGCGTCGTTATATATTGCAATGGCGTCCGCTTCCGTCACCTTGCGCGGATTGTTCTCAAGCGGCCTGGCCACTGTCATGGCGGCCTTTGCCAGCTTCGGGAAGTCGTCCTCCTCTATTCCCATTGTCTCCAGGGTATCATAGACCCCGCAGTCATCGATCAGGTCCTCTACCGCGCCGACGGCCATACCCGCGGCCTCGTTCAGGGAGAGGCTCTCGGTGGGCACGCCCATTACCTCAGCGATTACGGCGAACTTTTCCAGCGCCCCGGGGAGATTGAAGTTCATCACCGCCGGCAGGAGGAGCGTGTTCGCCAGACCGTGGGGGATGCCGTACATGCCGCCCAGGGGATAGGAGAGGGAATGCACGGCGGTGACCCCGGCGTTGGCCAGGCCCAGACCGGCGTACAGGCTTCCCAGAAGCATCTCCCCCCGCGCCTCCAGATCGGCCCCGTTGTGAACGCAGGCCCGCAGGTTTGAGGAGATCAAGTCGATTGCCTCCAGGGACACCATCTCGCTCATGGGGCTTGCCGTGATCGATGTGTATGATTCGATGGCGTGACACAGGGCGTCAACCCCGGTCGTAGCCGTTACATGCGACGGAATACTCAGTGTCAGCTCCGGATCGAGGAGGGCAATGTCGGGATAGAGGTAGGGGCTGTTCATCCCCTCCTTCTTGTTCAGGTCCTTGCGGATGAAGACGGAGGTAAAGGTGACCTCACTCCCCGTCCCGGCGGTTGTCGGAACCATGATGGTGGGGAGGCCCGGTCCGGGAACATTGCCCAGCCCCAGGTAGTCTTTGGCGGCTCCCTTGTTGGCGGCGATGACCGCCACGGCCTTTGCCACGTCCATGGTGCTCCCCCCCCCGATTCCCACGACGATATCGCACTTTTTGGCCGTGGCCATCTTCGCGCCTTCATCGGCCAGCTCCAGGGGGGGCTCCCCCTCGACCTTGTCGAAGATGGCGATAGTCATGCCGACCTTTTTGAAATAGTCGGATACCTTCTCCTTCAGCCCCGCCAGGGAGAGGTTTTTGTCGAGGACGACCAGCGGCTTGCTGCCGCCCAGCGTCCCTATCTGCTCGGCTAATTGCTCAAATGCCCCGTTGCCGAACACTATCTTGCCCGCGCCGGTAAAAGAAAATATCGTATTCATGTCAAATCCTTCCATGGGATGTTTTGTACGCAATAATGCGTCTGACCGGCCGACAATGCCGGCCGATCAGACGCTCCCTTATACCACGCTCTTTTTCTGTTTCCTATTACAATTTATGGTTGGGAAAAACAGATTACTCGTTGCGATATGATATCCGCCACCAGCCGCACCTCTTTTTTCCCGAAGTCGCAGACCGTGACAATATTCTGATAGGCACCGGAATCCGGGACAATCTCCGTGAGGATATTGGGAAGGGTCTTCAGCATCTCCCTGTTAAAGGTGACCTCTTTCTTGTCGGGGAAGAGGGCGAGGTAGAAGATGCTCATCTCCACGAGGTCGAGGAAAAAATGGGAACCGAAGGAGAGTTCCGGCATGAGGTTGCCGTGGACGTACGCCACCTCTCCCAGTGCCGTGATGTTGTTTATCTCCGAGAAGTTAACCGGTATCCCCAGCGACGGTGTTGTCGATCCCCATCTGCCCGGGCCCAGCAGCATCACGGGGAGGTCTTTTTTGCTGGTGATCTGTCGGTTCAATCTCCCGACCAGCCGCGCTATCTCGTACTTCTCCTGGAGGGGAAGATCGCTGTATCCCGGAGGATCAATGTAGATAATGCGTTTGATAACCTGGGAAATACTGCCGCCGATAAAATTCCCCTCTGATTTGAAGAGGGTCTGCTTCGGCTTGATATTACGGGGGAATTCAACGATCTTTTCTTCCCCGATGGTCTGAAGGGGCCGGCACTGCAGCAGGTTGATCTCGAACGTGGCGCCCTGTCGGAAAAGCGCATATAGACGACCTTCCTCTTGTCGAGGAGCGCCCGCGCTACAAAAAGGCGGGCACAGGCCTCATAATCCTTTATGTCGTTGACACGCCATACGACATTGTCCCCGAGACGCAGATAATCTATGATCTCGTCGAGGCCTTCAAATCCGGTACTAATTCTTTCCAATGACTCCATGGTGCAACCCTTTCTTCGGTATGGTACAACACGCCCTTCGAAGAGGAGGCTTTACGTGGCATAGATTTCCTGGAGGGATCGTATGTCGAAGGAGCCCCGCCTCATGGCCTGTATTCCGCCGATCACGGCCACGGCGCCGGAGATTGTGGTCACGACGGGTATACCGTGAGAGACCGCGGTGTTTCGGATGACCACCTCATCGCGCCTCGGTTTCGGTCCGCTCGGCGTATTGATTAGGAGCCCGACGTCCTTATTCTTGATGTAATCCAGGAGATTCGGTCTCCCCTCGTCCAGCCGTGTCAGTCGTGTCACGGGGATGTCATGGTCCATCAGTGTCTGTGCCGTGCCGGGCGTTGACAGGATCTCAAACCCCATATCAGAAAACTGCCTTCCGATATTGATAATGTCACCTTTGTCGTAATCCTTGACGCTTATAAAGACCTTTCCCGAAAGGGGGAGTGTCTGCCGGGCGGCTATCTGGCTTTTCGCGAAGGCCGTCCCCAGGTCGGGATCGATCCCCATGACCTCGCCGGTGGATTTCATCTCGGGACCGAGAAGGATGTCCCCGCCCAGGAACCGGTTAAAGGGGAGGACGGATTCCTTAACCACAAAATATTTGGGCTCCGGATCGCTGGTGATTCCCTGCTCCTTAAGCGTCTGCCCCGCCATGATTCGGGTTGCCACCTTTGCCAGAGGCACCCCTGTCGCCTTGGATATGAAGGGTACGGTCCGCGACGCCCGGGGGTTGATCTCCAGGATATAGATATCGGCACCCTTGACCGCGTACTGGATATTGAGAAGACCCCGCACGCCAAGTTCCAGTGCCATGCGCCGGGTCTTGTCCTTGATTTCTGCGATGACCACCGGATCCAGGGAATAGGTGGGGAGCACCATCGCGCTGTCCCCCGAATGGATTCCCGCGTGCTCGATGTGTTCCATAACGCCGCCGATCACGACATCGATCCCGTCGGAGACGGCGTCGACGTCCACTTCGATCGCGTCCTCGAGAAATTTGTCAATCAGAATCGGATGACCCGGGGATGCCGCGAAGGCCTCTCTGGCGAAGCCCTCCAGATCCGCCTGGTTCCACACGACCACCATGGCCCGACCGCCCAGGACGTAGGATGGCCTAATGAGTACGGGGTATCCTATCCGCTCCACGATCCGCTCCACCTCCTCGAAGGAGGTGGCCGTGTCGCTCTCAGGCTGTCTGACTTCCAGCTTGTCCGCCATCTCCTTGAAGAGCTTGCGGTCCTCCGCACGGTCTATGGCCTCCGGGGATGTACCCAGGATCTTCACCCCGTGGCGCGCGAGGGGAATGGCGAGATTGAGCGGGGTCTGTCCCCCCAGCTGAACGATCACCCCATCCGGTTTCTCCGCCTCCACGATGTTCAAGACGTCTTCCAGCGTCAGGGGTTCGAAATAGAGGCGGTCGGATATGTCGTAATCGGTGGAGACGGTTTCCGGGTTGGAATTGACCATGATCGTCTCATATCCCATCTCCCTGAGGGCCATCGACGCGTGGACGCAGCAGTAGTCAAACTCGATACCCTGGCCGATGCGGTTGGGGCCTCCGCCGATGATCATGATCTTTCTGGTGCTCCCCCCCCGCCCCTCGTCTTCCTCTTCATATGTCGAGTAGTAGTAGGGGGTGGATGCCTCGAATTCCGCGGCGCACGTGTCGACTAGTTTGTAGACCGGCCTGATTCCCCTGCTCTCACGCAGGGCCCTCGCCTGCAGTTCATCGATCCCGATGATCTCTCCTATCTGCCGGTCGGAAAACCCCATCTCCTTTGCCGTTCGCAGAAGGGGGGTGGGGAGGTCTCCCTGTCCGGTGTACGACTCGAGGGACCGTTCCATCTCGACCAGTTCCTTTATGTTGTTCAGAAACCAGGGGTCGATGGAAGTTACCTCGGCGATATGTTCAACGGAAACCCCCTCCTTGAGAGCGACCTTGACATAGAACAGCCGCTCCGGGGTCGGGCGCGCGAGGCGTGCCTCCATCTGCTTTGTGTCGACCTTCTCCTCGCAGACACGGTCAAGGCCGGACAGGCCGATCTCCAGGCCGCGGAGCCCCTTCTGGAGGGCCTCCTTGAAGGTGCGGCCGATCGCCATGGTTTCCCCCACCGATTTCATCGATATCGTCAGGGTGTCTTCCACACCTGGAAATTTTTCGAAGGCAAAGCGCGGAATCTTGACGACGCAGTAATCGATGGTGGGCTCGAAGGATGCCGGCGTCTTTTGCGTGATATCGTTCGGGATCTCGTCGAGGCTGTAGCCGACGGCAAGTTTGGCCGCGATTTTGGCTATGGGGAAGCCCGTTGCCTTGGAGGCGAGGGCCGAAGAGCGGGAGACGCGGGGGTTCATCTCTATCACCACGATGCGGCCGGTCCGGGGATGAACCGCGAACTGGATGTTGGATCCCCCGGTGGCGACCCCTATCTTTCGTATGACCGCGATGGACGCGTTGCGGAGTTCCTGGTATTCCCTGTCGGTCAACGTCTGGGCCGGGGCAACCGTGATGGAATCCCCCGTGTGCACCCCCATGGGGTCGAAGTTCTCTATCGAGCAGATGATAACCACGTTGTCCGCCTGATCCCGCATGACCTCAAGTTCGAACTCCTTCCAGCCCAAAACGGATTCCTCTATGAGAATCTGATTAATCATGCTCTGTTCCATGCCGATCGAGGCGTAGTTTTCGAACTCCTCCGCATTGTAGGCAACCGCGCCGCCCGTCCCGCCGAGGGTAAAACTCGGACGTATGACAAGGGGGAACCCGATCTGACGGGCTACCTTCCATGCCTCCTCCATCGTGTTCGCCACAGCGCTCCGGGGGGTGTCCAGCCCGATCTCCGTCATTGCCTCCTTGAAGGCGTCTCTATCCTCCGCCCTGTTGATCGCCTCCAGATCCGCGCCGATCATCTCCACCTGATATGTGTCGAAAATCCCCCGCTCGGCCGCCTCGACCGCGGTGTTCAGGGCGGTCTGCCCGCCTATGGTGGCGAGTACGGCCTGGGGCCGGTGCTTTTTCACGATTTGTTCGATGACATCGGTGGTTATCGGTTCGATGTAGGTATGGTGCGCCATCTCGGGATCCGTCATGATGGTGGCAGGGTTGGAGTTGAGAAGAATAACCTCGTATCCCTCCTCGACCAGGGCCTTGCACGCCTGGGTTCCGGAATAGTCGAATTCACAGGCCTGCCCTATGATGATAGGGCCGGACCCGATGATAAGTATCTTTTTTAAATCGGTGCGTTTGGGCATACCGTCTCAGATCACTCCCATTCGATGGTGCTGGGTGGCTTTGAACTGATGTCGTACACGACGCGGTTCACGCCCGCCACTTCGTTTATTATCCGGGATGATATCCGCCCCAGGACATCGTAGGGGATGCGGGCCCAGTCTGCTGTCATGGCATCCAGGCTTGTGACGGCGCGAATCGCCACCACATTGGCGTAGGTCCGCTCATCCCCCATGACACCGACGCTCTTGACCGGCAGAAGGACGGCGAAGAACTGCCATATCTCGTGTTTTTCGTCATAGCCCTCTATCTCTTCCCGGGCGATCAGGTCCGCCTTTCTCAGTATGGCCAGGTCTTCTTCGGTGATCTCGCCTATGAGCCGTACTCCCAACCCCGGTCCGGGGAAGGGCTGACGGGTGAGGAGCTTTTCAGGCAGCCCCAGCTCCTTTCCGAGGAGGCGTACCTCGTCCTTGAACAGTTCCTTGAGCGGTTCAATCAACTCGAATTGAAGATCTTCCGGCAGCCCCCCGACGTTGTGGTGACTCTTGATCGTCGAGGAAGGCCCCCCTGATGCCGACCTGCTTTCGATGATATCCGGGTAGAGCGTGCCCTGCGCGAGAAATTTTGCCCCCTGCACATCAACCGCCGCGTCGGAAAAGACATCGATGAAGGTCTTCTCGATAATCTTCCGTTTGGTCTCGGGATCAGTGACACCCTTCAGTTCAGCAATGAATCGCTCGGCGGCGTCCACGATCCGAAAATTGAGGGGATACTCCTCGGTGAAGAGGGCGCGAACCTCTTCCACCTCTCCCTCCCGCAGGAGGCCGTTATCGACAAAGATGGCCTTCATCTGCTCTCCGATAGCGCGGTGTATCAGCGCTGCCGCGACCGAGGAATCCACGCCGCCGGAAAGGCCGCAGATCACTGTCTGATCTCCGACGAGATCTTTGATCCGCGTGACCGATTCAGTGATGAACCGGTCCATCGTCCATCCGCCCTTGCAGGAAGCGATGGTGAAGAGGAAGTTTCTGATTATGTCGAGCCCCTTCGGGGTGTGCACAACCTCCGGGTGAAATTGTATGCCGTATATCTTTCGATCGCTGTTGGCCATCGCGGCTATGGGATACGCCGAGGTGCCCGCCAGCACGCTGAATCCTTTAGGGGTCTTCGTCACATGATCCCCATGGCTCATCCAGACATTGAGGCGTGAGGGCAGGTCGGCGAAGATCCCGATCGGGGACTGCACATTTATCCGGGCGGGCCCGTACTCTCCAACCTTTCCCTTCTCCACGGTGCCTTCCATGATCCGCGCCAGGATCTGCATCCCGTAGCATATTCCCAGAACGGGGATTCCCATATCCAGAATACGCCGGTCCATTCTGGGGTGTTCGGATTCAAAGACGGAGGAGGGTCCGCCGGAGAGGATGATCGCCGTGGGGTTCATTCGCAGCATTTCATCCTGTGAGGTGTCGTGCCGCACTATCTCGCAGTACACCCCCAGCTCACGTATCCGCCGCGCGATGAGCTGGGCGTACTGTGAGCCGAAATCGAAAACAGCAATCATTTCTTTCATAGAATATCCTCTCATTAGCCTTGCATTGCTTTTACAAACTGCCCGAACAGGTGCCGGGCGTCATGCGGTCCCGGACCCGCCTCCGGGTGAAACTGTACCGAGAAGACGGGCAGGGTTTTGTGCCGAATTCCCTCCAGGGATTGATCGTTCAGGTTGATATGCGTGATCTCGATGACGTCTGTGTCAAGCGAATCGGGATCAATGCAGAACCCGTGGTTTTGAACGGTGATGTCGATCTTCCCCGTGGACATATCCTTGACCGGGTGATTCGATCCGTGGTGACCGAACTTCATTTTAAATGTCGTTCCTCCAAGGGCCAGGCCGAGGATCTGCTGGCCCAGGCATATGCCGAAGAGGGGTATCGTTCCGATCTTCAGGAGTTCGCGGACGGTATCGATCGCGTATGTTACTGCCGCTGGATCGCCGGGGCCGTTTGATAACAAAACGCCAGCTGGACCGTATGCACGTATCTCATCAACGGCGGTATGGGCCGGGACCACTATAACCGTACATTTCGCGTCGCGAAGCTGCCTCAATGTGCTGTATTTAACACCGAAGTCCAGGATTACGATGGTCGGCCCGTCCTGATCCGCAAAGGTGAAGGGCTGGTCACAGGTCACGCTCTGTACCAGATCTATCCCCGAAAGCCCCGGAGATTGTTGCGCCTTCGCGACAAGCGAAGCCGGATCGATATCCGTGGTTGAGATGACCGCCCTCATCGCGCCGGCCTCCCGGATGTGTCTTGTCAGGGCGCGCGTGTCGACCCCTTGAATTCCGATAATGTTGTTTTCCAGCAGGTAGGTGTTAAGATCTTTTTCCGACCGCCAGTTGCTGGGGGCCTCGCTCAGCTCCTTGACGACGAAGCCTTCAAGCCACAACCCCCTGGACTCGGCGTCCGCGTCGTTGACACCGTAGTTGCCGATCAGGGGATAGGTCATCGCGACGATCTGGCCCTTGTAGGAGGGGTCGGTCAGGACCTCCTGATAGCCCGTCATGCTGGTGTTGAATACCACCTCGCCGGCGCGCTCCCCCGCGGCTCCGAAGGATACCCCCTCAAAGATACGGCCGTCTTCCAATGCAAGCAATGCCTTCATTTCTGTCTGCCAAACCTCACAACCAGCACATTATGGAGAGAATTGTACTACCTTCTTGCCGTCTACCCACCCGACCCCGACTGCTTCGAGCAGACCTGCCTCCGCCAGTTGCTTGTCTGATACGGAAGACGGCGCCTCTGTCAGGGGACAGGAGGCGCTCCTGTTCTTCGGAAAGGCGATCACGTCGCGGATGGACGGAGTTCCCAGTATCATGGAGATAACCCGGTCCATGCCGATGGCGAGTCCACCGTGGGGGGGTGCCCCGTACCGCAGAGATCGCAGGAAAAATCCGAATTTTCTTTTATCTCATCTTCGGCAAGGCCCAGCGCCTGAAAGATCCTGCGTTGAATATCGATGTTGTTGATTCTAATACTCCCCCCGCCGATCTTCTCTCCATTGATCACGATATCGTAGGCGCGAGACTTGAGGGCGGCGAGCGCTTTTCTGTCGGAGGGATCGAAAACCGTCGTGTCCGGCGCCGTAAAGGGGTGGTGCGTGGAGGTGACGTTCTTGCCGTGTACCTCGAAGAGAGGAAAGTCGGTGATCCACAGCGGGGAGTAGACATCGTGGGGGATCAGGTCGAGCCGTTCGGCCATATGAAGGCGGAGCATCCCCAGTACCCTGTTGACCCGAACATGCGAGGCATCGGCGATCATGACCAGTACGTCGCCGTCCTCGGCCCCGAAACGATCTATGCTTGCCTGCTGTTCTTCTTCACTGAAGAACTGCACGATATTCGACTCCAGTTTTCCGCCGGTCATTCTCATCCAGGTCATTCCCTTTAATCTTGAAAGTATGCCAATGCGAAGTTCATTTCCGATGCCGTATGAGAAACATGCTCCCGCCGTTTTACCTTAACTCCTGGCAGAGGCTACAGGCGAATCTCCCGTCAATACCGGAGAGGCATGGTAACGCCTATCCTATCTTCCGATCGAGAATTGCTCCTTGTTGAACCCTTCCGGGACTGCCGTTGGGTAATCACCGGTGAAACATGCCGTGCATTGAATCGTACCGTCCGGAACAGCGCCCAGCATCGCTGGGACCGAGAGGTACGCGAGCGAATCGGCCTCTATGTAGCTCCGTGTTTCCTCTACGGAGTGAGTGAATCCTATCAGCTCCTTGTTGCTCGGTATATCGATCCCGTAAAAACAGGGACACCGCACCGGGGGTGACGCGACCCTGACATGCACCTCTGCTGCCCCTCCCTCCCGTATCAGGCGGACCAGCCGCCTCATCGTTGTTCCCCGCACAATGGAGTCATCCACGACCACAACGCGTCTGCCTTCGAGTACGCCGGGCACGGGATTGAATTTTATCCGTACGTCGCGGTCCCTCTTGTCCTGGTAAGGATCAATAAAGGTCCTTCCGATATAGTGGTTCCGTATTAACCCTATCTCAAACTGTATCCCCGACCTCTGGGCGTATCCCAGTGCCGCTGTGTTGGCGGAATCGGGGACGCTCATAACGATATCCGCGTCGCAGGGGGATTCCTCCGCCAGTTTCTTTCCCAGCTTCCTCCTGAACTTGTCGACTTTCTCGCCGAATATGATGCTGTCCGGCCGGGAAAAATAGATGTACTCGAAGATGCAAAAGGCCTTTCGGGGGGCATCCGGGAGCCGGTGGGATGTCATGCCCTGTGCATCAATAGTGATGATCTCTCCCGGCTCAACGCTCCTGATATACTTCGCGCCTATGATATCAAGGGCGCATGATTCGGAGGCGATGACGGTGGCATCGCCCAGGGTGCCGACGCACAGGGGCCTGAAACCATAGGGGTCCCGTGCCGCTATCAGCTTCGAGGGTGTGAGAAACGCGAAACAGTATGCCCCCTCAATTTGCCCCAGGGCATCAATGACCATATCCTCCATGGTGTCCTTCCCGGATCGCGCGATCAGGTGGAGGACTATCTCACTGTCCGATGTGGTCTGAAATATCGACCCCGTGTTCTCCATCCGTTTTCTGAGATCCAGGGCATTGATCAGGTTTCCGTTATGGGCCGCGGCGATCTGGCCTTTCTTGAATTGTATCAGTATCGGCTGGGCGTTTATCAGCCCGGATCCCCCGGTGGTGGAGTAGCGGTTGTGCCCGATGGCGGATGCTCCCGGCAGACCGGTCATGATGTCGGGGTGTGAAAAGACTGTTCGTACCAGCCCCATCCCCTTGTGGAGGGCAATATTCTTCCCATCGGACGCGGCGATCCCCGCGCTTTCCTGCCCCCGGTGCTGGAGCGCGTAAAGTCCCAGGTATGTCCTCTGAGCAGCTTCCGGGTCTCCAAAAATTCCAAAGACACCGCAGGTGTCCCTGAGGCGATCCGGATCGCATTCTGTTTGTGGCACGATATCATTTCTCTTTTTGAACAGGGTGACCTCCCCGTTGTTACAGGGGTATGCTTCCTTCATATACGAATACGACCACTCCCTTGAGCCAAATGTCCTCAAAGGAATCCCCCCTCTTTTTAAAATCGACGATGAGGGTTCCGCCGGGCATCTCGACATGGATCGGGGGGTCTCCCGCGCCCTTAAACCCACTGCTTATTATGGATGATGCCACCGCTCCCGTTCCGCACGCGAGGGTCTCTCCCTCAACGCCTCGCTCGTAGGTGCGAACGCGTATCCGGCCCGGTCCGAGGACCTCCACGAAATCGACATTGGTTCCCTCGGGTGCGAATGCCGGGTGAAACCTGACCGCATGGCCCATCTGCGCCACCTCATCCGTCGCCATTGCGGCAACCCCCTCTTCGAAGAGGATGGTGTGCGGGACCCCTGAGTTTATGAAGTAGAAGGAAAGGCTCCTGCCCTCTATCTCCAGGGCTTCCTCATCTTTCACGGAGGACGGGTTCGTCAGCTGAATGGCGACCACATCGTCCTGTACGGAGGCGCCGACCGGCCCTGCCATCGTTTCCATAACCATCCGGGATTTCGCGATCTCATCACGCGCGGCAAAGGCGGCCACGCACCTGGCGCCATTTCCGCACATCTCCGCCTCACTCCCGTCGGCGTTGAATATCCGCAGCCTGAAATCGGCAATCGAACTCGGCTCGATTATCAGCAGGCCGTCGGCCCCGATGGAGGTCTGGCGCTTGCACCACACACGAGCCCGCTCACTCCAATCTGCGTTGGTATGGCGGCTGCGAGCGTCTATGACGATAAAATCATTTCCATGCCCGGACATCTTTGAAAAGACAATGGATCGGTTCTCGTTTTCAATCACAGCAATAGGTTCCTCCTCTTGGGCCTCTGTCGTGTCATTATCAGCGGAGGGGGTCATAGCACAGACACCCTCCTCAAGCAATATTGATACCAGGAAGACAATTTTGTCGATTTGTTTTATCCCTTTGGTTTGTATGCCTATTTTAAGGCTTTTATCCATGTCCTGCAATCGGGATACCGCTACAGGCTACATTATTGTAACATTATTTGGCAGGATCCACCATTATGTACGAGGGATGGTCCTGCCCCTCACCCTCGGTATCGACAAAAACCCGGGTGCGATTATGCCCTGCCTGAAAATATCCTGAGATACACCTTACGATGTGGCTGCCAGTTGCGGATGAGTCAGGAGTGAGGGCGCAGTTTTAGAAAGCCTTTTTTATGAAATCGACGGCATTTCTGAAAATCGAAAGACCCGCTCCGTCTTCAGGCAGGGCCTCTCTCGTCCAGCGCGGATGATTGGTATAGTGGAGATAGGCTTCCGGGTGAGGCATGAGTCCGAATATCCGGCCCGATTCGTCGCATATTCCCGCAACGGCATCCATCGACCCGTTGGGGTTGTCGGGGTAATCCATAACAGCTTTTTCATACGTCTTATCGCTGTACTGCAGTGCGATCTGATTATTCGTGTGGAGTCGTTCAAGTATGGCGGTATCCCTCGTGACGATCTTCCCCTCACCATGTCTAACGGGGAGGTATATCCCCTCCAGACCCGTTGTAAAAACGCAGGGTGAATCCTCATTGACCTTCAGATAGACCCATCGGTCTTCAAAGCGTCCCGAATCGTTGAATGTCAGAGTAACCGTCTGAGTGGAATAATCGCCGCCGAACGCCGGGAGCAGCCCCAGTTTGATCATGAGCTGAAAGCCGTTGCACACACCCAGGATCAGTTTTCCGTTCTGAATAAAGTCGATCAACTGCTGGTACAGCTTTTCTTTCCCCCTTTTGATCTGTGCGTGGACGATCCTGTTCGCGCCCGCCTTGGCGGACCCCAGGTCATCACCATCCAGAAATCCGCCGGGGAGGTTGAGGAAGTGGTAATCGTCCAGGCGTTTTTTGCCACAGAGCAGTTCGCTGATGTGAACGATATCGACGACGGCTGATCCCGCGAGCCGGCAGGCATGGGCCATCTCCATCTCGCAGTTCGTGCCGTTTCCCGTGAGTACAATTGTTTTTACTTTTTTTGTCATGTGCCGCCCGTGCGTTTCTAAAAGTCCAGGGGTTTTTGCCACGCCTCTTTCAGGGAGTCGATAGCCTCCTCCATGATGGTCTCTCCGTGTATACCGGCAACTCTGAAGATCTCGCCCGATATAATCTTGCCGATACAGCCAAAGGCCTGCCCCGCCATACGGGCTTCAAACTCTTCCTGCGCCTCCGGAGAGACGGTTACCACAAATCTGCTCTGCGATTCTGAAAAGAGCAGGTAATCATCCCTTTTGATCCCCTCCCGAGGGGCAAGGGAGAGCGAGACGTCCATTCCGAGACCCCCGGCAATGGATGTTTCGGCGAGGGCAATTCCGAGCCCGCCATCGGAACAATCATGGCAGGATGCGACGAGGCTCCTTTCGATCGCCTTGCTCAATGCCTGGTAGAGATCCTTTGCCTTCTGTGCGTCTACCTTCGGGACGGTGTTGCCGATGAATCCATGCATGGCGAACCACTCGGAGCCCCCCAGTTCCGCACGGGTCTCTCCCAGTATGTATACCAGGTCTCCGTGCTTCTTGGCGTCCATGGTGATCGCCTTCCTGACGTCCTCGATTTTTCCCATGGTGGAAAAGAGGAGTGTTGGGGGTATCGATATCTTCGTTTCTCCGATGATATAATCGTTCTTCATGCTGTCTTTTCCGGAGATACAGGGAACCCCGTATGCCGTGGTGTAATCGTAAAGGGCCCGGTTCGCGCGGACAAGCTGTGCCAGTTTATATCGACCGTCTGGGGTCTTCTCCGATTCAACCGGATCACACCAGCAGAAATTGTCGATGCCCGCCATCCGTTCGAGAGAGCCCCCCACGGCGATGGCATTTCTCACAGCCTCGTCTATCGCGCAGGCGGCCATGTGGTAGGTGTCGATATCGCTGTAGCGGGGACAGATGCCGTTGGCCACAACGACCCCTTCGAAGGAATCGAGGATCGGCCTGATAACCGCCGCGTCGCTCGGCCCGTCGTTTGCGACACCGACCAGCGGTTTGACGACGCCACCTCCCTGCACCTCGTGGTCATACTGTCTGACGACCGATTCCTTGCTGCAGATATTCAGGCGCGCGAGCATCTCTTTGAGGGCCCTTCCCATATCATCCGGTTCGGAGAAGTCCGGTTCTTCATGCCGGGGGGGGGTCCAGCGCGCGTTAAGGAGCATCTTGGGGAGTCCGTCGTGGAGGAACTCCATGTCGAGCCAGGCCACGGTTTTCTCCCCGTAACGGACATGAAAGACCCCGGAGTCGGTAAACGTGCCGAGGGGTGTGGCCTCGACGTTCATCTTCGCGGCGAGGGCGAGGAACTCTTCGCACTTTTCAGGGGACACGGCGAGGGTCATCCGCTCCTGTGCCTCCGATATCAGTATCTCCCACGGTTGCAAGCCCGCGTATTTCAACGGGGCCTTTTTGAGATCGATTTCACATCCCCCGCAGAGTGTGGCCATCTCGCCGACTGATGATGAGAGGCCGCCGGCGCCGTTGTCCGTTATCGCCCGGTAGAGATTCGTGTCCCGCGCGATCAGGAGAAAATCGGTCATCTTTTTCTGGGTTATGGGGTCGCCGATCTGTACCGCGGTGACCGGTGAATCCTCATTCAGTTCCTCCGACGAGAATGTCGCCCCGTGGATTCCGTCCTTTCCGATCCGCCCCCCGGTCATGATGATCACATCTCCCGGGACGATTGTCTTGGAATGGGTTGCCTCGCCATGGATGCGGGCGGGCATGATCCCCCCCGTTCCGCAGTAGACGAGTGGTTTGCCCAGGTAGCGTTCGTCGAATACCAGGCAGCCGTTGATCGTGGGGATTCCGCTCTTGTTTCCCCCGTGTTCCACGCCTTCCCTCACGCCGTCGTAGATCCGTCTCGGGTGGAGGATTCTCGGGGGGAGGGATTTGTCGTAAAAGGGGGAGGCAAAGCAGAAGACATCGGTATTGAAGATGAGCTTCGATCCCTTCCCCGTCCCGAACGGGTCGCGATTGACCCCGACGATGCCGGTCAGGGCGCCGCCGTAAGGATCGAGGGCGGAGGGGGAGTTGTGCGTCTCAACCTTGAAGACCAGGTTGTAGTCGTCATTGAACCGGATAATCCCGGCGTTATCCACAAAGACCGACAGGCACCAGTCATCTTTCCCCAGGGTCTCCCGGATCTCTTTGGTCGCCTTTTTGATACAGCTCGAAAAGAGGGAGTCGATGGTTGTCAGTTCCCCATTTTCATCCTCGTAGGTAATCAGGCTGTTGAAGATCTTGTGCTTGCAGTGCTCGGACCAGGTCTGCGCGAGGCACTCCATCTCGACATCGGTAATCTTTTCTCCGAGACCGGCCTTCTGGCGTCTATCCAGAACGGCCTCGCCCAGCAGGTGGTCCCGGATTACCTTCATCTCATCGACGGTCAGGGCGAGGACCCGGGCAGTGCTGATATTCTGAAGCTCATTGTCGCTCACATCGAGGTCGAGCTCTTCGGTTGTCGGATCATCTTTGATAACGACGCGGGGAATGTAAGGGGGAACACCCTGATCGGGATTCCACTCCTCTGTGCCGATGATCTCGTATCGCTGGATGAGTTCGTTGGCCAGAAGCCCCGACGCTATCCGCTCGGCGTCACTCCTGCCGAGAGCCCCCTTCAGGATATACTGCCGCGAGGTATACACGTCCATGGATTCTTGTCTGCCCAAGAGGAGCTCAATTGCTTCCCGCGCTGTTTTTCCCACGTTGTCGGTGACGCCGGGCCTGAATCCCACCTCGATCAGCCAGTCGAAACCGGCCGCGAGCCCCTTGTCTATGACATATTCCTGAATGATGGGGTCAGAGAGGGGACCGCTTGCCGCAGCCGCCAGTTCATCTGGGGCAATATCACCCTCCAGGGTATATACCTCGATGGTTGAGACCTCGGTGACATCAAGCCCAAGATGCTCGTTTATCTTGCGCCCTGCCTTTTCTCCCAGGACATCCCTGATGCCCTGTCTGAATCCGACTTCTATCCTGTGAATCATAGCAGTTTCTCTGTATTGAGTGATTAGACGGGATCAACTGGATTTTGATAAGAAATCAACAGTTCGAATATCTTTATCCTGTTTATCGTGTTATCCTGTCAAAGCCTTTTGTACATTATTACCTTATAAGACCTGTCTCGGGATCCCTGAAAAATGTGAGATCTTCAACCTTCTGCGAGGCATGTCTGTCGCTGATGTCCTCAACTTCGATGCCGCGCTGCTTCAGCTCATCGAATTTCCCCCACAGGTGTTCCGCGGCGGCCCTGTCGATGACGTATATCATCTTTCCACCATTTTTAGAAAATATCTGGCCGTATGAGATAGGGACCATCGACGAGGGGTCTTTCAGGAGAGATTCCGCAACAGGTGCGGCCTTGCGGCTTCCGTTTGCGAGCAGGATTACCTGCTTCGCCCTGTAGACGAGTTCGGTCCCCATGGAGATAGCATACCGGGGGCTGTCTTCCTTCCGTGCGAAATGTCTATCCTCGACCGCATTCGACACCGTGTTTTCATCGAGTTTTACCAGAAGCATCTCATTTTCTTCAAAGGGGATGCCCGATTCGTGAAAGGCGACATGCCCTCGGCCACCGACACCTATGATATGGAGATCGACCCCGCCCCTTTTTGCGATCTTTTCCGCGTAGGCGTCAAGTATTTCAGCTCTGATCCAGCGCAGATAGTCGGATTGTGCATCCCTTTTTATGACGATGGCCTTTCCCTTATCGGCGCCCTGTTCTTCCCAGTCTGCCGGATGTGCCAGGAGTTCGGACATCAGTTTTTCCTGATCGATGAGGGTTCCCCAGGGGACATTTGTCTCCTTGAATTTATTCTGAAGGAGACCGAAGAGTTCCTGGATCATGAAGGAGCTGTAGCTCTCCGGGTGCAGTACCCTCTGTTGCGAGTTTTCTCCCGGAAGGCCGACGTACTCGTCAAGATTGAAGGTCTCAACCTGAGAGTTGTTGATTGTGTTTGCATTCACCGCCTTGGCCAGATGTTTATAAAGACCGGTTGGCGAATTGCCGGTTGCCAGCCCGAGGACGTAGCTGTTTTTTCTGCCCGTTACCTCCCGTATGTCATCGGCCACCATGAGGGCGGCAACTTCACTCATATGATCGAAATCAGCAGTTATGACTACCGTGAGCATACACTATTCTCCAGTATAAATTTCCGAACTATCCTATGCGAGTTTTTCCTTCACCACATCGACAATCTGACGGCAGTATGCTTCGGTTTCCTCGTTTGTTGGTCCCTCTACCATGACGCGGCACATGTTCTGTGTGCCGGAGTAACGTACCAGGACCCTCCCTTTTTCGCCGAGTTTTTTCTCGACTTCCTCAATAACTCTGACAATTTCAGGGATCGTTGCTATATCGGGTTTCGATGACACATCGATATTGATGAGCTTCTGTGGGAATACCTTCATGAGACGGGCAAGCTCGGAGAGGGGTTTGTTCTCTCTCTTCATTGCCACCAGGAGCTGCAGGGCGGAGAGGAGGCCATCTCCCGTCGTATGGTGATTGAGAAAGATGATATGCCCCGAATCCTCACCACCTATCGAGGCCCCCTTCTCTTTCATCATCTCAAGGACATACCGGTCTCCGACAGGGGCCGTTGCCTTCTCTATGCCGAGCTTTTTGAGCGCGAGTCCGAACCCGATATTGCTCATAACCGTTTCAACGATCAGGTTGTTGGTGAGGGTTCCCTCTTCCTTCATCATCTTGGCACAGATGATCATGATCTGGTCCCCCGTCAGGACACCACCCTTTTCGTCGACGGCAATGAGCCGGTCGCCGTCTCCGTCGAAGGCAAAGCCGACATGGGCACCCTTCTTGACAACCTCTTCGGCCAATCTCTCCGGATGCTGGGATCCGCATCCCTCGTTTATATTTTCCCCGTCAGGTTCAGCAAATATGGTGTGAACCTCCGCCCCCATTTCGAAAAAGGGTTTCGGCGCGATCCGGTAGGTGGCGCCGTTGGATGCGTCCAGCACTACACTGGTCCCTTCAAGCGTATATTGCTTCGGAAAGGTGTTTTTCAAAAACACGATATACCGGCCGCGGGCACCCTCCAGGTCATATGCCTTCCCCAGATTCTTGGGTGAAGGGTGAAGGGCCTTCATGTCGTTTGCGAGGACCATCTCCTCTATCTCCAGTTCTTTTTCATCGGGAAGCTTGTACCCGTCGCTGGAGAATAGCTTTATCCCGTTATCTTGAAAGGGATTGTGTGAGGCGGAGATGACTATGCCCGCATCGGCCCTCATATTGCTGGTAAGGAAGGCGACTCCGGGTGTCGGCATGGGACCGACCATGTACGCGTCCACCCCCATGGAGCAGATTCCGGCGACAAGGGCATGCTCCAGCATATATCCGGAAACACGGGTGTCTTTCCCTATGATAATCCTCGGGTGGTGGTCACGACGTTTGAAGAGATGGGCCGTTGCCATCCCTATCCGCAGGGCCATTTCCGATGTCATGGGGTATTCGTTTGCTACCCCTCGTACTCCATCTGTCCCGAACAGTTTTCCCATGCTCTTGTTCTCCTTATCTCGGATTGATAGAACATCCTTCCCCAAACCTCGGTTTTTATATATTACTTAAAGGGGTTTTACAATAAGCAAAAAAGGTATCTCCCTCAGCATCGGTTTCGGGACGACATCATGACCCGTCATGCATCAGGTCTATGATCGTGATTTCGGGGGGCGCCAGGAGACGCACCGGGGGTCCCCATGTCCCCGATCCCCTGCTGACGTACAGTGTTGCTCCGTCCGTAAGCTCGTACCGACCGCTGTTAAAGGTAAAGGCGAGACGGGTGAGAAGCGTGAAGGGGAAGATCTGCCCCTTGTGGGTATGCCCGGAGAGCTGGAGGTCAAACAGTGCCGGCGATCCTTTGAGCACAACCGGCTGATGCTTGAGGAGGACAATAAACCGATCGCCGGAAAACCCGGAAAGCAGTTCTTTCTCAGGTTTTCCTCTCGTGGACCGGTATATCCTGCTGGTGGGATCATCGATGCCTGTGACCGTCATAAACCCTCCCACATCCGCGCTTGTACCCCTCAGAACCGTAAAACCGGCCCTCAACGTAAAATCGAGTGACTGGGTGAGTCCGGCGTAGAATTCGTGGTTTCCCGTAACGGCAAATTTTCCGTATGCGGGTTTTATTTCCCGGAGGAGAGCCACGAGCCCCGACAGGTTGTCTGTCTCTCCATCCACCAGATCACCTGTCGAGACAAGCATGTCGGGAGCGGCGGCCCTGACCTCCTTGAGTATCCGTTCCAATCTCTTTTCCCCGACGATGAGGCCGAGGTGCAGGTCGGAGATCTGGACGATTCGGAAGCTTCCGATCTCTTCGGGTATCTTGGCCGTTCGTATCGTGATTGTCTCGCTACGGATATGTAGGGCTTCGACAGAGCCGTACAGTGTAAGGGCGGCCGCGAGGGAAAGCGCGGCAATAAAGGAATTCCTGGCAGAGGGTATTACGGAAAAGGGGTCAAATGAAAAGATGTGCGCGCCCAGGTGCACAAGGATACGGTAGCAATCGAAGGCCAGGGAGAGACAGAACAGCAGGAACGCAAGGCCCATCCAGATGTATCCTGTCCAGGAAAAAAAGTGTGCGAGAGATTGAAGACCGCTTCGTTCCGCTATATGGACGATAACGGGTGCAAGGACCATGATGATCATGAAGAGCGCAAGGAATATGCTGGTCCTGGTTCCAAGGGCGAGAGACGCCTTTGTCCCCAGAAAGAGGTACATATGAACCCCGCCGTAGATAAGAAAAAACGCCAGGAGAAAGATAGTTGTCACCGCCTTTTCGTTATCAACCATGCTGCCTTCTCTATGAGCCCTTCCCGGTGTGGTGACCGCAACAACACTCTGTCCCCTATATAAACAATCTGGGACAAGAAGTCCCGTAAAATTAATACTTTTTTGTTTTTCTTCCCGGTACGGACAATGCGGATTTCCTTGCCGAGCACGCAGCGGAAGAAAAACAAAATCGCGTTGAACGCCTGGTTTTGTGTGGAAGCCGAAACGCGTTGTTTAAGTGCAAGATGGCTGAGGAAATTCTTGAAATCAGAGCCGTCGGTTTCTGAGATTGTTTTCTTTGCCGTTTGCCCAACATATGCGAGAAATCGCTCAATTCACTGGATGTAGGTTCTTCCCGTGCCGTATGCGTAATGTTTCAGACGAATCAGGCGTTTCGTTTCCTGAATGATGTCAGGTATTGTATCAGAAGTCAGCGCCTTGACCGACCGGGCAGCTGTCTTATTGAGATAGTGGAAATAATAAAGCCGGAGGGAATCGTTAGCCTGCCTATACTGCCAATCCAGAACATGGGTATCCGATTTCAGGTAATCCAAAAAACCCAAAACCGCAGCCTCCTGGTATTCCATGGTGGGCAGCTCATTTTTTCTTGCGTAACCGAGAAACCTGCTGACCCAATGGGCGTAGAAAGGTACATTCTTAGCCGGGACCAGTTTCTTATCCAGAAGGTATTTTTGGAACTCTGGCAGCTTATTATCAAGCAGCGTTGCCATTTTTCCCATATTTTACCAACCTTGGTTTTTAGTCTTTATTACCACAAAATACCTAGTGGTGAACGTTCAATTGGATTGATTTTATGATGTAATTTCATCTTTTCATTCTGAGTGAAATAGAGTAGGATTGTACAAAAGTTCGGAAAATACCTACATAGGTATATTAATTGTTACGCGAAATGAATGAAACATATGATTGCAATGAACAGTCTATGGAATGAACCAAGATCAGATGAATGGGATATGGCCCTGAAACGTTACTGGTCATATGTAAAACCATCAAATCTTGAACTTGAAAGGGAAATGGATTGTTTAAATATTTCTACTATTACCTGCATGGATGAAACACAATGGTATGAGTTCTTACTGCATAAGTATTTTAAATGGAAATACACTGCCCCTAACCGCTATGGCTCGACAACAAAGCATCTACGCCGGTCAGTTGATCAGCGAGGAAAATCTTATCTCTTAAGAATAAAAGAGAGACTGCTTGATTTCGATTTGAATGATATTGAACAGGGGCTACAGATAGCAATTGGAATTAGTGGGCTTGGTGCACCAGGGGCATCCGGCCTTCTATCAATTCTTTATCCCACGTATTTTGGAACGATTGATCAATTTGCTGTAAAAGCATTACTCCAAGTGCCACAATTACCCGATGCTGAAAAAATTAGTAGGATGAATCCTAATGCGTTGAGGTTACAAGATGGGGTATTACTCATTTCAATCATGCGGCAAAAAGCAAGGGAACTAAATTTACTCTTTTCAGCAGAATCATGGACACCTCGCAAAATAGATATGATTTTATGGACGTGTGGAAGATAGGAGAGGCGTAACAAGGTCAATACAGCCGATCGCTACGCTCCGGCTGATCTTTTCATTATGTGTGTATATATAATTAAAAAACAAATTGACATTATTATAATACGGCTTATGAGCAATGTTTTTTAAATGATTTGGCTATATGAAAATAATGAAAATATAAACGTTGACATCAATATTGAAGGTACCAAATGACGGACGAGAAATTCTCATGGGTCAAAACTCATAAGCAAATAACAGAATACTTAAGAACTAAAGAGAATTCTCAGCTTGAATTGATTGAGTTATTGAAATCGGTGGGTATCACACCTTTTAATGACAAAGGCAAATCTGGAGAACACAATATTGAACTGGATGAAATAGACCCATTTACATTTTTCTGTTATATCTACAAATATGGTAGTCAGAGAAGATTAAATTATTTACAGAAAATAGCTAAAAGAATTGGAGTTTCTATACCAAACGGCGACAAAGGAATTCCTTCTGCACAAGCCCAAAAAGTATGGCTATTCCCATATAAATACGATCGTACAAATAATGAAGTGCCCAGATTATGGGCATTTTTTCAAAAAGCAACGGAAGGCAAATTAACTGATGCAGATTTTGAAGATGTATTAACAATACAAAGTACAGGCAAAACAAAATTAACTGAAGCTTTATTCTATATTAATCCTGAAAAGTATTTACCCATTAATGGTCCAACTAAACCGTATATAAAAGAAGAATTAGGTATTGATCCCAAATTCAATACTTACTCAGAGTATATTAAAATTGTTGAGGAAATAAGGACTAAAGTCAGCTTGCCTTTTTATGAATTATCCTACGAAGCATGGAAATGGAATAGTACGAGAAATAAAGTAAATTATTGGATATTTCAAGGAAACCCCAAAACATTTGATTTTGAAGCAGCTCTTAAACAAGAAATACTAACTGATTGGACTGTTAGTGCTCATAAGGATAAAATAAAAGTTGGAGATAAAGTAATTCTATGGATTACTGGTAGTAAATCTGGATGTTATGCTCTAGCTGAAGTGACTTCAGAACCACATATAAAAACTTCTTCACCGGATGATCACCTATGGAAAGGTGATCAAAAAAATGAATTAAAAACAGATATAAAAATTACCCGAAATTTAATTGATACTCCAATATTGATGCACCTGTAAAAAGTCAAAAGCGACTAACTATCTAAAATAATTTATAATTATGTTATTTTCTTCTTGCAATACATCCTGTAATATAGTAGATTCCATTTGTAATATCAATA
>Ga0307991_1000575_pt1 | contig 26537 bp, 24 predicted proteins | sample EllFjometagen131_FD_203146 | JGI IMG/M metagenome (GOLD analysis project Ga0307991, IMG submission 203146) | Marine microbial communities from Ellis Fjord, Antarctic Ocean - #131 | ecosystem: Environmental > Aquatic > Marine > Unclassified | place: Southern Ocean | collected 2014-10-08 | reverse complement strand
TCAATGTCCTTGAACTGTACCGGCCTACCGAGGAGATGGACCGGGCTGACCTTCGGGCCACGGCCCGGATCCGGGAACGGGTGGGGGAGACCGTCTTATTGGCAATAGTACTGGTATTGCTATTCTCCTATCTTTTCACCAGACCGTTGAGGAAACTGATCGGTGGGATAAAATTGGTCAGCAAAGGTGATTTTGAACATAAAATTAATATTCATTCCCGCGATGAGATCAGTCATCTGGCTGACGCTTTTAATCAGATGGTATTAGACCTTAAGAACTTTACCCGGGATCTGGCCCAGACCACGGCGGAAAAGGAGAGGATTGAGACCGAACTGCATCTGGCCCGTGATGTCCAGCAGCGGCTTCTCCCCACGGTATTTCCCCCTTATCCGGCGGCTCCGTCGGTGGAGATATTTGCCCGGATGGTTCCGGCCCGTGAAGTGGGCGGGGACTACTATGATTTTTTTATGGTCGATCGGGACCATATCGGAGTAGTAGTAGCCGATGTCTCTGGGAAGGGGATGGCCGCTGGATTGTTTATGATGGAGATTCGGACCTTGCTCCGCGCTAATGCCTGGAATAATCTCAGCGCCGCCGATGTAATCGCCCGGACCAACCGGACAATAGCATCGGATAATCCCTCGGTTCTCTTTGTGACTATCTTCTATCTCGTCTTTAACCTCAAAACTGGGAAGGCTACCTACTGTAATGCCGGGCATAATCCCCCCATCATGATGCGGGAGAGCGGGATTATGCTTTTGACTACTGAGGATGGCGCCGGGAAGGGAATGGCGGTTGGGGTGGTGGAAGATGCCGAATATACCGATGCGGTTCTGCATCTTAATGAAGGTGATTCACTGGTAATTTATACCGATGGTGCTACAGAAGCATTTAACCTGGAACAGAAGATGTTTGGGGAGGAGAGTCTTATCCAGTGTGTAAGGGAAAACTCATCTCTTTCCAACCGGGATATTTGGGATAAGATATTTCAAGCTGTCTCCGGCTTTCAGGCCGGTCGGGAGCAGTTCGATGACATTACAATTCTTTTTCTTGAGTTTTTAGGAGGCGCGGCATGATAGAGTTCAACCTAAGTTGAGTGATTATTGCGGATCAGCCGTCGCTAAAGCTATGGCGGACTTGTGAAATGTGCTAAGATTATGAGGTTGCATCGGTTGCAGACCATAAGATTGGTGCAGTTCGCCGCATAGAATCGCTCAATTTAGGTTTAACTCATTTACCAATGGAGCAGAGGTAAACGGATAGACGGTATTGACTTTTTGTCATCAGGTATCTATATATTTTATTGAGATAATGAAGCAAATTTTACCATGGTCAGAAAGTCCCAAGAAATCACGATGATTATTTGATTTATTATTCTACGGAGTAAAATAATATGGGAAAAATAGATATCAATCGATCCGTTCACCTGGCTCTCCGGGATAAGAATTACGAAGAGATTATGGATCTCTTGAAGTATGCCTTTGAAGGGCTTTCTCTCGCTTCTCGAAAAAAGATTATCTATACCATCGCCGAGAAGATTGAGATCGCTTATCTGGAAGCTCGTTTCGCGTTGAGAGGGCTTGTAGCCGAGCAGCGGGAGCTGGATTTTATCAAATTTCTCAGGATGTTTCTTGATGCTGTCCACGCGGTGAAGAGTCTCATCGACCATGAAGAAATCCTGAACCAGGATACCAGTTTTCTGAATCGATTTCTCAGCGACAGTCCCGGGCTGATTGGAGAATTCAAAATTTCCCATCGGGAACAGGCCCGGGGTGTAATGAATGGGTTGAAAGTTATGGCCCGGGCTACGGAGAGAAATTTTCTACTATTGAAGAAGGAAAACTATGAAACTTTAAGTCAGGATGAGCAGAGACGGTATGCAGTTATGTATAGCAGTGTACCCCTGAGGGAAAAGGCTAACGGGCGTTAAATGAAGAATAGAATCAGGATATTCAAAAAAGGGGAAAGGTTGGGAGGGAAGAAGAACAACAAGTAGTTTCAGCCGGAAAAGTGACAGCTTAAAATTAGGATGTGAGAACAACAGAGAAAATGGATAGATGTGGTTATTGAATCTTCAACTTTTTTCTTTGTGCCTTTGTGGCAAAAAAAAGCACCGATGAACTTTAAAAAATATATTGCTTTGAGTTTATTTCTCCTGCTCCTGACCGGATGTAATCTTCCGGCGGCGGATTTGGGGGAGGAGGTTGCCACTCTGCCGGTTAGCTACCGGGTTCTGGATAACGGGATGGAGGTGCTGGTGAGTGAGAACCACGGTGCTCCGGTAGTGTCTCTCCAAGTCTGGATTAAGGCTGGCAGTGTCAATGAAGAGCGATTGCTGGGGGCCGGAGTTTCACATTTTATCGAGCATCTTGCTTTTAAGGGGCCGGCGGGTGAGTTGAAGGGCAAGATTGCCCGGGAGGTCCAGGCGCTCGGCGGCAACGTCAACGCCTATACCTCGATGGATAAGACCGTATTTTTAATCAATCTTCCTTCCCGGAATTGGGTAAAAGGCCTTGACCTCCTCCGTCAGTTGGTGCTGGAAGTTGATTTTCAGGCGAAGGAGGTTGAGACAGAGAGAGAGGTCATCTTAAAAGAGATCAACATGGGAGAGGATGAGCCGGGTCGCCGCCTTTATAAGCTCCTCTGGCGGACCGCATTTCGGGTTCACCCCTATCGGTTTCCGGTAATCGGATATGCGGAACTATTCCGGGAGATTAGCCGTGATCAGGTGATGGATTATTTCCGGAAATGGTATGTCCCGAACAACATGATCCTGGTGGCATCCGGCGACCTGGCGGCGGATGATCTATTTCAGGTGGCCGTGGAGTTATTCGGGCCGTATCCCCGTAAACCATATCCGGTCGCTGATATTCCTCCGGAGCCGGCACAGATCGGGGAACGCGTGGCGGAAGAGGAGATGGATGTCGCCCACGCCCGGTTGGCGATCGCTTTCCATATTCCGAGTCTTCATAGCCCTGATCTTTATCCGCTGGATGTTCTGGCGCTTCTGGCCGGCCGGGGGCGGACCTCAGCCCTCTATCAGAAATTGAGGGAAGAGGATGGTCTGGTCTATTCGATCGACGCGTATTCATATACTCCTCTTTATCCGGGGTTATTTACCGTTCAGGCTACTGCCGATCCGGAGAAAGTTCCGGCAGTACAGAAGGCCGTAAAAGAGTTGCTGGATGAGTATAAAGAAAACCCCGTCTCGGATGTGGAACTATCCCGGGCCCGGGCCCGGGTGACCAGTGACTATCTGAATTCTCTCACCACGGTGGAGGGGAGGGCGCAGGATCTTGGTTCAAACCAGCGTACCGCGGGAAGTTACGATTTTTCCCGGATCTATCTGAAAGGTATCGCTTCTGTTACCGCCGGAGATATTCAGAGAGTAGCCAGCCGGTACTTTAAAGCGGAAAATATGACGATGGCGGTGATTAAACCGGTCGCTTTACCGGAGTTTGCTGTGTCGGTACCGGTAGCAGTCGATATTCCGATCAAAAAAATTGTTCTAAAAAATGGCCTTACCGTTTTGATCCGGGAAGACCATTCACTTCCGCTGGTCTCGGTCCGGATAGTATTCGAGGGGGGTGTTCTGGTTGAAAAGGAATCGAATAACGGCATCTCTCAACTGGTATCACGTCTGCTTCTGAAGGGGACCGGAGAGCGTACCGCTCTTCAGATCGCTCGGGAGATAGAAGATTACGGAGGTTCGATCAGTACTTATTCGGCCCGGAATAGTTTTGGTTCTTCATTGGAACTCTTCCCGGAGAGACTCGAGTCCGGATTGGAGGTTCTGGGGGATCTGTTAAAAAACGCTTCGTTCTCCGAGAAGGAGATAGAGAAGGAACGGGGAATTTTACTGGCCGCGATTCAAGCCGAGATAGACGAACCTCGAGCGTTGGCCGGGCGATCGCTCCGTAAGCTTCTCTTCGGCAATCACCCCTATCGCTTCTCCAAACTGGGGGTGGAGGATTCGGTCCGGGGCTTGTCCCGGGGAGAGTTATTGACCTTCTATCAGCAGTATTATTGCGGCAGTAACGGTGTGCTGGCCGTCTTTGGCGATGTGAAGGAGGAGGAAATTATGCCCACGATCCGCGGACTTTTCGGAGATATGCGGAAAGGGGAAAAGTTGAAACCCGGGAGTTTGCTATCCGCTCCGCCCGAAGGGATACGGGAGGACCGCATAACAAAAGCGGCTATCAGTCAGGTGGTGGTGACCCAGGGGTTTACTGGAACAGATGTCTATAACCCGGATCGGTATGGGCTGGAAATGTTAAGCTCGATCTTCTCCGGATTGAGTGCCCCTCTCTTCACGAAAGTCCGGATTGAGATGGGATTAGCCTATTATATCGGGTCTTATCAGATCCTCGGCCTGGATCCGGGAGCCTTTATCTTTTATGCCGGGACAGTCCCGGGGAGTACCGGTACAGTATTCGCGGCTTTTGAAGATGAGATGGCCCGGGCCCGGGAAGGGAAGATATCCCCGGAAGAGATGGAACGGAATAAGAACCGCCTTCTGGGCAGATTTCAGTTCAGTCTCCAGACCAATGGTGGCCGCGCTTTTAGGTCCGCCATCGATGAACTCTACGGTCTGGGCTATGACGCGTACCGCGGCTATGAAGCTGAGATTCGGAGCTTGAGCATTGATGATCTTACCCGGATAGCGAAGAAATACTTTACTCCGGATAATTTCGCGCTGGTTGTGGTGGAACCGGAGGAGAGTAAAGAGGGTAATCAGTAAGCAGTGATCGGTGAGCGGTAATCAGCCAGGTCATTGTAGCCGCGGTCGCTGACCGCGGAATAGAGAATGAGGAAAGGGTTCCGAATATCCAATATCCAACCAACCTCCGCCAAGGCTACGGCGGGCATGCAAGGAATATCCAATGACCAAGGACAGAAGAGGAGGGAACAGGAAATCTGAACTTCGAACGTCGAACTTCCAACTTCGAACATCGAATGTTGCGTTTCAAATTCGCGTAATTTGCGAAATTAGTAGTTCTTAAAGGGGGTGAGGTGGGGGAAGCAATTCGTGGAAATTCGTGTGATTCGTGGACTGCAAAAGGGGCCGAGGTCGGGGTGGTGCAACCAGAAAAAGTGACAACTTTAAATCAGGACGGGACATAGCCAAATAACATTGTTATAAAATTCAACATATAATTTTTGCAGAGCAAAAATTATAATAAGGAGGACTTAATTATGACTGAAGAGACAAGAATCCCGACACCGCAGGATATGGATACGGTCCGGTTTTTTTCCCTGATCACTATGTTCGCCTCATCGGCTTACCAGAGCATGGGGAAGATCGCTAATCCGATGAACGGGAAGATAGAGAGGAACCTGGATTCTGCTCAGGGCTTCATCGATATCCTGATCATGCTTAAAGCCAAGACCAGTGGAAATCTGACTGATGACGAAGAGAAGATCATAACCTCAACCATCTCCGATCTCCAGATGAACTTTGTTCAGGAGAAGGCGAAGCCGGCGCCGACCCCGGATAAGGAGGAAGGGGATGAAGAAGAGAAGGAGACCGCGGAACTTCCTCCCGAAGAATCTAAAAATGAAGATAAGAAAGAAGAAGCGAAGGATTCCGATCCGATTATAACTCCTCCTCCGTCTGAGGATGAGGAGAAGAAAGCGGAATAAATCTGAGTATCGATAATGAAGTGAGCCGGTGTGTAATATCTAATATCTTGATTACCGGATACCCCGGCGTTGGGAAGACGACACTGGTAAAGCAGGTCATTGAGGAACTGCGATTGGATCCGGTCGGGTTTTACACCGAGGAGATCAGAGAGGAGGGGAAGAGAGTCGGATTCAGGATTAAATCCCTGACTCCCGGTCTGCCCCGAATGGAGGGAATCCTGGCTCGGGTGGGTATGGGCGGCCCGCATCGCCGGGGGCCATATACGATAAATATTAGCGATATGGAGGAAGTCGGTGCCCGGGCTCTGGAAGACGCGCTCTCCTGCCGGGGACTGATACTGATTGATGAGATCGGCAGTATGGAGCTGGTCAGCTCCCGGTTTCAGAAGGCGGTTATAGCCTGCCTTGACAGTCCGCGTCCGGTTTTGGGCGTTATCAAGGCCGAATCCAACCCCTTCACGGATCGGATTGCGTCCCGACCTGATGTCGAGATAATTGAATTCACCCGCGAACGTTATAATGAAGTAAAATCAGTTATTGTAGAGATGTTAAAAAAACTACTCCTTTGATTATAGATTGAATCACAATTTTCAAAAAAAATAATAATGAAGAATTGGGAGATAAGATCGAGAAGTCGTTTCTGCTCATCCTGCAAGTCTCCCTTTGAGATCGGGGAAGTATATCATACTCTCCTTGATCTTGATGTCGATGAACCGGAGAGAAGAGATTACTGTATCCGCTGCTGGAAGGAAAAAGATCCCGGCCCGGAGGTCCGGCAGGGAGAGAGATTGGCCTACTGGCAGGCTCATTTCAAGCGTATCACTGCCCTGGTAGAGAAGAAGGAAGCGGTTCAGAAGGATGTCATTGAACGACTCCTTGCCCGGTATATTCGATCGGAGGAAAAAGCTCATATCAACCTCTGTTATATCCTGGCTTTGCTGGAAGAGAGAAAGAAAGTCCTAGTTCCTCAGGATACGATAATCGATAAGGAAGGGAATAAGATCATTGTCTATGAACAGAGAAAGACCGGCGAAACCTATCTGATCCGTGATCCTCATCTCACTCTGATGGAAGTGGAAACGGTCCAAGATCAGATCAAGCAACTGATCGATCAGGAGAAGGAACTTAGTACACAGGGGGGGACACAGATCCACACAGATCAGAACACAGATTAACCCAGATCACCGTAATACACAGATATCCACATATTGCCTGATATGGCCTAGTTCGATGCCCACCTACGGCGGGTAAATTCGAAGCTTGCCCTGCTTTGCGGCGTTTAGTTTTTCAGCCGCTCCATGCTGGTTTCCATTTGCCGATGCTTTATGCCAATGTGTCGTTCGATGTTCAACGTTGAGCGTTCGACGTTCGAAGTTAAATCTTTTTAATCTTTTCCTCCTCGATATGCATCCTTAACCCATTCACTCAAGGTCTCCCCCGGCTTCTCGATCGCCTCCCGGGTGATGATGAACTCCTGCTCGGAGCTGTTCTCTTTGATCAATTTCAGCCCGTAAGGGTAATCTTTCAGAACGAGTTCGCAGAACTTATCAATTGATATTCCGGCTTCTTCCGCCTGGAGGCGTGCTCTTTCAATCGCCTCCGGGGTGAAGGTAATCTTCAGCTGGTGTGCTTTTTTAAAATGTTCTTCAATGCGCGACACGCTATCCCGGATAAATGAGTCATCGGTGGATCGGGGATCCTGAAGGATCTTTTTCAGGGCAGTTCGGGGGTTTCTTACCAATTGTTTGTTGACGCTGAACCGCTTGATCGCGGTGGAAGGGAGTTCATATTTGAAGTCACGGAGTACCCGTTCGCAGACCGTGAGTAGTCCCCGGGCGCCGGTCTTTTCCAGAGTGGCCTGTTTCGCTATCTCCCGCATCCCGTCCTGAGTGAAGACGACTTTAATCCCGAACGCCTTGAAAGATGCCTCATACTGTTTGATGATAGACCCTTCGGAACGGGATAAAATATGAAAGAGGTCCTTCTCGTTCAATTCTTCGCAGACAACCCGGACCGGGAGCCGTCCGATGAACTCCGGTTCCAGTCCATACTTGATGAAATCCTTGGTCTGAGCTATCTGGAGATAGCGGTAGTCCGGCTTCTTCTCCCCGACATGACCTCCGAAGCCCATCATCTGCTGGCTCTCCCTTCTCTTGATGATCCCGGCCAGATCGGAGAAAGCGCCGCTGACGATGAAGAGAATATGGCGGGTATTGATAATTTTTGGTTCGATCTTTCCGCCTTGCTGAAACTCCATCACCGCTTCAAGCTGGGATGAGATATCCATCGGATCACGGAGTGAAACTTCGGAGTCCTCCATTAATTTCAGCAGGTTTCTCTGGACACCCGCTCCGCTCACATCTCTTCCTGAAACATTGAAGGCACTGGCTATCTTATCGACTTCATCTATGTAGATGATCCCGTATTGGGCGAGCTTGATGTTCCCGTCGGCTTTCTGCACCAGCTCCCGGACCAGGTCTTCCACGTTCTTCCCCACATATCCTGTCTCACTGTATTTTGTAGCATCGGCTTTTACAAACGGCACACCAATCAACCGGGCAATGCACTTGATCAGGTAGGTCTTTCCGACTCCGGTGGGACCGATCAGGACTACATTCTGTTTGGTGTAGTCATAATCGGTCTTCTTCCCCAGGTCGTGGGTGGCGTGATTGTAATGATCGCAGACCGCTATTGAGAGGACTTTCTTGCTCTCCTCCTGCTTGATCACATAGCGGTCTAAATACTCTTTGACCTGCTTCGGGGTGTAATCGAACTCCAGTTTAAACTTCTTTTCTTTCTTCTTCTTTTTGCCGGGTCCGCCCTGGGCAGGAGGCGGAGTAAAGACCGGAGCGATATTTACGATTGGTTTGCCCCCGTATTTTTTCTCGACGAACTCGCTGAGATCCTTGATCATATCTCCTATATCCGGCATCTCCTCTCCGGGTTTTTCTTCTGTCATGAAGTACACTCCTTAATTTTGATCACAAAATCTATAAACTACTAAGGACACCCCGCAAAATGAACTTCGTTCATCGCCGGGCATGCTCCGTCCACGAAGGGATTTTAAAAAACATAGAAGATTATTTGTTGGGTTTTCCATTCGTGAAGATTTTCGAGATTAGCGGTTCAATTATTAGTTGCCTGCCAGCAAACGCTCGGCATTTTTAAAGAAGATCTTTTCTTTGAATTCCACCGGAATATCGAGCTTCTTCCAGGCATCAAGTTCTTCCTTCTGGTCCAGCCAGGGAGAATCGGTTCCGAATAAGAAGTAATCCGGGGGGTGATTGTCCAGGATTCGTCTGAACTCGGAAGTTTTTGCCTCCCGGATAGCGAAGGAAGTTTCCAGATAAATCGGGTGCCCCAAAAGGTGACGGGAGACCTCATCCCAGACCTGCCATCCGCCCATATGAGCCGCGACGATTTTTAACTTCGGCACGGCTTGATGAAGATTTAAAATCCGCCGTGGCGCGGCTTGATCGCTTTCAGGATAAGCGATATCCCATCCGGCATGGAAGAGACAGATCAGACCCCGTTCGGCGATAGCCCGGTAGAGGGGAATAAGCTCTGGATCGTCAATCACGAAATCCTGATACATCGGATGGAGTTTTATGCCCTTGAGGCCGCTTGATTTAATCCGATCAAGTTCATTTTTAAAATCCCGGAATTGTGGGTGTATGGATGAGAAAGGGATGATGCGGTCAGTCTGGATACTGGTAGCCCAGTCAGTTATATTAGTTACCTGTTTTGGTTTAGTCGCGATGGAGAACACAACCGACTTCTCAATCCCGGCCCGATCCATAGATTGGAGTAATCCCCGGATCGTTCCGTCATGATATGCTAGATAATCGCCCGATTTGGCATTGAGTTGTTCCAGGGCCGAAGCCGCCAGTTGATCGGGAAATGCATGGGTATGAAAATCGATAGTTTTCATAAAAAATTAGCTCCGCAACTTATTTAACTATAATTACACAGATAAATTCCTGCGATGACCACCGCCGCGGTCCCTGTTAAGAACTACGAATAACGCGAATTACACGAATTATTTTGCCACTTTGAACGTTCCCTTAATGGATCTGGATGCAAGCAAAAGCGCGAGCAACTGCTCAGCTTTTAGCTCAACGTCTGCAGTTGCTCCATGTCGATGGGTCGTTCGATGTTCGAAGTTGAGAGTTCGACGCCTAGCCCGCCGTAGCTTTAGCGAAGGCTGGTTCGAAGTTCAGTCTTTAAAATCAGGAAGATTCATCTTTACCCCCTGATCCGTTCTCCCCCACTATAACTAACTGCCCTCCGCAGCTTCCCATCCCTGCCCCACTCCAGCCACCGTCCTTCCCTCTTTCCATCTATGAAATCTCCGGTTGCCATCTTCACGCCGTCTGGATACCAGTAAGTAAATTTCCCGTCTTTCAGGCCATCTCGGAAGTTTCCCTTGACCGAGATCTGGCCGTTCTCATGCCAGAACTGAACTCTTCCGCTTTCTCTACCCCCGACAAAGAAACCGGTAAATCTCCTGTGGCCATTATCCCACCAGATAGTCCACTTTCCATGTTTTTTGCCGGCAAGGTAGTCCCCGTCCGCTTCCACTTCTCCGTTCTCAAACCAGCTTTTAAAGGCCCCGTTCTTTTTCCCCTGATTATAAAATATCTCCTGCCGCTTTCTACCGTTTGGATACCAGAAAGACCAAAGACCATCCCGCCCGCTGATTGGAATTCCTGTCTCGCCCGGTTTCCCCGGCATCGCCCCGGAGCGGTATTCTCCCTGGGCATTAATATTCCCATCGGGAAACCAGAAGGTCCAGATCTCAATTCTCTTCCGGACTCCGCCGGGAAACTCTTCCACCCGGCCCCAGACTTTATGGGTTCCGTCGGGATATCTTTCTTCCACTATCCTGATCGAGGGTGGTTCGCCGGCAAAACTACTGCCCGAAGTGAGAATGAAAAAAGTAAATATGTAGACCAGGTATTTCATTTTGCTTCAGGGTATCATTTTTTACCGCCCTGGTGGCAATAACATTCCAATTTATTTTATTTGCTATTTTTATCCGGGTGGTGTTATTAATATGGAATTCGTAACATCAATATTATTTTTCCGGAGGGAAAATAAATGAGTGAATTAGTTCGTTTTGGCGTCTCGCTCCCCGGGGAGTTGCTGGATCGGTTTGATAGCGGTATTCGCCGGAAAGGATATACCAGCCGATCGGAGGCGCTCCGCGACTTGATCCGCGAAGACCTGGTGAAGAGAGAATGGGAGAAGGGTGAGGCGGTTGTCGGGGTGATTATGCTGGTATTCGATCATCATAGCCGGGAACTGCAGAATTCCATCACCGATCTCCAGCATAACCACTTAACCGTTATTATATCTTCCCAGCATATTCATCTCGATTACAACAACTGTCTGGAAGCTATAATCCTGAAAGGTCGGGCTGATCGGATTCAAAAATTGGCGGATCTATTAAAGGCGCAGCGGGGGGTTAAGCATTGTTCTCTTAATATGTCGACAACGGGTAAGAAAATCGCATGAATGGGTATCCGCCGCTTCTCTCGGTTGGACGATCGTTTCTCTCCTCCCGTCATCCGCTGCTTAAGGTATTGATCGGCATTGGCCTGCTGGCGGTATTTTTTATTATTCCTGATCACTCCCTGTCAGTGGCCGCCGCGAAAGGAGGAGTATTAATTCTTCTCTGGTTTGGAACAGGGGGACCTGCCCGCTGGAAGAGTTTATTGAGGATTCTTCTCTTCCTCTCCGGTTTCCTGGGAATTCTCCTTCTCTGCACAATTTTGGGCAAGCTGGTGACGGATCAGGGAAATTTGACATTCTTTCGTGATATGGTATTCAAGAGTTTCTGGACTGTGACGATCTCGTTCTTGATCGGCGGAACAATACACTTCCGGGAGTGTATATATCTCTCTCGAATTCTCAAGATTCCTCAGTCGATCTCTACCCAGATCCTCCTGGTTATATTAATCTGGGGCAAGCTTTTTAAGGAATTTTTTCGGGTTCCTTTAGCCTGGAAGAGCCGGGGAATCTCCTCTCGATATCTGAGTAGGCACCCCGGGATGATAGCCGGATTATTGAAGGTTGTGTTGTTCAGAGTAACCCGTCAGGCAACCCGGTTGGAGTTATCCATGGTAAGCCGTGGTTTTATCGGGAGGTTATATACCTGCTTCACCGCCTCCTGGAAGCCGGTGGATAGTCTGACTTTACTGGGAGTCGCGGCTATGTTGTCAGGTCTTGTTCTGATGTCGAGGGCCGCAGTGATAAATTAGAGTCTAAACGAAAAACCCGAAGTACATACTTATTAGGACTATTTAAATTTTTTAGCCTCAATAATATGGTTATTTCAGTAAAAAAAATTCGATTAGGATAATTGAACTATTTTTGGTATTGCTGCAATCTAATTTTTATATCTATTGTTCAAAACATAAAAGTTGCCCCGCTGGCGGGGCTAATTTTATATGAAAACTGACATTGAATTAATCGTCTCCGACCTGAGTTATACCTATCCCGGTGGAGTTAAGGCTCTAGATAATATTTCTTTCCAGGTTGCCCGGGGGGAGAAGGTGGCGATAATCGGTCCTAACGGAGCGGGAAAATCAACCCTGCTTCTTCTTCTGGCCGAGCTGCTGAGCGCTGACGGCACGTCGAAATCGATTATACGGAGCTCCGATCATTCGGTTCAAGAAGGGGAGATAGCATTTTTATTTCAGAACCCCGACGATCAGATCATAGCTACTTCGGTGGAAGATGATGTGGGTTTCTCACTTCTACAGAGAGGGTTTGATCCGGTCCGGGTCCGGGAGCTGGTAGAGGTGTCCCTCCGCCAGGTTCACCTGGTAGGATATGAAGGCCGGTCTCCCCTGGAGATGAGCTTTGGAGAGAAGAAGAGGATGTGCCTGGCCGGTTGCCTGATCGGCGAGCCGTCCATGCTCTACCTGGATGAACCGGCTCTGGGGCTGGATCCCCGTGAGACTGGCCAGTTGCGGACGATCCTGAGAGAGATCCCCCGGACTATGCTCCTCTCCAGTATGGACTTTCATATAATCTCCGGACTGGCGGACCGGGTTGTTCTTCTTAATCGCGGCAAGGTAGTAACCGTTGGATCACCGGCAGAGATTCTATCCGACCGGAGACTGATGGAGACTAACGGTCTTGCGATATAGCCCATATCCGAAAAGCATATTCTGTAAAAATACAACTAATTTTAACCACGAAGGACACCCCCGTATGGTTACCCTACGGGGCGGAGAAAGTTCACGGAGGTATTTAATAAGTAAGAAACAATAATAAAGATTCGTTAAGTTGTTCTTCGTGGTGAATCACTTCATTGTTTCAGATAACCAATGAAAAAATCTGGGATAAATATATTTATTGGTGCATTGTTAATCTCCGTGGTCATCCATGTCGCGGCATATTGTTCGATGAGTGTCTATACGGTGTGGAGGGCGCGCTATCTTCAATCGGCCGACGCGGGAGCGGATGCCCCACTCTTGGAGATCGGGTTGGTTAAAGTCTCTGAATCTTCGGTTCAGGAACAAGTTTCTTCGGTCAAACCCGAAAAACCGGAGGTAATGGAGATGGTCAATAAGGATTCAGAGATTATGCTAGACCGGTTATCCCGGGAGATAGAGCAGGCCTCTGATCGGGAACCGGATCATGATCGGGAGGTTACAGCACCGGAGAAGACCGGCCCCTCTTATCCGGAGGGAAGAGCGGGGGTATCCTGGTCCACCGCCGGTTCATCGCCGGATGAGTATCTGGTTGGAGTCCGCCGGCGGATCGCTGAGTCTATATTCTATCCCCGCCGTGCCCGGTTGAGTCATCTGGAAGGAATAGTCAAGGTGTCTTTCTTGATTGGGAGAGAAGGCAATCTGGAAGGCTTCAGGGTGGTTGAGCCCTCTCCCCATACGATCTTCAACCGGTCGGCTCGTACGATCCTGGAGCAGGCGGCCCCATTCCCTCCTCCCGGCCCGGAGATCATCGGACGCGAGATCACGGTCCCGATTAAATTCGAGTCAACTTATTAATTTTTTCTAGGGAAAAAATTAATAAAAGTTCTTGATCCATATTTTTTTATACTGCATAGTAACACGATAATTAAAAACGTAACATAACTGGGAGGAAGATAAATATGATGAGAAGAAATGAATTTGGATTATTGGTAGCTATAGGAATATTGTTTTTGCCGCTTGCGGAAATCAATCCGGCCGCGGCCCAGGAGATGGAACTGCCCGAAGTCGTGGTTTATGATTTCCCCGACTCTTCCATTGCCGGGCGTGAGGCCACCTCCAGTATTACCATTATCGATCGGGAGGAGATTGAGCAGTCGGGCGCTTCGGATGTCTATGAACTGATCTCCGGCCGGGTTCCCGGTGTATTCATCGATCAACGCGGGATCTTTAACTACGGAATCGGTACCGGCTCGTCGGGGACGGTCTCAATCCGCGGTCTGGGCGGGACTCCCAACGATCAGGTCCTGGTTCTGATCGACGGGCAGCCGACCAAGATGGGGATCTTCGGTCATCCCATCCCGGATGCTTATCCGCTGCAGGATGTGGAGCGGGTCGAGGTCCTCCGCGGTTCTCATTCCCTTCATTACGGAGACCTGGCAATGGGAGGGGTGATCAATATCATTACCCGCCGTCTCCGGACTGAAGATGGTATATCCACCAGGCTGCTTGCCGGCGGGGGAGAGTATCATTCATACCAGGCCGGGATTCAGCAGGCGGGAAAAGTGGGTGATTTTTCTTATTCCGCTTCTATCCTAAGACGGGAGACCGAGGGCCATCGTCCTAACAGTGCCTTTCGCGGCTGGAATGCCAACCTCAAGGCAGGTTATCATATCTCGGAGAACTGGCAGATGGTCTTCAACGGCTGGGGAGCGGACTTCTCAGTCGAAGACCCCGGACCGGTCTCGGCTCCGCATACCGATGATACCCGGGATGTCCTCCGGGCCGGCGGGGGGCTGACCGTATATAATACCTTCGATAGTACCCGGGGAGCATTCACGGCCTATGGTCAGCGGGGCAAGCATGACTTTACCGGCTATGATGGATGGAAGTCGAATGACCGGACCATCGGCTTAACCGGGTATCAGTCTTTCGAGACGGTTGACGACAATGTGTTGGAGATCGGTGGTGATATTCAGGACTCGGGGGGAGATGGGGAGAACGTGGATATAGACCAGGATTTTGGGCGTTTCTACGAGACCCAGGGCGGGATCTACCTCGACGATCAGCATATTCTCTGGGATCTCCTGACCCTTCAGGCCGGCGTCCGGCTGGATATGGTAGAACATTCCACAGCACAATGGCTCCCCCGTTTCGGCGCTCGCTATCAATTAACCGGTTCCACCGTTCTTCATGGCCAGGTCTCCCGCGGATACCGGGCTCCTACGATCAGGGACCTCTATCTCTACCCACCCTCATCCCTTGACCTGGATCCGGAGGAGGCCTGGAGCAGTGAACTGGGGATACGACAGAGCTTTGGATCATTTATTTCCATTGATCTGACCGGTTATTATATAGACGCTGAGAACCTGATAGTCTATATGCCTCCCCGGGCTGAGAACACCGGTGGGCTGGTTAATAAAGGAATTGAACTTTCGAGTGTTATTACTCCCTGTGACTGGTTTGAGATGCTTATTTCCTATACCTATCTCGACCAGAATCATCGGATAGAGGGGTTGGCCCCGAATGTCCTGAACTGGATCAATCGGGTAATCTGGCGGGAATATTCTTTGCAGAGCACCACCAGTCTGGTTGATGATCTCCACTTCATCGATCGGAATGAGGACTATTGCGTCACCGATTTAAAGTTAAGCTACGCTTTAAAAGAGACAGCGGTATTTACCTTCAAGATCAATAATATCTTTGATGAGGATTATGATATGGTGGAAGGATATCCAATGCCCGGAAGGTGGCTCTGGGGAGAAGTCTCTGTATCTTTTTGATTCTTCAGTAATTATTGAGGTAGCATCTGTCCGATCAAATTGCAGTTAATAAATTCCAAATCACAAATCCCGAAATTCAAATAAATTGTTGTGTAAAACAAGATATGAGGTTTATTGCAAAAACAAAACATCTCCCAAAAAAAATATATATCCGCGATATGGTATGGGGCGGTGTCTGGGGAGCTCTGGCCCTATTTCTCCCGATACTATTTCATCCCTTCGGCCTCGGTTCTCATCTGATGCCGATGTTTCTCCCTCTGCTGATTGCCGGTTGTACTTTGCATCTCCGGACCAGTCTTATCCTATCGGTATCCATTCCGCTTATCTCGGCTTTTTTTACCGGTATGCCGCCGCTCTATCCTCCGATAGCGATCATGATGGTTCTGGAAGCATTAGCGATGAACCTCTGGCTTTTCTGGACCTACCGGAAGAAGGGATGGAATATATATTTTGTTTTGATCACAGCCTTTATTATTCAACGCGGAGTTCGGGTGATCTTTATCCTGGCCGCGCAGAAATTTCTCGACCTTCCCGGTTCTTGGCTATTGATCCCGGTACTCTTATGGGGCTTGCCCGGGGTAGTGATCCAGACGGTGCTTATCCCCTGGATACTACCGAGGATCAAAGAGCAGTCGGGAACCGCTGGAACGCTCGGAACGATTGAACTGTCCGATAAGTCCGATAGGTCTGACACGTCCGACATAGCTGAATCGCCTGGAGCGGTTAAAACTCCCGGAACCATTTAACAATGAACTTCCCTCCGATGAATAAAAAAGCCCGATTTTTTGATGCTCTATCTACCAACTGGCACCAGGATAATATTCTGACTCCCCGGGAGAAGAATATTCTTCAGTCTATCCTTTCCCCCTCAGAACTTTCCCGGGGAGGGATCCTTCTCGACTTGGGAGGAGGAACAGGAAGATTATCCGAATACCTGGTCACCTTGTATCCACTCTCCTATCTGGTCGTCGATATTTCCCATGGAATGCTCAAAACAGGAATAGAGCAATCTCCCCATCCCGCCCTCAATCGGGTTTTGTCCGATGCCCATCGGTTGCCGTTGCCGGATGAGAGTGTCCGGTTTATCTTCTCATTCTGCTCTTTTCCTCACTTTGAGCGGAAGGAAGAAGTCCTGCGGGAATGCCGGAGGGTTCTGGTCTCAGGCGGTTCATTTGTCATACTCCATAGCTGCAGCCGGGAGGAGATTAATCATTTCCACTCCTCCCATTCTTCTGAAATATCCGGAGACCATCTCCCTCCGCTTGAGTGTTTTCGGCAATGGGGAAAAAAAATGAAATGGGACACAGAAAAAATGGAGAATAACCGGGAGTTATTCCTGGTCTATTTCGTCAAGCCCGAGGTGTAGGTCCGTTAAGACCCCCATGACTTTATGTCATGGGTGAAACAGTTCTGAAGCTAACGTTCTGCCTCCAACCACACAGATCCCCCCGACCTCCGGTCCAGGGATTCTCCCTTTGAACCCGGGGATTCCCCCCTGGCTTAAATGTGACACCCCTTTGGGGTTATTTTTTTGTACGTGGGGTTTGGACATATTTCCCGGGGATTCTCCCCGGTACCCCAGGGTTTCACCCTGGGCTTGAATGTTGAACCCCGTTGGGGTTCTTTGCTTTTGGTATGTCGATTGTTTTATCCCAGGGTTTTACCCTGGGCTTAGATCTTGAACCCCTTTGGGGTTCTTTGTTTTTGGTATGTCGATTGTTTTATCCCAGGGTTTTACCCTGGGTTGAGAATATTGAACCCTGTTGGGGGTCTTTTTTGTTTGGTGTGATCGGTGTATATCCCGGGGATTCTCCCCGGGTTTAAATGTGATACCCCTTCGGGGTATTATTGGACCCCAACGGGGTCCCACATATGAGCCACGGGTTCTACCCGTGGATATGTGCCATCACTCAAAACCCTTTGCACCCTGAAAGGGTGCAACATCTCAGCCCCGGGTTTCAACCCGGTGATAAGGATACGTCTCCCCCCTCACCAAGGACCCCAACGGGGTCCTACATATGAGCCACGGGTTCTACCCGTGGATATGTGCCATCATCCAAAACCCTTTGCACCCTGAAAGGGTGCAACATCTCAGCCCCGGGTTTCAACCCGGGGATAAGGATATGTCATCCCCCCCATCACCAAGGACCCCAACGGGGTCCCACATATGAGCCATGGGTTTTACCCATGGATATGTGCCATAACCCACAAACCCGTGCACCCTGAAAGGGTGCAACATCTTAACCCCGGGTTTTCTTTCAACGGATGTATTTTCCATAGAATAATAAATATTCAACAGCATTGAAAGTTGAAAACCAGTTTATATACCCTTCCTCATCGCCTGCGGGCATCTTCGCATCTCCGCCTCGGCTTCAGCGATCCGATTGAGTTTCTGGAGGCAGAACGCCGAGGAGAGGTGAAGCTGGCTCAGGGAGGGATCAATTCGGAGCGCGGCCCTGAATTCATTTAAGGCCGCTTCATATTGCTCTTGCTGAACATAAAGATTTCCCAGGTTGGTATGGGGGGGGCGTAATCGGGATTGCGCCGGAGAGCTTTCTGAAAAGCTTTTTCCGCCGGGTTGAATTCCTTCTCCTCTTTATATGCCATCCCCAGATTATTCCAGGCCCGGAAATTATCGGGATCACTATTCAATACAGCCAGAATCCCGGTCCACCTTCCGAAGAGAAGTCTTCCGGATCGAAAGATTAGCAGTCAGATCACGACCCCCAAACCATGTTGGACGATCCGGATCAGGAGAGGCCCGGCATTAACGATCCTGATCAAAAAGGCCAGAAAGTAAGGATAAAGGGGATTCCCCTGAAATCCCGGCAAGATCCGGAATCCGCCCCACTCTAGCTTCGTTCCCCAGTTAAGATAATACTGCGCGTCCAGTATGGGCTGTCGGAAGAACTGAGTAGGAGCCAGCTCGATCAGATAAATTCCCCGGATCACTGCTGCCACCACCAATATGGCGGCTAATAAAATAGGGGTTAAGTCTGTTTTGTTCCTGCTTTCAAGCATCCGATTATACCAAGGCTTGAGTTATTACTTCCATTCAAGGACTAATCAAGAATACCGGAAGTATAGAAGTAATTCAAATTTACAGATAATCAGAAATAAGATCCATACGCGGAGTAAAGGAAACGAAGTTGTTACCGGGGCGTACAGATAGTATGGTATATACTGAATTAAATATGGATCAGGTTTTTCCTGAATAAGGTAGGGACTGGTACAAGTATTAAAAGATATTAGGAGAATAAATTGGAAAAGGTTGATATCTCAATTATTGGAGCGGGGGTGGTTGGGCTTTCGGTTGCGGCGGAGTTGAGCGGGAAGGGGAGAGAGATTATCGCGGTGGAACGGCAGGACGGATTTGGTCGGGAGGCCAGTAGCCGGAACAGCGAGGTGATCCATGCCGGGATTTATTACTCGAAGGATTTTCATAAGACCAGGCTTTGTACCCAGGGTCGCCGGATTCTTTATGAACTCTGTCCCCGTGAGGGAATCCCCTTCCGGAAGATCGGGAAACTGGTTATTGCGGTAGTGGAATCCGATATTCCGGTTATCGAGAAACTTAAAGCGCGGGCCGAAGCTAACGGGGTTGAGGGGCTGCGTCTGCTATCCCGAAAAGAAGTTAGGGAGATGGAGCCGAGTGTTCGGGCGGAGGGAGGACTTTTCTCTCCCGATACCGGGATAATCGATAGTCACGGACTTATGGCCTACCTGGAAAAGAAAGCGTCTCCGGATACCACTTTTGCCTATAACTGTGAACTGGTATCGCTGGAGAAGAAAGAGGAAGGATACCTGGTTGGTATCCGGGACGCCGATGGGGAGGGATATGAGTTCTTAAGCCGGATAGTTATCAATGCTGCCGGACTGGGGGCAGAGAAGGTGGCGGCCATGGCCGGGATCGATATCATCGCCGCTGGCTATACCACTTATCCCTGCAAGGGCGAGTATTTCCGGGTCTGGGGCGGGAAGAATGAGCGGACCAACCGGCTGGTTTATCCACCCCCTACTCAGATCAGCCTGGGACTTCATACTGTGGTTGATCTCCAGGGAGGGATGAAAATCGGTCCCAATGCTTTTTATGTGGATGAGCTTGGCTACACGGTTGATGAAGGTCACCTGGATGAGTTTTTTGAGGGAGCCAGAGGCTATCTGCCTGATCTGCGGCGTGAGAGTATCTCCCCGGATATGGCCGGGATCCGCCCTAAGCTTTATCGCAAAGGCGAGGCGGAGCGGGACTTTGTGATTCATCATGAAGAAGACCGGGGATTGCCGGGGTTGATAAATTTGGTAGGGATAGAATCCCCCGGACTGACCGCCGCCCCGGCAATCGGGCGATATGTAAAGAATCTGGTGGAGGAAAGCAAATTACTTAACAAGTAAGTTCCGATCTCTTTTCGCCTCGGGCAATTAATTTCCCGTTCTTAAAGACCAGGCGCTCCGGACGAGTACGAAAAGCTTCGGCTTCGTTAGGGGCGTAGATAATGTTGAAGTCAGCGGGATTACCGACCGAGATGCCATAATCTTCGATTCGCATCAGCCGGGCTGCATTGACCGTAATCATATCATAAACAATCCTGGCTTTTTCGGTGGAGTTATACTGGGCCTGGTAGGCCATCAGCAAGCCGTAGTCGAGCGGGTCCCCGGTTCCAAAGATATGGAAGCCGTCGCAGATGGTATCCTGGGCAGTGGCGACATTAACTCCGGCTTCTACCAATTCCCTTACCCGGGTGAGTCCCCGGGTACGTGGTTCCGGATCCACTCCCATGATGGCCAGGACCTGGGGATTGATGCAGACATTAAAGTCGGCGTATTTGAGAAGTTTGATCACCTTATGAGCGTGGGCATCGGTCTGATACGCCAGGGAGGTGCAGTGTCCGCCGGTCACCCGGCCCTGATAACCGCTTTCCAGGCTGCTCCAGGCGGAATATTCCAGTGACTGGGCGCAGGGATCCTTGGTCTGATCGATATGCATGTCGATATCGGCATCAAACTTCCGGGCTATGGCAAAGACCAGGTCGACATGTCTTTTTGCCTCATCCATGATCCATTCCGCCGCTGGCATCCCGCCGACCACATCTGCCCCCATCTCCATTGCTTTCCACATCAGTTCTTCGGTTCCCGGATCCCGGAAGATTCCTTCCTGGGGGAAGGCGATCAGTTCCACATCGGCGATATTTTTAGTCTCTTCCCGGGCCAGGAGGCAGCCTTTCAGGGCGGTTAATCCGCCGATGGTATCGATATCCACGTCACCCCGGATTTTGGTTACTCCGAATTTAACCGAATCTTTAATCGCCCGGACCGCCCGCTGCCGGACATCATCAACGGTGTAGTTCCGCTTGATTTCCTGCATGATTTCAATGGACTCTTCCAGAGTTTCCCGCTTGCTCAAGCGTCCGGAGAGAGCGGTATAGGCTTTATCGATATGAAGATGTGGGTTGATGAAGGTAGGAGTTACCAGGGTTCCTTCGGCATCAATGATTTCATCGGCGTCTGCCGGCAGTTGGGGCTCGATTTTGCTGAATTTTTCCTTCTCGATCAGAATATCGACCGGGGTTTCCCGATCTCTCAGTTGGGCGTTTTTAATCAGAATGGATTTCATCAGGTCTCCTTTTTAAATTAGCGCCTTCGGCGCTAATTTAGTTTTGAAAAATGACTGACACTTTTCTATTGAGTCAATCCTGGAAAATATTTTTAGTTTATTTATTACTTTATACTGGACAAGATAAGGTCTGGTCTAGTATAAAATAATAAACAAAGTAAGCCAATTAATAATGCAAAAAGAGAATACAAATAAAATCGGTTTTTGTGAAGGCTGTCAGGCGGGGGATATGATCCTGGAGTTGAGGAATATCACCAAGCGTTTCCCCGGCGTTTTGGCGAATGACCATATCAACTTTGATGTCAAATCCGGGGAGGTCCACGCGTTACTCGGTGAAAACGGGGCCGGGAAGACCACCCTGATGAATATCATCTATGGCTTATATCAGCCCGATGAGGGGGAGATTTATCTCCGGGGCAAGAAAGTTGTCATCAACTCGCCGCTCGACGCTATCGCGCTGGGGATTGGAATGGTCCATCAGCGGTTCAAGCTGGTGCCTTCTCTGACGGTAGCGGAAAATATTATCCTGGGACTGAAGGAAGGGGGAATCATTGGAAGAATGAAGCGGGTGGTGGATAGGATAAAAAAGCTTTCCGAGAAATATTCTCTCCAGGTCGACCCACAGTCGTGCATCTGGCAGCTTTCTGCCGGGGAGAAACAGCGGGTTGAAATTCTCAAGATGCTATACCGCGACGCTCAGATCCTGGTTCTGGATGAACCGACCTCTATCCTTACTCCGGCTGAAGCGGAGCAGCTCTCGCTTCTGCTGCGACGGATGGCGACTGAAGAAATGGCGGTGGTTCCGTTTATTACCCACAAGCTCCCTGAAGTAATCGCCACCAGCGATCGGGTGACTGTTCTCCGGCGGGGAAAAGTGGTGGAGGAGATCAGGACCGACCAGACCAATCCCCGGGATTTGGCCCGGAAGATGGTGGGCAAAAGTGTGCTCTTTGAGTTGAAAAAACCTAAAGTAGCAATTGGTGAGCCGGTCCTGGAGATAAGCAATCTTCAGGTTTTAAATGACAAGGGGATTAAGGCTTTAAACGGCATCTCCCTGACCATTCGGGAGAGTGAGATTCTTGGAATTGCCGGGGTGGCGGGGAACGGGCAATCGGAGTTAGCCGAGGTTATCGCCGGATTACGCAGGGTATTGTCGGGAAAGATTATTTTTTCCGGGGAAGATATTACCAGTCTCTCCACCCGTCGGAGAATCGAGAAAGGTATCGGTCATATTCCGGAAGAGTATATGATAGGCGTTGTCCCCGATTTCTCCGTGGCCGATAATCTGGTGCTGGATAAATATTTTGAAAAACCTTTCGCTCACCGCTGGGGTCTCGATCATAAAGCGGTTGAGCGTTTTGCCCAGGAGATAATTCCTCAATATAACATTCGCACCCCGAGCAAGGACACCCCGGCAATTCATCTCTCGGGCGGCAACCTTCAAAAACTGATTCTGGCCCGGGAAATTTCTCATCACCCCCGGTTGCTGATTACCAATTTGCCGACTCATGGTCTGGATGTCGGCGCGGCTGAGTTCATTCAAAACCAGCTGCTTGCTCTCAAGCTGGAGAAATGCGCCATTCTGCTGATCTCCGAAGATCTGGATGAGATAATGTCGGTCAGTGACCGGATCGCGGTCTTCTATGAAGGAAGGATCACCGGAATGGTTCCGGCCGCGGACGCAGTAAAAGACCGCTTAGGTGCCTGGATGGCTGGGGTTAAATTGTGAAGTTTTTCCTGCAAAAAAGAACGGATATCTCCGCGGTCAATAATATCCGGGCGGTGCTCATTTCCGTAGCATTATCCCTGGTAGTATTCTCCTTTGTCCTTCTGGCCTCGGGAGCGGATCCTCTTTCCGCCTATATGGATATTGTGACAGCGGCATTCGGTTCGGTGCGGGGCTTATCCAATACCGGGATCAAGATGATTCCTTTCCTTCTCTGCGGTCTGGCGTTTCTGGTTCCCCGAAAGGCCGGCTTATGGAATATCGGCGGGGTGGGACAGCTTCATATGGGCGCGGTTCTGTCGGCTTGGGTGGCCTATAGTTTTTCCAACCTTCCCGCGCCACTCCTGATATCACTTATGCTGATTGCCGCCTTCATCGGGGGAGGAGTGCTGGGAGGAATCTGTGGATTTCTTAAGGCTAAATGGTCCGCCAATGAAGTGGTGACAACGATGATGTTCAACTATGTGGCTATTCTCCTGGTTAATCATCTCTCGGCTTATCCCTGGCGGCGCGGAGGAGGTATTGCCTATCCGATGACATCCGAGCTTGTGCCTGCGGCCTGGATGCCGGTCATCGCCGGAACCAGGATTCATTATACCATCGTGATCGGGATTGTAGCGGCGATTGTTATTTTTTACTGGTTGAGGAAAACCAAGACAGGTTATGAGATCAGGACGGTCGGTTCCAACCCCCAGGCGGCCAAATATTCCGGTATTAGTTCGATGAAGATTATCCTGCTGACGATGTTTATCGGCGGGGGATTGGCCGGGTTAGCCGGTTTTGGCGAGGTGGCCGGTCTCCAGCATAGTTTGCGGGTTAATGATTTTACCCCCCCGGATGCCCGCTATGGCTTTTCCGGGCTCATTGTCGCCTATTTAGCGGGTATGAATTCTCTGGTTTTGATTATATCTTCCTTCCTCTTCGGTGGTGTTATCACCGGAGGAAACACCCTGCAGATAATAGCGGATCTGAGTTCAGGGATTACCGGTCTTTTTCAAGGGTTGGTCCTGATCTTCGTGATCGGCGGGCAGGTACTCCTCCGTTATAAAATTAAGATAAAGACAGGTGAGCCATAATGGATACGATTATTTTAATTATGCAGGCGGGGACCCTCTTCATCTTCGGGACGATGGGAGAGGTTTTAAGTCAGCGTTCCGGGGTGCTGAATCTGGGATTAGAAGGAATGATGGTGGTTGGTTCTTTAGCCGGCTTTGCCGCAGCTACTCTCACCGGCAATCCCTGGATAGGCCTTGCCGCGGCCATGATCGCCGGGGGATTGATGAGCCTGATTCATGGGTTTATCGTAATAACACTCAGGCAATCCCAGGTAGTCAGCGGCATGGCTCTCACGATCTTCGGCCTGGGTTTGACTGCCTATGTGGGCAAACCTTTTCTGATGGTGGGCGCGCCTCCGCGGATGCCGACTATATTGTATGGAGTAACTCCCCTGCTTTTTCTGGGACTGGCCCTGGTTCCGCTCACCTGGTTTGTCCTCTATCGAACCCGTTTCGGTCTGACTGTCCGGGCGGTGGGGGAGGACCCCGAGGCCGCCGATACGGCCGGCATTAATGTCGCCCGCATTCGCTATATCTGTGTCTTTATCGGCGGTATGATGGCTGGTTTGTCCGGGGCGTATCTATCCCTGGCGTATTCACCGATGTGGCGGGAAGGAATGACCGCCGGACGGGGATGGATCTGTATCGCCCTGGCTTTCTTTTCAATGTGGCGTCCTACTATGGTATTGATCGGCGCTGAATTATTCGGCGGTCTCTGGATCCTTCAGTTTAAATTGCAGGGAATGGATATTCCGGTTATCTCCAGTATCTTTGCCTCTCCCTATCTTCTGATGATGATCCCTTATCTGGTCACGGTTTTAATTGTCACTCTGGTGATGTCAAACGAAAAACTGAGGAAGCGAATTGGCGGGCCGGCCGCGTTGGGTGTACCGTATGAGAGGTCATCCTAATAAATTAGCGCTTCGCGCTAATTTAGTTTTGAACCAGGACCGATATAATTATGTTAAATCAGCAAGATTAGATAACAAGGAGGTGATGGTAATTCGTTAACTCTTTTTTTCGGGGGCCCGGGGTTGGTTGCTGGGCTGGGCCGGGATGACGGTACAATACTGATTGTCTGTTGTTTGATAGCATCAGGAGGGAAAGAATGAAGAAGTTTTTGGTATTGTCTTTTAGCGTGCTTTTTTTACTGGGAGTGTGCGGTCTGGCTCAGGCCGGATCCGACACCCAGAAAGATAAGGATATTGTCCTGGGTTGTTGCTGGATGGCTCCGGTTGGTGATATGGGTTGGACTTACGCCCACGACCAGGCGCGCGCCCAGCTGGTGGAAAAGTATCCGTTTGTTACTTCCGTGGTAAGAGAGAGTGTTTCGGTGCCTGATATGGACACGGTGGCCTCAATGATGATCGATAGAAAAGGCGCCAATATCATCATTATGAACGGTGCTCAGTTTACCGATGTTGCCCAGGAAGTTGCCAAGGCGTATCCCGATGTAATGGTGGCATATACGGAAGGCTTCACGCATAAGTATCCCAATGTCGCCTACTATTTCGGGGCAATCTACCAGCCTACCTATCTAACCGGGTTGATGGCCGGTGCTCTGACCAAGACCAATAAGATTGGTTTTGTGGCCGCGATGCCTCTGCCCCAGGTGAATATGCGGATAAATGCCATGGCGATCGGCGTCCGGGAAGTCAACCCCGATGCCAAGATTTATGTGAAATGGACGAACAGTTGGTTTGATCCGCCTACGGAAGGAGAGGTTGCCAATTCATTGATCGCGGAGGGATGTGATGTCATCGCCCAGCACCAGGACTCACCTACTGCGGTTACCACCGCGGCCGCCAAAAAGCTCTGGTGTTTTGGTTATGACGCTGATATGAGCAAGTTTGGCGTCGGACCGGATGGCAAAAATTATCAGGTCTGCGCGCCGGTCTGGGATTGGAGCGCGGTCTTCGATAGGATGGTCAAGGATTACCGGGCCGGGGTAAAGAACTATGATTACTGGGGCGAGATGTCCGACGGCATGGTAGATCTGTCGCCGATCAATCCGGCGGCTCCGATTTCGGCCAAGGTTAAGAAATTGATCAAAGAGCGGAAGCAGGAAATAATAGACGGTACCTTCAAGGTTTTTCACGGCCCGCTCTACCGCTGGGATAACGACAAACTGATGGTTCCCAAGGGAAAGGCGCTCTCAACTGAAGAGATTCGCCATATGGGCTGGTTTGTCAAGAATGTGGTCACCAAGCTGCCGTAAGCACTTGGTGTATTAACTATAAAAAACCTCCCCTTGATGTTCTTCATCGGGGGGAGGTTTTTTATTCGCCGATGATCTTGACCAGAACCCGCTTTTTACGTTTGCCGTCAAACTCACCGTAGAAGATTTGTTCCCAGGGGCCGAAGTCGAGCTTTCCCTCCGTGATTGCCACCACCACCTCTCTTCCCATGATCTGTCGCTTGAGGTGGGCGTCGGCGTTATCCTCAAAGCCGTTATGGCGGTACTGGGAATGAGGTTTCTCCGGGGCCAGTTTTTCCAGCCAGACCTCGAAGTCATGGTGGAGGCCGCCTTCATCGTCGTTGATGAAGATCGAAGAG
>Ga0307991_1000574_pt1 | contig 26541 bp, 29 predicted proteins | sample EllFjometagen131_FD_203146 | JGI IMG/M metagenome (GOLD analysis project Ga0307991, IMG submission 203146) | Marine microbial communities from Ellis Fjord, Antarctic Ocean - #131 | ecosystem: Environmental > Aquatic > Marine > Unclassified | place: Southern Ocean | collected 2014-10-08 | reverse complement strand
ACTCCCCTTTCTATAATAAATAGATTTTACGAAGTAAAATACAATATGTGCGTAGCACTGAACTCCCCCTTGTTTTTAAAAAAGAAATGGAAATTTTATTGCAATTAACACCTATTAAACTAAGTTATTTTTCGGTTTAAGGAGGAATAATCCTAAAAAAGGCAGTAAAACTTTATAAATTAGTAATAACTTGGCCTATCTACAATGAACAAGGCCTTAAACAATTCTAACTGGAAAAATTTATTATTAAATGAGCTTAAGATTAAGGATTATTCTAAAAAGACAATAAGCGCTTATGTGTTTCAGGTTGGTAAAGTTCATAAAAAAGCATGTAACACCTCACACCCTAAGGCATAGCTTTGCAACTCATCTTCTTGAGTATGGAATTGACGTAAGGTACATACAAAAGCTTTTAGGCCACTCAGACCTGAAAACAACAATGATATATACAAATGTCTCAAAAAGGGATATATTAAAGATTAAAAGCCCAGTTGATATTTGATTATAGAAAAGTTTATATATTTGTTATCACTTTAAAATTAAAAATGGTTTCTAGGAGTAAAGAGGAAAATATAGAAATAAGGCTCTATAATCTAAATAAAAACCTGAAATCATCTTTTTCTGCAGTAAAAAAGGATATAATTAACCTGACCAAAAAAAAGGAGATTCTTATCCAGGATATAAACAACAAGCTCTCTGAAATAAGGGAAGATTCTGTTAAAAAACAGGATTTTCAAGGTGAAATAGATTCCTTAAATGAAAAGCATAATTGGGCCTTAAGAGAGATAAGAAAAAGAGAAAAGCTAAAAAAAGAGTTGAAAGAGGCACTAAAGCTGAAGAAATCAGTTAATTCCATGATCAAAAGCTTTGAAAAATCCAATGGAATCAAAAAAGAATTTGAAGATCTAAAAAATACTGTTGTTGATGTGAATGAATTTAAAATGCAGGCAAACAAGTTTGATGCAAGAATTAAAAAAAGAGCACAGGACATCAGCAGCATGAAAAAAGAATTTGATGAGCTTGAAAAAAGATTCATTGATAAATCATATTTCAACGAACAGCTCTCTGAGTTGAGACAGGAAATTCAGTCACTGAGGAAAAATTCAGTTGAAAATAATTATTTTAAGAGAAATCTAAACAGGCTTGATTCAAAGTTCAGAAGAATAATTGACTTTTTGAAAAAACATCCTGAAATAAGAAAAGAGGACAAAAAAAAGATTATTAAGATAGAAAAAGCCCAGGGAAAAGAAGAAGGTGCATTAAAAAGTGCCTGGAATGGGATAGTTGATTTCTTCACAGAAGAAGTAGAAGAACCTAAAGAGGAAAAGAAGCCAGAGAAAAAGAAGAAGCCCAAAAAAAGAAAAAAACAGGGAATTCTTAAAAAAATCTGGAATGCAATTGTTGACTTCTTTACTGAAGAGGAATCTGATATGAAATGGTTTGAAAAAAAAGAAAAACCAAAGAAAAAAGAGGTAAAGCCGAAAGCCCTTAAAAAAACCGATAAGAAAAACAAATTCATTAAGTATGTGTTTGTTTTAGTTGGTGTCTTATTGATATTTTTTCTTTATTATTCAGGTTTTCTGGCTAAAATCATTGGATTCATAATCTCTTATAAATATAATATACTGCTTGGGATTATAATTCTGGCAGTCATAATTTTTCTTAGTGAAAGAAGAGAAAAAAAGTGATTATTCTCTTGGAGAAATCTTAATTAACTTTTCTTTGCTTTTAAGCCCTCTTAATATTTTAATTTTCTTGTTTAATGACTTAGAAAGAAATTTAATGAGCTCAAGATTGGCCTTATTATCCTGCGCAGGGGATTTTATATCAATTCTATAGGCATTCCTTTCTGAATCAAACCCCTTTATTTTATTCTTAGGAGAGTTTGGCTTTAATATAACTTTGATTACACCTTGTTTTATTTCTTCAATCAATTGTAATCCCGCCAAATATGCTTACACTTTGTGCATTTAAGGAATTTTGTTTCTGGCTCATCACCTGCTCTTGTCTGCACAAGCCAATAATGTGCCTTTTTATTGCCGCACTTAGGGCATTCAGCATCTGTTATAGGAAGATGTTTAGACTCATCACCTTCCACAACATCAACTTCCCTCTCTTTTACAGTTTTTTCAATAATCTTGCTTTTTTCAAGATCCTTGCTTACATAACTACATGAAGAACAGGCCATTACTCTTTTGCCATCTATTTTCTTTGGCAGCAACAATGAGCCGCATTTTGGACAAAACATTTTTTACCTCCTATTTAATAAAAACTTTCAATAAGTCAACAAACCATATCTTGATGTAGCCAAGGTAAGGAACCTTGAACAATGATCTGCCTATTATATTATCTTCTGATATTCTTTCTTCGAAATTAATTGATATAGCATTATTGTCTCCCTTTGTCTGGAAGTAATAATTATCACCCTCTTTCCACTTCTTGATAACCCTGTGTATTATTGGGTCTGGTCTGTACGTTTTGAATACAATAATACTTCCTACTTCCAAGTCAGCAGGGCTGCTTCCCTTTAATATTATTATATCCCCCTTGTTGAACCCGTTTTTAAGTATAAAATCATTAAAATCCTGCTTTGTTATATTATATTCACTGTATTGGTTAATCTTTACATTCCACCAATCATCAAAATCAAGGCCATTGTGTTCCATGCTGTTGCTGACAACTGCAACTATTGGATATGATGTTCCTAAAGCAAGGCCAAGCCCAGGATAGACTATGAATTTTATAAGGATGAAGGCAAGTATAATATTCACAATCCAGCTCCATATGCTGTTATCTTCCCATATAAAGTGCCATATCTTTTTCCATGTCGAATTTAATCCCTTTTTCTTCATAAAAAAGAGTTTTTTTGAATTCACATAAAAAACTATCGTTTTTGATAAATCAAATAATTATTTATACAACTACTATTTCTATTATAGTATGGAACTATGCACTAAATGCGGGAAAAAGGAGATTTTTCTGGATGGCCTTTGTAAAGAATGCTATCTAAACAAAAATCCTTTGTTAGTATCTTTTAAGCCTGTTAAGATTCTTGTATGCTTCTTTTGCCGTAGGTATTTTTCTAAGGGGAAATGGATTGGGTTTAGAAAGATTGAGGATGTAGTAAAAGATATTGTGCAAAAAAGATTAGTGTTTAATGATGATGCCCAGATAAATTCGTTTAAGATCAAGCCAGTAATCCCAAAATACAAGGAGGGGCCAAATGTAAAAGTAAATATTGAAACAGAAATTACTGTTTTTGGCACTTATCCTGGCAAAAAAACAGTTCTGGAAGAAAAATATGCCCTTCCAGTAAAGGTAATCTTTATCCTTTGCCCAAGGTGCAGCAGGCATAAAAGCGGCTATTTTGAGGGCATACTCCAATTAAGGAATGTGGATGAAGAAGTTATAGACTATGCTATTAATGAGGCAAAGAAACAAAATCAAAAAGGCATCTTTATAACTAAAAAATTAAAAGTCAGGAATGGATTTGATATTTACCTGACAAAAAGGGGTTATATACATGAGCTTGCCAGAGAACTCTTGAATAAGTTTGGCGGTGAGACAAAGGCTAGCAAAAAATTGTTCTCAAGAGATAAGCAGAGAAGCAGGGATATTTACAGGATAAACGTGCTGTTCAGGCAGTCAAAATTCAGGAAAGGAAATATTTTGAATATAAATGGAGAACTTTTCAAGATAAAAAATATTGACAGAAATCTTACAGTTATAAATATAAAAACAGGAAAGAAAACATCAATAATGCCAAAATATCTTAAAGTTAAGGCTGCTGAAGAAGTTAAGGAAACAATAGTTTCACTAATCTTTCCACATGTTGAGGTATTGCATCCAGAGACATTCCAGTCTGTAAATCCAGAAAATGTTAAGAACAATAAATTCAAAGTAAACCAGAAAGTAAAAGTTGTTGTTTCAGATGGCAAGGTTTGGCTTGTTGACTAGCTTAAAGATATACCCTCATTAAATAAATTATTGTCCCTGCTACTAATGGGACAATTATATTATCATCAATTATTTTATCATTCATCTTCAACTCAATAGCTTCTGCTGTCATTGCCCCGAATGATGCCAATAAAGCTGGTAATGGACTTATAAAAAACATTGCTCCAAGAAATCCAGTAATACCTCCAGCAATATTCCCTTCTATTGATTTAAGGCAGTTAAGAGGATGTTTTTTTCTTCCAAAATGCAAGCCAAATAAGTGGGAGACTGAATCGCCAAAGGTTAGTATCATTATTGATGCAAGTGCAATATCCCTCTCAAACAGCTGAAGCACAAGCAGACATCCCACTAAAAAGGAAATAGTCCCTTTTCCTGGAAATCTTTTTAATACACCTTTTCTTTCAAATATTTTTAGGAAAAAATAAATTATTGGAATCTTAAATTTCCTGCTAAGAATAGATATTAGAATTCCAGCAATAAGTATAAGGAATAATATTAATGAATTTAGTATATTATTTGTTAATAAAATAACAATAATTAAACCAAGACATATATGGAATATTTGTCTCCTTATTTCAAACCTGTTAATTTCCATTTTTTATCTTTCAGTTTTATTATGAAAATACTTGTGAAATATCCTATTAATGCTCCTGCTACAATATCACTTAGATAATGGACTTGTATATAAATCCTGCTAAATGCAACAAATGATGCAGATAAAATCCAGAGCCATTTCAATTTTGGATATGTTTTATTAAGCACTGGAAGTGCTGCAAAGGCAACAGCAGCATGTGAACTTGGGAACGAATAATCTAAAAGATGGAATAAAAAGTTCATTGATATTCCCAAAGGCCTAGGCCTTGCTACTATAAACTTTAATACATATGTTATTATATAGGAAGAAATAATACCTAACCCTAAGGGTAATACCCATTCTCTCTTTTTTTTATTAAGCAGAAAAAAAGAAATTAAAACAATTATGATGATGAACATTGAGCTAAAATTTGCAAGTAAGTGCGAAAGGTAATCTAAAGCTGGATTCTTGATTAAAAGCATTATTTTTAATATTATATTATCAGCTAAAAAACTTAATAATAGAACAAATCCTATTAAATAATATTTTTTTATGATATTAATTGTAAAACACCTGTGCTTATTATTGTTACAATTGTGCCTGCTATTAAGACACCTATTATATCTGCTATTATGAATTTTTTGAAATTTAGGCCAATTACATAAGCTCCCAATGCTCCTGAATAAACACCAGACCCAGGCAGGGGAACTCCTATGAACAATGCAACACCTAATTCACCATATTTGTCAACAGATTTTTGTATGTTTTTCTGTGTTCTCACAACAATGTGGTTGTATGGCTTAGAAAATATTTTGTATCTTAAGAATAAATGAACAAACTTGTCAAGCAGGAAATAGATTAAAATCCCCAGAATTATGTTTGCTATGACACAAACTATGAAAACAGTGAGCCATGGTATTCTTAAAACATTAATTCCATAGGGTATACTGGCCCTTAGCTCTAGAAAAGGCAATAGTGTTATGAATATTAAATACAACAGGTTATTAATCATAAATTAAAAAAATAAAAAGAGTATATAAAGGTTTTCAATGCTGCGCTTGTTCAGTTAGAGGTACTGGATGTTGATCCCTTGTTCTCTCCTTAGTCTTCTTAACTCTATTTCTCTGTAGTTTTTTAATTTCCATTACAATAAGATTCTGCAAAATAACTTAATTCATCATCAACATAATGCTGTTGTTGACCTCCTTGGGCAATTCTATAGTTCAAGTCAGACTTCTTAACACAAATTGCTTCCACTACTGCAGTTCCGTATCCTTTACATCCAATGCTCCAACCTTTTGCTTCATTAGAGCTTCTTTGAATCCAATTTGAAACAACCATTGAAGGCCTAGTTTCATGACCAGCAGATCCTCCTTCGTTACAACCACCTTGTCCGCCTATTGCAATTTCATCTTCTTCACAATAAGATTCTGCAAAATAACTTAATTCATCATCAACATAATGCTGTTGTTGACCTCCTTGGGCAATTCTATAGTTCAAGTCAGACTTCTTAACACAAATTGCTTCCACTACTGCAGTTCCGTATCCTTTACATCCAATGCTCCAACCTTTTGCTTCATTAGAGCTTCTTTGAATCCAATTTGAAACAACCATTGAAGGCCTAGTTTCATGACCAGCAGATCCTCCTTCGTTACAACCACCTTGTCCGCCTATTGCAATTTCATCTTCTTCTTCATTCCATGGTTCATTTACTGTTATATCCACTAAACTTTCACCGCTCACCATTACTTCTTGTCCCTGTAAATCATATTCCTCATAATTTGCAAGCACTTTTGCGGCTATTCTTGTCCTTAAGCTATCATATCCTGCTACTAGTAATATAACATTTTCTCCCTGACCTTCCATTCCCTGGAATAGCTTTATCTTTGCCTTTCCTTCCTCAAATCCCTGTGTGCATTCTGGCCCTTGTGCTGTTATGCCTAATAATTCTACTGCCGCATTATTCACACATGGCCCGCCAACTATGATAGTATTCTGTGCTTTTATATCCGCTACCTCAGTGTCAAGGATTGGTGCAGGAATATCAATTGGCTCACCTGAAACTGAACTGTCAACCAAAGATAAAAGGATGTCAGCAGCAGAAATTACATCCTCTGAAGATGAATCCTTGCCAAGAACCATAATAAATTTAGCAATATCATCTTCTATGAAAGGGTAAGGATAGTCTGACAAATCAACAGCTTCTTGATTTTCTTCTTCCTCCTCATCTTCTTCTGGCATGCAGCATTTTCCCCAGAATGGGCATTCATAATCTGCTGTATATATTTCTTCATCTTTACATCCAGACAGGTATCTGCAGTTGCCGCCCATTTCTTCACAGCTTTTTGTTTCTTCTTCCTCTTCTGCAGTATACCATACATTTAAGTAAACATCATCAAACTTCTTTAGGTTAGTTTCTTCTTCATTCTCTGCTTTTAATAAAACACCTGCTTCATGCTCTATAAGATAATCCATTACATTTGAGTTTATGTCAAAAGTATAAATTCCATTTTCTGTTATTTCCTGTGAATTAACAACTGTTGTATCAAAGCTTGGCTGGTTGTTCCAGCAAGCAGTTTGGGTATCCCATGGTCCTGTAACTTTATGCACTTCTGTTATTTGTTTTCCGTATTCCTCTTCATACAGCATGGGTATACTATTTATTACTAATTCTGCCTTTTTTATCTCCTTGTTTTCAAGACTACTTAAATCAAAGTTAATTAAAGTCCTGACTATTTTTCCTGTTGGCAAAACGCCTGTATAGAAATAAATTGGCGATGAATAAACATCATCAGGAAAATTCTCATTCAGGATTATATAATCTCCATTGATTGTTATGCTTTCTGTTGGTTCCTCACTAGTTTTCCCATTTAAACAAAATTCAACTAAATCCTCTGTTACATCTCCTGCTTCATTTGGCAGGATTTCAATTACAGCTAATTCTGCTCCATCTGGAAGCTTAAATCTATGCCCTTTCTGCATTGCATCTGTGTTAAAACCATTTACCTTGAACTTAACTTGGTAAGGGTAAGGGCCTGTGATAATTACTACATTAACATCATAATCAAGGCCATTAATTGTGTATGTCTTTGATTCTCCCTCAGCCAGTGTATCTACCATATCACAAATACATGCTCCATCTTCGCAGCCGTTTGAGCAATGGTAAATTTCTGTATTATGATTATCCTTAGAAACACAAAAAGATTCTGTTAAAAAACAATCATCTCCATTACATGAATAAATGTGTGTGTAACTTTCAGAATTTTTGTTTTTAACACTACAAATATCATAAAACTTTCCATTTGGGAATGTAGTTGTGTATTGATCAGATACATACCCTTTAAGATAATAATTTTTTCCGTCAGATTCTGTGCATATTAATCCTATTGGTTCACAGGGATCAAATGTTTTTTCAAGCTGCTCTATGCACCAGGATTCATCATCATAGTTAATGCTAAGCAGCATAAGGTCCTCAAAATCTATTTTTTTATCATTATTGAAGTCTGCTCTCTTGTCATATTTTATGTCATCGCATGAAGTATATGTTGTCGTGCTTCCAGTGATTCCCAAATCAATACCAACAAATTCAAAGTCCATGTTTCTCAAGAACAATTGGTCTTTGTAATATACATCAAGATTGTCTGAGAGTTTTCCTCCACTTGGCACATAATAATCCTTATCTGGAGTCCATCTTACCTCAATCTCGCTTATTGCTACATCTCTGTCTGGGAAAGTTCCAACAATGTTTACTCCAATATTCTCAATCTCTTCTCCACCGACGGTTAATGTGCCTCCCCAGTCAGCAGTTTCAAAATCACGATCTCTAAATGTTACTATTTCAGCTCCAAGGTAAAATTCTACTCTGTCTCCTACTACATCTCCCTCTTCATTTACTTCCAAGCTTTTAACTGCAATCTCTGTTCCATCTGCAAGCTTGAATGTTTCAGTTGCTAATAGTGCATCTGTTGTCTCACCATTTATCTTGAACTTGACTTGTGGATTGGTTTGGTCTGTTATTATAACAACCTCAACCACATAATCCATACCATTCATTGTGTATGTTTTTGAATCCCCCTCTTCCATTCTGTCTTCAATTACTCCAGTCATTAACATTATTTCCCCTAAATAATCATGCCTTGTTTTGATAATTGTAAACTGTTTTCCAAGCATTTCGATTCTTTCATCATCCAAATCATCATAGTGGTTGTCTGAATCAATATCAGACCTTATTGCAGTTGGGAAAGATAATCTGTAGATATATCCTGGCTTATTAGCAGCAAACTTCAAATACAGTTGAGGGTCATCTGACTGTTTGCTGTAATAAACTACTTTTGCATCCTCTGGTAAAATAATCTCTTGATGATATTGATATGTTCCTTTTTCATTAGTTATGCTTCCGTCTGCCAGTGCATTCAATTCATTTTTAGTTATTTTTTCTATTGGTCCTTTTTCAAGCTCAGTTGTTCCTGATTCAGAAGAAAGATATTCAAACAAGTTTAGTTCATCAGTACTAGATGATATTTTAAAGGAATCCCCTTCAATAGTTGTTGTTGTTCCTGTTGTTGAAACAATACCACTTGTTATATAGGCATTTGCTTCTGCCTCTGTTTTTGGATAGTTTATTGTTACTGGGTTCTGTCCACCTATTGGTGTTTCATACACCACATTTGTTCCCCATCTTGTGTATCCATCATAGTAGTTCTGTTTGCTGTCCCATTTAATCATCTCAAAGTTTTCATCATCTGATGTTGGTTTGTTTGCTGTTATCTTTTGTGTGTCTGCTGTGCCAGCATCTGTTATCTTGATGCTTATTGTCTTTGCATCTGATGAGCTGCCGTCATCTGGTCCTTCATAATCTTCAGTTAACTTAATAAGACCTTGTGTCTCGCTTGCCAAGGAAACCTTTAGCTTTGCTCCTGAAGGAGTCCATATGACTCCTTCTTCATCTGTTCCAAGGTTTTCCATCTTGATTTTTTGCTCGTCATAGTATGCTGTAAAATGATATTCATACCCATCTAAATAGAAATTTCCATCATTAGCAACCTGGTCAGTAGCTGTTACCTTAAAGCTTGTACCTAATCCAACATCCTTGAAACTAACTTTTTTATTTACTGAATCAAATCCAGTTACCTCAAGCAGATGGCTGTATTTGCCTGAACTTATTATAAATTGAGCGTCTTTGTCTATGTCTTTTTCAGCGCTTGTTATAAGTGGTCTTACAGCACTTTTTCCCAATGCAATATCTGTTCCGCCATTTACAGAATAAAATGCATAGAAGTTTAAATCTCCGCCTGTTTTTGTTGGAACAGCTACTTTCATTTTGTCAGCTGCAAAAGCTTTTATCTTAATCTCTTCTTGTTCTTTAACTGATACTCCTTTACCATATGCTTCTTCAAGTACAGAATTCAGTTCTGGACATTTGGATTCAACTATACACTCCTTGTCTTCATTGCATACATCTTGTCCTTCGCCATTGATTACTATGCATTGGCCATTAGCACATTCTTTATGTGATTCTTCTGTTGTTGGTGGCTCTGATCCAGAACCTCCACTTGAAGTTACTTTATGTCCCCAACATTTTTCTCCTTCACCAGAGCATGTATATCCAGATAATTCATAATATCCACATGATGGTTTATCCACACTGCACTTAACTGTATCATAATCACCACCAACATTTGATTTAGTGCAGGTTGGTTCTTCAGTTTGTGTTTCGGTTTTGCAAGAGCTACTGCAGCCATCTCCATCTTCTGTGTTACCATCATCACATTCTTCTCCTTCTTCTTTTTCACCATTTCCACATTCAGCATCTACAACATTTTCATTAATTACATCTCTCTCACAGCAACACCATCCAGTTTTACCATTTTTTTTACATTCTCCAGATTTTATTGGTCTACCAGGCCAACAAGGCCAAAAAGTATGACATGTACAATCTTCAGGACATCCTGAAACAGAGCTTTCTTCTGTTTCTTGTTCTTGGTCACCACAACCCTCATCAATTTTTGTGTCACAATCATTATCTATTCCATCACCACAAACTTCGGTTTCTGGAACACAACTATCAGGTTCTTCTTCTGGTTCAACACAATTAGCACTTGTGCAAGGTGGAGGACATGGACAATGAGTTGTGGTACGGGACACACATGTGTATGTCGTACGGTCACATACACTACAGGTGCATTCTGGTGGATTACATTCAGAATCGCCACTGCACTCTCTACCACATGGGCACCCTGCAGCAGGAGTTGGCATTAATTCACATGTTGAAGGTGTATCATGGGTACATCTTTTACACTCACATCCTTCTTCTGGCTCAGATGAGCCTGCTTGTTTACAGTCACCATCATAACCACACTCACTCCTTCCAACACCTGGTACAGACACACATTTACCATCTACACATTCTAAATGGCTGGATGTAGAACCACCACCACCTCCACCCATAGCAGGACTATCAGGGCCCCCATCAAGAACAGGATTAGTACCCTCTTCAACAGGATCATCTGCTTGCTCATCTGCTGGAGTAGTACAAGCACTTTCTACTTTTATGATGTTAAAACTTGCCAAAATCATAAAGCAAATAAATATTACTAAAAACAATTTTTTGTTTTTCATTCACATCGCCTCTTGTTTTTTTTGATTTAATTATTGAATGATTGTTAAATAGTCTGTTTGATTAAGCCTGCTCAATTGAGACACCATCGCCAAGGCCCTCTAACCTTAACTTCAGTCTGTTCCCACTTGGCTTTATGCAAATCAGGTTATAATCTTCATTTTTAATCTCCAACTTGCTTAGTTCCATTGGTTCTATTGCATCACCCATAACAAGAAAAACATTATTGCCTGTTTTATCATTTATAGAATCCTTAATTAAGGGATTTAAATCATCAGGATGTGGATGAAAATCAACATCCTCTCCTTCCTGATAAAAGCATATTTCCTTTACTTTTGACGGGACAGAATAGGTTTCTACCCCTACAGAGCCATAGTCAGTGCTTATTTTTTCAAAATCTTCTTTTAGCTCATTTTTAAATTTTACAAGCTCAACCTGATCTGTCTTATCCATCAAACCCCTGACAGCGTTGTAACCAAAAAGCAATATAGCGCCTGTTATTATTAATGTCAGAATATAGATAAATACCTGGCCCTGAATCTGCCCTCTTTTCATTTTTATACCTTTTTGTATATTAGTATATAATTTATTAAGAAGCTAGTATATAAACATTTCGATTTTTTTGGCTCTTTCCTTAAGGTATTTGCCTTTTTTAAGAGCTTTAATCAGGTTTTCAGGCTCCCTGAATTCTCTTTTTACATTTGCGCAGACTCTTTTTCCTTGGATAAATGTCTTTTTGTGCTTTTTCATAAATTGATTAACATTTTCCTTGTTTTTGATTGGAGGTCCAAGCCTTTTAAAATATTCAGATAAAATCTCATGCTTCAAAATAAACCAGAACAATGCCTTTTCTTTTTTGTCCCATTTCCAATTCTTTTCATATAAAGTAAAGTCATTTAAAAGCAGTTTTTTGTTGATATAATTAAATGCTTTCAATAGCTTGGAACCAACAACATCTTCTTTCCCATCAACTGCTTTAACTTTTAATAGAATAAGTTTCTTGTTTTTTGCTTTTTTAACTAATTCCTCTATCTTAACCTCCTTTTGTTCAAAGAATTTTTTTGCTGATTTTTTCAGAAAATCACTAGCAGATTTCTTAAACAAAAGGAAATTTTTCCTGCTTAAAACAGCAGCAGCATTTCTCTCTGGCTGTATTGGATCAATTACAACAAGTGGGCTAAGTTTTGATTTATTTAATCTTTCCAAAGCACTGCCCTCATAGTAATTATTGAAATCAATAACCTCCTGCTCTTTCCATTTTACAGCACTTTTCAATAAAGGCATAAATCCCTTGTAATAGATTACTAGTATATCTAATACATGCCCTGAAAATCCCCTTAAATATGACTCTGCACCATAGACCTTGCATGCCTTGCAAAAGGCTTTTGCCAGCCTTACATCATCTGCTAATTTTTGATTTTTCTTTAAATTATCCTTAACCCATTTAACATGCAAAGGTGAGCAATCTGTTATATTAACCGATTGTTCTGCTTTTTTTATATTCAAAACAGGGACAGCCTCAAACATAATACTTTTAGTGTTAAACTGAAAATAATCTCTTGAGCCGTGAATTCTTTCAACTCTTGAAAAAATCTTAAGAATTTTTTCTAATAAATCAGATATATCTTTTTTTTTGTAATCTAAATTAAACTTAACAAAAATATCACAGTCATAATCATCTTTCAGGAAAGTTCCCTTTGCTATTGAGCCGCCAAGAACAGCCCTTGCTTTGATTTTCTTTTTTTTAATTTCAGAATTTATGCTATCCAAAACAGCAATGCACTTATCAACTACATCTTTTTTTGGCCTTAACTCATCAATAACCTGCTTTAAAAGCTCCATATATTATTTTAAAGCTGTTTTCTATAAAAGTTTTATGTTTTTAACCAAAGAAATCAAATAATGCTTCCAAACATCTTTCCAATAACCATTGAAAAAATTAGAAACAGTAGGATTGTGCTTACCATAAATATAGGAATATATTTTACTCCTGCCTTTATTTCCCCTTTTTTTATTGTTGCAATTATTATGGATGAGAAATATGATGTTATTACAAGGCATGTAATAGCAAAAATCCTGAAGTCATTTATGGACATTCCCCCTCCTGATAAATTAATCGAGAAACTTGTTACACCAGAGGGTATGTCAAGCTTTGACATGATGCTATTTATTACGCTAAGCAAGTGGCTTGATAATGCAAAAAGCATTGGTGCTGCAACTATTGTCGCAAATGAGATGAATATAGCATAGGTTGTTACATTGGCTGCAAGCTCTTTTTTCAAAATCTTTGATTCCTGTATGTCCATTGCTATCTTATTCAGCAGGCCGCCAATCTCACCGCCGGCTTCTATGCCTTCAACAAGAAGATTTATTGAACGTTTCAGCATTATTGAATCATACTTATTTGCAAATTTTTTAAGGGCGTTCTCAAGGTCTTCACCGCTCATTGTTTCCTTTGCAACAATTTCCATCTCATTTGCAAGCACTCCAAACTGCGGCCTTACAGCATACCATAATGCTTGGTCAATTGGCATGCCTGCCCTTATATTTGCAGATGTTAATTCTAAAAAGTCTGCAAATACATCTTCTATTCCAACTTTTCTCTTGAATACCCTTAAGTCAACTATAACATAAAACAATAGCCAGAGGCTTAGAAGCAATACAATGAATACAACTACCCAGACAAGAAACATTATAGAAGATAAGTATAATACTCCATACTTAAGGTCAGTTGAAAACCTGTAGATTAGATAAAATGAAATAGCAAGATTTATTATAATACATAAATTAAATATTACTTTTGACAGCCTGCGTGATTCAATACTCACACCTGCCCTTTCCATATAATACTTTAATCTGGTCCTGCTGTGCTCCATAATCATTTTTTTCTTTTTCTGTTTCTGGAGCTTACGATACGCCATAACCTTATCCTGAATGCTTTTCTCTTCATTCTTTTGCTTTGCTTTTTTTGGAAACTTAAGAATTTTTTTTATATTCATATTTCCACCGCAGGCCTGGATGATTTAATTAGTGAGAAAAACATATACTGCACAAATCCAAGAAATAATGCTATTGATATCAAGGCAGTCAAGTCAATCTTTAGTGAAATAAAAGTTGTCAGGACAATAAGCATTGTTATGCCCAAAGAAGGTATGATAATTGCAACAACCATAAAGAACATTGCCAATGGATTCAGTTTTCTTCCATACTCCTTTACTTCAATAACCTGCTCACGGACTATTTGGTCAAGTATGTTTGAAAGCGAGCCTGAGATATCAGCCCCTGTCCTAAGCGAATTAAGTACCTGCCATAAAACTTTTGTTAAATTTGATGATGGTGTTGTTTCTATTGTTTCATTTATTGCATCTTCCATAGTTGTTCCCATAGATACTTTATCGGTTATTTCCTTGAGGTAATTTCCAATTACCCCATAGTTTTTTGAAACATTTACCATTGCATCATATAAGGATACTCCTGACTCAAGCTCTATTATAAGAAAACGCCCAGCAAAGACAATTTCCTTGCTTATCTCCTTTCCTTTTTTTATTATCTTTACATCAGGAATCTTAAGCATATATGAAAACATAAAAACATAAAGCAATGGAAAAATGAAATACATTATGTTTGATAATATTTCCAACTGTGCAAATATTGTTAAGACCAGAACGCTGATTCCTGTTGTCATATAGAAAGTTGATAAAAGAGTTTTCTTAATGAATTCTTCAGGAGTTTCAATAATGCCTGATTGGATTAGCTTTGTGCTCAGTCCTGGCATACTTTTTGCAATTCTTTTGATTAGTTTATTGCTAATATAAATCACCTTTTCTTTCTAGCATGTCCAGCATTTTTCTTGTTTTTTGATTTATGATTCTTTTTTACAGGCATCTTTCTCTTTTTTGAATTAACAGATTTATTCTTTTTTTCAATTTTTGCTGTTTGTTTTTCTTCAAATATAATGGCTTTGTTTGATCTTACCGTTTTCATGAAATTGTCTTTGTCTGTGTAGTATTCAGCCATGACTCTTCCAACTTCATCAACAGTGTTTATATCATGCTTGACCATCCAATTAAGAACAAGCTCTTTCTCTTTAGTATCCTTGTTTATTTCATTTCTTGTCATTCCAGTGAACATCTGCAGTGTTTTCATAATGGATATAGATTCATGTGCCTTCTCTAATTTCCCCTTTTTTATATTAAGCTGAATTAAAACATTCGTGCTGCTATCAGGAAGTATTTCTGATATCTGAAATGTCTTTCTTGTTCCTGTCCTTCTGTTTCTATATTGTACAAGAATCATTGAAATAGCCGGAATCATGGATTTTGGAATATCAATAGGTGGGTTTGTAAGCCTTGTAACAGTCTCATTTGTATCATTTGCATGCACTGTTGCATAAACAGAATGCCCTGTGTGAATTGCCTCAAAAAGAACTTCAGCCTCTTCTTTCCTTCTTATCTCACCTACAATAATCCTGTCTGGCCTCATCCTAAGTGAATTAACCAATAAGTCAAGCATTGTTATAGCACCCCTGCCTTCTGGATTAGGCAGCCTTGTTATCATGGGGATCCAGTGCAAAAACTTAGGCAGTTGTATTTCATGAGTATCTTCAATTGATATTATTCTTTGGTTTGGTGGGAAGAAATTTGAAACCACATTGAGCATAGAAGTTTTCCCTGTTGCAGTTCCACCAGCTATTATTATTGATAATTCATACTGGACACCAAGCCAGACAAGGGCTGCTGCCTCAGCAGAGATTGTTTTAGTTTTTATAAAGTCTGTAATTGTCCATGGTTTTGCCGCAAACTTTCTTAGAGTTATTGTATTTCCCTTTAGTGAGATTGGCAAAAGTGTTGAGTTTACCCTGTCACCTGTGCTGAGGTTAGCATCCATCAATGGCTCAAGAATAGTTATCTGCCTTCCAACCTTTTTGCCTATCAACGTTGCATAATGCTTTATCTGCTCCTCATTATTAAGGGTTATATTTGTCTTAAGCCACCCATGCTTTCTATGGTATACCCAGACTGGCTCTTCTGCATTGTTGATGGCTATTTCCTCAAGATTAGCATCATTCATCAAAATTTCTATATTTCCCATGCCAAGGCTTTTTTGTATCAAATATGACTTAAGGAAATTCATTGTTTTCTTGTCAACATCAGGAAAATGCTTGTTTATCAGGAAACTAATTGTTTCCTTGAACCTTTGTTCAATTAAATTGCCTTTTTTTAAATCAGTTATATCCACTATACCAAGATTTACTTCTGTAATAAGCTCCTGCCTTATCTTTTCAAGTATTATCTCTGTGTTTTTGCTTATGCTTGAGATGGAAACATCATATATTGGCACAAATTCTTTTTTTTCTGTGTAAATTCTTATTTTTATAGGGATTTCATTAGAAACAAAGTTATATTCATCTTTTACTACCATAAGATCAACCTCTTTTTTTAAGTTTTTGATAATCCTGATTAACTAACTATTTTTCTTTTTAATTAAACTGCATAACTTACTAATCTCTTTTTCAAAAATATTTTTTTTGCTGTCAATCTCTTTGAACTTCTTTTCCATTATATCTATCTGCTTTTGAATATCTGCTGAGTGAGATGATGTGCTGAATATCTTTGCTCTTGCAATAAACTCATTTAGTTCTTTCTTCAGGCTGCTTCTGTCATCATTGATTTTTTCAATCAAATTAGTTGTTTCCATCTTTTTTTCAAAGAATTTTTTGAATTTGTCCGAAAGCCTCTTGCTCTCGCTTATGTCTTTTTTAATTATTCTGCCCTTTTCAAAAACCTTTTTTAGAATTTCTTTTTGAGATTGCATTACTTTTTTTTCGTATTCCTTGCTTTCTTTAGCCATGGGCATAATATTCTTTTTTTGCAAGTTTATAATTTCCTTAGTGTTATCTGCCAAAACTTTTAGTTTTTTTACATGTTCTCCTACATTTTCAATGTAAATATCCTCTGACCTAATTTTTTGCTTAATCTTTCCAATAGTGTCCTCAATTTTTTTAATTTTCTGTTTTAATGCTTCCTCAGCCTTTCTTATTGAGTCTGTTTTCACTCTTTCTGTTTTTATTATTTTTCCCTCAGCACCTATTTCTTTTAGTAGTTCAGAGTATTTCTTCTGGGCTCTTATTATCTGCCCATCCATTTGCTTGATTTTGTCTGAAAAAATCTGGTCCTGGGTTTTTATCTGGCTGTCAATCTTTTTTTTCAGTTCTTCATATTTTTCAAGTTCCTTGAGTTCTTCCTGGACATTACCAACTTCAGAGTGTATATCTTCCCTTATCTTCTTGAATTCATCCCTAACTTTTGTGATGTCTTCTCCTTCTTTGTCCACGGAGCTTAATAATGACTCTGACCTTCTTATGATTACATCTTTCTTTTCATGGAATTCCTTGACTTTTTTTACTATCTCCTCTTTTTTTAGTTTTTTGTCAATAAGCCAGGGGGTTGCAAATTTATAATCAATGCTTATAACATCATCTTCCTCAAGAAAATCAGCCCATTCTTCAACAACGACTGAGCTTACTCCAAGCTCTTTTGCTGCCTGTGGAACAGAAATTCTTTTCTTTTCCTTAATTAAGCTAACAAGTTTGTCTACACCTGTTTCAAGTAATGGGGCTTTTGTCATATTATTCTAAAAATTTGTTTTGAATATAAATATTTATCGGAATCATTCAGTTAAATCCTCACATTCATATGTTTCAAGATGCCCTCCATCAAGCTTAAACCAGGATTGCATATCTTTAATATTGGAATTTGTTGTTGTCTGGTCTCCAAAATATATATAATCAACAACACTTCTGTCCCTGATAGGAACTTCCTGTGCCTGGAACTTCTCTAGATTTACAAGGCTTTCAATGCCATATGGCGAACCTGAAAGATTCCCCTCTAATCTCATGATGAAACTTGGCGCTGTATTTGATTCAATATAATATGAATTATTGACATGTGTTTTAAGGTTTGTTGTTTCATTGTTAGGCCCGATAAAATCAGTTATATCTGTTTTTATTATTGTGTTAGTAACCCTGCCATGGCTGTTTATTACATACAAAGGATCCTCAAGTTCCTGTATGCTAATGTTTGTTGTTATGTAAAGTGGCCTTTGCCATGAGGCAGTTTTCTTAACATCTTCGACATTTAAGGTTACATTAATTGCAATATTTACTGCCCATGGATTTTCCTGGTAGATAACCATATCATGTATGTCAAAGTCAACTATTATATCCAGTTTTACTGCCTCTTCTTTTATTCTTTGAGTCCAGTTGATAAAAGTTGATTCATTCATAAGGCCCATTTGCGAATTATTTATGCTTCCATTCAAAAAAGCTTCTTTAAAACAGGAGTTTGTGTCATACAGAAATATTCCGTTATTTGTTATATACTGTTCCATGCTCATCAATGACCTAAACCCTGAGATGTAAAGCCCCCTTTCTATATCTTTTTCAACATCATCTATAAAACTGTTCATAGAATAAATTCTTGTTTCAGTAACCATAACCTTATCCCTTAATTTGTAGTTAGTACAGGTTGTGAATGAAAATATTATTAGGGATATAAGTGTAATTGCAATTATACTAAAGAACATACTTTTTTTATTTAGTGCCATGCTCTTACCTCTATTATTAAGGGTCCCCAAAGGTAAGGTATTTTAGAGACCTGCAGGGTATCTATCTTTAAATCTTCCTCATCAATGTTTATATTGATTTTTCCATTATTATCAAAATCAAGGTTTGAGAGCAGTTTATATACAGCAAGGTTGATACTGTCCTGACAATTAAAATCAATATCTGAACCAGTATAGCTACAAATATTTGTTCCAGAATAATCATCAGGCACAGATGCTGTTATTAGCTCTGAATCCTCTGTTTCTATTGTCCAAATACAGCCATCTGCTTCAGGCAGTACATCACTATATGCAACAGATGATTTAATTGCAGCTGTATAAATCATACTATTGTTTTTAGAACATCCTGTTAGATTTTCAGGATTATCTGCTGTCTGTAATTCAATCTGATTGCTTCCATTAACCAAGATATTTGGAGGTATCTGCAACACAAAAGGGTCACCCAAGTTTCTGTAGTTTGGCCCGTATTTGTTGATGTCAAAGATAGTATTGCCATTTACAGCTAAAAAGCTTGTCCAATGTGGCCCTGAATAAGACAATGCCCTTGCATCAGTTACCCTAATTTTTTCAGGTATATTTACTGTATCTAAACAACTGTCGAACTTTTCTGTCTCTATGACTACCTCAATCTCCCCAAAAGAGGGTGGCTCTACAACAGGAGTGAAGTTAAACATTATGTAAGAGTCAGGATAAAGCACTGATTTTTGATATCCACCAGTTACTGAAATCACCTGTGATGAGTAGTTTGCAATAATTAAAATCTGTTCCCCAATTTCCTTGTATATATCTGTTATATCTGATGCATTTGAGGCATTGTAATAAAGGGATTCATTACAGGCAATTTGCTTAAGTGTTTCATGATCTGCATCTTCTCCAAAACCAACTGTAAAAACAATTATGTCTTGGTCACATGCATTTTGGCCAGCATTTATTGCCCATTGTTTATCAATGGGATTGCTTGTCCCACCAGTTCCTGAGCCTGTGTAATCATTAAAGTTACTGCAGTACATTGTTGCTGCACCATCACTCATAACAACCATGAATTTTTTATTGCTGCTTGATGAAAGCATGTCCTTTGCCCTGTTTATTCCGCAGCAGATGCATGTTCCCCCATTAGCGTAATAGTCATTAATTTCATTCTGGAGGGCTATCTTGCTGTCTGTCAGGGGTTCAACATCCCTTACACTTGATTCATAACTTACTAAGCCAACTCTGTTTCCAGTTAGATTTAATATAGTGTCAACAAATAGCAAATCTGCTTCTTTTGCAAAATCTATCTTAGTTTTAAGACAGCCTGTGTCTGTAACCTCATGGTTTTGAGTTACTCCTGAAGCACATGTATCACACTGGTCTCCCTCACATGAGCCGGTATATGGGCAACTCCTTATTTCCCATCTTTCACATCCTTCACATCCTCCAATTTGTGTACAGCACTCATATCTGCATAGTTCATCCTCTCCGTATTCACCACAATCATTCATGCTTCCTGAAACATCAGTAACAAGAACAGAATCAGAAGGCTCTCCTGATGTAATATTAACTTTTTCACTGATGTTATAAACACCTAACCTAAGGGGGATAGTCTCAGGCTGTATTGGTAGAGTATACCCAATTATATCAACTATCTGGTCCTCTGATGAGCCAGAGGTTATGAAAATTGTTTCATTACCAATATTCATAAATGTTGTTTTATTGTTGTAAAAATGAAGATAGAGGTCAATTGATTGTAATGTGCCAGGAATGTCAAACGAAGAATATAGATTTATTAATCCTTCTATGCCTGGGAAATAATAATATCCTATTCCAGGAGTGCTGTTGCTTATCAGCTCACTAGTACGATATTCTACTTTTGTATAACCCCCTGCAATAAAGGATTCATTGAGCAAGCCAGTAAAGACAATTGACAGATTATTTTTTGTTCCTGTTAAAAAATTACAGGAAGAAATGTTCCATCTTGTTGAACTCATATCCTTTTTTACCGGACTGAATGAACCGCATAAAACACCATTTACGTAAAAATTAAAATTAGTACCTGCATCAAACTCTATAAAGGCATTATCAATTGTTGCATCACTTGGGATATATTCAAGCTTTCTTGAGATGTTTCCCTGACCCACAAAACCGCCAAAATATGCAAATGATGCTGTTTTTTTCTCCCTTATGCTTTTCAGATATGCCCTTGCAGTCAAGCCGCTTACAGGCCTGCCTTTTTCATATCCTGAAATCATCTTTCTTGCTGAAACTAGATTATGGTTTGTGGGAGCATCTTTTCTGAAAACTTCCTCATCTCCAATAGCAATACTAAGTCCAATATTAGAAGGAAACAGGCCAGAGGTAATATTTTCTGCAAGTTCTTGACATAAGTCTGCTTTATTTAAAACCCAGAATTCACCTATCTGCTCTAAAATACTATTATCAGTATTTGTTATTTCTCCGCTTGATATAAGCTCATCAACATAAAGATTATTAACCTCACTGATTTTCAGTCTTGATAATGCATTAATTAGGTCATGTGATGTATAACTAATGCTTGTATATGATGGCTCAAATATGTAAAATGAGTTAATTAATAAAATTCCTGTGATGATTATGCTTGCACCAATTATTGAATCAATTGTGAAAAGAAAGCCTTTTTTTAATACCATAAGTATATCACCATCTTTGCAATATCTAAATCCTTAATTACGAGTCTGGTTATCTTAACAAGTTTTTTTGGGTTCTCAACAATTTGTATGTTTGTGGAATTAACACCTGCCTTGCCTATTCCTTCAAGAGACTCATTAAAACGCAGAATATTATTATTTCTGTCTCTGAAAAAAACATAATAATTATAGACTGTTCCAAAAAGTTTTCTGCTTTCCTTATAAGAAACCATTGAAAACTCTTCAAGCTTTGTTTCATTAATTCTATTATCATTGCTAATTCCAATTCTCACCACATCGTCCTTGCTCCAGTTATAGGGATAACCCTGGCTCATTAATGAGCTGGAAATTGTCTTGGCATCAATAAGAAGGTCATCAAGCAATGCCTCGTCCTGGTCAGAAAGGTTTGCCGCAGTTTTGTAATAGATTAAGATAGCTGACCCAAAGATAATAACCCCTATTATCAAATCAAGGGAAAAAACCTGTGCTTTAGTTAAGATAAATAACACCCCCTTTATTTATTATGGTATTATTGCTCTTGTTTATATTGCCATTAATCTCTGGAATGGTTATTGTGAACTCTGAGTTTTTTAAGCCAATTGTAATTTTATTTCCTATTTTAGTTATTGTATAATCCTTATTATCAAGCTTTTCTGGTATGAAAAAAGTTCGGTTATAGCCAGACTTTACCTGCGTTGCCATGTTGATTTCATATTGTATCTTATATGCGAGGTCTTTTACAAGAACAAATTCCTTTTTTTCATTTAAGTCATCTGCCTGGTCTCCAACTGCTTTTAAAAAAATTAAGAGTATTATAAATGCAACACTTACAAGAAATATAAACTCAATTGCTATTTGTGCTCTTATGTGCTTACCCATACATGGTCCCCCTTTGATTCTATGTTTATGTAGCGGATTCCAGGGGTTATTGCAATATCTCCACTAATGTTAACAGAACTTTTTTGGCTTATGTCTGTGAGACCGCTGCCTGTTTTTACCTTAAAAACTATTTCTTTGTCATATATTGTAACCTGCTCAACATTTTCTGGCATGTAAACTTTTATTCTGGTTTTTGATGGCTCACCCAGATAATAAACTGATTCTGCATTATCAACAACTTTTTTTGCAATCTTATCTACCTGGCTTGTTATCACCTGATAGCTGGTATTACTGGTGTGCTCATAGAAAATTACTATTAAGGGAATTGTAATAAGCATGACAAATCCAATTATGATTACATATTCCATGCTTACCTGAGCATTCTTTTCTTTCATAAAATATTTGTTTATATTATCCTATTTAAATTTATGTAACTATTTAATAATGCTACTAAAATATATTTTTACATGAAAAATTTAACTAAAAAAATCGTTAGTTTTATATATAAGTTCATATTAATATATAAAAAAGTATAGTAATATACGATAAAAATCTAAAAATGAGGTGATAAAATGAAAAAAGCACAAGCTGCAATGGAATTTTTAATGACCTATGGTTGGGCAATACTTGTTGTTTTGTTAGCAATAGCAGCTTTAGCATATTTTGGAGTTTTGAATCCAGGGAAATACCTGCCTTCAAGCTGCACACTAGGAACAGGTTTAGGCTGCAATGATTTTAAGGTGGAAGCTGATACTGTTACATTAGTTATAACTAATGGTATGGGAGAAGACTTAAATTCATTTAATGTTACAATAGGAGGAGCATGTGCCAGTGCTGAAACACCTGGCAATAATGGAACTGTATTAAGTGATGGAGAAAAGGACACATTTGTTATTACCTGTCCACCTTCAATTACAAGCTCCAAGTTTAAAGAAGACATTACAATACAATATACTTCAGAGAGTGGATTATCCCACACAAAAACAGGCTCAATCTCATCACAGGTTGAGTAAATTTTTTATTTTTTTCTTAAAAAAGCAAATCTTTTATAGCACAAAGTATTATAACCAGCTATGGGAATAAGAAAACCTATTGTTGCAGGCCAGTTCTATGAAAGTGATTTTGATAGCCTTAACAAGCAGATAATAGAATGCTTTGAGTCAGAAAAAGGGCCTGGTGCATTGCCGATAAACAAAAGAAATGGTTGTGTTTTAGGAGCAATTGTTCCTCATGCAGGTTATGCATTTTCAGGGCCTTGTGCTGCATGGTCTTATAAGGAAATAGCAGAATCAGAATTTCCTGATTTGTTTGTTATTATTGGCCCTAATCATTCCGGGGCTGGCAGGACATCAACTATTCTGGATGACTGGGAAACACCCTTTGGAATTATTAAGGCTGACAAGGAATTCGGAAATAAATTGATTAGTAATTCCTGTATTGTTGAGGATGCAACAGCTCATCTTCATGAGCATTCTATTGAAGTCCAGCTTCCATTCCTGCAGTTTGTAAGCAAGGATCATCTGAAAGATTTAAGGTTTATCCCTATAACAATTGGGTTTGATCATAATGTAAATGAGCTTGTTCAAGGAATTAAAAAAACCATTGAAGAATCTGGCAAAAAAGTTTGCATAATTGCAAGTTCTGATTTCACGCATTATGGCTTTAATTATGGCTATGTTCCTTTTTCAGAAAATGTAAAGGAGAATATGCAAAAGCTTGATAATGGTGCAATAGAATTTATAAAAGCCCTTGATTCAGAGGGTTTTTTAGATTATGTTAAAGTCAAAGAAGCAACTATCTGCGGAGCTGTTCCAATAGCTATATTAATAGAGTTAATGAAAAATAAAGCAGAGAAAGTAAATCTTATGCAATACTATACATCTGCTGACATTATGGGTGATTATAATAATGCTGTTGGCTATGCAAGCATTGTCTTCAAATAATTTTTTATACACACCGGAAAACTAAGTTTTCCTTGTGTCCTAAAAATCCATAATGAATTTTTATGATTACCGAAAAGCTTATATACATAAAAACAAGGTCTTTATTCATGCATAAACTAAAAAAAAGAGGTGTTAACATAAGTCCAGAACAGTTGATTATACTATTAATTGTAACTGTTCTTTTAATAGTATTCTTTTTTTTAATAGGGGGGGCAGGAAATGTTTTGCCAAAGCCGTAAAGGCATTGCAAGAGACTATTTAGTTTTCTTTATCCTTGCAATAGTTGGATTTATAATAATTGTTTTTGTTATTAATATATTTATGGGAAATGCAAATAAAGAAGTAAATGAAGAGGTGTGCAGGGCAAGCATACTTGCAAGGGCAAAGGCTGTTTTTAAAGTTAAATGGCATGGTGCAACATTAGAATCAACACCACTCTTCCCAGTTGTATGCAAAACCCAGGAAAACATTGAGCTTACTGGAGACAGGGACGCTGTCATGGAGCAGATATCTTACATGAGTGCCAGATGCTGGTGGATGTTCCTTAACGGGGAGTATGAAAACATATTTGATGAATTTGAATTCCTGAGCAATAAAAAGTGCTTTACCTGTTACATATTTACTGTTAAAAATGAACTTAAGGATGGCCCTATAGAACCAGATGAATTAAGAATCTATATGAATGATCACTATTACCTTGGAGATAAAGAAAAAGGGGGAATTACATATCTTGATTACATACAGAGCTATAAAGGTGATGGGGTTGTCATGATGAGGGAGGACATAACATTTAGTAATGATAAAAAAACTGTTTACACGATTAATTTTATGAGTCCTGACTTAAGCTGGTGGGGAGGAATAACAAATGAAGTCTGGAACAAGGTTCAACTTTGGAAATCTGAAGAACAGATAACAGATGCAATTGCTAAAAAAACTATGAACAAAATATACATAGAAAATTTAGATTATGTTAGTGAATGCACTAACCTTGAGAGCATATAAAATGACAATCAAAAAAAACAAAAAAGGAGTAATGTGGAGAGAAGTTGTACTCTGGGTGATAATAATAGGTGTGTTAATTATTCTGCTTTTTATAAACACCTCGCTAAAGGAAAAAATGGTTACTGACTTAAAAAACTTATTTGCATTTTTGAGGATGGGTTAAAATGCTTGGACTTAGCACAATAATAAAACTGGCAATGGGATTGATTGTAATATTTGTAGTGTTTGGAATAGTGCATACATTATTTCCTGATGCAATGCAATCCTTTTCAAATAGTACTCATATTGAATTCCCAACCTTTGGCTTTGGAAAAGAAAAACAGCAGTCAAACTTTGAGATTACTGAAAATATGAAAAAAAATGTTGAAATTATTAAAAAGAAAATATCCGAGTTATCAGCTGAAGATTATCAACAATCTAATAGAATAGTTGAATTAAGTATAGGTCCGATTACATTCGACCTTACTGATGAAATGAAAAAAGAAATGGAAGAAACCAAATTTGAAAAATTTGAAGGAAATATGCTTGCGGTAATAAAAATAGATAATAAAGAGTCTAATATAGCGTACATTTCAGTCACAACACAGATATCTCCTTCATATGAAACCATAAACTATAATCCATGTGTTGTTGATTTAAAAAATGAGGATTTTAAAAATAAAAGATATGTGAAAAAAATACTTTTTGTAGATAAAAACCATTTTAAAGTTAGTGGGGAAACTACAAAATACAAACTAAATGGTTTAACAAAAATCGAAGGGGATGTGTGCTTTGTAGGTGAATAAAATGAAAAATAAAAAAGGTGTTGAATTAAGCTTGAATGTGATTGTGATTGCAGCAATGGCACTTGTTGTTCTTGTTGTGTCAATTATGGTTTTTACAGGGCTTATAGGTCAAAGTGTAAATGATACAAATACTGCAATGGATATAACAAAGAGTGATTATGATAAAGATGGATTAAAAGACTTTGTTGACATGTGCCCATGTGATCCTGGAGTAAAAGAATATGGTGGATGTATTTCTCTTGAAAAAATGAATGCAGAAGGAAAAAATAGAGATTGCTTATCAAAATAAAATAAAAAATGAGTAAAAACAAAAAAGCAAGGATAACACTAGAGTTTGCTATTGGAATTGTTCTTTCTATATTAATCCTGATTGCTGTGGTAAATATTGTGGGCGGCCTTTTCAGGCTTAACGATAGCAGCAAGCAATCCTTCGACAAACTTGTTAGCCTAATAAAAGATGTTAGTGATGATCCGGCAAGCACAGTAAAAACAACTGCTCTCCGAATGGACAAGGAAACAG
>Ga0307991_1000573_pt1 | contig 26559 bp, 8 predicted proteins | sample EllFjometagen131_FD_203146 | JGI IMG/M metagenome (GOLD analysis project Ga0307991, IMG submission 203146) | Marine microbial communities from Ellis Fjord, Antarctic Ocean - #131 | ecosystem: Environmental > Aquatic > Marine > Unclassified | place: Southern Ocean | collected 2014-10-08 | reverse complement strand
TTCGTTTCGTATCGCTGAAAGTTTTTCATCTTCATTTTTTACGTTTAAAGCATTATCAATAAATTCTGCAACTTTTTTCATTTCCTGTTCTTTCATACCTCTGGTAGTCGCAGCAGGTGTTCCAAGACGAATACCGCTGGTAACAAACGGACTATTTGTATCAAACGGGATCAAATTTTTATTTACAGTAATTCCTGCTTTATCTAGACATATTTCTGCTTCTTTACCGGTAATACCTTTGGCTGATAAATCAACCAGCATTAAATGATTATCTGTTCCGCCGGAAACGATCCTATACCCTTTTGAGAGAAGTCCTTCTGCTAAAACATTAGCATTATTTAATATCTGCTGCTGATATACCTTAAACTCCGGCTTTAAGGCTTCCAAAAAGGCAACAGCCTTTCCAGCGATAACATGCATTAGTGGACCTCCCTGTATCCCCGGGAAAACTTCAGAGTTAATTTTTTTCGCAAATTGTTCTTTGCACAAGATCATACCTGCACGCGGTCCCCTTAATGTTTTATGTGTCGTAGTTGTAACAAATTCCGACAAAGGCACAGGACTGGAATGCAGTCCAGCTGCAACTAATCCTGCTATATGTGCCATATCCACCATAAGTATCGCACCAACTTCATCACAAATTTCTCTAAATTTTTCAAATGCTATCAATCTAGGATATGCCGAAGCTCCTGCAATTATCATTTTTGGTCTATGTTCCAAGGCTTTGGCTCTTATTTCATCGAAATCCAGTTTTTCGCTTTCTTCGTTTACTCCATAAAAGACCATATTAAAATATTTACCTGAAAAATTCTTAAAATGTCCGTGTGTAAGATGTCCCCCACAGGATAGATCCATCGCCAAAACTGTATCTCCCATATTGAGCATGGCAAAATAAATCGCCATATTTGCTTGTGACCCTGAATGTGGTTGAACGTTAACATGTTCTGCGCCAAATAGCTTTTTAGCTCTTTCTATTGCCAGATCTTCTGCCCTATCAACAACCTCACATCCCCCATAGTATCTTGCATGAGGATACCCTTCGGCATATTTATTAGTCATACTGGATGAAACCGCCTCCATAACAGCCCGTGAAGTGAAATTTTCACTAGCAATAAGTTCAATTCCTTCATTTTGACGTTTTGTTTCAGACAATACGGTTTCAAATATTTCAGGATCAGTATTCCTTAAATGGTCCATCGCATTCCTTTCCCTTTTTAAGTGTCAAAGCATCAAAGTATCACCACTCGCTTTGCTCATTAGAGTCAAAGTAACTATACCACTCTGACTCTTCCATTTTTTCTACCGCCGCCATCATCCTTGCCGTAATCTCAAGAAGCCCATACTCCGTCGTCATTCTGAGTGAGAGCAAAGGCTGAACGAAGAATCGAATATTATAAAGATCCTTCGCTCACTACGTTCGCTCAGGATGACCATACTCGCTAAATATTATTAATCATTTTATTTTCTTAAAAACTTTTTTCTCTAGCTCTGCGATCTGCTTTACTCTTCTAGCATGCCTGCCTTTAAGTGTTTTGGTTTTTAGCCAGACTTCCACAATTTCTTTTGCTTTTTTTACACTGCGTTTACTGCCCGCTAAAACTAAAATATTTGCATCGTTATGCATTCTAGAAGAAACTGCATCTTCAACCGAACTGCAAAGTCCCGCCCTAACTCCTGAAAGTTTGTTCGCAATGATCGTCATGCCGATCCCAGTTTTACAGATAAGAATGGCCTTTTGTGCTTTTTTTTCTGATACTTTTTTTGCCACATCAAATCCAAAAGATGGATAATCACAAGCCTCGGAAGAATGCGTCCCCCCGTCAAAAACTATATATTTTTTTTCGGCTAATACCTTTTTTATTTTTTCTTTCAGATAAAAACCACCATGATCTGCTCCTATCGCAATTATCTTTTTCATAAATATCCTTTTTTTTAACCCTGGTCTTTTTCCTCTTTAAGCCACTTAATATAACCTTCAACTGATTTCTTGATCATACTAAAACATGCTCTGTAATTAGACAACGGTGTCCCAATAGGATCCGATATTATATACTCATCCGTTTCATCGTTAAAGTTCCCAAGATAAAAAATCTTTTTTTCCTGTGCCGGATCAATACCTAAAATCGATTCCTGATGCTCCGGGCTCATAACGAGAATCGCGTCCGCCCAGTCTAAAACTATCTGCGAAATCGCCTTTGAAAAATATCCGCTTTCATTAATTCCATGCTCTCCGAGTATCGCCAGAGTTTCCGGAGAAGGAGACATTCCTCCTAACCCCAAAGTTCCGGCAGACTTAACCTCTATATCCGCTAGCTCACCGTTTTCTTTTTCCAAACTATTTTTTAAGTAAGCTTCCGCCATTATACTCCGGCAGCTATTCCCGGTGCAAACAAAAAGAATCTTCTTGACCTTATTAAACATATTTTTCCCTAAACTTTTATTTTCTCTTTGCAAGCGCTTTATTCTTTTTTTCTACTTTTTTTATTAGTTCTTTCTTAAACGCTTCAAGTTTTTCCGCGATATTAGCATCACTGACAGCGATAATTTGCGCTGCAAGAATGCCAGCGTTAATTGCTCCTGCTTTGCCAATAGCAACAGTGGCTACCGGCACACCTGATGGCATCTGGACTATAGACAAAAGTGAATCCAAACCGCTCAACTTGCTTTCTTTGGGAACACCAATAACCGGTAAAATCGTATGCCCTGCTATAACCCCTGCTAAATGGGCGGCTCCTCCTGCCCCGGCTACAATAACTTTTATCCCGTTTTTTTTAGCGTTTTTTGCATACTCTGCCGTTTTCTCGGGACACCTATGCGCAGAAAGGATTTTCATTTCGTATTGTATGTTAAATTTTTTTAACATTGCCGCTGTTTCTTCCATTATCGAAAGATCCGAATCACTTCCCATTATAATACCAACAACTGGTTTTTTCATTTTATTCTCCTCGTTAATATTCCCAATAAAACGGTTTTTTTTTATGTCATCCCCGCATGTTCTTAGCGGGGATGACATAAAAATACTACTAATTGATTCCCGCTTTCGCGGGAATGACATATCTGCCCAGGTTTTCCGAGGACCGAGGACTGACATCCGCGGACCAATTTTACACTCTACTAAGCGCACGATGCCCTATATCTTTTCGATATTGCATCCCATCAAAATGTATTTTTTCTACAGCTTTATATGCTTTTTTGGTCGCTTCTTGAATATTTTTTCCCTTTCCCGCAACACCCAGAACTCTACCGCCGGAAGTTAAAAGTTCGTTTTCTTCGATTTTTGTCCCGGCATGAAACACGATAGCACCTTCACTTGCCGCAGCATCAACACCCTCTATTCTCTTTCCCTTTTCGTACGCTGCGGGATATCCTCCTGCTGCAAGAACAACGCAAACACAAGCTTCTTCTTCCCAATCTAGAGTTATCCCGGAAATGTCTCCTTCAGCTGTAGCAACCAACAAATCTAACAAATCAGATTTCAACCGAGGCAACACAACTTGCGTTTCAGGATCTCCAAAACGTACATTATATTCAAGAAGTTTGGGCCCTGAGGCAGTAAGTATTAAACCAAAAAACAAAACCCCTTTATATAAAATTTCTTCTTTTGTTAAACCTCCAAGAGTCGGATGAACTATTGTTTGCATCACTTCTTTTAACAACTCTTCATTCATCACCGGCGCAGGGGAATATGCTCCCATGCCGCCTGTATTTGGCCCCTTATCTCCGTCATGTATACATTTGTGATCCTGGCTGGTAGCAAGAGGTATTGCGTTTATTCCGTCAGTTACTACCAAAAGGGATACTTCTTCTCCTACAAGAAATTCTTCAATAATAATTTTGTTTCCCGCTGGCCCGAAAACTTTTGTTACAAGCATATCTTCGGCAGCCGCTTCAGCTTCGCCTTGTGTTTCAGCTATTATTACACCTTTACCGGCCGCTAATCCATACGCTTTAACAACAACAGGAAAATTTGATGAACTAAGATAGCTTTTAGTTTTTTCTAAATCATCGAAAACCCTAAACCCGGCGGTAGGAATATCATATCTGCCCATCAACTCTTTAGCAAAAATCTTACTAGATTCCATTCGGCTTGCCGCATAGGATGGTCCGAAAACTTTAATACCTTCTGCCTCAAGGTGATCAGTGATCCCCACAGCTAAGGGCGCTTCAGGTCCGACGACAACAAGATCTATTTCCTTATCTTTACAGAACCCTATAACATTCTTGTGTTCCGTAACATCCAGATCAATGTTAACAGCATCCTGCGCAGTCCCGCCGTTTCCAGGAGCACAAAACAGGTTCCCTATTCTTGAACTTTGTTTTATCTTCCAGCATAATGCATGTTCTCTACCGCCGGAGCCAATCACCAATACGTTCATATTTCCCTTTCCAAATAACGCCTTGTAACATGTGTCATGTGACAAGTGGCAAGTGTTATACTATTTCGACGCCTTGTTTTCCTTTAGCTATCTCTCCAATGATCCAACTTCCCAGTTTGAATTTATTTTTTAAGATCTTTTTTGCTTTCTCAGCATCTTTCTTCGAAAGCACCATCACCATACCTATTCCCATATTAAACGTGCGATACAATTCTTTTTTGTCCACATTAGCTTTTTTAAGTATGATTTTATAAATTTTCTGCATTGGCCAGGAATTTTCATATATTATTGCTTTTTTTGTTTTAGACAAAACTCTTGGGATATTGTCATAAAACCCGCCGCCAGTAATATTTGCTATGGCTTTTGCTTTAAGTTTGTTTATTAAATGCAAAATCGGTTTCACGTAAATAGTTGTAGGTTTTAGTATTATGTTTGCATTTTCTTTTATTTCTTTATTTGAGAAAATTTTTCTTACTAAAGAATATCCATTTGAATGTAACCCGCTTGAAACAATTCCTAAAATCACATCTTTTTCTTTAACATTTTTCCCGTCAATTACATTTTTTCTATCTACCGAGCCTACTGAGAATCCCGCTAGATCGTATTCTCCGAACTTATACATACCCGGCATTTCTGCTGTCTCTCCACCTAATAATGCACATTCTGATTGACGACAACCGGTTACAATCCCTTTAATAACATCTTTCCACACTTTTTTGTTAAGTTTACCTGTAGCATAGTAATCTAGAAAAAATAACGGCTGTGCTCCGGAACACAAAATATCGTTAACGCACATTGCAACAAGATCTATTCCAATGGTGTCATGCTTTCCTATAAGCTGGGCTATTTTTAGTTTGGTCCCTACTCCATCGGTTGATGCTATTAGTAAAGGGTTTTTGTTCCCAGCTTTAGCTGGGTCAAAAAAACCACCGAATCCGCCAATAGAATCCATGCTTCCTTTTACGCGTGTAGTATTTACCACAGACTTAATCTCACTGATAAGTTTATTGGCTTTCTCAATATCAACCCCAGAATCTTTATAAGTAATCTTCTTTTTTCTCTTCACCATTCCCCATTCCCCTCGCGGAAGTGTGGGATGTTCATTACGTAAAAACCGTCATCCCCGCATGCTCTTAATAAAACCGTCATCCCTGCATGTTCTTAATAAAACCGTCATCCCCGCATGTTCTTAGCGGGGATCTCATAAAACACTAAACAATTCCTATATTTTTGAATACTTCGTCTATGTTCCTGAGATGATATTCAAGACTAAAACATTTATCTACATCATCACCAGACATAAACTTTTTCACATCCTCGCTTGAAGAAACCACTTCTTTAAATTCTAAGCCGTTCTTACAAGCTTCTAAAGAAAGCCTCTGAATGATATCGTACGCTTCCATCCTTGTAGCTCCCTTTTTTATAAGTTCTAGCAATAAATGCTGCGAAAAGATTATCCCTTTGGTTTCTCCTATATTTTTAAGCATTTTTTCTTCATTCACTACCAGATCGGCTACCAAACCTTTGGCTTTATCAAGCATATAATCCAACAGAATAGTTGAATCCGGAATGATCACCCTCTCAACAGACGAATGCGAAATATCCCTTTCATGCCATAATGCAATATTTTCTATTGCTACCATTGCATTTCCTCTTAAAAGCCGCGCTAATCCTGTAATTCTTTCGCAAATGATCGGATTCTTTTTATGCGGCATACTGGAGGATCCTGTCTGTCCTTTAGCGAAAAATTCCTGAACTTCTCCTATTTCAGTTTTCTGTAAGCCTCTTACTTCAACAGAAAATTTCTCTAATGTTGCTCCCACTAAAGCGATCACGTTCAAATATTCTGCATGCCTATCTCTTTGAATAATTTGACTTGATACGCCTGCTGGTTTTAATCCCATTTTTTTACATACATATTGCTCAACGACTGGATCAACATTTGCAAATGTGCCAACGGATCCGGATATTTTTCCAACTGCTATACACTTTCTTGCGGTTATTAGTCTCTCTATATTTCGTTCCATTTCTTTATAGAAAAGCGCCATTTTTAATCCGAAAGAAATGGGTTCCGCGTGCACGCCGTGCGATCTGCCCATCATAGGAGTGTCTTTATACTTTATGGCTTTTATTTTAAAAGCATCTTTAACATCTTGTGCACCTTTTATCAAAAGGTCCATTGCTTCAACCATCATCGCAGAAAGACCGGTATCAAGAATATCGCTTGAAGTAAGTCCAAAATGCAGATATTTCGCGTCGTCTCCTACATTTTCGGAAATATTCTTGATGAACGCAACAACATCATGATTTGTCTTTTTTTCTATCTCTTCTATGCGCTTGGCATTGAAACTAGCCTTTTTTTTGATAACTTTTAATGCGGATTCAGGCATTATCCCTTGTTCTGTAAAAGCTTCACATGCAAAGATCTCCACATCAAGCATTTTCTGGAACTTATTGTCCTCTGTCCAGATTTTGCCCATTTCTTCTCTTGTGTATCTCTTTATCATTATTTTCTCCCGGGTAATGTATTGCTTTAATACCATATATAGGAACATTTCTTATAGCATATATTGTGTATGTGTGTCAATTAATATTAAAATGTTGGCCGGAGATGACAGAAAAAAGTACAAGATTTTGCTAATCTTGTACTTTTTATGCGCTGTATGTTGTGGTTGATGTGCGCTTTCCAGGCCGGGGCTGGAAAGTTACTTCCAGCCCCGGCCTGTATTCTCTTGTATCGACTATTTGGTGTTGATGATGCAGAATCTAGCTACCCCCTCACTTCTTTTTGCACCTGTATGGTATTAACAATACAGAACCACTGCATTGTTAATACGCTTGTATCTGGGCTATACTGTTCTTAGAGTTTTTGCTTGCTTATACCTGTATGATTTGCTATAATCACGCCTTATATATGACAATGGCGCGGGGTGGAGCAGAGGTAGCTCGTGAGGCTCATAACCTCAAGGTCGAAGGTTCGATTCCTTCCCCCGCAACCAAAAAAAGACTTTTCTAAAGCATAGCTTTCGAAAAGTCTTTTTTTGGCATAATTGTCCTGTGCTAATCTGCAAAACAATTATTCCATTTTACTCGTCTCTTTTTAAAGGAAAATTCTTTTCCTTTAAAAAAATCCTCATAAAATTGGTTGCAGGGTCAGGGGCCCTCGAACTTCGTCCTCGGTGTCCTTCCTGACGAACAAATAACATTCATATGCATTACCTAAGAAAAGTCTTTTTTTGGCATAATTGTCCTGTGCTAATCTGCAAAACAATTATTCCATTTTACTCGTCTCTTTTTAAAGGAAAATTCTTTTCCTTTAAAAAAATCCTCATAAAATTGGTTGCGGGGTCAGGAGCCCTCGGACTTCGTCCTCGGTGTCCTTCCTTAGTGAGCCTATAAGGCGGGGCAACATTGTCGTAACTTTGTTACTCCTCGTTGCACGACCCTTCGGGTTCGAATTTACTTGTAAAAATAATAATAGAAATCGTCATCACCGTATGTCCCTAACAGGGATCTATTAAAAAATGAGAACGGTCTCAGGACAATGTTATCGCACCTTTTGGGTGCTCCTCGCTGCAATGATTATTGGATCGTTCACCTTGGAATTCTTGCTTGCGTCTCGAATTCACTCGTGACAATAGAAATGGAAATCGTCCTTCCACACGTCTGCGCTTCTGGGCAACATTGTCGTAACTTTGTTGCTCCTCGTTGCACACCCCTTCGGATTCGGTATCCTTCCCTAGTGAGCCTATGAGGCGGGGCAGCATTATCACACCTTTTGGGTGCTCCTCGCTGCAATGATTATTGGATCGTTCACCTTGGAATTCTTGCCTGCGTCTCGAATTCACTCGTGACAATAGAAATGGAAATCGTCCTTCCACACGTCTGCGCTTCTGGGCAACATTGTCGTGACTTTGTTCCTCCTCGTTGAACACGCCCCTTCGGGCCCGTGTTCCTTCCCTAATGAGCCTATAAACACATTGTCGTGCCCTTTTTTAGCTGATCCTCGCTGGCATCGTTGTTGGAATCAGAATTCTTGCCTTTGGCTCGAGTTCGCTCGTAAAAATATTTATAAAAATCGTCATCCCCGCATGTTCTTAGCGGGGATCTATTCATTATTAGCCGTTTACTAGATTAGGCCATTATGTCTATTTGTTTGGATTGTATTTCATATCTTCTTTGGAGCAGGACAAGATCTACTTTTTCTGCGAATGGGGTTATTCGAATTATTCTTTCTGATATTTTTTCGATTAATTTGATATTTGGATAAAAATTTTGCCATTCATCTCCAAACGCATATCTCATAGAAATGTTCATTATTTCCATTAACGGATAATAAATGTTGTTTTCGTTTTGTGGAAAGCTTTTAGGAAGTTTGATCTCTGCAAAAAACGCTTCTTTTGCTACATTCTCTTTTAAAAATTTTAATTCTTTTGCGTTTCGGATCTCTTTTGGGCCAATAACGATAACGTTTTCCGGCAATACGTTTTCATTAACAATTTTTTGTGCAAGATTTGATGTTTTCCTGTCTGATACTATACATATATTTTCGAAAGATTTATCGGCTAGCAGGCTTTTCATTATTGAATCTTCCATTAGTTTTGGTATCCATTCTGTTTGGATAGCAATAGCAATTTTTTTGTTTAATATGCCTTTTTCTTTAATGATCTTCTGGGCTTTAATGAATGATGAAAAGAATTGCCTGACAAGCTCTTTTTCTTGTTCGTCATTTCTTTCTTCTTGCACATCGGTGTCCAGCCATGCAACACTTCCATCGTCTTTATTGTTTAACCCATACAATAAAATGTCGTAAATCGATCTTTTGTTTTCCGGGTTTTTCATTTTATAGATGGGGTTACCTTCTTGATTAAATTTTTTTGTTAAAATGCCCATAAATACGAATTTTTGCAGGTATTCTATCATTAACGCCCCGTTATATTTCTTATTCATAATACCGTTAAGTTCTTGAGATATTTCTGTCGGGGTTTTCCACTTCCCTACTAATATTTCTTTAAAATTCCTAAACCAATATTCCTGTTCTAATTCCTCTGAATCGTCTCCTTTACTATGTTGATGTTTTTTTCTGATCCAATCTACTTTAGTTAAAATGATCTCGTGCCGAATTCTGTTGTTAATTTGCCGGATATTTTCTAAAGCTCCTAGCAACCCTCTTTTTAGTACTTTATATGAAAAATGGTTTTTAAATATTTCGTAATTTTTTTCCACTATTTCTTTTGAATTTTCCCTCATTTCACCAATGCGCTTCAAACTCTCATACGAAAAAGCCGGTTCATCGAGATAATCCTCTTCCACAATATCCATTTCAAAATCACCCTTGTACGGCAATTTAAGCATCTCTATAAAATCTACACCCGTTATCTTTATGTCTTCTCTGTACACCCTGTACGGATAAATGATCATTGGTTTTTTGTAATATACCGCTTCGGCTACAACATTACCCCAACCTTCCCAATTAGATGAGTATATAACAAAATCACAGGCTAAATAACTGTCTTCTAAAGAGAATTTTTTGTTTTTTATGTCTTCACTAGCATCTATAATTCTTACGTTTTTATAATCGTCTGCAAACTTTTTCACGCATTCCCAATATTCGCCATCTAGTTCATCTCCGGCAGGATGAGTTACCATTAAATTTACTTTTGTATTATATTTTTCTGCGATTTCTTCGGCAGCTTTCACCGCGCGTTTTAAAAATTTTCTGACTACAGGTCTAACCGGCGCTAAAAGAAAAAGTTCATCTTCTTTAATATCATAGATATCTCTTATTTTTTCTTTTTCGTTTTTCCTTTTTTTGTCACTTATTTTCGGTGGTTTTTCGTAATCCATTATGTTCGGAATTAAAATTGTGTCTGCTCTTCCAATTTTTCCCATATCCCCAACTTGTCTGCTGCAGATAACAATTGTGGATAATTTTCTTATTTTCGTCATTATTCCGTTAAAGAAATCTTTTAGTTCTGCTCTTATTTCTCTGAATCTTTTTCTTTCCCAATAAAAATCATGGTTATGCGCAATAACCGGAAGACATCTTTCATTTGCTACTTCCATTGCTGCAAGGGAAAGAGCGATGTTTCCCGGATATGACAATACGTTCTCGTATACTAAGTATTCAATGTTATTTTTTATAATATATGCGGTTAAATCCTTCTTGATCCTTTCTTTGTCTTTTGCTATCTGTTCCGGAATATCAAGTCGTTTCCAGCTGAATTTTTTCATGCGAAATAGTTCTCTTATTATTCTTTCGGTTTTCTTTATAAGAAAATGTGCTAATTTAAATGTACGTTCTTCTGCATATTTTGGTGCCTTAGTTTGTCCAGAATAATAAAATATGTTGGCATCAAAGTCATTCATCACACCTGACCATTTTTCCGCTTCCATGGAAACGCCATCAAGACCTGTTTTGTCCAGCCTGAAAGATAAAAATAAAACGTTTTTTTCTTTCAGTCTTTTATGAAGTTCGTTTTCTATCTTTTTATCGTCCATGTTTTCAACATATTTTAATGTTCTCTCAATAGAACTTTTTCTGCTTTCAATATGTATTTTTTTGCAATTGATCCAGGCTTTCCCGTCTTCTGTAAAAAAGGAGTATGGGTTGTCAGTATTTGCATTTTTTGCTTCAGTAATTGAGTATTGAATAATCCCTAGATCTCCGGTTTCTTTTACATACGGCAGGTAGAATGATCCATTTATTTCATATATTTCTTGCCATATAAATCTTTGGAAATCAATATGTCCTAAATCTTTTTTGATTAATTCTTTTAAAATAGAAGCATTGATTTTTTTGGGATATTTATATAAAATTTCGCCTACTAAATAACTTAAATAAATAAATGCAATTTCTTCTTTATTGAAATCTTCTAGTTTTTTTCGTGCTTCTATGCTTTCTCCTATTTGATAGACATCGCTATCGAGAGAATCTTCTGTAATGCCTACTACAGGTTTAAGTCTTGAATTTGGTGAAAGGGTGGTTGTGGATTTTTGATACGTGTAAGAAGAGGCTTCTGCTTTATAAAGGAAAAGCGGTTGGCTTAACAAAGTGCATATAAGAAGGGCTTTGATCCAGTTAGCTTTTCTGGTCAGGCCTCTTCTCATGACAGCACCTCCCTTCATTTGCTTATCGCATAGCAATGTAAGTTTTATTTCTATTCTTTATTAAGTCAGCCTTAAGTATTCTCCTCTTTATTTCGTTATTCATATTAGCAATAATAAGAATCCACCCAAAGTTCTTACTATTAAGTATAGTAATATTTTACCATCCGTCAAACGTTATGTCAAGAAAAAGCTAGTATTTGTGCTTTCTTTTCTTTTTAAATCAGTGTTTATGCCGTAGAGGACGCAGATCTGCGTCCCCTACATGTTATACTCATAAATATATGTAATTAAACTTTTTATGAAAAGTGCTTTTAAATGGTGGGCAGACAAAAAACCCCGGCTTCTTTTGCGAAGCCGGGGTTTTTGATCCGTGTTTCATTTATGCTACTTGCATTATTATGCAGAGTACATAAATCTTAATCTTTTCTGAAACTCTTCACTTACTGTTCCTACCAATTTTATCATCGGTAATTTTTCGAATATCTTCTGCAACCAGTTAACAACATTGCTGGTTTTAATATCTGCAGGAATAGCGTCATCGCTAAAAGGTAACAAATAATAAAGATCGCTCACGCTTAATTCTGCACCTGTCAAGTTAGAAATTAATCTCAACATTTTCAGTGCATAAGAACTTTTTTCATCTGCTATGTCTTCAGCTTTTAACGCAGCTTGGAGCAATGCAATTCCACCCAAAGTGTCCATAAGAATATTCTGTGTGTCAGCTAAAGGAAGTATTCTTGCTTTTTCCAATGCTTTCTTAGCTTCCTCTGACTCAATCCCCTTAAGCTTTTCCTGTGTTGATGCCAGAATAGGAATTCTTCCCATCGCAATACTATTCTCTATGGCTTTCTGTAAATCTTCCTCCAGGTCAGCCAGGAACGTTACTACGTTTACTACACCTTTACCATATGAATCATCATATTGTTTCTGCGCTTGTTGTTTCGACTTACTCCCTGTTCCTTCAAAACTGTCCTGAGGTATTATGAGATCAATTTTATTCGCCATGATTCTATCTAATATGTCTTTTTCTTTAACTGTTTCGTATACATTGTATGATGCTCTTCCTGCATCCTCTGTATCATATTTTACATCAAGGACAACTGGGACATCACTTACTTTGTTAATTGTATAATCTACGGCTGTCTTTACATCCGTCAGAGGCATTATATGTTTATCTCCGTTCACAAGTGTTGCAATAATCGCTTCTTTAGAAATAGTTAACTGATCTCCTCTAGTTAAAACTATTGCATCGTCTGTGCCATCATCGAGACTATCTCCATTCATAGTTATTACTAGTTCTCCGCCTACAACTGTAGCAGTATGCTCTTTGTCTCCAACAACAGCCAAGAGCTTGTCAGCATCAATACTAGCGTCATGAAGTCTTAAAACATCAGAAGAATCGCCGGTTCCTTTTTCTATCTCTACACCAAATTCTACCGTCTTAACAACATCATCTTGTTTCATAAGAGAAACCAAAATCGCATTCTCTTTTTCAGTAATGATAGAGGCTTCTTTCCTCTTAATGTAATCCTTAATGATATCAGTCGTACCTGCACATCTTAACGCTTCAATATGCTCTATTGCTGATTCTTTAACAACTTTTGTTATTTTGTCTTTCACATAATCCGGAATCGCATTAAGCTCATCTTTATATTGACCAAAAATATTTTTAAGTGTTTTTCCTAGCATCTCATCAAGCTTTTTTTCATCGGCAGTTTCTCTATCGGTAATATTATATTTCTCATCATGTCCATATTTTGAAATGAGCGTGTCTATTATTCTATTAACCAAATTCTGTATTTTTTCATTCTTTTTAGCTTCTTCGACTATAACCTGCCATGCTAGGTTCTGCCAGTGTGTAGCTATATGCGCTACTTTAATTCCGGCATCTCTGAGTTTTGGCAAATTCTTTACCGGCGTGTTTGTTACACCATGCTGAACGATCTCTATCCCATAAGGCGCAAGAACTTTAGCAATAGCCGCTGTCATTTTAAGATTCATTTTCGTTACAATGAGATTGCCATCTGCATCATAATTATTTCCGTGCTCTGTATTATTGTTAATGGCTAACCTGTCAAGTTTTACACCATACTGTATAATACCTTTTCCTTTAGATAAAACAACCGGATCTCCATTCTCATCATAAACAAACTCAGAATATTTTGCTTTAGTCACCGGATCAGTTTTTATAACTTCATCATATCTAATACCAGTTATAAATTCCAAAACATCGGCTACTGTAGAGTTCTCTTTTCCGCCTATTTCCCCTACTTCTGCTTCATGACTTGCAGACTTCGGTATAAGCCCATCTAAAAAGGAGGTACTAACAACATTTAATCTATTAGGCATCCATGACGCATCTAATGCAAAAACAGTCATACCTGCGTCTACTTGTGTTGCTACCAGATTATATGCTTTTTTAATAGCGTTCATACCGTTTTCTACGTTTTTGTTAGACATAAACTTTTTATCTTCTAGCGCTTCATTAAACATCCTAGCTCTTGCTTCATTGTTTTCTTCTTCAAGTATGTTTTCTAGAAGCTCTGCAATAGCTTTTTTCGCTGCATCATCAGCTAAAAATTCTTTGTCAACTTTTACTGTGATGTGATCTCCCTTCATGGCATAACCATCAAAACCATTTCTTTTTGCTGCTTCAGCTATCTCTTTGACCAGCGCATAAACATTGTCCAGTGAATATCCCTTGGGCCAGGTATAACCAAACTCGGTCATCGCCTGCTGAAAAAGAGCAAATGTATTGGTTTCTTTAAGCGCCTGCATTACACCATCTAATACCAACGAAGTTCTCAGATTAATCGCCATTATTATAGCTTGCTGACCGGCTTCTGTTTCCTTCAACGCATCAAAAGCATCTCTTCCCGTTATTGGAATACTCTTTTTCTCCTTAACGTCCATGATAGTGTCTGATAGAAGCTCTTCAATATCCTGTTCTTCTTGTGCTCTTAGATCAACTATAAGTTTGGCCATTTCAGCTAAGTTAGCTCCCTTACCCCCTAGAAGATCTTTTAAGGATGCGTTTCCCTGTGTATTATTCTCACCGTCAAGAGTAAGGCCAAAAGAATAGGTTAATAGTTCCGCCTCTTCATCTGTTAGAATAAGATCTTCTGCAGCCACCTCTTCTTCAATAATAGGTTCAATAGGGCTATTATTGATAAATGCTTCTAAGCTAAACTTATCGTATCCATAAAAATATAGTGGAATATCAGGGTTTTTTGCTTTTGCCCCTCTTACAAATATTCCAATTGCTATTATAACGCTTTTTGGAGCCACTTTAAAAGGATGTTCTTTGTACATGCCCTTTTTCACAAAGTTATTAAGAAAAGATTTTGCATCTTTTTGTGTTGTAGCCAAAACTGATTCTGTTAAACCAATGGTGTTGAAAACAAGGAAATCCGCTTTTCCTGCAAATTCCGATCCCTGAAATATGTCTCTGCCGGTTTCAATTGAAGCTCCAATTTGAACTCTATTCGCATCTAAGCCGGCTTCATCTACCTTCTTCCGGATAATATCCCTGTAGAGTTCAAATTCATGACTATCAATAAGTAAGGGAATAGCAATTCTAGGTTTGTATTTATTGTTCTTTTGCATTTCATTGATTATCGCCTGTATCTGCACATCAAACAGCGCTTGATATCCGGTAAAAGCCTGTCTGGCACCTGTATTTCCCATAGCCGGATTTATCTCTTTTAGATTCGCAATAACATCACTTATAGCCATATTCTCACCAAGCGACTTACTTAATGCCTCTTTTTCCTCATCTGTAATACCTTCAAAAACCTCTTTAAAGCTCTGGTTGAATAATCTAATCATTGCATTGTTGTCTTGGTACAACATTTCTCCAAATTCATCTTGTATCTCGCTTATTAAAGGCTTACTATAAGCTTCACTAAGGCCTGCTTTCATGTCTTTACTAAGTATTGTTTCTGGAATAGCCTGCGACAATATCAATTTTCTTAGAGAAAACTTACGTTTCTCATCAGAACTCATTAATTCCTCGGTTTTATTCACATCTACAGCTTCAATTTCTGCATATGCCGGTTCAATTTTCTTAAAATCATATTCTATACCAGTTAAAGTTTTGCCCGCTCTTTTATCTGCTATCACTTTTTGTGCTTTTGCAAGTTTTGCCATTGGAACTCTAAACGGACTGCAGGAAGTATAATTTGCTCCGGCCGGGAAAATGACTTGTTGTATAGACTCTTCATCTCCGCCCTGTTCTCCGCATAAACCAACCTTCAAATTCGGGTTTGTTTTTCTTCCTAAAGCTGTCGCCATTTTTACATATTCAGCAACAATATCGTCTATAGTAACAAATGGATCAACCCTTAAAACACCCATTTCATCGCCCATATATACAGGTATAAGAAGATTTCCCGCATCATCACGGCTAAATTTAAGAACAAATTGCGTAAGATCATTTGTTCCAAAACTAAAGAAGTCTGCTCTTTCAGCAATTTCATCAGCCAAAAATGCTGCTGAAGGAACTTCTATCATTGTACCTATACGGAAATCGCCGTTGCCTTCCTTGTCGTCTTTTGCAATTCTTTTAAGTTCAGGAAATTCCTCACTTACAAGATTTTCAATTAATTCTTCGAAGAATATAAATTCTTCTACCGTTCCTACTAATGGGATCATAATTTCAACAGGCGCTACCTTAACTCCAAAAGCTTTAACGTTTTTATATGCGTTTAATATCGCTCTGGCCTGCATTTTTGCAAGTTCAGGATACGCTATTGCTAGTCTATCTCCTCTAAAACCCGCCATTGGATTTTCTTCTTTTAATGCATTAATTCTTTTAAAGAGTTCTTTCCGGTCAATGCCTAGTTCATCCTGCAACTCGGTCATAGTCTTTTCCCACTCTTTTTTTGCTTTCTCTTCTTTAGGTTCTTCAATGCTTGGCAAAAATTCGTGAAGAGGAGGATCTAATAGTCTAATTGTCACCGGTTTTTCTTTTGTTATTTTGAAGATATCTTCAAAATCTTTGGTTTGATATTCTGAAAGTTCTTTTAAAGACTCTTCCGTTATCTCACCTTTTAAGATCATCTTTCTGAATTTAGCTAACCTGTTTTCTCCTTTGTTTCGGTCTTCAAAAAACATATGTTCGGTACGCGCTAACCCAATACCATCTGCGCCAAAATACTCACTTCCCATATAAACTTCATCAACTTTTTCCGCATTCATCCTTACTGTACCTTCACCTCTTATTTCGTCTACCCACTTGAAAAACTGCACATATCGCTCAAACAATTTCTGATCTTTCGCATCTAGCTCTTTACCTTTCATCCCGCTTATAATTACAGAATCTTTCGTCTTAACATCACCCAGGATAATTTCTCCCGTATATCCATCAATAGCGATAACAGCACCTTTTTTTACTACTTTATCTCCAACAGTAAATTGTTCCTTATCATAATCAATTTTTAGTTTGTCTGCTCCAACAACTGTTGTTTTCCCCATACCTCTTGCTACAACAGCCGCATGAGATGTCATCCCTCCACGGGCAGTTAAAACAGCCTCTGCAGCTTTCATTCCGGCAACATCATCTGCAACCGTTTCTTCTCTAACCAAAATATACATCTTTCCATTTTGTTTTCCGTCGCTATCTAATGCTTCACTGTGCTTTACGATTGCCTCAGCAACTTTTTCGACAGCATCGGCTTCTTTCATTTCTTTTTCTTCTACTAAAGCCAGAACCTCGTGAATTTTATATCCCTTAGAAATAAGATCCTTAGCTTCATCCATCGTATATATTTGTTTCTTTAATGCCACAACTTCTTCCGGACTAAAAGCAACCTGTCCAACCGAAGCACCGGGCGAAGCTGCTAATCCTTTAGCAATAATTCTTTTTTCTGCATCTGCGTCATCTTTTGCATCAGGATCAAATATTGGATGTAAAAATTCATTTATCTGTTGCGGGGAAAGACGCATAACCGCTTCCTCTTTAGTGATCTTTTTATCTTCATACATATCCATAAGAATATTCAAAGCTGCTGCGCCGGTTCTTTTCCCAACTCTTGTTTGAAGCATATATAATTGACCGTCTTGTATAGTAAACTCTATATCCTGCATATCCCTATAATGTTCCTCTAACCCTTTATAAATAGCCTCTAATTCTCTATAAGCTTTTGGGAAAGCTGCTTCCAATGTAACGATTTCTTTTTCTCTTCCCTTATAATCCGGATGTTTTTTTAGAAACTTTTGTTTTCCGAGTTCATTTATCGGCATAGGTGTTCTTACTCCGGCAACTACGTCTTCTCCCTGGGCATTAATTAAAAATTCCCCGTAAAAAACATTTTCACCTGTAGAAGGATCTCTCGTAAAAGCTACACCGGTAGCTGAATTGTCGTTTAAGTTCCCATATACCATCTCCTGTACATTTACTGCGGATAGTGTCGTCTCTAAAGGTATCTTATTCATTCTCCTATAATCCATAACTCTCTTTGTCGTACTTGAATCAAATACCGCCTTAATTGCCATGTACATCTGTTTTCTAAGATCTTGCGGAAAAGCTTCTCCAGTTTCTTCTTCGTAAAGCACTTTAAACTTTTCAACGATATCCTTTAAGTGCTCTGAAGTAAGATCTTTGTCTTCCTTAGCTCCTATTTCTTTCTTTTTTGTATCAAAAATTTTATCAAACTTTTTCTTTTCTACGCCTCTAACAACATCACCGGTCATCATGATTGCTCTTCTATAACTGTCATATGCAAACCTCCAAGCTACTTCGTCTTGACCAGTTTTCTTATCAAGAGGCACTTCAGAAAGATCCTTTCCGCCAAATTTCTTAGCAAGCGCGCTTACCGTAACATCGTTTATACCAAGATTAAGAACTGTATCCATCATGCCCGGCATAGAAAGCCGTGCTCCGGAACGAACACTATAGATTAAAGGATCTTTTTCGTCTCCAAGTTTTTTCCCGGTTGCTTTTTCTAGTCCCTCTATTTCAGCCTCTATTGCATCCACTAGCTCCGGTCTCAATTTTTTGTTTTCTTTATCTTCTTGATCAAGATATACTTTTGCTTCATCAGTTGTTATTGTAAACCCATTAGGAACTCTTACAAACTGCTTTTTACCGGTCATTTCACCCTGTTGTTCAGTTTTAATTGCTATTTTCCCACCTTCAATCGCATCTTCAAATATTTTTATTTTTGTGTATAAATTTTTAACCCATTTAAATAAACGTTCCTTGAAGGTCAGTGCCTGGCTTTTTGCGAACCTTGATTCCAGCTTTTTTATTGATTTTTGCGCTTCATCAATACGTTCAGCCGCTCTTTCCCCATAAATATTATCATCGGCCAAAAGTTCTTCCATATGCGCAGTACTTCCCAACCGCGCCATAATCTCTCTAACATCACAATCTTTTTGATCGTTTACCCATTTCTCTTCATTTTCTCCCTCTGGTTTAACGATAAGACCCAAATGCAACTGGAGATGTTTTTCTTCGTGATTTGCCCAAGTTACTCTTTCTTCAGGAGCGAGTTGATCGAAATCAGTATCAAGTGCATAATAAAATCTTGTGACTTCCTTATTGTAAGCTTCTTCACGTGACCTTTGTCCTTTAATATTTTCTAGAACCTTACTAGTTCCCCTTGTTCCCGGATGACACACTAAATAATAAGACTGCCTAAGAATATCTTCAAATGCGTCAAGATCTTTTCCCGTAAGCCCGCTTGTTCTTAATTTCTTCTGAATAACCTCACTAACTGCCTGTTTATACAAAGCTGCTGATAATGGCACAAAGTTTCCTCTTGTAGCCATAGGAAAAAGATGTTCTCTTTCAAACTCTTTTTGTACAAACCTCTCTGTTTCTTGTGCTCCCATTGCGCTTGTAGCATCCGGCAAATTATTTCTGATTTCATCTTTCATTTTTTCGATTGTTAAGGCAATTGCCTTTTCAACAACATCTCGAGCGTCACCTGTAAACGGTGCTTGTGGTCCTCTTTTTATATGTTCTTTGCCATGCGTGCTTTTACCTAGTTCTGTTTCTCTTATGTCCCCAAACACTTGGATTATTATTTTATTTAAGGATTTGTATTTACTATTATATTCGTTATTTCTGTTCTTTTTCCCTAGTTCTGTTTGTAAGCCTATATCGAATTCAGATAAGCAGTTACTCAAAACCCTACCCCAGAGAGGATCATTGTTTAAAAAACTTGCCCATTCTTGGGTTCCTTTTTCTTTATATTCCTCTTCAACTTCTTCTAATTTTTTAGCGATCCATTTTTCTGTAGCCATTTTTACACTTTCATATTCTTGTGTACTTACCGGATCCCCAATCACAGCGTCTTGATCCATACCCAAATCCTCAGCAGTTTTAACATACGCTTTCACCAATTCATCATTATCTTTCATGAATATTCGTGTAATAGGCGAAAGGGTCTCATCTGTCACCTTTACAGCTTCTGTGCGGTTGCTGTCTATGAGCTGTTTAGCCTTATCAAAGTTACGTTCTTCTCCAGCAATAAAATTACCGCTAACCACAGCCTGCGCAAAACTCATATTTGTAAGTGGAAAAATTAAAATAAGAACTAAACTTACCATTTTGAAAAATAAAGACTTTCTTACAATACTACTGATCATCTCTTTCTCCTTTCACTTGCATGAATAGAATATCTTGCTTTCTACTATTTAATTTTTTGGCATGTTCCGTATCATATAAATATTTCTTACTTTATAGGGATATAACACTGTTTAGCACTTTATCAAAAATTGCAATACAAGTCAACCCTTCAACATCTAACTTTTTCGTTGTTAACATTCTTTCTATTCCCTTTGTTTTAGGTAACTTTTCTATTGACACATATTTTTTTTTCTAGATTATTTAAGATTTTATTATGCTAACAAGCGCTTATGCCATTGCATTAACCTGTTTGGCTAGCATTTCATACCTATCCGACATATCGCTAAGCTTATACGGTTTCATCGCAGGCAATGGTGTAAAATGCCATTTGCGATCATTAAAGGCCTTGTTTAATCTCTCCGCCTTAATCCCATAAGCCGTAACGTCATTCTTATCTCCAACGGGAGACGCAAGACTAAAGGCCAGGGTGAATATCTGTATTGCGGCAATCTCATAATATTCTTGACCTAAGATCATCTTATCAAAACTATCGACTCCTACAAGAAAAGGCTTTTTTTCTTTACCTGAATCGGGATCTTTGAAAACAAGGTTATCAAATATACTTTTTTTATCTGTTTGCTTCCTTATATTAGCAATATCCTCGATTATTATTATGTCCTTATATGATCCTCCAATTGCTGCAATTGCCTTTTTTTCTCTTTCTATTTCTCGTACAAGGTCTTCACCCTTACCCCTAACAACTTTTATAAACCCTGTATCCTCAAACTTTTTTATTAGCGCATTCATTAATATATGAACATTTGTTCCTTTTTTATACTCAAAGGGAATAACGCCGTCATTGATCCCCAATATTATTTTTTCACCTTCTTTAACTTTAACTAATGCTAAATAACTTATAACTTTGTCGAATAGATCTTGTACCGCCGCTTTTGCTTCGCTAGTCTCTACTGCCTCTTTCTTCTCTTTTTGTTTTATTCTAGCCTCTGTTCTTTGAGCTCTTTTCTTTTCTTGTTTAATATCCTCGTCAACAATTTTCTCGTCCAAATAAAACATAAAATTCGCTTTTTCATGTAATCTAACCAAAGACGCAGAAACGTCCCATGTTCTTATAGCTTTTTTGACTGCTTCTTTCTTTGTTAAAGCTAGAATTCCTCCCTGTTCTTTTTGTTCAAAATCTGATACCGCGGTTACAATAATTCTTTCAGAACTCAAAATTTCACTTAATCCTATGGTATAAACCTGATCATACTTTAGCTGTCTTCCTTCACGCGTACTGTAATGAAGATCGACAACTCTCGCAGTTGATACAATAGACGCTCCTAATTCATTATAGGCTAAATGCCCGTTAACTCCTATGGCAAGAAGCGCAAGATCTATTCCCCCAGCTTCTGCTAACATCGCTAAATACGACTTTACGGCTAATTCAGGGTTATTGGATATACCGTTAAAAACTACTACTTTTAGAGGCCTGTTATATACAGGCAACCTATTAATTACTTTTTCCTCAAAATTTCGAGACCTCACATCTCCGCCTTTCATCTCATCTGTAATAACGAAAGTGGCCCCTGTAAGATCTAGATATTCTGAATCATTTTTATTAAGTCCTGCGCATTTTACTATTTCTCTTTCGTAAAAATCTAACAGAGTAAATCCCATTGAACTTAAAATAACCGGATTTTCTTTTTCTGCCACAACTTTACTTATTTCTTCCCGCATTCTTTTATAGACTTCATCTCTGTCAGGTAAAATTTGTAAATGATATTTTATCGTCATATCTGGATCTGTTTCTTGCGACATCCTGATATCTCTTTCTATAAGAGCTTCCTCTCTGTTGAGTATTTCTTCAGCAATAAAATCAGCTATCTCTTCATTTGTATTGGCAAAACGTATTACCTTTTTAAACTCAGACCTGTTTTCAGGGGTTACTTCAAAAGGCGGAAGACCATTGCTTGTTAAAATAAAATTCATTAACAGTATTGAAGTTCTTGTATTCCCATCAGGAAAAGGATGTATGTCCCAGAATTTCCGGAATATTTCTGCCGCCTGCAGAATAGGATGTTTTTCTTTAAACTCATCTCTACAAAGATGGAACCCCAATGAAATGACGTCCATCTCCACCTTATCACTGCTAGGAAGAATTCGGGGCCTTTTTGGGCTTATTACTTCATAGGATCTGAAAAGACTCATTCCGTTCTCTTTTAAGACCCATTTATTATGTTCCATTGCCGTCCCGTTTATCTTCCTGACCGCTTCAATAAAATCGCTGCTCTTTGCAAATATTTTTCCTTCTCTGACCCATTTATTTATCATACCCGCAGCATTTTTCAAAGCTTCTATTTCCTCCTGCGGGATGCGGTCCAACTGATAATTATAATAATCCATCAGGGATAGCTCGATACTGTCAGTTTTTATATTATAGTTTGTCTTTAAACTGTCTATTCTTTCCATCTTTTTGTATAGTTCCACATTGTTTACTTCTTTAAACTTCCACTGTCCGTCATCCCCGTTCACATAAGCTTTCCAGAAAATATTTCTATACTTTTCCTGATTCATTCCTTCTATAACAATATCAAATACTTTCTTCGCCTCTTCAGTTGATTCAGCATAATATTTCCTGAAAAAGTCAGCGAAAACTCCCGGGTTAAAATATGGATTATTGTCATTAGCGGCAGTTCTGCTCGCCATCATAGACAAGTCATAATGTCTTTCTTGGATATTTCTGTGAATAATATCCGAAATATCAGCTATTCTTTCATTTTTTTCATATGCTTTAACAAAAAGGTTTATTTTTCTTCTTATGGAGATATCTTCTTCAGAGAATAGCCCTTTATTTAAAGTTCTGTCGATAATGTGACTCAGTTCATGTTCCAGCCATTGATCATAGGCTTCTTTATCTTCGCTTTTAAGCTTCATTAAAAATTCAAGTTCTTGGCGGGGAATGAGCATATTGTATGATCTTACTTTCCCGTCTATACGTCCTGTCCCAGGATGGGTTATTATCCTGAGATCTTTTTCAGATGAAAAATTAACATTCATTTCTTTTGACGCTTTTCTTATTGCCTCAGAAAGATAGCTTGCAGGCGGACTATGTATATTTATATCTTTTTTGAAAACCCTTACTTTAAGCTTTTCTCGAACATCCCTATATATTTCATTTGTTTCATCGATTGAAAATTCTTTTTCCCATTTAGACCAGTTATCGCCCCATGCCTTATTGATGATCTTGTGTTGCTCTTTAGATAGAACGCTTTGTTCCCAATCCCCACCGCGATTTTTCTTCAGAACGATCGCGGGCGGATTATCGCCAACAAAACTTATTGGATCGCCAGCTTCTTCTGCGCGTAATACTATCCCTTCTTGTTCTATCCTTTTAACAATATCCGTATCTTTAATATTTCCCCAGACTATTCCGATAAACTCATTTATATCGTCTTCTGTTTTTCCGGTTTTTTCTATTACCCCGGGAATTCCGTTTTTGTTGCCTTCGAAACACAGAATTTCCTCTAAAAGTTTAAACTCTTCGTTTTCTTCCTCATCTTCGCTTTCTTCCTCAAATCCACATGTTTCGGATATCATATACAATATCTCTTCTTTTACTTCAAAGGATATCCACGGCACTACGGCAACTTTAAACAATAGATCGGTCGGAGTATAAGCTATTATCTTTTCCTTTTTTATCTCGACTGGTATTTCAGGATCTTCATCAACAGCTTCCGGTTGCTCTTCTATTTTTTCTTCTTTCGCTTCAACTAAAATATTATCCGGCTCTTCTTCATAAGCCTTACCTCCAAGCCCTAAAAAGTGATCTATGAGTTCTATCGCATCTTCATCTTCTTCTACTTGATATTTTTTCTTTACCTCAGTTATTAAATGTTTATGCAAAATATCTGCATCGCTTTTAGACCCATCTGCTCCAAATGTTCTGAACGCCCAAAGCACTAGACTGCGAAGAGTCTTTTGAGGGGCTTCCTTGAAAAGCCCTTTTTTGAAATAATGTTCTCTCTTTATATCTTCTAAAGTTGTTAACTGTTTATCTGCGCTTTCCTTTTCGTTCAGCTCTTGTACCACATGTCTGATCATGAACAGTTTTGCCTCTACGGTTGTCTTGTCCCAAAAAGGCTGACTCGATTGTTTTCTTTTCACAAACTTCACAAAAACATCTTCTTCAGTAATTTGTTCCTGTCTTTTTTCTATTCCAAGATACTTCTTCAAATCATTAAGCGCCCCAATATTTCCGTCTGATTTAAATGTATTTTTCGCCCATACGATCAATCCTATTAGTCCTTTTTCGCTGAGACCCGGAATAGGCCAAAAAAACTGTTGGTTCTCTAAATACCCCGGATCTTTGAGTTCTTCCCGGTCTGTCTCTTCTGACAGAATGCCTGCCATTTCTTTAAGCAATCGCACTTTGTTTTCAGGGGAAACATATATCCAACTTACACTTGTTCCTTCTCTAAGTCGTGCTTTCAGATCTTCATAAGTGATTTCCTGTTTGCTAAAGATCTTTTTCTCTTTTTCGAGTTGCTTGTTGTTTACCTCAATGATCTTCCCGCTATTTATAGCATCCGTATCGCTTGCTATTTCTATATCCCCAAAAAGCTCCTCTATAAAATCCTGGGTGGACCAGTCTCGTTCCGCTTCCACTTCATCTTTTTCTTGTCCCACTTCACCGGCAAGCGCTCTGTCTTTTATATGCTCTGTCTCATGATACAACCATTGGCTATACTCTCGAGGCTTACGCAATCGTAGAACCTCAAGAGCCATTAATACTTCTTGTGAAATAAGTAAATTGAACGATCTTGGAACACCATTCACGCGTCCGGTGCCGGGATGAGTTATTAGAATAATACTTTTGGGGAAATTTTTGCTATTTTGCTTTATCGATTCATATATCACTTCAGCAGGAGGACTATGAACATGAATTTCGTTCTCCAGTCCTAAAAGAGAAAACTGTCTCTTTATATCATTATAAACAGCATTGTTTTCATCTAGAGAATAACTCTTGTCCCATTTGTTCCAATTCTCACCCCATGTCTTGTTTATTGTCTTGTGTTCCTCTTTGGACAAAATGCTTTTCTCCCAGAACCCTCCTCCATTTTTCTTAAGGACAATTGCCGGAGGATTTGTATTCTCTGATCCTGCTACTTCCAAATAATCATTTATTAAACTAATCGCCTCTTCTTCGGTCTTGCATCCATATTTTTTCATCGTTTCGTTAATTAAATATTGGTGAAGCATTTGAGTGCTCGTTACCCCATCCTCGGATGACATTACACGCATTACCCACTGGGTAAGACTATGGAGATTTTTACCATTAAACTCAGGAACGATTTTTCTATTTCTATACCCGCTTGAAGTTAAATCCGTTAAAGATGTAATCGTTTTTCCTGACTCACTACCCATATTTAAAGATTTTACTAAATATTTTATTAACCTTAATTTAGCTGTTAAAGTTGTCCTATCCCAAAATGGTTGACTCGATTCTGGCTTAGACAAAAACACATCAAGGACATTCTTTTCAGTAACCAGCTTATCGATTTCCTTATGTTTTATTCCTAAAAATCTTTTCAGGTCGATCAATGCCTCAACATAACTTGGACTGCCAAAAATCTTTCTGGACCACATTATCAGCCCCATTATTGGCTTTTTTGTAAAACCAGAAATTGCGTATTTAAAATAACTTTTTTCAAGATATGCCGGGTCTTTGAGTAGCAGGCTGTCCTTTTCTTCCGACATTCTTTCTGCCATCTCAGAAAGAAATTTTCTCATATCTTCAGGACTTAATTTATACCACGATATTGTTCTACCTTCAGAAAGGTTTTCCAACAACTGTTCATAACCAAGTTGCTTATCTTTTAGTTCCTTTATTTCATTTTTTATTGTTTCTATATATCCAGACTTCCTTAAAAGCGGCAATTCTGACGATAGCTTGTTTATAAAATAACCTACCGGATATTTTTCTTGTGTTTCTTTTTCCGTAGGCTCATCGCCTTTTTTCTTTGCCCTTACCCTTTCTGTAATATGCCCTATTTCATGGTACAACCAATCCGAATAGGCTGCTGGGTCTATTAATCTCAATTTTTTAAGAAAATATAATATTTCTTTGGGTATGAGCATATTATATGAACGAGCATTACTATTCTCATCCCGCCATGTTCCGGGGTGAGTTACAATTTGTAATTCTTTGTTTCTGTCTAATATCTCTAATTGCGATGGGCTGTGTATGTTAATCTCCCCCTCTATATTAAAAAGAGCAAGTTGACGCCTTACATCATCGTAGATTTCATCATCATCTTTTAGGGAGTATTTTTCTTTCCATTCTTCCCAATTATCTCCCCATGCCTCATTTATAATTCTATGCTCTTTTTCGAACAAAACATCTTGATTCCATTCGCCGGATTCGTTTTTCTTAAGAATAATCGCTGGAGAGCTGCTTTTTTTGCGCTTTTCCCGTTTTGTTTTTTTGTTGTTCTCTTT
>Ga0307991_1000571_pt1 | contig 26626 bp, 20 predicted proteins | sample EllFjometagen131_FD_203146 | JGI IMG/M metagenome (GOLD analysis project Ga0307991, IMG submission 203146) | Marine microbial communities from Ellis Fjord, Antarctic Ocean - #131 | ecosystem: Environmental > Aquatic > Marine > Unclassified | place: Southern Ocean | collected 2014-10-08 | reverse complement strand
GATGCATGAAAAGCCTCCTTTTTTGATCGGTATTTTCTTGGTGGAAATTACCAGTCATCATAGAGGCTTTTCTGCATTAAGTCAATGTTTTTATTGAGTTTTTACCATATCTTGGCAACACCTTTATTTAGCGGTATTATTTCCAGATAAAAGTTTTCAACCGTCAGAAAACAGCAAAAAGCAAAAAACTATTTGCGGGATTTATAAAATTATTCAGCAGTGTCCGGTATGCTTTTTGCGTTTCTATAATATCGTTAATTGGTGCTGTTTCAGCGCGACATCGTGAGGGTAGCCCATTGTTTTTCCCGGCGAATAGAGCGTAAAAATTGCCCTGTTTGAGCCCTGGAAGGGCGAGTTTGGCAATTTTAGCGTCATGAGTCGTTGGAAATGCAGGCAATCAAGCGCCAAAAAGCGCTGAAATCAGTCCCGGTTAACAGTTGCAAGAACCTAACCGGACACCACTGAAAATTATTGTGTTCATTTGATATTGTCTGATTTATTAAAACAATATTAACATATTGTAATATTGGACTATTTCCTTGAATATAGCTTTTTTATATGCTAGGTGGTTAAAAAATATTAGATTAGTTTAAAATGTAGGTATATAATTTATCCTGATTTCTACTATTTTCATGGACAGTATTCCATGACGAATTTTGTTATTAATAATGTAGCAGTAGAATTATCTGCTCTGAGTAGCATCTGGTACTCAAAAATATATGTATTAAAAAGTGTGCATCAGACGTAGTAGTGGTATGTTTTTTGCGTATTTCATTGGGTTTGTGAAGTTCTTTACGGATACATAAGCTTCAAATATCGTTTATCTCACTAGAATTATTATTGACTTTTATGTTAATTTTCGATAAATGACTTCCTATCTAATTGGGCAGGTACCGTGCGGATTGTACTTACTGGAGTTTTGGAAGATATGGAAATAACACCGACCTCTAATACAGTACCATTGCGGAATGGTGATTTTTCCAGTTTAGCTGAAGCTTTGGATTATGCTGCCGCCGGTCAGACCGGTTATAATTTTTATGATGGTCGTGGCCATTTAGCGACTGTTTTGTCATATGCCCACTTGAGGGTAAATGCTCGTAAGTTGGCAGTAAAGCTTTTGGCAATTGGGGCTGAACGTGGAAGCAGGGTGGCTGTTATTGCTGATACCCACCCTGATTTCATGTGTATATTCTACGCCTGTCAATATGCAGGACTGGTTCCGGTTCCCTTGCCGGCAACGATGTTCCTGGGTGGTCGACAGGCATATGTTGGGCAGGTTCGTCGTTTACTGCATGATTGCCAGGCATCCATTGCCATGTCTCCAGCCGGATTTCTTCCTTTTCTCCTGGAAGCAACGGCAGGCATGGATTTGCTTTTTGCTGGCCAGATTGCTGATCTGGACAAAATCGATGCCGGTCATATTGAGCTCAATCCTACTCAAGCTCATGAAACTGCTTACCTTCAATATACTTCCGGCAGTACCAGGTATCCCCGGGGAGTTATAATCACCCAGAAGGCGGTGATGCATAACCTGTCATCTATCATCAGCCTAGGGATTAAAGTTCAGGAGAATGACCGCAGCATGTCATGGTTGCCGTTCTACCATGACATGGGCTTGGTAGGTATGGTCCTGGCACCGATGGCTTCCCAGATGTCAGTTGACTATTTGAATACCCGTGACTTTGCCATGCGACCCCGTTTATGGCTAAGTCTTATAAGTCAGAATCAAAGCACCATATCCTTTGGCCCGCCTTTTGGTTACGAGTTATGCGCTCGAAGAATACGTCTTCCAGAAGCGGATAAATTCAGCCTTGCCTGCTGGAGGGTGGCTGGCATCGGAGCTGAAATCATACGTCCTGAACCTTTGCGGCAATTTGCGCAAATTCTGGCAGCGAGCGGTTTTGATTCCGGGGCATTTATGCCTTGTTATGGTATGGCAGAATGTTCATTGGCAGTAAGTTTCATGCCATTGGGTCGCGGCTTGATAGTCGATGAAGTGAATGGCAGTGATTTTACTGATCAGAGCCGGGAATTTTTGCCGATCGATAAAAATTCCGCTGAGGATGGGCAGCAAACGAACCGTTTTGTTGTTTGTGGCAATCCTCTACCGGGCTATGAAGTGGAAATTCGTGATAATGATGGCAATGCCTTGCCCGAGCGACATTGTGGAACCCTTTTTGTTCGGGGCGGTAGTGTGATGGAAGGCTATTTCGGTAAAGAGAATGAAACTCAGGAGGTGCTGTCTCCTGATGGCTGGCTTAATACCGGTGATATGGCTTATTTATTAAATGGCAGTCTTGTGGTGACTGGGCGCCAGAAAGATTTAATTATTATTAACGGCAGGAACATATGGCCGCAGGATCTTGAATTTATAGCCGAACAACAGCCTGAAGTCAGAACCGGTGATGCATCAGCCTTTTCCATATCTGGCCATGATGGCGCTGAAAAAGCGGTACTGGTGGTTCAATGCCGTGAGTTGGATAAGGATGTATATTCTGATCTTGCTTATCGTCTTCATGGTCTTCTCAAAAGGGAACTGGGAATAGAGTGTCTGCTAGAACTTGTTCCTCGTAATACCCTTCCCCGGACAACTTCCGGAAAATTATCCCGTTCAGGTGCTCGTTCCGGATTTATGGTTCGTCACGCCGGGAGCAAGGCTTCCCTAGCTGAAACTCTGTACTCGTTCCCGGAAATTTCAGCTCAAGCCATTTAATCCGCCATTCCTTTTTTCCTTTTTGCGTTTTCCAAAAATTACCTCGTATCATAATACAGTGGAGCGGAGAATAATTCTATTCATCTGTCGCTCTTTTCTGCTATAAAGTATCATTGTCCTCTGGGGTTTAATTTAGGAATTTTACTTCAAATGGCTAGCGGCTTGAAAATTTTTAGTTGTTATGTCATTGGTCAAATAAATCGTTATGAATGTCAACGGAACAGTAGGGGCAGGTAGAAAAGGAGTTATTGCGATTACCGGGGTGACCGGTTTTATTGGTGGTGCTGTTGCCAGGACGTTAACGGCTGCCGGTTGGCGGGTGAGAGGGTTGGCTCGTTCTTCCTCGCAGGTCCTGCTGCAGCTTCCTACTTTTGATAAACTTGAAATTGTTGAAGGAACTTTGGAAGATTCCTCCAGTTTGCGGCAGTTGGTTAGAGGAGCCAGGGTTGTTATCCATTGTGCTGGAGCGGTTCGTGGAGCGCATGCTGAGCATTTTAACCGGATTAATGCCGACGGGGTCAGTTCCTTAGTACGTATAACCCGAGAGACGGTTGAAAAACCCTCATTCCTTCTTCTCTCATCGCTGGCAGCTCGTGAACCACAGCTGTCGGCATATGCGGCCAGCAAAAAAGAAGGCGAGCGGCAGTTGGCGATGGCTGCCGGTGAGATGCCCTGGATAGCTTTACGGCCACCGGCTGTTTATGGTCCCGGAGACCGTGAGCTGTTGCCGCTTTTTCGGCTGATGGAAAAAGGAGTTGCCCTGCTGGTGGGAGAACGTCAGGCACGCTTTTCCATGTTATATGTTGATGATCTGGCAGCTGCGATCCAATCCTTTCTGGAACAATCCGAATGGTCACAGACAATATATGAACTTCATGATGGTCATCCTGACGGTTATAGCTGGGATGAAGTGGTTGCCCTTTTTTCTCGATTACGTGCCAGAAAGTTGATGAAAGTTCATGTGCCTTTGTCGTTGTTGTCTTTATCGGCAAATATAAATCAGGTTTTATCACGATTGAGGGGGAAACACCCGATGCTGACACCTGGGAAGATACGTGAATTAAATCATCCTGACTGGGTTTGTGATAACCAAGCAATAACGGCGAAGATCGGATGGCAGCCAAAAGTCTGCTTGGGGGAAGGGTTAAAGAGAACCATGAAATGGTAGTGATTTGTTGAACTTTAATCGTAACTATTCAGTACCTCTTTCCAAACTGTCTCGATTGGGGTCAGTGCTTGATGAGCGGCGGCAAGAAATCACCTTAAAACATCAGAATCCTGCCCCGCCGGTTGTCAAGCTTTGACCCCGTCAGAGAAAGCGAAGCAAAGTTCGGTAGTTTTCACGCTAAATTAACTGCCAAAACTGCTACCTGAATAGTTACCTTTAATCCATATGATTTTTAATCAGCAGCGGTGTAAAAGGTGAGTGGATGAAAATTAGTTATGATGATATACTGATCAAACTTTATGGAATTCTCAATGAAATGCTTGAGGATGCTCCAGAGCTGGATGAAAATACTGACCTGTTGGCGGACCTTGGACTTGATTCCCTGGCGGTGATGCGGTTAGTAGAAGTTGTTGAGGATGAATTTGATCTTGCTGTTCCCTTGAATATTTTGGCTGATGTCAAGACAATAAAGGATTTTTCAGAGCAGCTCCAAAAGATGCTTGAGGAAAAATAATCATGGCTTTTTTTGATAAATTGCGGCCCTTGGCGGAGGCCCGTCAGCGTCTGGCTGAACAGGGGGTTGATTCAATTTATGTGGTGATGGATGAAATCCTCTCAGCGACGGAGGCGATCATTAATGGCCGGCGTAGTATCCTGGTCGGGACGAATAATTATCTGGGTCTTACCTTTGATCCCGCCTGCATTGAAGCTTCCTGCAAGGCTGCCCGGGAAGAGGGTACTGGTACAACCGGATCCCGGATGGCCAATGGGACCCTAAGCGGTCATGTCGCTTTAGAAAAGGAGTTGGCGGCTTTTTATAATCAAAAGGAAGCCATGGCCTTTTCCACTGGTTTTGTCGCCAACCTGGGGATGTTGTCAAGCCTCATGGGTCGCGGGGATGTTATTTTGCTTGATGCTGATTGCCATGCCAGTATTTATGATGGTTGTCGTTTGAGTGGGGCTGACTTTGTTCGTTTTCGTCATAATGATGCTGCCCATATGGGTGAGAGATTGCGGCGTTTGGGTGATCGGGCGGCTAATACACTGATTGTGGTAGAAGGAATCTACAGTATGTTCGGTGATCAGGCGGCTTTAAAGGAAATTGTGGCGGTAAAAAAGAAATATGGCGCCTTCCTGATGGTGGACGAGGCCCATTCACTTGGGGTGCTGGGTGCTCATGGTCGGGGTTGTGCCGAGGAAGCCGGGGTAGAAAACGAAGTTGATTTTATCGTCGGTACTTTCAGTAAAAGCCTGGCGTCAATTGGGGGGTTTTGTGTCAGCAATCATCCTGAGTTGGAGTTGATTCGTTATGCCAGCAGGCCGTATATATTTACGGCTTCATCTTCCCCTTCCGCCATTGCCTCAACCAGGGAAGCTTTGAAGATTGTTCAGCATCGTCCGCAACTGCGTCAGCAGCTGTGGGATAACGCCAACCAGTTGTACCGGGGATTGCAGGAGCTTGGCTTTGCTATGGGGCCGGAGCCCAGCCCGGTTATTTCGGTACGGTTTAAAGAGGCTGAAAAAGCCTTTTCCTGTTGGCAGGGATTGCTGAAAGAGGGGGTTTATACAAATCTGGTGCTGCCTCCCGCTACCCCGGATGGTGGATCTCTGCTTCGTTGCAGTGTCAGTGCCGCCCACACATCTGAGCAGATTTCCCGAATCATTGCTGCCTTCACGACTGTTTCCCGATAATTTCCCGCTGATGAGTGAATGTTTTTTGCTGTGGGATAGTTACTAACCGCTTACGGTAATAGCTCCATGCGTCTCTTCCAGAGTTTTTTCCGGACTTATTTTTATCCCAGTATTATGATGTTACTGGCCCTGTTGCTGGCCGGTATCGCCGAGGGTTTTGGCCTGTTTGCACTCCTGCCTTTATTTGGCATGACTCTAGGTGGGTTTGGTTCTGGTGCTGCGACTTCGGTTGCCGATAACCGGGCAGGACAAATCGTGGTTAAAACATTGTCAGCCATCGGCCTTGAACCAGGGGCCAGGAATTTATTGCTTGTTATTGTGGTTGCTATTCTGCTTAAAAGTATTTTGGTTTTGATGGCCAAAAAAAGGGTAGGTTATACCGTTGCCCATGTGGCAACTGATCTTCGTTTGGCTTTGATTCGGGCATTGATAGGGGCTCGTTGGGAATATTATGTGGGGCAGCCGGTTGGCAGTCAAGCTAATGCGGTGGCGACCGAAGCCATGCGTGCTTCACAGGCGTATTTGTGCGGTGCCACCATGATTGCAAAACTATTGCAGTCTCTGGTCTATATTTGTGTTGCTTTGATTGTTTCCTGGAAAACTACAGTGATATCTCTTCTGGCTGCAGTGATCTTTCTTCTGGCATTCAGTAAATTGGTGAAAAAGGCCCGACGGGCTGGTGTGAAACAGACTAATTTGCTGCAAAAATTATTATCCCAGCTAACTGATAGTATGCAGGCCATAAAACCCATGAAAGCCATGGCCAGGGAAAACCTGGCTGAGGCAATCTTAGTCAGCGAAACCAGCCGTTTGAATAAGGCATTGCGTAAACAGGTTTTAAGCAAAGAAGCGCTAAAGGCTCTCCAAGAGCCAATGATTACCATCATCCTGGTGATTGGCCTCTATGTTTCCCTGATTTATTTGCATATCCCCATGGCTGAGGTTATGGTGCTGGTGTTTTTGTTGGCCCGAATTCTAACTCAGCTGGGAAAAGTTCAGCAGCAATACCAAAAAATGGTGATTTTCGAGAGTGCCTATTGGTCACTATTGGATAAAATTCAGGAAGCGGAACAGGAACGGGAACCGGTAATGGGTGCTCAGGTTCCAACGCTCAAGCAGCAAATATCATTAAAAGATGTCAGTTTTGCTTATGGTGAAACTACCTTATTTGATCATGTTTCGATGAATTTTCCCTCCTGTTCATTTACTGCCCTGGTGGGAGTTTCAGGTACGGGTAAGACGACCATCGCGGATCTGATTACTGGTTTATGCCGGCCTCAACAGGGTGAAATCTATGTTGATGATGTGCCGCTGCATGTTATTGATTTGCGCTTGTGGCGTCGGCTGATTGGCTACGTTCCCCAGGATCCTTTATTGTTGCATGATACTGTTTTTGTAAATGTTACGGTAGGAGAAGAGGGTGTCGGGGAAGCTGAGGTTAAAAGCGCATTGCAAGCCGCCGGAGCCTGGGAATTTGTTTCGGCCATGCCCCAAGGGATGCATACGGATGTTGGCGAAAGGGGCGGAAAATTATCGGGGGGGCAGCGGCAAAGACTGGCGATAGCCCGTGCCCTGGTGCATAAACCGCGGCTCTTAATTCTTGATGAAGCAACCAGTGCCTTGGATAGTGAAAGTGAAGCAGCAATCTGCAAAACCTTGCAAAAGCTACGTGATGAATTGATTATTCTGGCTATTTCACATCAACCAACCATGGTTGAGGCCGCTGATCGTACGTACCGGCTTGAGAACGGTAAAGTCTTCCTGCTTGACCGAATATAACTCAACTTTTTGACTTGCATTGCCAGAGACATTACAGGATGTTCGGGCTTGGCTCATAGCCGTGTCTGCCCAGCCTGCCGGCAGGCACGGCGATAGGCAGGCGGTTTTGGCCGCCGAACGAATCACCAGGATGGTGATTCGCGGCGGACGCCTCGGAGCTGCACACGATGTGCAGCGAGAATGAGCGAGAGCCATGCCGAAACATCCTCAGAAAATTTCTTTTGGGTTGCGGGCGTTGCCCCGCCTTGGGCGGAAAACATAAAAATGAGAGCTTTTTTTGGTGGTCCCCAAGCACCTCCAGGTTATTTGCGGGACCTGCTTGATGAGCGCATACATGCGGTTCCTGCCGGTGGATCTATTGATTGGGTGACCTATTACTTTCGTGACCGGCAGCTGGCAGAGGATTTACTGTCTGCTCACCGCCGTGGGGTCAGGGTGACGGTAACCATTGAAAAGCATCCTCGTTTTGCTCATGCCAATGATCTGGTTATTGAAATGCTTGCCGGACCACAAGGTCTGGGATCGGGATTTCGTTGTCTTTCCCTGTCCCTGTTGGTTCCATGGTTCAGGCTTGGTTGGGAGCCCCATTTGCATGAAAAACTCTATTGCTTTTCCCATCCGCAGCCGGTAGCATTTCTGGGGTCCTACAATCCCTCTGGTGATCAACCGGAAGAGTCTCCGGAAATTATCAGAGAAATTGGTGCTCAGGACCGAGGATATAACGTTCTGGTTGGCATGACAGACCCCCGGCTGGTACGTCATCTGGTTACCCATGCCAGGTGCCTGCATAGGATGCAAATGCATGGTAGCCGGCGTTTTTTCCTTTATAATAACCTGGAATTACAAGCAAAAAGCGGGGTCATCTTCTTTTTACCCCGTCTGCGTCCTCATCCAGTTATGCGGTTTCTCCATTCTTTGAATTCTGTCTTTCGCTTGAAATTTGTCATCTCTCATTTGAAGGGTCCGACTATGGCTCGCAAGTTGGTAAAGCTTGCCAGAAAAGGGCATAATGTTGAAATTCTTTCAGATTCAACCTTGCGTCGTGTTCCAGCGTCAGCGGAAAAAATTATCAGGGATGCCGGGATCTTTTTCCGGCGCTTGGGGGGTGAAAGTGGCTTGCCCATGCATGATAAATTTATTCTGGTTGATGGTGGTGAAAAACGTTGGGTTATTTTTGGCAGTTTTAACTGGACAAGCCGTTCATGGTGGCTTAATCAGGAGATTGGCATGATCTCTGCTGATGCCGGATTGTATGAAGCGTTTACTTCCCGTTGGGAAGAATTGATTGGCCAGGCGGAGGATTAAAAAGTCCAGCTGCGGCTTTCCGTGGAACAGAAAAGATAGATTGTGAAAAATTGATGCTTACTATACCCACTTGCTTTTGAATATTTGAGGATTTTTATGACTGATAAACCTTCAACGATTATAATTCCGGTGGAAAGCCAGGTCAGGGAATTGGATGCCAAGATCCTGCTGGCTTGTGCCGCGGCTGAACGTGGTTTTCCCGTCATTATAGGTTCACGGGCTTTTATCCATTTCCAAGTGGACTCTCTGCCTCGTGGTGTCTATCTGGCAAAAAGTATGCGAACGTTAAGCATCAGGATGTTTGCCATTCTGCGTGACCTTGGTCATGAGATTGTCGGTTGGGATGAAGAGGGTTTGGTGCGTTGGCCTGATGATGAATATTATCGCTGGCGTCTGTCTCCCGTCACTTTGAAAGAATTATCCCATTTGCTGGCCTGGGGCGAGGATGATGTTCGGGTGCTGCGTGGTTATCCCGGTTATCCCGGGACGCCGATCCATCTTACCGGCAACCCCCGGATAGATTTGCTCCGTCCTGAACTGCGTTTATTCTACCAGCAGAAAGCGGATATGCTGAAAGAACAATATGGTGATTTTATTCTCATAAATACCAATTTCAGCAAAGTGAATCATTTTTTCCCCAGGTTGAGTGAGTTGAAAAAACCGGCTTTGTCACTGGAGGCTGGGGGGAAAGAGACCTTTGATGCCGGTAAAGGGCGCTTAAAACAGGTTCTCTTTGAACATTTTCAGGAAATGTTGCCGGCCTTGTGTCAGGCAATGCCGGATCATACTATTGTGGTACGGCCTCATCCGGCGGAAAATCACCGTCCATGGTTGGAGATTGCCAAGTGTTATCCAAAGCTGAAAATTATTAATGAAGACAGCGTCACCCCTTGGCTGATGGCGGCAAAAGTACTGGTCGCCAACGGTTGTACCACCATGATCGAAGCTGCCGTTTTAGGGACGCCAACCGTGGCCTATCAACCGGTAATAGGGGGGAGATATGACGATGATCTGCCCAATGAGGTGAGCCATCGGGCATACTCTTTAGAGGAACTTTGTCTGCTGGTACAAGAAATTGTGAAGGGTGAAAAGGGTCCCGTGGATGAATTAGAGCGAAGACGGATTCTAGCCCCCCATATTACTGCTCTTGATGGGCGATTGTCCTGTGACCGGATGGTTGATGTCTTGGTTGAAGCCGGTTATCTCCAAAGTTTGCCCCCGGCTGTTCCTATGAGTAGTTATCTGCGGGGTTGGCTACATAACCGGGTTCGTACGGTCAGTAAGAAAATCAATATGCGCCGTTCTGGCCATCGTAATAATTTTGCCTACCATCAACATCGTTTTCCCGGGGTCACTGCTGATGAAATACAAGCGCGGATCAAGCGGTTGGGAGAGCTTTTAGGGCGTTTTTCTGATGTGCGGGTCGAACGGCGGAGTAAATATATTTTTAGCATCAATTAAGAGCTGAATTGAGTGGTTAGCTGTTGGCGATTAGTAACTTACTCCTGAATTCCTGTCACTCTTTTCAGTACCCCCTTGAGGGGTATGAAAAACAGGAAATTGTTGGGAATACATTCAGGATGTTTACTATTTCAAACTGCCATCCGTTAGGTTCTACCGCTAATGAATGTAATGCCTTGATTTTTTAATGCTAAACGCTAATTGCTTAATTTAGGTAAGAATTTTGCCTGCTGACAACAGCGAGAATATGTTCGGCCGCATTGCCCGGCAGACTGACCTGTTCTAAAAAGCAGCGAGATGATTTTTCCAGTTGGGAGCGCTCCGTCAGTGCAGCTTCAAGAAAATTATGCCAATCCTGGCTGCTGTCAACAATCGGCAAGGGTTCATAGTAGGTATAGTAGGGAATGTCTTGTCCATAACGGATAACTGCAACGGGAGTGGCAGCCATGGCAGCATCTAAAGCGATGGTGGAAGGCGTTGTGACGACTGCCAGGGCATTGGCCAGCAGCGTTGGTGTTGACCACTGTGTTATATCTGTCCGGGCGGGATCAAGTACCAAGATATTTCTCATTGAATGGAGAAGCTCTGAGTGGGTTTTACTGCGCTGTATGATTCCAGGATGAGGTTTCAGAATAAAATGAAGGTTTGTGAATGTGTCTGCCATATGTTGCAGGTCGGCAAAAAAGAGCTGCATATACCGGTTATCGAAACGGTCAACATGGAGCCCTTCAAAGACGGCGATGATGGGTGATTTAGAGACCTGTTTCTGGGGTTTTTCCAGGTTGGTAAGGTGGACTTTTGGACAACCGACAGCTATGCATTTACGACGGGTATCGGCGGCAACGATGCCTGGCAGTTGATCAACCGGTCCCCAGGTCAGAACATTTTGGGCTGCAAAGTGAACGTTGGGTCCTAAATCAGGGTCCTGATAGGTCAGGCCGACGTTTTCAAAGCCATGCTGCATCGTATAGGTATGCACTTTGCACGCGTTGGCGATGCGTGTGATGATGTAGGGAACCTTGTGGCTGGCCACCGTGGATTCAACCGTATTCAGCAGGGCGTCAATCTTCAGTAATTTGAAAATAGCTGCTATCAGGTTGCCATGGGTGACGGTAAATACTGTCCGAATTCCTTTTTCGTCCAGCAATTTTTTGGTGGCGGGAAAATGTGTGAGAGCCCGTTTCGTCGCCCAGAAAAACACCTCAATCTCAGGATGTTTCAACGACTGGTGATAAATATCGATGAAAAGATCAATGTCCTGGGGTCGACTGATCAGCAACATAAAGTTCTGCTGCTGCTGCTGGCTGGAGGCGGGAGGATTGTGTCGGGCGTGGCAATAGTGTATAATCCGGGCAGTTGCGATGCAGAAACCTGCATATACTTTTCTTGCGAAGTGTTTTAGTGAGAGAGAGTTTTTCATTTTCAGCTGGATTTAGTTAGGGTGAAATTGATTTTATGAATGTTAATTATATAGCATAATGTTTTGATGTTGGCTAAATGTATTGTGATTCTTGATGCATGAAATCAATCTATTGACAGAGAGGACGGTATAATCCCTTGTTAAAAGAACGTTCAATTTTAGTGACTGGCGGAACCGGATCATTCGGTCAGAAATTTATCAAGACGGTTCTTGACCGTTATCCGGAAATTACCAGGCTGGTGGTTTTTTCCCGTGACGAACTTAAGCAGTTTGAGATGGCCCAGGTTCTCTCTCCTGAAAAGTACCCTCAACTTCGCTATTTTATTGGAGATATTCGCGACAAAGAGCGCCTGTCACGGGCTTTGCAGGATATTGATATTGTCATCCATGCTGCGGCTCTCAAACAGGTTCCAGCGGCGGAATACAACCCCTTTGAATGTATTAAGACCAATGTGATGGGGGCACAAAATATTATTGAAACCTGTCTTGATGCCGGGGTGAAAAAAGTAGTTGCTTTGAGTACCGATAAGGCTGCCGGTCCGGTTAATCTCTATGGAGCAACAAAACTTTGTTCAGACAAACTGTTTGTGGCTGCCAATAATATTAAAGGGAAAAAGGACATTAAATTCAGCGTGGTCAGATATGGTAATGTTATGGGCAGCAGGGGCAGTGTCATCCCTCTTTTCCTGCAGCAGCGCCATACCGGGTTTTTACCGATTACCGATGAACGGATGACCCGTTTTAACATTACCCTGGATCATGGGGTGCGGATGGTTTTAAAAGCCCTGGAAATGATGTGGGGTGGTGAGATTTATGTTCCCAAAATCCCCAGTTACCTGATTACCGAGTTGGCCGAAGCAATAGCTCCCGGATGTCAGTTGCGCACTATCGGAGTTCGCCCTGGAGAGAAACTGCATGAAGAGATGATAACGGTTTCAGATGCTATTAATACAATAGAACTTGAGGATGAATATGTGATTCTACCTTCCATGCGTTTATGGGATGTGGATGAGTTCATCAAAGCTAATAATGCCGTCAGGTGTCAGGAAAATTTTGAGTATAACAGTAATGATAATCCGGATCGTTTGAGCGTGGAGGAATTACGTACTTTGATGCGTGAACATGTCGATCCTGATTTTACGGTTTAAAAAGGATAACGTATGTCTTCCCGATATATTCCTTATGGACGTCATTTTCTCGGACCTGATGATATCCAGGCGGTGGTTGATATTCTCAACTCTGACTGGTTAACCCAGGGACCGATGGTGCAACAATTTGAACAGGCTTTTGCTTCTTTGTGCGGGGTTCGTTATGCCGTGGCGGTTTCCAGTGGCACGGCGGCTCTCCATCTGGCAGCACTGGCGGCCGGTTTTGCTCCGGGAGATGAGGTTATTACCTCTCCTATCACTTTTGTGGCCTCGGCAAATTGTGTGATCTATGTGGGGGCAAAGCCTGTTTTTGCTGATATCGATCCCAAAACCGGTTGCATAGCTACTGATCAAATTTTAGCACAGTTGACCCCGGCAACCCGGGGGATCATTCCGGTACATTTTGCCGGTCAACCCTGTGATCTGGCTGCCATCAACACCATTGCCAGGGAACATGATCTGATTGTTATTGAGGATGCTGCCCATGCTTTGGGCTCTTCCTATACGGTTGATGGTCATCACTTTAAAACCGGTTGTTGTGCCCACAGTGATATGACAATCTTTTCTCTCCACCCGGTCAAGCATATTGCTGCTGGTGAAGGTGGGGTGATTACGACCAATAATAAAAAACTTTATGACCAGCTTTGCCTTTTAAGGTCCCATGGAATAGTAAAAGATCCAGAGCGTTTAAGTGCGAACGAAGGTCCCTGGTTTTATGAAATGCAGGTATTGGGTTTTAATTACCGGATAACGGATTTTCAGTGTGCCCTGGCCCTCAGTCAGTTGAAAAAACTTGATGCGTTTGTGACCCGCCGCCGGGATATTGCCCGGACTTATAAAAAAGCCTTTCAGGATGAAGCTGCGTTGGGATTGATTGCTCAACGTCCGGAAGTCAGCTCATCTTTTCATATTTATGTGATTCTGGCTCTGGGTTTGGATCGTGCTGATCTTTTCAATGCCCTGCGTGAACGAGGAATTGGGGTCAACGTTCACTATATCCCCGTACATCTGCAGCCCTATTACCGCAACAAGTTTGGCTATCGTGCTGGAGACTATCCCTTGGCGGAGGAATATTATCGGCACGCCATCACCATCCCACTTTATCCGGCCATGACGAATGATGATGTTGCCAGGGTTATCGAAAGTGTGCGCCAGAGTATAAAGAGCCTGTTGCAATGAATACCATTGCTATTATTCAAGCTCGTATGTCTTCAACCCGATTGCCGGGCAAAGTGATGAAAAAACTGGCTGATAAATCAGTGCTGGCCCATGTTATCAGCCGCCTGCAAGCCTCCAAAACCCTGGATGGTCTGGTCGTGGCGACCACTACTCATTCGGTTGATGACGCGATTGTGGCAGAAAGTCGAAAGTATGGTGCCGGGGTATTCCGCGGCAGTGAAGAGGATGTGCTGGGTCGTTATGCCGCCGCTGCCGGAGATTGTGGTGCCGATGTGGTTGTTCGCATAACTTCTGATTGTCCGTTGATTGATCCTGAACTCATTGATCATATGGTGCGAAAATTCTTTTCTTTGCCGGCAGTCGACTATCTGAGTAATACCCTTGAACGAACCTACCCCCGGGGTCTTGATGTTGAAATCTTCAGCCGCAAAGTTCTGGCGATGGCTGCTCAGCAAGCCCAAGAACCCTTCGAACGTGAGCATGTGACCCCTTATCTCTATCAGCATGAGGACCTGTTTCAACTGGTCAGCCACAAGGACCTCGTTGACCGGTCACATTATCGTTGGACCCTGGATACACCAAGTGACTGGCAATTTATCGAAGCTGTTTATCAGTATCTCTATCGGCCAGGAGAAACTTTTACTACCGCTGATGTCTTTGCCTTATTACAGCGCCACCCGGAAATGGAAAAGCTCAATGAGCATGTGGAACAGAAAAAACTGGAGGATGATCATTGCGGGTTGTAATCAGGGCTGACGCCTCCATTAAAATCGGTTCCGGCCACATCCGACGCTGTCTTTCCCTGGCGAGCGAGCTGAAAACGAGGGGCGCTGAAGTTTTTTTTATTTGTCGTCAACTTCCCGGCAACCTTTGTGACTTACTGTCTGACCGTAACTTTCGTGTTTTTTGTCTGCCGGCACCAGTGGAAGGTGTACCGGAATGCCTGCCTGCTAAGGATGCCCGGGAGACCGTTGCCGTTGTAGATGCGCTGCCGAACACTGTTGACTGGCTGGTTGTCGACCACTATGTTCTGGGACGGGAATGGGAATCGGTGCTCCGGGAGCGGGTTGAAAAAATCCTGGTGCTGGATGATCTGGCGAATCGTAAACATGATTGTGATGTGTTGCTTGACCAGGGGTTTTATCCTGAGATGAAGCATCGTTATGATGGCCTGGTTTCTTCTGATTGCCGGTTATTGCTGGGGCCACGCTTTGCTTTGCTGGATTCCAGCTTTTCCCGGCAAAAGGGGGAGAAAAAAGGAAAACCTGGCAATCGTCTCTTTGTTTTTTTTGGCGGCAGTGATGCTACCGATGAAACCGGCAAAACACTTGCCGCTTTACCCTTGTTGGCCAATCGTCAATTGCAGCTTGATGTGGTGGTAGGCAGTGGGAATCCTTATCGTGAAAAAATTGAAAAACAGGCCGCTTCCTGCAAACAGGTAACTTTCCATTGTCAGGTTGATACTATGGCTTCCCTGATGTCCAAAGCAGACATTGCCCTGGGAGCCGGGGGGACGACAACCTGGGAACGCTGCTGCCTGGGATTGCCGAGCATTGTCATCAGTGTCGCAGACAACCAGACCGCTTTGTCCGAAACCCTGGGCTTGGATGGCCGGATATTGTATCTTGGAGAAGCATCGCAGGTGAGTGGAGAGATCATTGCCCGGGCGGTACAATCACTGCTGGATTTTCCCTGGTGGCGTCGCTCTTTAAGCCAGCGCAGCCGGGAGTTGGTAGATGGCTATGGCTGCCAGCGCCTGAGCCGGATTCTTTTTCCGGAGAAAATAGATTTGCGTCGGGCAGAGGAAAGCGATTGTGATAAAATCCATGCCTGGCGCAACGCTGAGATAACGCGCCTTTTTTCTTTTTCCGGGGAGGAAATTTCTTTGGATGCGCACCAACAATGGTTCCACAAATCTCTGGACGATGATCGGTGTGTCCTGCTGGTCGGTGAACAGAACGGTCAGCCGGTGGGGGTTTTGCGCTATGATTTCCTTTCTGACCTGAAGGTCCTGGTTTCCGTCTATCTTGTTCCCGGCTGCTATGGCCAAGGCTTGGGCAGCTCCCTGATCAGGGCTGGAAGCAGCTGGGTCCGGTCCCGTTTCCCGTCCTGCAAAACTATCCAGGCGGAGGTGCTGATAGAAAATACTGCCGGGAGAAAAGCTTTTCTTGCGGCTGGATTTAGTGAATATTATGGCGTTTTCCAGGAGGTTATAGCCCATGAATGATGATCATCCGTTTTCTTGTCGGCTGAAGCTAGGTGACCGATGGATCAGCTGTTCAGATCCTCCTTTTATCATTGCTGAAATGTCAGGGAACCATAATCAATCGTTGGAGCGGGCGCTGAACATTGTCGATGAAGCGGCAAAAACAGGTGCTGATGCCATTAAGCTGCAAACTTATACCGCCGACAGCATGACCTTGGATCTGCAGGAAAAAGAGTTCCTTATTTCTAATCCGGAAAGTTTGTGGTCCGGGCGCTCGCTTTATGATCTCTACCAGGAGGCCGCCACTCCATGGGCTTGGCATGAACCGATTTTCAATCGTTGCCGGGAGCTGGGGCTCTTGTGTTTCAGTACGCCTTTTGATGAGACGGCTGTTGATTTTCTTGAAGATCTGCAGGTCCCGGCATATAAGATTGCTTCTTTTGAAAATGTAGATCTTCCCTTGATTGAAAAAGTTGCCGCCACGGGAAAACTACTGATCATGTCTACAGGTATGGCTTCAATCAGTGAATTGGATGAGGCGGTTCGGTGTGCTCGCGAGGCGGGCTGCCGTGAGCTTGTTCTGCTGAAATGCACCAGCAGTTATCCTGCCAGCCCGGAAGAATCTAATTTGTTAACCATACCTCACCTGCAGCAGCTTTTTGATTGTCCGGTTGGCCTTTCTGATCACACCAGGGGTATCGGGGCGGCAATAGCTGCTGTTGCACTGGGGGCGGTAATGGTGGAAAAGCATTTTACCCTGAGCCGTGAAGATGGTGGGGTGGATGCTGCATTTTCGCTGGAACCCGAAGAGATGCGTCTTATGGTCAGTGAAATGAAACGGGCCTGGAAGTCTCTCGGACGGGTTTCTTATGGGCCAACGGAAAAAGAACAAAAATCCCTGGTGTTTCGTCGTTCTCTCTATATCACTCAGGATATGGAGAAAGGCGATATTTTTACTCCTCATAATGTAAGGGTCATCAGGCCGGGAATGGGATTGCCGCCTAAGTTTTATCAACAGCTGCTCGGTAAAAAAATAAATCAGCAGGTAAAAAGAGGAACGCCGCTCAGTTGGGATTTGCTGGGCTGAATGATTGAAGGTATACTATAAGTTGTCTGCTGGACAGTAGGAAAAAAAGGTAAAAATACGCAACAAAATGATAGTGTCTATCGAAAGCTGCAGGAACATCTTGATAAATTCCCCATCGGTTTTTCGCCATATTCAACACACGGCAGTACCAGGGAGAGATCATTGGCTACTGTTCCGCATTGGGAAAAAGCCGTAGATATCAAAGTCAGAAATATCATCCCTGGTGCTGGTTGTTAATTTCTAGAAAGTTCTGGTGAAAAATTACATCGGCGTTCGCCGCAAACCAACCCATACGCGTCCAAATCAGCTCAGAATCTGACTATGACAGTTTTATGCAGTTGAAAGCATTCAACTTGGGTTACATATTTTGTAAAGCAGTGCGTTGATCCTCTGTTATTGAACCGGTTTCCGTGCATTCCCATATCGTGTCCTGAATGATGTATGAGTTGGCCTGGGAGATCTTCGTTTCATCCCTTATCAGATTCAGTATTTCAGCAATGCAGGTCTGTTGAGCTATGCCCGCTCCCGCTATTCCATACACGTCTTCTTCCGAGGGGGCGGAAGTGCCACTATCCATGCAGTAGGTCGGCACCAAAAATATTTTACATTCTACTGGTGGTACTATCAGACATTCGTCAACCCCGATGAGCATGGGTTGGACATCTCCCGTGCCTGGTTCGAAATAAGCACCGGCCGGCAGGCAAAATTCTATGGGCGTGATTCCCGGGTTGCAGAGTTCAAAGGCCAGTGAAAAGGCGCTGCCAAGCCCAAGGTCAGGCATGCACGACATAATACAAGCGGGATCATCATTACTGCTGCATTGTTGCATGCAGGTCATAACTGCCTGAAAATCAATGCTGGAGTAATAGGGAAGGAGAAGATCCATGGTATCGCCGGAAATAGACTTTATGGTTACCGGGTTTACGGCAAATTGGGATCCCAGTTTCCAGTACGGCCAGTTGGGCTCGGCGGGATTAACATAATATTCCAGCGTCATCGCAAGATTATAGCCCGCGTAATAGATACATGGCGCGGTGATGGTCAGAGCGTTATCGGCATGGGCGCAAGACGACCCTCCTGAGGCGACCTGGATGGATTCATACCGCCAGTAAAGCCATGAAGGGTCGGCAGGATTTGTATAAGCACTAAAATTGATCTGGTAATATTGACCTTCATATTCAACACACGGCAGTACCAGGGAGAGATCATCGGCTACCGTTCCGCATTGGGAAAAAGCCGTAGATATCAAAGTCAGAAATATCATCTGGATAAAAAGAATGGATAATAATGTTTTTTTCATGACATACTCTCCTTGGTGCTGGTTGCTTTTTTAGAAAGTTCTGGTGAAAAATTACATCGGCGCTCGCCGCAAACCAACCCATACGCGTCCAAAGCCGCTCAAAATCTGACCATGACAGCTTTATATAGTTGAGATCACACCCCACGGGCCATCACCAAAGATATCAGATTATTTTTGATGGCATGAGCTCAATTATTATGATGGACTTTCTTATTATTCCGCGAGGTAATAAATAAGCATCTCATCCGGTACCTTATTCGGGGTCGCATGATACCATTCGTTTGCATTTACATCCGAATTAGTTGCGTAAAAGGTATGCCAAGTATCAACTAGGAGAAATCCCAATAAATCTGGTCGATATTCCAGACATAAAACCTCCGCCTGATACTGAGAACCATACATCGGATGAATGTATTCTAGATCGAATATCCTGGAATGGAAAATAAAGACGTAAAAGCCACTCACGATTGCAAAGGCTTGCGCGTAACCCCGCTGACCATTGCTTACGATACTCTCAGAACCTCTATATTCTCCGAGTGTTACTTGTTTGAATATTACTTGTCCATCAGAATTGTATGTTTTATCAGGATTGACCCACGGACCGTACTCGTTAAATTGTAATTGGATGAGACCGTTGTTCTGAACGCTGGTAATATCGATCCTGCTATGTTTGACTTTAGTTCCATCTCCATTTTCTCAATCACAGTATAAATACCATGCGCTGGCATTTACTGAGAAAGCCAGTACCATAATCATTACCATCAATCTGATCATCTTTTTCATGACTTGCCTCCATTCTAAATTTGATTTGTAAGATTTTTTCCAACTTTCTGTTTTAATCGGGAAGCTGAAAGCTTGTTATCCCAGGAATTGCTCCATTCAGAAAAAATACCCCTCTTAAATCTTGAGTTGATTTACTGAAGTCTGAGAATGTTTTCGCTATGCTGGCAGAAACAAAAGATGCTTTATTGTTGCTTCCTAATATATTTCTAACCGGCATTTTATCATCTGTCAAGAAAAGCTTAAAGTTTTTGGAATTCCGATATCAGGAAATTATTGCAGGATGTTCAATTGCAGTAACTTCAGTTGATCGCTATTTTACTCATAGTGGATTCGTGGATCAATGAGGGCATAGAACAGTTCGGTGGCAACATTGGCAATGATGTAGCAAAAGGAGATGACCAGGATGCATCCCTGGACCATGGGATAATCCCGGGTAAAAACTGCCTGAATCAGCAAACTGCCGATTCCCGGCCAGGAAAAAACCTTTTCGGTGACAATTGCTCCGGAAAGTAAAGCCCCAAACTGCAGGCCGACAATGGTGACTACCGGCAGCAGGGCGTTTTTTAAAGCGTGCTTCATCAGGACCTTCCAGCCTGGCAGTCCCCGGGCTCGGGCGGCGGTCAGGTATTCCTGGCTGATAACTTCCAAAAGGCTGGAACGGGTCATGCGTGAAAGGATGGCGGCCAGGGCGGTTCCCAGGGTGATGGCCGGCAATATAAGACTTTTCAAACTATCCATTCCCGATACCGGCAGCCAGTCCAGTTTGATGGAGAAAGCAATAATCAGCAGAGGTCCAAGCCAGAAATTTGGCATTGATATTCCCAGCAGGGAAAAAAACATGCTGAAATTGTCAATGGCGCTGTACTGCCGGCAGCCAGCCAGGATTCCCAGGGGCAGGGCAATAAGCAGGGCCACACCCATGGCGGCGGTAGCCAGAATGATGGTGGCCGGCAGCCGGTCGGCAATGACGGAGCTGACTGGCAGCCGGTAGAAAATTGAACTGCCCAGATTGCCATGAAAAATACCTTTAAGAAAGATGAGATACTGGCTCAATAGTGGCTGATCCAGCCCCAACTGGTGTCGCAAAGCTGCTTTTTCCACCGCCATGGCATGTTCTCCCAGCATGACGGTAACCGGATCACCGGGGATCAGGTGAACCAGAAAAAACACCATGGTAACCACCCCGATGATGGTGGGAATTATGGTTAATAGTCTTTTGATCAGGTATCTTGCCATTTGACTTTCCTGAGTGAAGTATAAGCACCTCCCGGATAGATTTCAAAACCTTCCAGCCTCCGCTTCATGATAACCACATCATTCCGGTACCAGAGACTGGTGTAAATTTTCTGCTCAGCAACGATCTGCTGGATCCTGAAAAAAATCTGCCGGCGTTTTTTCAGGTCAATGACTGTTCGACTTTCTTCCAGCAGGCTATCCATTTCCCGGTTAGAGAAGCGCCCACGGTTGGCACCCTGGGGTGGAATACTGGACGAATGGAAGATGTAGTGAAAAATATCAGGATCCTGAATGCCTATCCATTTCAGCGAATAGAGTTGAAAATTACCCTTCTTGATATCGGCGAAAAAGGTTCCCCATTCAAAGCGGAGAATATCAATTCTGATGCCGATTTGTGCCAGTTGTTTTTTGATGATCTGGGCGATTTCATAACTTTCCTGGTTTGTAGAGGTCTTATAACTCAGGCTGAAGCGGATTCCCTCAGGATCTTGTGGTGGAAATCCGGCCTGATCCAGAATCATGGCTGCCTGGTCAGGGTCAAAGGAGTCCGGTTTTAGAAACTGAGTGCTGGCCCAGTGCTCCGGCGGTAGCAGGCCGTTTGCCAGACGGGCCTGGTTTTTGAGGACATAGCGAATGATCTGTCGGCGGTCGATGGCCAGAGAAATAGCCCTACGTACCATGATGTTGCCGACTATTGGATCTTTCAGGTTGTAGCCAATATATTTATAGCCGCTTCCCTGGCGACTGAGTACCCGCAGGCATTGATCCCGCTGGAAGAATTTTAGGGCATAGGGCGGAATGGCATTCTGGACCAGGTCAACCGTTCCTTTTTTTAAAGCCAGAATCCTGGTGGTATCATTGGTGATGATTTTAAAACAGATACGCTTAAGATGTGGTGTCGCGAGATCATAGTGTGGGTTTCTGGACAGGATAATTCGATGTCCACGGGCAAATTCCACCAGTCTGAATGCTCCGGTGCCCGGGATATCCATGGGTTTTGTAAGGCTATGCTGGCAGCAGGATGCCGGTACTATGTAGCAGGTCAGAGCGTATAAAAAACTGGCAAAAGGCTTTTTGAGGTGAAAAACAACCGTGAGTGAGTCAGGAGTCTGGATTGAATCAATGATGTTCAGACTGCCATAGGCCGGACAGCCATTGTCCGGTTTTCGCATAAAATCAATAGTTGCCTTGATATCCTTGGAAGTGCAGGGTGAGCCATCGCTGAAACTTACTTTTGGCCGGAGCCTGAAAAGATAGGTATGATTATCAATGATTTTCCAACTGTTGGCCAAGTCGGCAACGATGGAGCCATGGCGATCGGTAGTTACCAGGCCATTGTAAATCAGTGGCAGGATGCGGGATCCATAGGCATCGGTGGTGTAGCGCGGATCAAGGGTGGTGGGTGAACCTTCGAGCCCGATGGTTATCTGATCGTCATGATTTTTTGCTGGTGGTAATGGAGAACAGGCTCCTGGCAGGAGAATTAACACCAGCAGCATGGGGATAAAATGGTGGATTATGACTGGAAGCGGCAACCGGTCCATGGCGTTCAGTAATTGGTGTCTGGCTAAAGCGGATAATGGAAGAAAAAATCAACTGGAGGACTTTATCAGCTTCCTGGTTATGGTGCAACGGAAGAATGGATGGAGATATTTATTGCGGCTAAAAAAACTCAATTTTCTGACTTGCATTGCCAGGGATACATTACAGGATGTTCGGGCTTGGCTCATAGCGGTTTTGGCCGCCGGAGTTGGGACAGTTTTAAAAACTGTCCCACATTGGTGATTCGCGGCGGACGCCTCGGAAGCCGGCCATGGACGGCCGGCGAAAATGAGCGAGAACCATGCCGGAACATCCTGGGAAATTTCTTTCAGTTGCCAATTTTGGCCACCACCAGGGTCAGATCATCAAACTGGGGCATCCCCAGGGCAAAATCTTCCACTTCTTTTATTACCGCGTTGCGAATGTCCTGGGCACTTTGGCTGGCCTGTTCCTTGATTATATTTTGTAACCGCTGATAGCCAAACAGTTCGCCGCTTTTGCACTGGGCTTCCGTCACCCCGTCAGTGTAGGTCACCAGGATATCTCCTGGGTTAATGTCCACAACCGCATGCTGGTATTCTTCGTTTTCCAGGATGCCAAAAGGCAGACCTCCTTCATTGTAGGATTGAAAGCTGTTTTCCCGGGGACGGAAAATGTAAAGTGGAGTATGTCCGGCACTGAGAAAATGGATTTTCATTACCTTGAGATCCAGGATATAAATCAGGGCGGTAACGAATTTACCATTCAGATTTTCCCGGGCCAGAGAATTGTTAACTGACTGAACCCTCTTCGGCAGATCATTCAAATTATTTTCTGATTGCTGCAGACTGGATCTGAGCATGCTGCGGGTCATTGCCATCAGCAGGGCTGCCGGGATGCCTTTGCCGGCAACATCCCCAATGACGACGCACAATTTGTCTTCCGGTGTATTAATATAATCAAAAAAGTCACCTCCGACATTAACCGCCGGCATGCTGATGCCACTGATGTCCAGACCTTCAATAACAGGGTTTGCCTGGGGTAAAAGTCCTCGCTGGATATCTCCGGCAATGCGAAGCTGTTCCAAAAGCTTTTCCTGCTCAATGGCCTGCTGGTGGTAAACAGCGTTTTCGATGGCGATGGAAGCCAGTTGAGCTACCGTTTTCAGCGTTTCTATTTCCAGACTGCCGAACGAGGTTCCACCTTCCTGGTTGATGACATTAATTACCCCATAGGTTTTGTTCTTGGTGAACAGTGGAAACGAAATGATGGAGTTGACTGCATACTTGTTGCTGGCAATGCTCAGTTCCTGGTCATGGGGGAGGTCTTCAATATGATAAACGGATCTGCTGGTTGCCACTTTATCAATCAGTCTGGTACCGTCCGTATAGATAATTGATTTGACAAAGTCGTCTTTTAACCCCCATTCAATGCTGGTTGACAGTTCGTTATCGTCATTAAAAAGCATAATAGATCCAACTTCCGCCAGCAGAATCTTCAGGGACAGTTCCATGAGTTTAGCCATGATCCGGTCCAAATCAAGGTTTCCCAACAATTCACCCATTTCATTGATGGCATCGAGCTTGGCGGCGCTTTCCTCTTTGAAATTGCACATTTCTTCATAGATTTTGGTTTTGATCAGTGAAAGGCAGACTTGGTCCAGGTAGATTTGTAATATGGTGGCATATTCGGAGAAGTTTTCCAGGTATTCATGGGCCACAAAAGCTATGGCCACTTCTTTATCCCGCAGCAGCAGATCGACCCAATAGACATCAAATTCATTGCCAAACCAGGTTAGCTGTGAGGGGATGTTAAGGGGTTCCTGCCCGGAAAAATAGTCAAAAGCTACATCTTCACGGTCGAAAAAAATTTCATCCCAATAACCGCAGTCAATAATGGTTGAATAATCAAGGTTGTATTGCTGGCTGTCATTATTGAAAAGAAAGATGGAAAAGGCCTGAATATTGAATCGCCCGGCCAGTTGCCTGCTCATGGCCAGGTATATTTCTTCAGAATCCATGGAGGCATGAATTTCCATTACAGCTTGTTGAATCGACCCCTTCATTCAGCTTCTCCCTTTTTGTTTCTTTTACTTCTTCAATGATAGCGGCGCGTACGGTAATAAATTTAATTTTGCTGTCAATGGCTCTAATTATTGTGATGATTTTAGAGCTTGTCGATTAATTCCATGATCTGAGCAGCCAGTGTGATGATTTCATCATGGTGTTGTTCTTCCCAGTCTGGCGGTAAATTGAGCATTTTATAAGCTTTCTCTCTTTGCTCCTGGCTCAGTCGTTCCACCGGCTGTTCAAGGGCAAAGCCCAATCGATTGCTAAGGTTGTTGGCTAGAGAAATGACCAGTGTTTCACGGGGATTAACCGTGGCATTTTCCGGAAAGTGATGCATGCTAACTGATTCAACCAAGTTTGTTGGTAGCTTCCAGTTTGTTAACAGGATCCCTCCTATTTCCCCATGATCAAAACCAAGTATCTCTTTTTCAGCCTGAGACAGGGGCTTATTTGCTGTAATTGCGGGGGCAAAACGATCAGCGAATTGTTCCACAAAAGGTCCAAGAATGAGTTTGCCAATGTCATGCAATAATCCGGATACGTAGCAATTTTCAATCTCTGCTGGCGTCAGGTTGGCAGATTTAGCCAGATAACGGGCCAGGGCTGCCACCAGGTTTGCATGTTGCCATAGACCTTCTTTCTGATAGCCATAAACCTTGAGACTTTTTTTAAACAGGTTCGAGGTCGAAGCACCCAGTACCAGGCTTTTGATGGTATTGTGTCCCAGGTATACCACCGCATCGGAAATTGAATTAACTTTACGGGATAGGCTGAAAAAAGAAGAGTTGACCATCCGCAGCATACGGGCGGTCAGGGCCTGGTCTTTGACAATCAGATTCTCGAAGTCAGCCGCGTTGGAGCTTTCATCATTAATTAATTGCATCACTTTATAGACAATGGCCGGTAATGATGGAATAGATTCTATTTTCTGCATGATCCGGCTCTTAAGACGTTCTGTATTGATGCTGTTCAGAGAGATTTTTTGTTGTTGCTGACGGCGTGTGCTTCCAGTATGCCCGATTTTAGCTGCGACTTTTGTCGGAGTCAGGTCTTTGATTTTCAGGGCCAGTTTGATTTGTTGGATCAATGATTTTTTGTCAAAGGGTTTAATCAGAAACCCCTTGGCTCCAAGTTGTCTGGCTTTGAGAATATCTTCTCTTTTTGAACGACTGGTTGTGACAATGACTGGAATATTCTTCAGCTCTTTCTGATCCTGGTCATTGATGTATTGCAGGATAATAAAGTCATCGTAACCGGGAAGTAGGGCTTCAGCAATAATCAGTCTCGGAGTTTCCTGCTGCAAGGTGGTAACCAGGGAGGCCAGCGATTTTATCGGCTTGGGGGTGAGACCCAGGGAACTGATAATTTGAGAGATATATTCGGTAGATTCGGCATTGTGGTCAATAACAAAAACACTCATGGTGACGATCCTCCGCCCGGAAGCGGTTAAAATTTATTGGTTTTGTCAGACGAGTGGCTGTCTTGAAAAATTAGAATTTTTGTTTGAGTACAAGGCAGGCGATAATTATAACCGCAGGAATATATGTCATATTTTGAGGATTATAATTTGAGCCTAACGCAGTAATCGAGCAAAAAGGTCATTTTCCAAGGTAGTCTGGTATAAACAGTCATTATCAAATTCTCCGTCTAAGTGATTATCGGCATAGGAAAAGCAAAACTTAAGAATTCCGGCAGTATTTTTTTGCTATGAATTATATAGCGTTAAAAGTGAATTCCATGGAAGTTTTAACTTCTTATAATTATTGGTGAAAATCTGGTTATCTCCGGGGTGTAATAGTTTTACCGATGCTATTATTAGAATTAGTCATTGTTCAGTATATGGCCAAAAAACAAAAACCCCAAAATCTTTTTAGGACTTGGGGCTGAGGAACTAACCGGATTTTTCCGGATTATTAAATGATGGCGGTGCAGGGACTTGAACTAAGCGAACAAGATATTGTAAATAAAAGAGTTTATTTTTTTTAAATCAAAAAATACCGTCATAAATACCGTCATATTTTATCCGCTGCCATCCTTGTATTTTCCTCACTATTTATCTGAGCAACCTCATAAATCTTTATATCCTGATGTGCTACAAGACTCAGATGATCGAAGATGCTTGCAGATAAGATTAAGTTTGAGAATACAGCAATTATCTTAAGATTTGCTGTGGCAACATTAAAATGTCCCAATTGGATCTTTAATATAACTCTGGCCCTAATTCTTCAGGACTTGCTACCCAGTGGCTGGCCAGCCTTCCGGGGCGGGATTCGCTCCCGCTAGAATATGCGACCTATGCCCGGCCGCACTGTCACTTCATCTTTGCTGGTCTCGAAAAAGTCCACAGGATATAAGTAAAAAGAGGTGGTCGTCAAACTCTGTTCAACTGCATCCAACCGTAGATAACTGTCAATGCCAAGGTGTAGACCATAACTTAGATTCAACTCGTAAGTGCAACAGTTAAAAATGTTTTGGTATTAAAGAATACTTCATAAGGTGTTCTATAGTCCAGCCGTTTTCTAGGCCGGTGATTTATTAGTCCCATTGCCCTGTCAACGA